>Ga0207710_10000302_pt1 | contig 39301 bp, 28 predicted proteins | sample KBSS24metaG_FD_184400 | JGI IMG/M metagenome (GOLD analysis project Ga0207710, IMG submission 184400) | Switchgrass rhizosphere microbial communities from Kellogg Biological Station, Michigan, USA - KBS S2-4 metaG (SPAdes) (version 2) | ecosystem: Host-associated > Plants > Roots > Rhizosphere...
TCCACCCCACCCGCGACCCCCACGCGAGCCCGACCACCGGGCCACCGTGACAGACATTCATCCCACCGTCCACACTCGCCGCCAGGAACACCTGGACGCGAACAACACAACCACGCCCACAGGCCGATTTCGGTGGAATGAGGCAGTCGTCAAAAGGAAAGGAGGAGTCGTGGGGCAAAGAGCGGCCAGCCGACCCCCGTCAGCCGTCCTCGCCGAGGTAGGCCTGGCGGACCCGGTCGTCGGAGAGCAGGCTGGTCGCCGGGCCGGACAAGGCGATGCCGCCGTTGTCCAACACGTAGCCCCGATCGGCGATCTTCAGCGCCTGCACCGCGTTCTGCTCGACCAGCAGGATAGCCACGCCTTCTCGGTTGATCTCCGCGATGACTTTGAAGATCGTGGCGACGACCAGGGGCGCGAGGCCCATCGACGGCTCGTCGAGCAGCAGGACGCGGGGCCGGCTCATCAGTGCCCGGCCGATGGCCAGCATCTGCTGCTCACCACCGGAGAGCGTGCCGCTGACCTGGTCCGCCCGTTCGCGCAGCCGGGGGAAGTAGGTGAACACCCGCTTGATGTCGGTCCGGGCGTGGCGCCGGTCACGGTAGGCGCCCATCAGCAGATTCTCCCGGACCGTCATCCGCGGGAACACCCGCCGCCCCTCCGGGACGTGGCTGACGCCCCGGGCGACGATCTGGTGAGCAGGCAGGCCGGTCAGGCGAGCGCCGTCGAGGCTGACCGAGCCGCGCACCGGGTGGAGCTGTCCGGAGATCGTGCGCAGCGTCGTGGTCTTGCCAGCGCCGTTCGCGCCGAGCAGGGTGACGATCTCGCCGTCGCCGACGGTCAGGCGGACCCGGCGCAGCGCGGTGATCGCCCCGTAGCGGACCTCGAGGTCGTCGAGCTCGAGCAGCGTCACCGAGGGGTGTCCTTCCGGATGTTCAGGGCGACCGTGTCCGGGTCGGCCGGCCCAGGCCGACCGGTCTTATCGTCCTCGCGCCCTTCGTCGTCCCCACGCCCCAGGTAGGCCTCGACCACGGCCGGGTCGCGTTGGACCTCGCGGGGTGGCCCGGCCGCGATCACCTTGCCGAAGTTCAGCACCACCACCTCGGCCGCTACCGACATGACCAGCGGCATGTCGTGCTCGATCAGCAGCACCGACACACCCGAGTGAGAGATCGCGCGGATCAGGTCGGCCAGCTCGCGTTTCTCGGCCGGGTTCGTCCCGGCCGCCGGCTCGTCCAGGAGCAGCAGCGACGGGTCGGTGCCGAGCGCGCGGGCGATCTCCAGGCGCCGCTGCGCCCCGTACGGCAGGGATCCGGCGAGCTCCCGCGACCACCGGGTCAGCCCGACGAACTCCAGCAGTTCGCCGGCCCGGCGCACGCTGGCCTTCGCGTCACGGCGGGCGTTCGGCAGGCCGAGGATCGTGGCCAGCGCGCCGCTGCGCTGTCGGGTCTCCACTCCGACCTGGACGTTCTCCAACGCGCTGAGCGCCGGGAACAGCCGGATGTTCTGGAAGGTCCGGGCGATGCCGAGGGAACTGACCCGGTGCGGCGAGCGCCCGACGACCTCGACCGGCCCCCGTCCGGCCGGGTGGAAGCGGACCGACCCCTTCTGCGGCCGGTAGGCACCGGTCAGGCAGTTGAACAGCGACGTCTTGCCGGCCCCGTTCGGTCCGATCACGGCCAGGATCTCGCCTCGGAGCTGGCGTACGGACACCGAGTCCAGGCTGACCAGGCCACCGAAGCGCAGTGTGACGTCCCGCACCTCGAGCACGGTGTCGCCGGCGTCGGACGCCGGGGCCGGCACGGTGCCGGGAGCGGCCGCGGGGCTCATGCCTGGCTGCCGGTCGGCGCCGGGCCCAGCGCGTCGGCGCCGCCGACCCCGCTCTCGGCCATCTCGATCTCCCGTCGTCGGCGCGTCGAGGGGACCACGCCCTGGGGCCGGAAGACCATCATGATGATGACGACCGCGCCGAAGTAGATGTAACGGTCGGCTGGTTCGACCTTGTCCCGCAGATAGAAGGCCAGCCCCTGCAGAATCACCGAGCCGACCACGACCCCGAGCCGCGAACCCATGCCGCCGAAAATGACGATCGTCACGACCAGGAACGAGGCCTGGAGGCTGAAGGTCTGCGGGTTGAAGAACTGTTTGGTCGAGAACAGCACTCCGGCGAACCCGGACACCGACGCGCCGATCGCGAAGGCCAGCAGCTTGAGCCGCAGCGTCGGGACCCCGCTCGCCTCGGCCGCGATCTCATCCTCGCGGATCGCCGCCCACGCCCGGCCGATGCGCGAGCGTTCCAGCCGCCCGAAGGCGAACATCACGATCACGATGATGACCAGCAGCAGGTAGTAGTACGGCCGTGGGTTGAGCGCCCACGAGTAGTTGATCCCGAGCAGGTGGACCGACAGGTGCGGAACGCCGAACACCCCGCGCGCCCCGTTGGTGATGTTGTCCGAGTTGTTCGCGATGAGCTGGATGATCTCACCGAAGCCGAGCGTGACGATGGCCAGGTAGTCGCCGCGCAGCCGCAGCGTCGGCGCGCCCAGCACGACCCCGGCCAGCCCGGCCACGAGCAGCGCGATCGGGAACGCGAAGAACGGGTTGATCGTGAACGGCGCGTGCCAGGGCATCGCGGTCTTCGACGAGACGTAGGCCGTGACATACGCTCCGACCGCGAAGAACGCGATGTAGCCCAGGTCGAGCAGCCCGGCGTAGCCGACGACGACGTTCAGGCCGAGCGCGAGCAGCGCGTAGATGCCGATGTCGCTGACCATCGACTGCTGCGCGGCCGTCGACACCACCAGCGGCGCAATGATCGCGACCGCGAGCAGGACGAGGTTCAGCCCGATCCTGCCGACCGGCCGGTCCAGCACGTTCCCGGCCGGAGCCCAGGCGCGTTGCAGAGCCGGCGCCGCCGTCGCCCGCAGCCGCGACCAGCCGATCACCAGCAGCCAGAGGGCCAGCGCGATGGCCAGGAACAGGACGATCCGCGGCGCGAACACGGCGCGACGGGCCGCGTGGAAGGGATGGGTCGAGTTCCCGGTCGGCCCGGTGATGACCGCGAAGACGATCGCCACGAACACGTAGGCGCCGAGCTGGCGGGCCCGGGCGCCGTTCAGAGCGGCCGCGACGGTCGCGGGCCGGGCGGCCCGCCGACGTCCCCGGGCCTCCGGGCGCACGGCTTCGCCGTGATCGCGTACGCCGCGGCCCGTCATGCGGCCCGTCCCAGGCGCTCGCCGAGCAGGCCCGACGGGCGGACCATCAGGATCAGTACCAGGACCAGGAAGGCGATGACGTCCTTGTAGGACGCCTGGAAGACGTAGCCGCCGTAGCTTTCGACCAGGCCGAGGACAAGCCCGCCGAGCACGGCGCCGCGCACGTTGCCGATTCCGCCGAGCACGGCGGCGGTGAACGCCTTCACCCCGGGAACGAAGCCCATGTTGTAGGAGGCGTTGAACGTCGTCGCGTACAGGAATCCGCCGGCCCCGGCCAGCAGCCCGCCGATGACGAAGGTCACGACGATGATCCGCTCGACGTCGACGCCCATCAGGCCGGCGGTGTCGCTGTCCTGGGCCACGGCCCGGATGCCCTGGCCGAGCCGGGTCCCGGCGACCAGCCGGTCCAGACCGACCAGCATCACGGCGGCCGTGACGAAGATGAACAGCGACTGGGTGCTGACCTTGGCGCTGAAGATGTGGAACACGGTGCCCGAGGTGAACAGGTTCGGCACCGGGACGTTCTGCCGGCCGAACTCCTTGCCGGCCAGGTTCACCGCCAGCCCGGACGCGCCGATCGCGCTGATCAGGTAGGCTAGCCGGGGCGCCGAGCGTCTGCGCAGCGGCCGGTAGGCGACCCGCTCCAGGGTGAACGCGGCCAGGCCGCCGGTGGCGGCGCCGCAGGCCAGACCGGCCGCGACCAGGCCGACCGAGGTCAGCCCGGACGGCGTCGGCCCGCCGGGTACCAGCGCCCGGGCGGCGAACAGACCGCCGAACGACCCGAGCATGAACACCTCGCTGTGCGCGAAGTTGATCAGCTGTAGGACGCCGTAGACCAGGGTGTAGCCGAGCGCGATGACCGCGTAGAGCGATCCGACCGTCAGCCCGTCCACGGTGAGCTGCCAGAACTGGTGGGTAAAACCCATGCGACCGTCTCGTCCTCGTCGAGGGGCGCCACCTGCCGGGCGCCGCTGGGTGCGCGTTCGCGCGCCGGCGGCGGCCCGGGTGGGCCGCCGCCGGCGCTCACGGCCGGATCAGGACTTGGCCAGATCGGCCGCGTTGCCGAGGACGGTGATCTTGCCGCCCTTGACCTGGTAGATGAACACGCCCGTACCCACGACCTCGCCGTTGGGCTGGAAGCTGATCTGCTTCGTGATGCCCTTGAAGTTGACCTTGGCGAAGGCCGAGAGGACCGAGGCACGGTCGGCCGACGAGCCGAGCTGCTTGAGGACCTCGATGATCGCGTTGACCGCGTCGTAGGCCTCGCCGGAGTACGTGCCGGGCTTGGCGCCGGGGTTGGACGCCTCGAACGACTTCAGGAAGGCGGCCTGCGTCGGGTCGGAGTTCGCGTCACCGCAGGCGCAGGTCAGGTAGGCGCCCTCGGCGTTGGTCGCGCCGGCCTGGGCGATGAACTGCGGGTCGTTCGACCCGTCACCGCTCATGATCTTCCCGGTGAAGCCGGCCGCCTTGAGCGCCTTGGTCAGCAGGGAGAGCTCGGCGTAGTAGCCCGAGTAGAACAGCACGTCCGGCTTGGCCGCGATGATCTTCGTGGCCTCGGACGTGTAGTCCTTGGTCGGGTTGATGCCGTCGTGGGTGACGGTCACGCCGTTCGCCTTCAGCTCGGCCTCGAGCGCGCTCGACAGGCCGGTGCCGTAGTCCGACTTGTCGTCCAGGGAGAAGACGGTCTTGGCCTTGAGGCCCTTGGCAATGTAGTCGGCGTCGGCCTTGCCCTGCACCGTGTCGGGGTTGATGACCCGGTAGAAGGTCTTGAAGCCGGAGGAGGTGAGTGTCGGGTTGGTCGCCGACGGGCTGACCGAGAGCAGGCCGGCCTGGGTGTAGAGCCCCTCGCTGGCCTTGGTCGCGCCGGAGAACATCGGGCCGACGACGGCGAGGACGGACGAGTTGTCAATCAGCTTCTGCGCCGCGGTCGGGGCCTGGCTCGGGTCGCCCGCGTCGTCCGCCTGGACGAACTTGATCGTGAACGGCAGCGCGCTGTTCTTGTCGGCCTCGTCGATGGCCGTCTTGATCCCGTCGAGCGCGTTGATGCCGAGCTGCTGGTTGTCACCGGACAGCACGCCCTGGAAACCGATCGTGTACGTCTTCTTGCCGCCGCTACCGCCACCGGAGCCGCCGCTGCTCCCGCAGGCGGCCGCGGTGAGCGCGACCGCCATCACCCCGGCCGCCACGCCGATCAGTGTTCGCCTCGCCATGTTTCCCCTCTCCCGTTATGACCGCGGCCGGTCCGGCTCGGACCGGCACGTGGGGTCGGGCCGCCGGCCCGCGTCAGCCGGATGAGCCGCGTTGTCGATGCGCCGGCTGACCGCGACGTCCGCCTGTCCCCGCCCGCGCTCCGCCCGGAAGGGGACACCCCCTGTCAAGTTGGTGGAAAGCTAGTCCTGCATGCTTGTTTGACGGACGGCGAGGTATGTCGCGTAACGCGACGGACACATGATCGTCGATTTTTCGAGCTTAAAGCCAACATCTGTAACTTTGCGGAAACGCCCGGTGCCCCACAACACCGGGCGGCCCGGCCGTCAGATCCGCGAGCGTCTAGTACGCGCCCTCGCGGCGCAGCACCGCGAAGAACGTCCGCCACAGGATGACCATGTCCATGGCGAGCGACCAGTTCTCGACGTAGCGCAGGTCGAGGCGGACCGACTCGTCCCACTCCAGGTCGGAGCGGCCGGAGATCTGCCACAGCCCGGTCAGGCCGGGCTTGACCATGAGCCGGCGGTGGACGTCCGTCTCGTACTGGGCGACCTCGCTCGGCAGCGGCGGGCGCGGCCCGACCAGCGACATCGACCCGTTGAGGACGTTGAAAAGCTGGGGCAGTTCGTCCAGCGACCACTTGCGCAGGAACTTGCCCGCCTTCGTGATGCGCGGGTCGTCCTTCATCTTGAACAGGAGGCCCTCGGCCCGCTCGTTCTGGCTGGCCAGCGCGGCCTTGCGCGCTTCGGCGTCAACGTACATCGAGCGGAACTTGAACATCGTGAAGTGCTCGCCGTCCCGCCCGACCCGGGTCTGCTTGAAGATCGCCGGACCCGGTGAGGTGAAGCGGACCGCCAACGCCAGCGCGATCAGCGCCGGCGCGGCCATCACGACCATGGCCAGGGCCACCGACCGGTCGAACAGACCCTTGATCAGCCGGCGCATGCCGCCGAGCTCAGGCTCCTCGATGTGCAGCAGCGGCAGGCCCGCTACCGGCCGGATCGAGATGCGCGGGCCGGTCACCTCGGTCAGCGCGGAGGAGACCAGGACGTCGACGTCCGAGCCCTCCAGCGACCACAGCAGCCGGTGCAGAGTGTCGGTGCCGATCTGCGGGCAGATCGCGACCGTCGTGGCCGCCGTTGCCGTGATCGCGGAGTTCAGGTTGTCCGAGTTGCCGACGATCGGTACGCCCAGCAGGTCGAAGCCGGAGCGGATCGGCCAGTCCTGGGAGTGCCGGCCCGGCGGACGGTCCAGCACTACGCCGACGACGGTCCAGCCGGCGGTCGGGTCGCGCTGCGCGGTCCGCACCAGCATCGCCGCCGACTCGCCCGCTCCGACCACCAGCACCTTGTGCGTGCAGCGGCCCTGGCGCCGTAACCGGTGCAGGATGCCGCGACCGGCGGCGCGGCCAGCCAGCGAGAGCACCGTGGCCATCGGGAACGCGATCAGCAGGTAGGTCCGGGCCAGCTCGGCCTTGGTCGCGTAGGAGGCTACGGCGATCAGCGCCGTGAAGCGGGCGGCCGAGTTGACCACCCGGCGGAACTCCTCCGACCCGCCGCCGAGGAACCGGGCCTCGTAGGCGCGGTTGAGCGACATCGACAGCACCCAGACCGCCGGCAGCGCCAGCGTGACCAGGAGGTAGCGGCGGTGGTGGTCGGGATGCGCGGCGAAGTCGGTGACCGGCCCGAACCGGACCAGGTAGGCGACGATGCCCGCGATCAACGAGGCCACGGCGTCGAACCCGACCAGCAGCCGGACGTAGCGGCGTTCCCAGCTGAGCAGGGCGCGGTAGGGCGCCGGCTCCGGGCGCTCCTCACCCTCCCGGGGGAGACGGCGCGCGACGAGCACCGTGTCCTGGTCGACATTCGTCCCCCGCCGGGGGCGCGCGGCCCGGGCGGGGAGGCCCTCGTCGGGCTCGGGGTCGAGCGGCACCGCGAGCAGGCGCGGGTCCGGGCGGTCGAGATCGGCCTGCTCACCCGCGTCCAACACTCGAGCCTCCGGCCCACTGTCCTCCGGCCCACTGTCCGCCGGGAAACTGTCCTCGGGGAAACCGTCCTCCGGGAAACCGTTCGTCAGGAGATCCGCATCGGGGAGACCGGCGGCGGGGACGGGCGAGACCGGTTCCCGGCGACCGGCATCCATGATCGCGGCGATGGAGGCGGCGAGCTCCGGGTCGTAGGCAGCGCCGACAGCGGCCTGGTGTTCCTGGTCGGCCTCATGTTCCCGGTCGGCCTGGTGTTCCCGGTCGGCCTCGCCCGCCGGCCCGTCGGCGGACTGGCCGGCGGCGCCCTCGTCGCGGGTATCCCGCTCGTCGGGCTGCTGGTCGCTCGTGTCCGCTACGCGGGAGTCCGCGGCGTTGGGATGCTCGTCACGTTCGAGCTCGGGTCGCGGGCCGGTGTCGCCGGGGCGCCGCGGCTCACCGACGGGCAGCGGCCCGGTCGCCGGGATCTCGAACGCGGCGATCATCTGCGTCTCGTCGATCGGTGGCGAGGCGAAGCCGGCGGCACCGAACGAGCCAGCCCGGTCGTCCGGCTCGTTCAGATCCTCCTCCTCGATCGCCTCGTTCAGCTCGGTGTGCTCGTCCAGCTCGGACTTCTCGTTCAGCTCGGCCTGCTCGTCCAGCTCGGCCTGCTCGTCCAGCTCGGCCTGCTCGGCCGCGTCACGCGGCTCGGCGACACCCAGGGTCCGGTCCGCCGGTGCCGGGCGAACCGCCGAGCCGTCGAGGAGTCCGGGGTCGGCTGTTCGCGCGCCACCCGCCCGGCGGCCCACCGCCCGGTTCCCGCCAAACCGGGCGCCGTCGATCCGAGTCGTGTCGTCGTCGAGAAAACCGTCGTCCAACAAGCCGTCGTCCAAGCCGAGATCGGTCGCGAGGCCGGCAGGCACCGGCCCGCTTATGGCGCCGTCGCGGTCGACGCCCTGGTTGTCGACACCGGTGGGTACCCCGCCGCGGCCGGCGGGGTAGTCCTCGACCTGATCGCCGAGTGGCTCCGATGGCTGGCGGTCCGCTGCCCGCCCGTTCTGGGGCCGCCCGTTCTGGGCCCGTCCGTTCTGGGCCCGTCCGTTCTGAGCCCGTCCGTTCTCGGGCCGCCGGTCCCGAGGCAGCCGGGCCCGGGGCACCAGCAGTTCTCCCGTGGCCGCCTGATCGTCCTCACGCACAACCTCAGACACGGGTCGGTCTTTCCTGCCGGTCCAGCGCGCCCGGTGGGTCCAGCTGGAAACGTGTACCGGGGTCCCGTGACCCCGGCCAGGTCCTCTCATCCATCGCGGTGTCCCCCCATGCCTTCGCGGAGTGCCCGGAACCCCCTGTCCGACCCCGCGTGAACCGCCGGCTGGCAGTGTATTTGGTGCCCTCGCGGCCGAGGCGCGCACCCATATCGGCCCCGCTAGAGGGACCTCCGTACTGTATCCGCGGTTATCCGGGGCCCGGTCGCCGCCAATCCGCTCGCTGGTCCGCCGCGGCGGCTCGCCCGGGACGGGTCCGACCCGCCCGCGGCAGTCGCTCCAGCCCAGGCGGCTTTCCCGGTCCAACCCGACCGGGGAGCGCATCACCTGTGCTTCGACCTGGCCATTTTCGGTTATCTCCGTCGTGACAAACCGGCATAGGGCATCGCTCACCCGGTTGACCCCGGGGGGTGACGCGGTTGCCGCCGCGGGCCGGCGAGGCCCGGCCCGGGCGGCGTGGGGCCCTGGGGTCCCGGTGTGGCACGATGAGGAGGTAAGGGAGGCCCACGGGGGTGCCGCGTCCGGCCGGGGACGCTGTTGGGTGTGCTGTTCCGGGTGGGGCAGTGCACTGATCGGCGGCAGCGTGCCGATCAGGGGCGGTACGCCCGCCGGGGGGACCTTGCGCGGGGTTCGGAGGGCCTTGCGCGGGGCGTCGCACAGGGGGTGTTGTGCCCGCCTCAAAGACCGTAGGTACGATACGTCTGGGGGCTATCAGGATCTCGCTGTGAACACCGCGAGTTCCGGTTCGTCTACTTGTACTGTGAGTTTCTGGGGGGAACTCTCGTGGGGATGCACCATGCCATCTGGTGCATGCGCGATACTCGTCGCTCGCGCTCGCATTCTGGTGACCGTTGGTATTTCGGCCCTGCTTGCGTGCCGTCGGCCGCTCCGGTCGCGATCAGCCCGGTCGCGATCAGCCCGATCTCGACTCGCCTGGGCTCGACTTGGCCGAACTCGACTCGGCTGAGCCTGGACGGGTCTTCAGCGAGCACTCGGCGAGTTCGTCACTCCCAGTGGTCAGTCCATCCTTCTCGGGTCACGATCGGCTACTTTACCCTCATCACTATGCGCGGTGCCCCGGCGCCGCTTCGTTGAAATATCGACCCCCGTGTCACCGTGACACCTCGGGGTCGCCACAGTCATCTGAAGAAAACCCACGGAAGGGGTCACCGTGCAGAAGGTGCTCGTCACTGGTGCGGGCGGCTTCATTGGTAGCCATCTCGTCACCCGGCTTAAGCAAGAGGGATTCTGGGTGCGGGGCGTCGACCGGAAGCTCCCGGACTTCAGCGACACGGACGCGGACGAGTTCGAGATCCTCGATCTTCGCCGGTTCGACAGCTGCCTGCAGGCCACGCGGGGTGTGGACCACGTCTACGCGCTCGCCGCGGACATGGGCGGGATGGGCTTCATCTCGGCCAACCACGGGACGATCCTGCGCAACAACGCGCTGATCGATCTGCACACGTTCGACGCGGCGCAGATCAACGGCGTCCAACGCTACCTCTACACCTCCTCGGCCTGCATCTACCCCGAGCACCTGCAGACCGTCACCCAGGTCGCCGGGCTGCGCGAGCAGGACGCCTTCCCCGCCGCGCCGCAGGACGCCTACGGCTGGGAGAAGATCCTCGGCGAGCTCATGAACCGCTACGGCGGCGAGGAGTTCGGCGTCGAGACCCGGACCGTCCGCTTCCACAACATCTACGGGCCCAACGGCACCTACCAGGGTGGTCGCGAGAAGGCCCCGGCCGCGCTGTGCCGCAAGGTCGCGCTGGCCGCCCCCGGCGGCGAGATCGAGGTCTGGGGCGACGGCGAGCAGACCCGCTCCTTCTGCTTCATCGACGACTGCGTCGAGGGGATCTACCGGCTCATGCAGTCGGACTTCTCCGAGCCGCTGAACCTCGGCACCGACACGATGGTGTCAATCAACGAACTCGCCGAGACGATCATCAAGATCAGCGGCAAGGACGGCATCACCATCAACCACATCGACGGCCCGCAGGGTGTGCGCGGCCGCAACTCGGACAACTCCCTGCTGCGGGAGGTCCTCGGCTGGGAGCCGGCGACGTCGCTCGAGGACGGCCTGACCCCGACCTACCAGTGGATCGAGAAGCAGCTGGCCAACTCCTGAGCACTTCGGTGCCCAGGGGTCGACCAGCCAGGGAGACGGAGGCCCACCTATGACGCGCGAGTCCTGGCAGCCACAGGTCAGCGTCGGCATGCCCGTGTACAACGGTGACGCGTTCCTCAGGGAGGCCTTCGACTCCTTGCTCGGCCAGACGTTCGGCGACTTCGAACTGGTCGTCTCGGACAACGCTTCCACGGACGGGACCCAGGAGATCTGCGAGGAGTACGCCCGGACGGACTCCCGGTTCCGGTACGTGCGCCAGGAGCAGAACATCGGCGCGAACGAGAACTTCAACGAGGTGGTCCGGCTGGCCAAGGGCCGGTACTTCCGGTGGGCGGCGGACGACGACGTCTGCCTGCCCACCTACCTCGCCGAGACGTACGCGCTGCTCGAGAAGGACCCGGACGCGGTGCTGGCGCACTGCTTCACGTCCTACATCGACGAGTACTCGAAGCCGCTCGAGGCGGACGGGACGGGGTTCCGGACGTCCGACGGCGAGCACGTCGACGAGCCGGACCAGTCGGTCGCGGTCCGCCCGCTGCGCTCGCCGTTGCCGCACGTCCGGCTGAAGGACGTCCTGATCAACACCCGTTGGTGCTTCGAGATCTTCGGTCTGATGCGGCGGGAGGCGCTGCTGCGCACCGCGCTGCAGCAGACGTTCTACGGCACCGACAAGGTTCTGCTGGCCGAGCTGGCCCTCTTAGGCACCTGGCGGGTGGCCGAGGAGCCGCTGTGGCTGCGCCGCTGTCACCCGGGTGCCTCCAACCACATGAGCGTCTGGCAGAAGGCCAAGTGGGCCAACCCGGACGCGAAGAAGAGCACGCTGCCGGTGACCCGTATGGTGCGCGGCTACGCCGACGCCATCGAGCGCCAGCACTTCTCCCCGATGGAGCGGGCCCAGTGCTACCGGGCGCTGGCCGTTCTGGCCGTCCAGCCGGACAAGTTCCGCAAGCTGCTGGTCCCGGGACCGCACAACTACTTCGGCATCGGCAACCGGCCCTCGGCTGTCGCCCGACTTTGACCATGACCCGCCAGCGGGTCCCGTATCAGCCAGCGGTCCCGTATCAGCCAGCAACGCCGTACCAGCCAGCAGGGTCGTATCAGCCAGCAGGGTCGCCGAGGGGCTCAGCGAGGGGAACAGTGATGCTTCAGTCACCTGGGAGCGCGCCGATCGACAAGATCGGCGCCAGCGGCCAGCCAGGCGTCGAGACCGTCGACGCCGTCGACGCCGTCGACACGGGGTTGTCGGCGGTGGCACCGGCCGCGACCGGCGCCGGCCTGGCCGAGCTCAACCTCCCGGCACCCTTCCAGGCCCGCCGCTTCGACGTCCTCGGCGTGCACATCAGCGCGGTGAACCGGGCGCGGGCGCTGGCCGCCATCGCCAACTGGATCGACCGGCGCGACCGTCACTACGTGTGCGTCACCGGTGTGCACGGCGTGATGGAGTCCCAGCGCGACCCGGAGCTGCTGGCCATCCACAACGCCTCCGGGCTGACCGTCCCCGACGGCCGGCCCATGCTGTGGGCCGGCCAGTTCAGCGGCCTCGGTGAGCAGACCGGCCAGGTCCGTGGCTCAGACCTGATGCTCGACGTCTGCCAGACGGCGGCCGAGCGCGGCTGGACGTCGTACTTCTACGGCGGCAAGGACGGCGTGCCGGAGCTGCTGGCCGAGAAGCTCAAGGCCCGCTTCCCCGGGCTGCGTGTCGTCGGCACCTACTCGCCGCCGTTCCGGGCCCTGACGCCGGAGGAGGACGAGGCGATCGTCGCCGAGATCAACCGGCTGAACCCGGACCTGGTCTGGGTCGGCCTGAGCACGCCGAAGCAGGAGCGCTGGATGGCGGCGCACCGGGACAGGATCGACGCGCCCGCGATGTTCGGCGTGGGCGCCGCGTTCGACATGCACGCCGGGCTGGTGGTCAAGTGCCCGCCGATCCTGCAGCGCCTGGGCCTGGAATGGCTCTTCCGGCTCACCCAGGAACCGAAGCGGCTGTGGAAGCGTTACCTGACCAACAACCCCCGCTTCGTGCTCGGCGTGCTGCGACGCCGGCCCCGCGCGCTGGCGCTGGCCGCGAGCTCGTCCCTTCCGTCCCAGGGGCGATGACCCCGCCGACCAAGTGGCTGGCTGACATATGAAGATCGCGATCGGCGCGTACGCCTGCGGGCCCGGCTCCGGCTCCGAGCCGGGCGCCGGCTGGGAATGGGCCCGGGCGGCGGCGCTGCGCCACGACGTCTGGGTGTTCACCGAGACCCGCTGGGTCGAGAAGATCCGGGCCGCGCTGAAGGACGAACCCGAGCTGCGCCTGGTGCCGGTGGGGGTCCCGGTGCCCGAGCGGGTGGCCTGGCGCGAGGACTTCGCCAAGGGCGAGCGGACCCGCTACGTCGCCTGGCAGTTCTACCTGCGGCGTACGGTCCGGGCCGCGCACGCCCGGATCGGTTTCGACGTCGCCCACCACGTCACCTACGCGTCCGACTGGATGCCCTCGGGCGTGGCCGGCCTGCCCGGCGTCCCCTTCGTGTGGGGCCCGGTCGGCGGGACGTCGCCCATCCCGCTGCGGTTCTGGCGGGAGCTCGGTCGGCGCCAGCTCACCGTTGAGGTGGCCCGCGGGTTGATCTCCGCGGCAGGGCGGCGCGCCTTCGGTGAGCCGCTGTCGCGCAAGGCCAGTTCGATGCTGGCGGTCAACCACGACGTGGCCCGCCGGTTCAGCGCGGCCAACCCGCGCGTCGAGCCGAACATCGGCCTGCACCTCGACCAGCTCCTGGCGCCCACGTCCACGGTGGAGCCGGCGCCAGACCCGACAGCCGAGCTGGCCGGCCCGCCGTTCGACGGGGGACCGACCGACGGCCTGCGCCGGGCGGTGTTCGCCGGGCGGCTGCTGGCGTGGAAGGGCGTGCGCCTCGCCGTCGCCGCTCTGGCCCGGCGTGAGGCGGCCGACTGGTGCCTGCACATCTACGGTGAGGGCCCCGACACCGAGGCGATCATCGACGCGGCCCGCCGGCACAAGGTCAGCGACCGCGTCATCCTGCACGGCCTCCGCCCCCGCGCGGAGGTGCTGGCCGCGCTTCGCGGCTGCGACGCCCTGCTGTTCCCGTCGATGCACGACAGCGCGGGCTGGGTCGTCGCCGAGACGCTGGCGCTGGGGCGCCCGGTGGTCTGCCTGGACATCGGCGGGCCGGCGATGCTGGTCGGTGAGGACCGGGGCATCCGGGTGCCGGCCCGCGGCGATGTCCCTGGCGGGCTTGCGAAGGCGCTGGCCCGGGTGCCGGCCGCCGTTCAGGCCGACCGGCGGTTCGACGTCGAACGCCTGCCCGACCTGCTCGACGAGCTATACACGAAGGCGGTGACCTGACTGATTTGGCACCGGCCACCCCTTGCCCACGCTCAGTCAACGCTCACAATCCCGGTGTAGCCTGAAACACGAGCCTCTGATCCGTTCTGGCTCTGATCCGTTACCCTCTGGCTCCGCCCCGCCCGGCCCCTGCCCGCACCCGCAACCGCGTGAACCGCGACCGTGTGAACCGCGACCGTGTGAACCGCGACCGTGTGAACCAGGGCCGCTCACCTACCAGGAAGGTCATGGACGCTCTCGAGGTCTCGCCCCTTCAACCGACCGTCTTCGGGGCTATGGCTCGCCATTTCGTCCTGGCCGTCAGCTGCGTGGTCGGACTGGCACTGCTCGGCTTCATCTACGGCCTGAGCCTGTCCGGCTCGGTGTCGGCGACCGCGTCGATCGTGGTCAACGACCCGAACACGTCCACCGGCGGCGGAGCGGCCGACGCCAACTACACGGCGGACCAGGCAGCGATCCTGCGCCTGCCGTCCACGGCTCAGGCCGCGGCCACGCTGGTCAACAAGAAGATCGCGGGCCAGCAGCTCACCCGGGACGACATCACCGGCGGCCTGACCGTGAAGCTCGACACCACGAGCGACCTGATCAGTGTGAGCTACAAGAACTCGAACGCGACCGTGGCGGCCGAGGGCGCGAACGCGGTGGTCACGGCCTACCGGACGGCCGTCACCACCCGGGCCAAGCAGGTCAACGCCGACGCCCAGCGCCAGCTCACCGCGTCGATCGCGGCGACGAATCAGCAAATCGTGACGGCTGGCGGCCAGGCCGCTCCGGGCTCGCCCGAGCAGCAGCGGCTCGCTCAGCTCGAGGCGCGCCTCAACGAAGTGATCGTGAACAGCTCGGTGGCCCAGGACGGGGTCGTGGCCTTCTCACCGGCCTCGGTGCCCAGCGGCGGCTCCAAGTCGGGCTCGATCCGCTACGGCGTGCTCGGCGCGGTCGCCGGCCTGATCATCGCGGCGATCGTCAGCTACATCCTGTCCAGCCGCCGGCGCCGGATCAGCGGACGGCTCGAGCCCGAGCTGCTGCTGGAGCGGCCGTTCCTGGCCGAGATCCCCGACTTCTCGCGGGAGAGCCTGCCCAGCGACCTGCCGGCGTTCGACAGCGAGCTCTCGGCCGCCGCCGAGGGCTTCCGGTTCGCGGCCGACGCGCTGGAGTCCGGCCGGACCTACGCCGTCATCTCCGCCGTCTCCGGCGACGGCAAGAGCGTCACCGCGGCGAACATCGCGATGACCGCGGCCAAGGCCGGCCGGCGGGTGCTCGTCATCGACGGCAACCTCGACGGCCAGGGACTGAGCTGGCTGCTGGGCATCGGCGGCGATCGGCCCGGCCTGGTCCAGCTGGCTCGGGGCGACGTCGAGCTGGCCGAGGCGGTCAGCCACGTCAAGCAGGTTAAGGGCACACTCGACGTCCTGGCGCCCGGCACCCTGGCGCCCGGCACCGGCGAGCCGTTCGGCTCGGAGAGCATCGCCCGGGCCCTGGAGTCGGCCCGGCGTACCTACGATGTGGTCATCGTTGACGCGCCGGCCCTGCTGGAGCGGGCGGCCGGGTCCGTGCTGGCCAAGCAGGTCGACTCGACGCTGATCGTCGTCCCGCACGACGCGGACGTCGCGGTGCTGGAGGAGTTCGCCAAGCGCGTCCGCCTGCTGCGCCTGCCGGTCCTCGGCTACCTGTACACCCGCTCGCAGGCCAAGGGCGGTGGCAAGGGCGCCAGCTCCGGCCCGGCCGCGCGCCTGGGCATCCCGGCCCGTCGTGACAACTCCGCCAAGCCCTCGGTGGGATCGTCGGTATGACACCGGCTGGCCGTGACCCCGCGGCCTCCGGCGACGCGGACGACCAGGATCGCGCCGGCCCGGGCGCAAAACCGGCCCAGCCGGAGTCGGCCCAGCCGGAGCCGGCCCAGGCGGAGCCGGTCCAGGCGGAGCTGGTCCAGCCGGAGCGTTCCCGGCCTGAGCGGCCCTCGTCCAGCGGGAGCGCGTCCGCCCGGCGCGTCGGCGGGCGAAGCAGCGGTGGCGGCGCGACGAATGCCCGCCCGCCCGCGCCTCGACCCGCCGCCGGCCGCGACGGGATGAACGACGACACGGCGACGATGCAGCTGCAGGCGTTGCCAGGCGGATCGTCGACCTCAAAGCAGTCGACCTCGAAGCCGTCGACCTCAAAGCCGTCGACAGCGAGACCGGCAACGCCCGAGCCGTCGACCCCGGCGGCGCCGAAGCCACCGGCAGCGCGGTCGTCCTCACCGGTGCCCCCGCCGCCGTCTCGAAACGGCGGCCGGCGGCCACCGGCGCCCGGCGACCGGCGGCCACCGGTCACCGGAGGCCCGGCGGTACCGCCGGCCGGTCCTTCGCGCCCGTCCCGCCCGTCCCCGAACGGATCGCCGGGCAGCCCGTCGCCGAACGGGCGGTCGGCGACGACCATGCTGGAACGCTCGCGGGAGGACACGCTCCGGATCGGGACGCCGCCGGGCGGCTCCCACCGCCCCGGCGGTTCCTCTCGGTCCGGCGGTTCCTACCGGTCCGACGGCCCGGCCCGGCCGGGCGCCTCGGGCGGTCGCCCGGCCGGCGCCGGCCTCGGCAGCGGCTCCCCGGTGGGGGGCGTGCGCACCGGCCGCGCCCGCAGCGTCTCGGCTGTCTACGGCGACGCGCTCGACGGAATCAGGCGGCGCCGGACGGTGCCCGAGCAGCGCTACCGCCGGATGGCGAAGTACGGCTTCTACGTCACGCTCGGCTACCTCATGTTCGGCCGCGCGTTCTCCTACGTCGGACTGGCCCCGGCCAGCCTGTTCATCGGCGAGATCACGATCGTCGCCATGTTCGTCTACCGGCCGACCCGCAAGGTCATCGCCGGGCTGCTCCACCAGTTCAACCGGCCGGGCCGCTTCCACATCCTGGCCCTGGCCATCGTGCTGTTCCTGGCCTACGGCGTGCTGGAGGCGGTCCGCGGCATGATCAACGGGGGCGACCCCGTCTCGCTGGTCAAGTCGCTCCAGCTGCACTACTACACGGTGCTGCTGGCGTTCGGGATCTGGCTCGGCACGACGTCCCCGGTCTTCCTGGAGAAGCTGGCCTGGGCGCTGGCCTGGGGCAACGCGGTCTACGGCGTCGCCTACTCCGCGTTCCTGAACAAGCAGATGATCACACTGCCCGGCGCGGCCGGCGTGCCGCTGTTCGACCTCGGCCTGACCTGCAGCGCGCTGGCGGTGCTGGGCCTGGTCGCCTATCCCCGGAAGAGCAGGTGGACGATCCCGCTGGCCCTGGCCAACGTGGCTGTCCTGTTCGGCCACCAGATCCGGGCCGAGTGGGTCAGCCTGATCGTCGCGCTGGTCGTGTGGTGCCTGCTGACCCGGCGGCTGCGGCGGCTGATGGCCGGCCTGGGCGCGCTCCTGCTCCTGCTCGTCGCGGTCACCGCGGCCAACGTCTCGCTGCCCGGGCCGGCCGACCGGGGCGGCAGCGTCAAGGTCGGTGACATCATCGGGCGGGCGCTCGGCCCGATCTCCCCGGAGCTGGCCCAGAAGTACACCAGCGAGAGCCGGGCCCAGGGCGCGGCCGGCACGGCCGACTTCCGCCAGGAATGGTGGAAGGGCATCATCCACAGCAGCGAGAGCAACCCGACCACGCTGCTGTTCGGGCACGGCTACAGCTTCAACCTCCAGTCCCTGGCGCCGCCCGGCAAGGTCGACCCGACCGTGCGCAGCCCGCACAACCTGTTCTTCTACTCCCTGGGGTATCTCGGGATCGTCGGGCTCGCCCTGCTCCTGCTGTACCTGGGGACGCTGGGGGTCCTGTGCTGGCGGGTCTACAAGCTCACCGGCAACCCGATCGGCCTGGTGATCCTGCTGGCCAACGTGGTCAGTGCCCAGTTCGAACCCTGGCTGGAGTCACCGTTCGGCGCGGCTGCCTGCTACCTGCTGGTCGGTATCTGCCTGGCCCCGCTGGCCAGCACCGGTCCGCACGCCCGGGAGATGGTCCGCTACACCGGTCCGCCCAAGGCCTACCACCCGGGCCCGCCGCCCCGTCTGCCCCGGCCCGCAGCCAGCCGTCTGCGCCGGCCACCAGCCCTGGCCCGGGTGCCCTGAAGCCTGTCCTGCCGCCCTCCGCGACCGGGGGCTCCGCCCATTTTCCCGGTCGCTTCGGGCGGGTAGCCTGTCCTGCCGCCCTCCGCGACCGGGGGCTCCGCCCATTCTCCCGGTCGCTTCGGGCGGGTAGCCTGTCCTGCCGCCCTCCGCGACCGGGGGCTCCGCCCATTTTCCCGGTCGCTTCGGGCGGGTAGCCTGTCCTGCCGCCCTCCGCGACCGGGGGCTCCGCCCATTCTCCCGGTCGCTTCGGGCGGGTAGCCTGTCCTGCCGCCCTCCGCGACCGGGGGCTCCGCCCATTTTCCCGGTCGCTTCGGGCGGGTAGCCTGTCCTGCCGCCCTCCGCGACCGGGGGCTCCGCCCATTCTCCCGGTCGCTTCGGGCGGGTGGCCTGTCCTGAGAAAGGGGACGTTGTGCGGGTCGTCATCGTGCACAACGACTACGTCAGCGCCAACCCGTCCGGTGAGCGGCGGGTCGTCACCGACGACCAGGCCAACCTGCGGGCGGCCGGGGTCGACGTCGTCAGCTACATCCGCTCCAGCGACGAGATCCCGACGCTGTCGCGGCAGCGCAAGGCCGAGCTGCTGATCCGGCCGGCCTACTCCCGGGAGGACAGCCAGGCGCTGGCCGCGCTGCTGCGCCGGGAGCGGCCCGACATCATGCACCTGCACAACCCGTACCCACTGATCTCGCCGCACGTGGTCCGGGTCGCGCACGCCGCTGGCGTCCCGGTGGTGCAGACCGTGCACAACTACCGGATGACCTGCGTCAACGGCGCCTTCTTCCGGGACGGCAAGGTCTGCACCGACTGCGTCGGCCTGCGGGTCCCGCTGCCCGCGCTCAAGCACGGCTGCTACCGGGACTCCCGCGCCCAGAGCGCGGTGATGACCGGGACGCTGGCCGTGCACCGCCCGACCTGGCGCTCCGTTGAGCGCTTCCTGCCGGTCACCCCGTTCATGGCCGCCCACCTGCGCGAGGCCGGCATCCCGGCCGAGCGCATCACGCCCAAGCCGAACACGGTGCCCGACCCGGGCGCGCCGAGCCCGCCCGGCACCGGGCTGCTGTTCGCCGGCCGCCTGGTCGAGGAGAAGGGCATCCGGTTGCTGCTCGAGGGGTGGGAACGCTCCGGGGGCGGCTCGCTCGGGCGCCTGGTCATCGTGGGCGACGGCCCGCTGCGCGACGAGGTGGAGCGGGCGGCCGGCGCCGGGATCGGGATCACCTACCTGGGCCCGGTGCCCGCGGAGCGGGTCGACGAGCTGATGCGGGAGGCGGCGGTCGTCGCGGTCCCGTCGCTGTGGTTCGAGGGCTTCCCGATGACGGTGCTGGAGGCCTACGCTCGGGCTCGGCCGGTGGTGGCCACGGCGATCGGCTCGGTCGGTACGGTCGTCGACGACGAGGTCGGCTGGCGCTCGGGCTCGACGCCGGACGAGCTGGCGGACGTCCTGCGGGCCGTCACGCCGGAGCAGGTGGCGGCGCGGGGCACGGCCGGCCGGGCCCGCTACGAGGCCGAGTTCGCGCCGAAGATCGTGACCGAGAAGCTGATCGGCATCTACGGCGACGTCATCGAGCAGTACAAGCGCCGCGGCTGACCCTAGGCGCCGCGCCCGCCCCGCCCCGCCCCGCGCCCGCTCAGCGGGCGCCGTCGGGCGCGGCGATCGCCGCGATCGCCCCGTGGACGTCGCGCCCGGCCTTCTGCCAGGCCGCGAAGGAGTTCGCGCCCAGGCTGTACAGGTTCGAGCTCGGCGTCACCTCGCCCCAGGTCAGCACGGTGTTGTGGTCGAAGGTAAACCCGTCGCCGTCGAGCGCGAAGCCGAAGGCCGCCGTCGGGATGCCGATCGAGACGACGTTGTTCTCGATCGTGTAGTCGGCCGGTTTCGTCCGACCGCCGAAGTGTTCGGCGATGCCGAAGCCGCCGACCGTCCCGACCTGCAGGTAGTTGTCCTGGACGACGACGTGGGCCGAGTCGGACAGGAAGATCTGCGAGTACTGGCCGCGGCCGTCGAAGTCCCGGCCGCGCCCCAGCGACGTGTTGCCGTTGCGGCGGAACGTGCTCTTCGTGATCGTGATGCCGCCGTCGTAGGGGCCGGGGTTCGCCTCGTACCAGACGCCGGCGGCCAGGTTGTCCTCGAACAGGCCGCCGGTCACGGTGATGTTCCGGTTGTTCGTGTCGAACCAGGCGCCCGGGCCGTAGGAGTCGTGAACCCAGTTCCCGGTCAGCCTGACCCCGTTGCGCAGCGAGAACTTGATGCCGCCGCCCTCGTCCCAGTAGCTGAACCGTTCGACGTTCGACCAGCCGACGTCCGTGTTCGTGATCGTGATGTTGTTGTCGTAGTCGGCGCCGGGGGCGTCGTCGTCCCCGCTGGGATGCCCGAAACGGTCGGACTGGTGGCCGAGGTCCGGCGAGCCGCCGATCCCGAGGCTGCCCGATAGCAGGACCTGCATCGAGCCGGCCTGGCCGCGCTGGGCCGACGCGCGGGCCCCGCCGCCGGCGTAGGAGCCGACGACCGGCGGCCGGGTGCCGATGATGGTGTCGTCGACCGTCGTCGAAATGCCGCGCCCGTGGTTGCCCAGGACCAGGCAGTCCTTCACCACCCAGCCCGAGTTCATCTCGATGCCGGCCTGGTTGAACGCGGACGCCGTCTTCTCGACGGTCAGGTTCTCGATCGTCACGTTCAGCGCGGTGCGGGTGGCGTCGGCGATGCCGATCGGGCGGACCGACAGCTCGAAGCGGTGCCCGGCCGGGTCGTCCGCGACGTAGACCCGCCTGCGGTCATAGTCGACGTAGAACTCGCCCGCGCGAACCTGGCTGAGCTTCGCCATGTGCGGCAGCGGGATGTCGTCCCGGTGCAGCAGGTCGTTCGACTGGGCGTTGAGGTCGGGGGTGACGCCGTTCCAGCTGCCCTGGGTGACGCCGACCAGCGGCCACGGGTCCTGGAAGTACCAGAACCGGCCGTCGCGGCGCCACAGCGAGGCATTGACGGCGTTCGCCCCGTCGATGCGGGCACCGTCGCGGGTCTGGCCGAGCAGCGTCTGGCCGCGCTTGGGTGTGACCTCTTCGCGGTAGGTGCCGTTGTGGATGTAGATCGTGGCGCCCTCGGGGGCGGCGTCGATCGCAGACTGCACCGTCGAGTATGCCTGGCCTGGGCCGACCGTGTAGGGCGTGGTCGGCGCGGGGTAGTCGACGGCCCCGCCGCCGACCGTCGGGGCCGCGGTGGGACCGCCCGTGGCCGGGGCGCTCGGGTGGCCGCCGGAGCAGGCGGCGAGGGCCGCCGCTCCCGTCAGCAGCAGGAGGGTCGCCAGCGCCCGGCGCCGCCGACCACCGTACCCAGCACGTCCGCCACCCAGCACGTCAGAGAACCTCCCCGGAGTCTGACGATCGCCACCCAGCCTGGGGTTCCCGGCGCCGGATCAGGTCGGTACGCCGACTCTATGCCGGCGTCACCCCGGGGTCGGGGGCGCGGGCGGGAGAGCCGCCGGCGGGAGAGCCGCGGGCGGGAGAGCCGCGGGCGGGAGAGCCGCTCGCGGGAGAGCCGCCGGCGGGGGCGCGGACGGCGCGCCGGACGCGCTGTTCGGCCGCCGTCTGTGCAGGGAGAGCTCCCGCCGGTAGCGGGCCAGCGACGAGGCCGGCAGGTAGAGCGAGAAGCCGCGCCGCGCGGCCCGGGTCGGCGGGACGACGACGAACTGCGGATAGTACTCGATCTCCTCGCTCCAGCGCAGCTTCGCCTCGTCCGGCCCGACCGAGAGGTAGAGGTCGCTGCCGCCGCGGGCGATCGTGTCCTGGGCGACGGTATGGATGAGCAGCGCCATCGGCGAGTACTGCCAGGCGTCCTCGGTCATCCCGGACACCGACAGGTAGGCCGAGGACGGGGTGGTCAGCACGAGCTGCGCGGCGATGATCTCACCGTCGAGCTCGAGCTGGTAGATGGCGGCCCGGCCCCGCGCGGCCATGTCGACCGCCGCCGCCAGGACGAACTGCGCGGTGCGGCCGGCCAGGGCGTCGTGGTGGGCCATCTTGCCGGGCAGCGTGGCCCGGGTCGAGTGCAGCCGGCTGAGCACGTCGAACGACTGGGCGACCTCGGCCGGATCGGTCACGGGCCGGACCGTCCAGGGCCGGTTCGACTTGGTGAGGCGGTTACGGGCCCGCCGGACCGACTCGCGGACGTTGCGCTTGAGGGCGAGGTTGCCGCCGGGCGCGGCGGGCAGCGGCAGCCGGACGCAGGCGCGCGGCGCCTTGGCGACGATCGTCGTCGCCCGGGTCGAGGCGCCGGCGGCGGGGAACCACTGCGGTTCAAGCCAGGGGACCGAGGGGCCGAGCGTCATCTCGATCCAGTGCACGTTCGCGTCCCGGGCCCGGCTGAGGAAACGCATCGCGGCCCGGACGATCCCGCGAGCATCGTCACGGATGGTGAGCGGTACGGGAAGCTCGGTCAGCCCGGGGCCGGCCTGGCAGCCGAGCGGGACGATCGAACGCAGCGCGAGCGGGCCGAGCCCCATCTTGACCAGATGGCAGGGCAGCACTCCGACCAGGGCGCCGTCGCGCCGGACGGTGACCACCCACAGGTCGCCGCTGGCGACGTAGGTCCGGGCCCAGGCGGTCAGCCAGCCCGGGTCGCTGAACGGGTTGCCCGTCCGCGACGCGACGAACAGCTCCTCCCACTCGGCGCGCAGCGCGACGAGTCCGCCGTGGCCGGCGAGACGGGCGACCTCGTAGCGGTCGTCGTCCCGCCGCGCCGGCTCGACCCGCCGAGCCGGCGTCGGCGCCGGGGTCGGGGTCGGGGTCGGGGTCGGGGCGGCCCCGGCCGTCCCCTTGCTGGTCGTCCCGTTACTGGCCGCCGCGGCGGGTGGCGTCACTCGCCGGTCGCCCGGCGGTGCCGTCGCGCGCTCCGCGCTCCGGCGCGGCGGGTCGATGGCCGGACTGGAGATCGTCGTTCCTCCGGTCAGTGCGTGCTGAGCGCCCATCCTGGTCACGGTGCTCCCGATGCGTTCCTGAGGCGCGCGTCGCGGCTGCTCATCAGCAGGCTCACGCGCTCCATGCCGATCGACAATCGGCCACGGCGGGTCCCCCCCTACCTGGCCCAGGGACATTACACGCAAATTATCATGCCATTAAAGTGCCCACCGCACAGTGGGCCTGCCATGAACGTGGTGGCTCGTTTTTTTACCCGTAGCTCGATTCCTCGTCACCACACGTTGTAGCCGTCATAGCCGGGCCAGCGACAGGTTACCGGGCCGACGCCGGCAGTTGGCTTCCGTGTCCGGGCGTCCCGCGATATCTCATGGTGACCAGCCCTGTGCATGACGTATCGGTCAGGGCCATGCGCCAGATCAGAGTCATGCGTCATGTCAGGGTCACCGCGCCCACCGTCACGCCGCTTCGCGCGGCCCCGGCTGGCGGGTCACCCACGGGTCGTCGGCGGGGTCGTCGGCGGGGTCGCCGGGCCGGCCTGAGGTGGCGAAATCCGCCGGGCGAAGTGTGTGACAGGGCGTGACTCCACCGGCCCAACAGTTGATCTCTTCGACCTCTCCCCGACATCTTTCCGGCCTCCCCGGTGCCCCCGTCACGCCTGCCCGACCCCTGGTTCCGAACGCGCGCGGCTCACTGTCCGTGATGCCGTCTCCGGTGGCCATGAATGTTACGCTGAGAGTTCAAGCAGTCACCGAAACGTATGATAGATCGAGGTCGAACCGGGCGACCGAGGGAATGTGGCGAGCTGTCGCGTACCGGGGACCTGGCCGCGCGGCGCCGATACCCTCGTGTAGTCTCGTCAAACGAAATGGGTGGGCGCCCCGGCCGGACGCGGTGCCCATTGGGGGCCGCTTGGGGGGTGCCTTGTGGTCAAGATGTCGAATGCGTTTCGGCGGCCGGTCGGCTCTCGTCGAGTCACACGCGCGCGATGAGCGCGATGAGATCGCGATGAGATTTCCGGGCGGGCGGCCGTTGCCGTACTGACGGTGTGTTCGTGGGTTGGGGGACTCGTGACCACCATCGACGCGAGTCGGGTCGCGTCGCTCCGCGCTTCCTCTCGCCCTGGTCATGCCCGGCCTGGTCGCGCCCGCCCTGGCCATGCCCGCCTGGCGGGCCGGCCGCCGCGCGGAAACACGGCGCTGCTCAAGCCATGAGGTCAATCGTGGAGGGGAAAAGATGAAAGTCGGCATTCTCGCCGGCGGCCTGGGAACCCGGCTCGCCGAGGAGACGGTCGTCAAGCCCAAGCCCATGGTGGAGATCGGCAATCAGCCGATCATGTGGCACATCATGAAGTACTACGCCCACTTCGGCTACAAGGATTTCTCAGTCGCGCTGGGCTACAAGGGTGAGTACGTAAAGCGCTGGCTGGTCGACTACGCCTCACTGGCCAGCGATCTTACCGTCTCGCTCAGTGACGGTAAGGTCCACCGGCATGAGACCGAGCGCGAGGACTGGAAGGTCAGCCTGGTCGACACCGGCCAGGAGACGAACACCGGCGGGCGCATCAAGCGCCTTCAGTCGTGGATCGGCGACGAGGGCACCTTCATGCTCACCTGGGGTGACGGGGTGTCGAACGTCAACCTTGACGACCTGCTCGCCTTCCACCGGTCCCACGGCAAACTGGCGACGCTGACCGCAGTCCGCCCGCCGGCCCGCTTCGGCCACCTCGAGATCGAGGACAACCGCATCGCGGAGTTCTCCGAGAAGCCGCAGACCGGCGAGGGCTGGATCAACGGCGCCTTCTTCGTCCTCGAGCCGGGCATCTTCGACTACATCGAGGGTGACTCCACCCAGTTCGAGAAGGAACCGCTGGAGGAGCTGTCCAAGGACGGGCAGCTGATGGCCTACCAGCACAGCGGTTTCTGGCAGTGCATGGACACCGTTCGCGACCGCAAGCTGCTCCAGGCGCTCTGGGACACGGGCAGCGCTCCTTGGAAGGTCTGGGACTGACACAGATGCGGATTCTCGTCACCGGCCACGACGGCTACATCGGCACCCGGCTCGTCCCGCTGTTCCAGCAGGCGGGCCACGAGGTCGCGGGCCTGGACAGCGAACTGTTCGCCGGCTGCACGGCCGGCGCCGAGCCGGCGCCCGTCGCCAGCACCCGGGTGGACATCCGTAAGGTGACCCCGGCGCACTTCGAGGGCTTCGACGCGGTCGTCCACCTCGCGGCCCTGTCCAACGACCCGCTGGGTGACCTCAACCCCCAGACGACCTACGATATCAACGCGCACGGCACGATCGTCGTGGCCGAGGCGGCCAAGACCGCCGGCGTCGAGCGTTTCGTGTTCTCGTCCTCGTGCAGCCTCTACGGCGCCCACGGCGACGCCCCGATCGACGAGAGCGCCGAGTTCTTTCCCGTCACCCCCTACGGCGAGTCCAAGGTGATGGCGGAGAAGGGCCTGACCGCCCTGGCCAGCGACGACTTCAGCCCGGTCTTCCTGCGCAACGCCACCGCCTACGGCGTCTCGCCCCGGCTGCGCGGCGACCTGGTCGTCAACAACCTGACCGGCTACGCCCTGTCGACCGGCGAGGTCCGGATGAAGAGCGACGGCACCCCGTGGCGCCCGCTCGTCCACATCGAGGACATCGCCCGGGCCATGCTCGCCGTCTGCGAGGGCCCGCGCGACGACATCCACCTCAAGGCCTACAACATCGGCCGGACCACCGAGAACTACCGGATCCGCGAGGTGGCCGAGATCGTCGAGGCCGTCGTCCCGAACTCGAAGGTCAGCTTCGCCGACGGGGCCAGCCCGGACAAGCGCAACTACCGGGTCAACTGTGACCTGTTCGCCGAGACGTTCCCGGCCTTCCAGCCCCAGTGGACGGTCCGCGCCGGCGTCGAGGAGCTGTACGCCTTCTTCGTGAAGGAGGCGCTGACCCACGACGACCTGGTCGGCCCGCGCTACCAGCGGATCATGCACATCCGCGAGATGATCGACGCCGGCATCATCGACACCTCGCTGCACCACCTGGACCAGGGCGCGGACGACGCCGCGAGCGCGTCGTGACGGCCGCCCTGGGCTGCCGCTCCTGCGGCTCGACCGAGCTCAAGCCGTTCCTCTCGCTGGGGACGACCCCGCTGGCCGACGCGCTGGTGACCGAGGAGAAGCTGACCGAGCCGGAGGCCCGCTTCCCGCTCGAGGTCGCCTTCTGCCCGGCCTGCTCCCTGGTGCAGATCACCGAGGAGGTGCCGCCGGAGCAGCTCTTCGTCGACAACTACCTCTACTTCTCCTCGTTCTCCGACCACCTGCTGCGGCACTCGCGCGCGCACGCCCTCGGGCTGATCGAGGCCCGCGGGCTGGGCGCCGAGAGCCTGGTGGTCGAGATCGCCAGCAACGACGGCTACCTGCTGCGCAACTTCGTCGAGGCCGGCGTCCCCGTGCTCGGCGTCGACCCGGCGCCCGACCAGGCGGCGGCGGCAACGGAGGCCGGGGTCCCGACCCTGGCCGAGTTCTTCGGCACGGCGCTGGCCGAGCGGCTGGTGGCCGAGCGCGGCCACGCGGACGTCATCATCGCCAACAACGTGATGGCCCACGTGCCCGAGCTCAACGACTTCGTCGCCGGCATGGCGACGCTCGTCGCCCCGGACGGCCTGATCACGGTCGAGAACCCCTACGTGCGCGACCTGGTCGAGCACCGGGAGTTCGACACGATCTACCACGAGCACTTCTGCTACTACTCGTGCACGGCCGTGGACAAGCTCGTGCGTCGCCACGGGCTGTTCCTCAACCACGTCGAGTACTTCCCCGACCTGCACGGCGGCACCCTGCGGTGGCACATCGCCCCCCGTGAGGACGTCTCCGCGACGGCCCGGGAGTACCTGGAGGCGGAGGCCGAGACCGGCCTGACCGCGTTCGACTACTACGCCGACTTCGGCGTGGCCGTCGAGCGGATCCGGGCCGACCTGCGCGCCCTGCTGGCCGGCCTGCGAGCCGACGGCAAGAAGGTCGCGGCCTACGGCGCGGCGGCCAAGGGCAGCACGCTGGTCAACTACGCCGAGATCGGCACCGACCTGGTCGAGTTCGTCGTGGACCGCAACGTCCACAAGCAGGGCCGCTACATGCCGGGCGTGCACCAGCCGATCCGCCCGGTCGAGGCGCTGCTCGACGAACAGCCCGACTACGTCCTGCTGCTGGCCTGGAACTTCGCCGAGGAGATCATGAAGCAGCAGGAGGAGTTCATCCGCCGAGGCGGCCGGTTCATCCTGCCCGTCCCGACCCCGAGGATCGTGCCATGAGCGAACCCATCACAGCCTGTCCGGCCTGTGGCGGGACGAACCTGACCCCGTTCTACGCCAAGGACGCGGTGGCCACGCACTCCTGCCTGCTGATGCGGGACGAGGCCGAGGCCCACGCCTTCCCCAAGGGCGACCTGCGGATCCAGTTCTGCGATGACTGCGCGTTCGTGTTCAACGCCGCCTACGACGGCACGATGGCCGCCTACTCGGCGATGTACGAGGAGACCCAGGCCTTCTCGCCGCTGTTCCAGGAGTTCTCCCGGGACCTGGCCAAGCGCTGGGTCGACAAGTTCGACCTGCACGGCAAGTCGGTCCTGGAGATCGGCTGTGGCAAGGGCGAGTTCCTGGTCAACATGATCGAGCAGGGCGCGGGCACCGGGATCGGCATCGACCCGGGCGTGCACCCGGAGCGGATCGACCCGGCGCTGGCCGACAGGCTGACCTGGATCGCGGACTACTACTCCGAGTCCTACCAGCACCTCAAGGCGGACGCGGTCGTCTGCCGGCACACCCTCGAGCACATCTCCCCGGTGAACGAGTTCATGCGCGGGATCCGGGCGGCGATCGGCGACCAGCCGGACACCGTCGTGCTCTTCGAGCTGCCGGACGTCCTGCGCATCCTGGAGGAGGCGGCCTACTGGGACGTCTACTACGAGCACTGCTCGTACTTCAGCGCCGGCTCGCTGGCCCGGCTGTTCCGGGCCACCGGCTTCGAGGTGCTGGAGATCACCCGGGAGTACGACGACCAGTACATCGTCATCGAGGCCCGGCCCTCCACGACGCCGGCGCCGGGTGAGCCGCTGGAGATCGAGGACGACATCGCCCGGCTGCGGACGTCGCTCGACCACTTCTCCGGTTCGGTCACCCGGAGCCTGGACGGCTGGGCGGCGGAGATCAGGAAGGTACGGGACGGCGGCGGCCGGGTCGCGATCTGGGGCTCGGGCTCGAAGGGCGTCTCGTTCTTCGCCGGGCTGGGCGAGGTCTCGAAGCTGGTCGACTACGCGGTCGACATCAACCCGTACAAGCACGGGATGTACATGGCCGGCAGCGGCCACAAGATCGTCGGTCCCGAGCAGCTGGTCGAGGACAAGCCCGAACTGGTGATCGTGATGAACCCGATCTACCTGGACGAGATGGGCAAGGAACTCGAGCGGCTCGGGGTCACGACCTCGCTGCGGCCGGTCTGAGCAGGCTCTGCCCATCAACAGGCTCTGACCAGCGGCGCGGAGCGTCCGGCACCTCGGCGGCACCCCGCCGGCACCGGACGCTCCGCGCCGGCGCGTGACGGGAGCGGCTGCCGTGACGACTGCATCGGGCCGGGCCAACTCGCTGGTCGTGGGGGGCTCGGCGATCATCGCCGATGCCGCGGGGCGCATCCTGCTGGAGCGGCGCCGCGACAACGGCAAATGGGGCATCCCGGGTGGGGGTATGCACATCGGTGAGACGCTCGCCGAGTGCGTGGCCCGGGAGGTCCGGGAGGAGACCGGCTTCCTGGTCACGGTCGACCGGATTGTTGGCGTGTACTCCGATCCCGGGCATGTCATGGTTTATCCAGACGGCGAGGCACGGCAGGAGTTCACCGTTTGCTGCGCCTGCACCATCATCGGGGGAAAACTGACAGTGAGTGAAGAGTCGCTGGCGGTCGAGTTCGTCGCCCTCGCGGATCTTGATCAGCGGGAGATCCACGAGAGCGGGCGGCAGCGGATCGAGGACTACCTCGCCAACCGTCCGGCCGTGCTGCGGTGACGGGCACCAGCCCGCAAGCGGCGGCCCCCGACACGGCGCCGCTGCCCGTCCCGTCGCCAGACGCCGCGCCGGCGGCGCCGTCCGCGACGGCGGCGTCGGCGGCGTCGGCAGGGCCGTCCGCGACGGCGGCGTCGGCAGGGCCCGCCGCGCCGGCCCGCCGCTCCCGGCGGCCGAGGTTCCTGCGCGGCTGGCGGCTGGCGCTGACCACCGTAGTCGTGCTGATCGCGCTGTTCGTCGCGGCCACGCTGCGCCTGTTCGTCTACCCGCCCGCCGACGGGCCGGCCAAGGCGGACGCGATCGTGATGTTCGACGGGGTGGGTGACCGGCACGGCGCGGCGATCAGCCTGGCCCGCCAGGGCTACGCGCCGGTGCTGGCCATCTCGACCCGGGATCCGGACTGGTGCCACCGCACGACGGTGCCCGGGGTCCGGGTGCTCTGCTTCGTCCCGGAGCCGGCCAACACCCGGGGCGAGGCCGAGGCAACCGCCGACATGGTCCGCCGCTACCACTGGCGGCAGACGATCGTGGTGGTCGGGCGGCCGCAGGACACGCGGGCCCGGCTGCTGTTGGACCGGTGCCACGCCGACAACGCGCGGATCGCCACCGTCGGGCCCGGCTCGCAGTGGGCCAGCACCCTGGCCTACGAGTGGGGCGCGCTGCTCAAGGCGCTGGTGCTCAAGCGCTCCTGCTGACTAGCGGGTACGCAGCCTGACTAGCGGGTACGCAGCCGCTCCAGGGCCCGCCGCTCCCGCTTGGTCGGCCGCCCGGCGCCCCGGTCGCGCGCAGCGACGGGCACCGCCTGCTCGCGCGGCGGGGGTGGCGGACTGTGATCGGTAAAACACTCGGCCGCGATCGGGGCGCCCACCCGCTTGCTGATCAGCCGGGTGGCCACCACGACGCGCTCTCGGCCGTCAAGGCGCAGGCGGACCTCGTCACCCAGCCGGACGTGGTGGGCAGGCTTGACCCGGTCGCCGTTGATCTTGACGTGGCCGCCCCGGCAGGCCTCCGATGCCTGCGAGCGGCTCTTGACCAGGCGGACCGCCCAGATCCAGCTGTCGACCCTGATCGGCGTGGCCGGCGTGGCCGGCGTGGCCGGCGTGGCCGGGCTGCCTGGAGTGGCCGGAGTGGTCATCCCCCGACTCTAGTTCGCCGCCCGGACGGCCGGGCCCGACCACCGCCGTTACTCAGCGGTAAAAATAATTTACCTCCGGCTGAAGGTGGTGCCGTGGCCGGAACGTGCCTATTCGGTAGGTATACGCTTTTCTCGGGATCGTGACCGCATAGGCGGATCGGTCGCGCGGACCGGTGGGGGCCGGCCCGGTGCTCAAGGCATGGGGGAAACCGTGATGTCATCACAAACAACGCCAGTATCGATCATCATCCCCGTCTATAACGGGGTGGAGCTGTTGCGCGAGGCGTTGAGCAGCGCATTCAGCCAGGATCCGGCGCCGGCCGAGGTGATCGTCGTCGACGACGGATCGCCGGACCGGCCGGACCGGGTGCTGGCCGACTTTCCCGACGTCATCGTCATCAGGCAGGAGAACCGGGGGGTCGGCGCCGCCCGCAACGCCGGGCTGGAGCGGGCCAGCGCCCCGTACGTCCTCTTCCTCGACCAGGACGACCGGCTGCTGCCGGGGGCCCTGAAGATGGCGCTGGACGAGCTGGAGACGCTGCCGGAGGCCGCCTTCAGCTCGGGGCGCAACCGTCCGGTCCGGGCGGACGGAACACCGTGGGAGGCGGATGTGGCGCCGCGGCCGCGAGTGGCGTCCGACCACTACCGGGAGATCCTCCTCGACACGTGGATCTGCCCGCCCTCAACCGTCCTGTTCCGGCGCCAAGCGCTCCTCAGCGCGGGGCGGTGGTCGGAAGATCTCCGGTACGCCGGCGCCGATGACTATGAACTTTACCTAAGAATCATGCGTCAATATCCGATCGTGGATCACGAGGGTGTGATCGCCGACTATCGGATGCACGCCGGTAACACATCACGTGACGCCGGCGCGATGTTGACGAGCATCTCAAACGTGCTGCTCGACGAGCGCCCGTATACTTGCGGTGACCGCCGGCTGGAACGAGCTCGGCGCGCGGGTCTGCGAATGTGGCGCGCCCGGCTGGGATTGAAGAGTTCCGGGCAGGACCTTGCCCACGCCCTGCGTGACCGGCGGCGCATCGGCCGGGCCGCCGCCGGCGCCACCGCGATGATCGGTCGTCACCCCGTGTATTTCTCTCGGCTCGTCGCGGACCACCTGTCCCGGAGCGCGAGCCGCAGCGGCGAGAGCGGCACGGTGCGGGCAATCGCCGCGGAGACCCGGCGCAAGTTGGGGTGAGATCGGTGCGGTGACACCGCGTCAATGTCACGTAACGTTAATTGATCGATGCTCTCCGTCAAACTCTCTGGTCCTTGTTTGGTCCGTCGATCTGGCATTCCGTGTCGGCGATACTGTTTGAGGGCGTGGCGAGCCGCCCCTTGCCGAGGAGCGGCCCCTCCACCGGTCCCGCATGGCGTGACCGGCTGAGAGAGGGGGGCCGGTGGCCGATATCCGTGACTGGTCGGCCGGCGGCGGGGATGACGATGACAATGGTCTGGACGAGAGTGGCCTGGAGGTAGTGAGTGACGGTCTCGGGCCAGACGGTCTCGCGTGGAACGGGGGGCACTCCATGACTCGGTCACAATCAGTGACCGAAGAGGAAGCGACCATCAATCTGCCGCGGCCCGCCCTGTCCAGGACGGAGGAACAGGGTGAGGGCGACGCGACCCCACCCACCCGCGGCGACACGCCGACGCGAAGCGCGGCGCCGGCGAACGGCGCAGGGACGAACGGGGCGTCAACGAACGGGGCACGGGCCAACCGGCCGCCGGCGAAGGAAGGACGGGAACAGCCCGAGCCGCCACCGCGGCCCGCCCGCTCAGCCACCCCGTCCCGGCCCACGCCAGCCGACCGGCCAGCCGACCGGCCCCAGCGGCCGGACGCGTCAGCCACCCAGGAGACCACGATCATCCCCAGCCGGATGATCCCGCCGAGCCTCCGGACTCCACCCACCGTCCTCGGCCGAACCGACCCGAACCGGACCCGGCAGCGTGGCGGCCCGGCGGCACCGCCGCCATCGCCGCCACTGCCACCGCCGCGACTGCCACCGCCGCCGTCGACCGGTGGGACCAGGCCGCGCCCGCCGGCTGGCGGGTCGGATGCGACCGTGTCGAGTCCGCGCCCGACCAACCCACCACCCCGCCCGGGCGGCGCGCGCCCCGTCCCGCCGGCACCGCCCCCGGCGCAGTCGCCCCCGGCGGCCCGCCCGAACACCGCGACCTCCCGTCTCTCGGCGGCGCCGGCCCGCCCCTACCGGCCGACCGCCCCGCCCCCACCGCCCGCGCGGTTCGGCGGCGCGACTCCGGCGCCGGCCCCGGCGGCCCGGCCGATCCGCCCGCCCGCCTCCCGCCCGCCCGTGCCCGGCGCGCCGGCGGCCCGCCCGCCGGCGGCCCGCCCGCCGGTGTCCCGCCCATCCACAGCCCGCCCACCTACAGCCCGCCCACCGGCGTCCCGCCCGCCCACGGCGCCCCAGCCGGCCGGGGCGGTTCCCAATGACGGGTCGGCCCACGTCCCGTCGCTGGTCAAACGCCTCCCGGCCGGCCTGCTCGACTCGAGCATGTCGTCGCTGGGCAGCTTCTTCATGGGCCTCTACGCGACGCGCTACCTGACCGACTCGGCGCTCGGCGTCTACGCGCTGTTCTACTCGTGCTTCATCGCGCTGTGCATTGTGCCGACGAACCTGGTCTTCACCCCGGCGGAGGTCCGCTCGACCGACGTGGTCCGGCCCCGGCGGGCCGAGCTGCTGTCGCAGTCGCTGCGCCTCGGCGGCCCGCCGGCTTTCGCCACCGCCCTGCTGGTGCCGCTGGTCCTGTTCATCCCGGCCCAGGTGTCGCTCGGCACCCGGATCGGCTTCGCCGTCGGCGCCACCGCCGTCACGATCATGTCGCCCATGCAGGACCACGTCCGGCGGATGCTGCACCAGAGCGGACAGTCGTGGACCTCGGCCCAGGTCTCGGCCATACAGGCCCTGACCGTCCTGGTCACGCTCCTGCTCGCGATCGTCGTCCACCTGCCGGCGGCCTGGGTCCCCTTCGGTGCCCTGACGCTGGCCAACGTCGTGTCCGGGACCTTCGGGTACGCGCGGTCCGGCGCCGGGCGGCGGGCGCCGCTGATCCTCAGCCTCAAGGAGCTGTTGCGGTCCGGGCGCTGGCTGGCCCTGTCCGGGATCGTCTCGACCGCCGGCCAGTTCATCAATGTGGCCATCCTGACCGCGATCGTCGGGTCGGCCGCCGCCGGTCACGTGGAGGCGACCCGGGTGCTGGCCCAGCCGGTGACGGTGGTCGTCGTCGGGCTGCTGGCCGTGCTGAACCCCGAACTGATGGCGGCCACCCGCGCACGCGACGTGACCAAGCTCATCCGCTACCTCGGTCTGTTCTTCGCGCTGGTCTCGGCCGTCCTGGTCGCCTGGATCGTGGTCGTCGGGTTCAAGGCGCCCTGGAACCCGGTGCCGCACTTCCTGCCGCGCAGCTACGACGTGCCGAAGCTGCTGCCGGCGATGATCGTGTCGGAGGGGACCGGCTACACGGTCCTCGCCTTCATCACGATCGCTGTCGCCGCCGGGCGGGAGCGGGCCTCGACGTGGGCCGGGCTGTCGCTGACCGTCGTGTCCGCCCTCGTCACCGGGGCCACCGCCAGCAGCCTCGGCGCGTTTTCCCTGGTCTGGGCCGGGCTGGCCGGCGTCGTGGTCCTCTACATCGTCTACCTGCGGATCGTGCGGCAGATCTTCCGTGACGTCAGCGGGCCGATCGGCGCCGACGCCGAGCCGGGCGCGGTGGTGGTCTCGCCGGGCGGACGCCTGCGCCGGCCGATCGAGTTCCAGTTCCCCGAGGTTCACTGACGCGCCCAGACGTTCACCGACGGGGCTGGAAGTTCACCGACGGGGCCGGCCTGACCATGCCCAGATGGGATTAATCCTGGTTTGGGTGGACATCAACGGGTGACGGTTAGAAGATCTGCGCTGTTCGTCGCCGATCACTGGCCGTACGTCAGGGAGGAACCAGCATGAGCCGCCTTGAGGGCTCCTATCGACCGTCTCTCGGCACCCCGGTCGGAGATGTGACCGGCGATGAGCCGTTGGCGGCAACCGTCGTCCTGCGCCCGGCAGGGCCGGACGAGCACTCCGCGCACGACGACGACGTGGCCGCCGTCAAGGCCTTCGCCGAGCGCCACGGCCTCGAGGTCACCGACGTCGACGCCGCCGCCCGCACCATCCGGCTGCGCGGGACGACGTCCGCCCTGACCGGGGCGTTCGACACCGAGCTCAAGCTGTACGACGTCGAGGGCCGGCAGGTGCGCGGCCGGGAGGGCACGCTGGCCCTGCCCGACGAGCTCGACGACAAGGTCGTCGCCGTGCTCGGCCTGGATAACCGGCCGGCCGCCTCGCCCCGATTCAAGCCGGCCGCGGCCGCCCCGGGCGGGCTGACCGCCGTCCAGGTCGCGAAGGCGTACGAGTTCCCCGATGCCACCGGCGCCGGCCAGACCATCGCGATCATCGAACTGGGCGGCGGGTTCGGCCAGTCCGACCTGGACACCTTCTTCGGCGGGTTGGGGCTGACCAGCCCGACCGTCACCGCGGTCGGCGTGCAGGGCGGGCAGAACGTCCCGGAGAAGGACCCGAACGGGGCCGACGGCGAGGTGCTGCTCGACATCGAGGTGGCCGGGGCCGTGGCGCCGGGGGCCAAGCAGCTGGTCTACTTCGCCCCGAACACCGACGCCGGTTTCCTGGCGGCGGTGAACGCGGCGGCGGCCGCGTCGCCGGCGCCAGTCGCGATCAGCATCAGCTGGGGCGGCCCGGAGTCGTCGTGGACCGGGCAGTCGATGCAGGCCTTCGACCAGGCGTTCGCGGCGGCCAGGGCCAAGGGCATCCTCGTGCTGGCCGCCGCCGGCGACTCCGGCGCCGACGACTCGACGTCGAAGAAGGTCGCGGACTTCCCGGCCAGCTCACCGAACGTGATCGCCTGCGGCGGAACTCGGCTGACGATCGACTCCGCCGGCGCCTGGTCGGGCGAGGTCGTCTGGGACGACGGCGCGGACTCCGCCACCGGCGGCGGTTTCTCGTCGACGTTCACCCGGCCGTCCTGGCAGCCGGCGTCGGTCGGGCAGTTCCGCGGGCTGCCGGACATCTCCGGTAACGCCGACCCGGAGACCGGCTACCGCGTGGTGGTCGACGGGTCCACCGGCGTCATCGGCGGCACCTCGGCCGTCGCGCCGCTGCTGGCCGGGCTGGCCGCGCGCCTGGCTCAGCTGTCGGGGAAGCCGGTCGGGACGCTGGCCGCCGTCTCCTATGCCAACCCGGCCGCGTTCACCGACATCACCTCGGGCGGGAACGAGGGCTACCAGGCCGCGACCGGCTGGGACCCGGCGTCCGGCCTGGGCAGCCCGGTGGGTGCGAAGTTGCTGGCCGCGCTGGGCGGAACCACCACCCCGCCGCCCACCCAGCCGCAGCCCCCGACCAACCCGCCGCCCCCGACCAACCCGCCGCCGACCCAGCCCCCGACCGCGGCCGACACGACGCTGTGGTCGGCGACGAAGTCCTGGGCCCACGGCACCCACATCGGCTCGAACGCGCGGGCGGCGAAGGCCGTCCTGGCCTGGGCTGCCGCCAAAGGACTGAAGTAGGCGTGTGCGGAAGATCAACGAGGTAGTCATTGACTGCGTGGACCCGGCGGCGTTGTCCAGTTTCTGGGCAGCGCTGCTGGGTGCGTCGCGCCTGGTGCGGGACGCGAACTGGGCGACCGTCGCGGCCGACCCCGTCACGATCGCCTTCCAGCGGGTACCCGAAGGCAAGCAGTCGCCGAAGAACCGGCTTCACCTCGACGTCGAGGACGTCGATCTGGCCGGCGCGACCCGCCACGCCATCGCGCTCGGCGCCCGCCAACTCGGCGAGCCCATCACCGACGCCACCGGCGGGATGGTCGTCATGGCCGACGTGGAAGGAAACGAGTTCTGCCTGGTGACGGACTAGCGCCGTAGCCGGCCTAGCCTGTCTCGACGGCCAGCGCGAGCGGGAGCACGGCGGGTGCTCCCGCCTCGCGCAGGAGCCGGGCGGCGACCGTCATCGTCCAACCGGTGACGATCAGGTCGTCGACGAGCAGCACCGGGCCGCCGAGCGCGGGCAGCGCCTCGGCCATGGCCGGCGGCACCGCGAACGCCGACCAGCGGTCGGCCAGCCGGTGCGCGCTGTTGTGGAGCGGCGGCCGGTCCGCGCCGGCCCCGGCGCCGGTCAGTTGCAGCGCGCCCAGCAGCGGGAGGCGGCCGACCGCCGCGATCCGCTCACCGAGGCTCGCCACCAGCCGGGGGCGCCGGCGCGACGGGATGACGGCCACCGCCGCCGGCCGCCGCGCCCAGCCCCAGCCGGCCAGCGTGGCGACCACCGCGTCCAGGAGATCGTCGGCCACGGGGCCGTCGCCGGCCTCCGCGCGCAGCAGCGGCCGCAGCCGGTTGCCCCAGCCGACGCCGTTGAGCCGCCCGACCACCCGCCCCGGCTCGGCCGCGACCGCCGCCGGGATGCGCCCGGCCACGTCCACGCCGAGTGAGCGCATGCCGGTCGGCCACATCCGGCGTGGTTCGACGACGACGCCGGGCCGGCTCAGCTCCGCGCGGGCCCGCTCGCGGGTCGTCTCGGACGTGTCGGTGGGCCAGTGCCCGCCGGCGCAGCGGTCGCAGCGGCCGCAGGGCCCGGCGCCCGGGTCGTCGAGCTGCGCGCGGAGGAACTCCAGCCGGCAGCCGGGGGTGGCGATGTAGTCGAGCATCGCCTGCTCCTCCCGCCGCCGGGCCGCGCTCACCCGGGCGTAGCGGTCGGCGTCGTAGTCCCAGGGGACGCCGGTCGTCTCCCAGCCGCCCTTGACCCGGCGCAGCGCGCCGTCGGTGTCGAGCACCTTGAGCATCTGCTCCAGCCGGCCGTGCCCGATGTCGACCGCCGCCAGCAGCGCCTGCGTCGAGCGCGGGCCACCCGCGTCGGCCAGCACGTCGAGGACCCGGCGCACCGTCCGCTCGGGGGGGAAGGACGTGTCGGCGAAGTAGCGCCAGATCTCGGCGTCCTCGCGGGCCGGCAGCAGAACGACCTCGGCGGCGTCGACCCCGCGCCCGGCCCGGCCGATCTGCTGGTAGTAGGCGATCGGCGAGGCCGGGGATCCGACGTGGATGACGAACGTGAGGTCGGGCTTGTCGAAGCCCATGCCCAGCGCGCTCGTCGCGACCAGCGCCTTCACCCGGTTGGCCAGCAGGTCCTCCTCGGCGGCGGTCCGTTCGGCCGGCTCGGTTCCACCGTGGTAGGCGGTGACGGTGTGCCCCTGCCCGCGCAGGAAGGCCGCCAGCTCCTCGGCCGCCGGCTTCGTCAGGGTGTAGACGATGCCCGAGCCGGGCAGCTCGGCCAGGCGCTCGGCCACCCAGGCGTAGCGCTGCTCGGCGCGGGGGAGGGTGACCACGGCGAGCCGCAGGCTCTCCCGGTCGAGGGTGCCCCGCAGCACCAGGGTCCCGGTCGATCCGGCTCCCTCCCGCTGCGCGTCGAGCTGTTCGGACACGTCCTGGACGACCCGGGCGTTGGCGGTGGCCGTCGTGGCGAGCACCGGGACGTCGGGCCGCAGCCCAGCGATCACCGTCCGCAGCCGGCGGTAGTCGGGCCGGAAGTCGTGGCCCCAGTCCGAGATGCAGTGCGCCTCGTCGACGACGAGCAGACCGGTCGTGCGGGCCAGCTCCGGCAGGTACTGGTCGCGGAAGGTCGGGTTGTTCAGCCGCTCCGGCCCGATGAGCAGGACGTCGAGCTCGCCGGCCCGCAGCGAGCCGTAGACCTCGTCCCACTCGGTGACGTTCGCCGAGTGGATCTCGCCGGCGCGGATGCCGACCTTCGCGGCGGCCGCGGCCTGGTTGCGGATGAGCGCGAGCAGCGGCGAGACGATCACCGTCGGCCCGACCGTCGGCGCCGGGGCGTCGGGCGGCGTGTCCGGCCCGCGCCCGCGCAGCAACGCCGAGGCCAGGAAGTAGACCGCCGACTTTCCCCACCCGGTCCGCTGCACCAGAAGCACCCGACGCCGCCCGTTGACCAGCGCGTCGATCGCCTGCCACTGATCGTCCCGCAGCGCGGCCGACGGCCCGGCCAGGGCTCGCAGCAGGGTCTCGGCGCGGTCCCGGCCGGTGGAACGCTCGTCCTGATCGGTCATGTCTTGTGTGTACACGAGCGGCCCGACAGGCTGGGGGGCCGCGCTCCGCGCCTGTGGAAAACCAGGGTCCGGGAAGCCATGGACGCGGCCGCGAAGGGAGTTGTCCGCCGGGCCGCCGGGCAGATCAGAACGGTGGGTCTTCCGCGAAGGCCGCGAAGAAGGGCGTGGGGGCTGGCGTCGCGGGCTTGGGCTGCGGGTACGTCTCGGGGAGGGTGACGTAGCGTAGGTGGGCCGGGCTGAGCCAGTGGAACTCGCCGGGGCGGGGCTGCGTGAGGGTCCATCCGCCGTGGGTTTTCAGACGGTGGTGGCGGCGACACACCGGACCAAGATTACTATGAGTAGTTGGACCGTTGCTGTCGTAGGGGATGGTGTGGTCGAGGTCGCACGCGCGGGCTTGGCGCCCGCAGCCCGGGAACACGCACCTGACGTTCCGGGCGCGGATGTGGCGGGCCAGCGCGGCGGATGGCCGGTAGCGCCAGCTCCCGCCGCCGGGTCGCGCGGTCGCGGGTTTCCCGACCGGCTTCCCGCCGGGCTTGCGTCGGCTGGAGGAAGCAGCGCCCGTGCGCGGGTGGGCCGTCCCGCCACCGGCCCGTTCGCCCAGGTCACCCCAGGGATCTCCACCGTGGGCATGATCGCCGTTGGCGTTCTCCACCGGTCCAGCCGGATCGGCCGGATCGGCCGGGTCGGCCGGGTCGGTGGATGCTGTCCCGCCGGGGTCAGCCTCACCGCCACCGCTGGTGGTGGCGGGGCCGCTGTTGCGGTGGAGGGTTCCGTCCGGGCCGATCACATAAGTGTGGCCGTCCAAGCCGAGGAGCTCCCCGCTGAACGGATCGGTGACCAGCCGGCGCAGGACCGGGTGCCGGGCGAGTTCCCGCGCCGCCTGCGCGGTGATCGGACCGAACCCGGCGAGCATCGCCGGCG
>Ga0207710_10000305_pt1 | contig 38961 bp, 33 predicted proteins | sample KBSS24metaG_FD_184400 | JGI IMG/M metagenome (GOLD analysis project Ga0207710, IMG submission 184400) | Switchgrass rhizosphere microbial communities from Kellogg Biological Station, Michigan, USA - KBS S2-4 metaG (SPAdes) (version 2) | ecosystem: Host-associated > Plants > Roots > Rhizosphere...
GGCGCGCAAGGTGGGCTAGGCGCGCGGTTGTAGCGCATCCGGGCTGGGCGTCCCCGACTACGCGCCCCGGGCTGGGCGTCCCCAGCTACGCCCCCCGGACTGGGCGCCCCCGGCTACGCGCCCCGGACTAGGCGTCCCCGACCATTTCCTTCCTGGTGTATGACCGGTTCGCGGTGGGTCGAGAGGCGCAATTGCGGCCTCGGGTCCAATGCCGGCTATCACCGCAGCTGTAGCACGCCCGAGTGCCAGCGCACGGAGGTCTTTGCTTGAACGTATCTATCGCCTCGCAGCCGCAGCCCTCCGCCGGCGTCGCAAAGTTTCTGCAGCGTCCGCCGCGCCTGTTCATCGGCGGCGAGTGGGTGGAGTCGAAATCCCGCGAGCGAATTTCCGTGCTGGACCCTGCGACGGGGCGGCAGATCGCTGTGGTTGCGGATGCAAATGCGGCCGACGTCGACCGCGCGGTCGCGGCCGCACGCCAGGCGTTCGAATCCGGTCCCTGGGCTGACATGTTGCCCGCCGACCGCCAGGCATTGCTGTGGAAGCTGTCGGACCTGGTCGAAAAGAATATGGACGAGCTGGCCGAGCTCGAAAGCATCGACAACGGCAAGACCAAGTTCATGGCGACCGTCGTCGATGTTGCCGGCACCCGCGACTATTTTCGCTACATGGCCGGCTGGGCAACCAAGCTCGAAGGCTCCACATTCGCAACCTCCATCCACGGGCCCCCGGGAGTCAAGTTCCACACTTATACGCAGCGCGAGCCAGTGGGTGTCGTGGCGCAGATCGTCCCCTGGAATTTCCCGCTGGCGATGGCCGCCTGGAAGTTGGGGCCAGCGCTTGCAACGGGCTGCACCTGCATCCTCAAGCCCGCTGAGCAAACTCCGCTTACGGCGCTCCGTCTCGCTGAGTTGATCGCCGAGGCTGGCTTCCCACCTGGCGTCGTCAACGTTCTGACGGGTCTTGGCGAAACGACGGGAACAGCGCTGGTTGCGCATCCTGGCGTGGACAAAGTCGCCTTCACGGGATCGACCTCCGTCGGCAAGCTCATCAACAAGTCGGCCACGGATACTCTGAAGAGAGTGTCGCTCGAGCTGGGTGGAAAGTCGCCCGTGATCGTGCTTCCCGATGCGGATATCAACAATGTGATTGGTGGGGCGGCCAACGCGATCTTCTTCAACGCCGGGCAGGTCTGCTGTGCCGGTACGCGCCTGTTTGCCCATAAGAAAATCTTCGACCAGGTCGTGGAAGGCATCAGCACCGCCGCGAGCTCCATTCAGCTCGGGCCCGGTCTGGATCCCAAAACGCAGATGGGGCCGCTCGTCTCACGCGAGCAACAGGAGCGCGTTCTCGGGTACATTGAGTCTGGCCGCAGGGAAGGGGCCACGGTGGTGGCGGGCGGCGAGACACCCTCATCGCCAGGCTACTATGTGAAGCCGACGGTGCTGGCCAACGTTCGCCCCGACATGAAAGTCGTGCGCGAGGAGATCTTCGGACCGGTGCTGGTTGCGCAGCGATTCGAGGATCTCGATGACATCGCAGCGCTGGCCAATGACACTCCATATGGTCTGGCCGCGAGCATCTGGTCCAACGACGTGCGCGCGGTTCAGCGTCTCGTGCCGAAGATTCGCGCCGGCACGGTCTGGGTGAACTGCCACAATTTCGTCGATCCCAACATGCCGTTTGGTGGGTTCAAACAGTCGGGTTTTGGGCGCGAGCACGGCAGGGCGGTGCTGGACTTGTATACCGAGCTCAAATCGGTGTGCATGGCCATCTGAGCGCTGGCGAAGGCGGGGGCCGCGTCCATGGATGCTTTACGCCGCGGGGTGCTGAGCCTCGTCGTTGTGCTGAGTGCCTGCGGCGGTGGGCAACACGCCCCGATTGGCGTGGCCGCCAACACGCCGACAGGCGCCAACACGCCTACAGCCCCCAAAAATGTCGTCGATGCCGCGCGCCTCAGCGCCGCAGACTCGGACTCCGCCAACTGGCTGACCCACGGCCGCACGTATGACGAGCAGCGGTTCAGCCCGCTGCGGCAAATCAATCCCCGCACAATCGGGCAACTGAAGCTCGCGTGGCACTACGACCTGGATGCAGCCCGCCGCGTGCAGGAAACGACACCACTCATCGTTGACGGTGTCATGTATGTGACGAGCGCCTGGAGCAAAGTGTTTGCGCTCGACCCGGCCACCGGAAAGCAGCTATGGGCTTTCGACCCGGCCGTGCCGGGAAGTGCCGGTGTAAAAGGTTGTTGCGATGTCGCCAACCGCGGCGTCGCGTTCTGGGAAGGGAAGGTTTATGTCGGCACGTTTGATGGCCGCCTGATCGCACTCGATGCACAGACCGGAAAGCAAGTCTGGTCCGTGCAGACCGCCGATCCGGCCATGGCCTACACCATCACGGGCGCGCCAAGGATCATCAAAGGCCGTGTCATCATTGGCAACGGCGGCGGTGAATACATCGCCCGAGGCTATGTCACTGCCTACGATGCGCAGACAGGCAAACAGGTCTGGCGCTTCTACACCGTGCCCGGCGAACCCGGTAAACCCGACGGCGCCGCCTCCGATGAGGTGCTCGAGAGCAAGGCTCGGTCAACCTGGCATGGCAAGTTCTGGACGAATGGTGGCGGTGGAACAGTCTGGGACTCGATGGCCTACGATCCGCGCCTCGACCTGTTGTATATCGGAACCGACAACGGCTCACCTTGGAACCGGGCAGTTCGTTCCCCCGGTGGTGGCGACAACCTGTTCATCGCCTCCATCATTGCCTTGCGCCCGGACACTGGTCAGTATGTATGGCACTTCCAGGAAAGCCCGGGAGAGAGCTGGGACTTCTCGGCCACGCAGCACATCATGCTGGCTGACCTGCAGATTGACGGTAAGCAGCGCCACGTCCTGATGCAGGCGCCAAAGAACGGCTTCTTCTACCTGTTGGATCGCGAGACGGGCGCGTTCATTGCGGCGCGGCCGTTCGCGACGGTCAATTGGGCGCTGAGCCTGGATGCCCACTCCGGCCGGCCAACAGAGAATCCGCAGGCGCGCTACGGCGAAACCGGCAAGCCCTGGGTGTCACTGCCGGGGCCCGCGGGTGCGCACAGCTGGCAGCCGATGTCCTACAGCCCGCTGACCGGCCTCGTCTACCTGCCGGTGAGCGAGGCAGCGTTCGTATTCATCGCCCAGCAGACCTTCAAGCCCAACGGTTTCGGCTGGAACACCGGGGTTGATTTCAACGCCGGCAGCCTGCCGGAGGACCCCAAGGCCCTGGCCGCAATCAAGACACAACTCAAAGGCAGGCTGTCCGCCTGGAATCCGGTCACGCAACGGGAAGTATGGCGGGTGCAATACGACCAACCGTGGAACGGTGGAATACTGGCCACGGCAGGTAATCTCGTCTTCCAGGGAAACAGCATGGGTGAGTTTGCAGCATTCCAGGCTGACGACGGCAAGCCCGTGTGGTCCGTCAAGACGTATACCGGAATTGTCGCGCCTCCGGTGTCTTACGAAATCGACGGCGAACAATATATCGCGGTGGAAGTTGGCTGGGGCGGGGCGTTCGGGCTGGCCGCGGGCGTGTTGGCGCATGACTCCCAGGTCAACCGCGGTAATGTGCCACGCGTGCTGGCCTTCAAGTTGAATGGTGAGGACAGTTTGCCCGTGCCTGCGGCTGCTGGGCGGCCTCCTTTGCCGCCGCCTGACACAGCGAGTGCCGCTGTTGTCGCACGAGGAAAATTGCACTATCACACGTACTGCGGCATGTGCCACGGCGACAGCGCCGTTAGTGGCGGAGTTCTGCCGGATCTGCGCCATTCGGGCGCGCTTGGCGATCTCGGAGCCTGGCAAAGCGTCGTGCGCGACGGGGCGCGCCAGGCAAACGGCATGGTCGCCTTCGGAGGGCAGATGAACAAGGATGAAATAGAAGCGATTCGCGCGTACGTTGTACATCGCGCCAATGAGGAGGTTGCCGTCCAATGATCGAGCTACTGACGTCCGAGACACCCAACGGCTGGAAAATCTCCATTGCGCTCGAGGAAATGGGCCTGCCGTACACGTGGCGGCATATCAAGCTGTCGGAAAAGGAACAGAAGGCCGACTGGTACGTCAAACTCAATCCCAACGGGCGCATTCCCACGCTGATCGATCATGACAACAATGACTTTGTCATTTTCGAATCGGGGGCCATCCTGATCTACCTGGGTGAGAAGAGCGGCAAGTTCCTGCCGACGGACGTGAAGGGGCGCTCCCGCGTGCTGCAGTGGCTGATGTTCCAGATGTCCGGTGTCGGTCCCATGATGGGACAGGCCAACGTCTTCCTGCGCTACGCCCCGGAAAAAATACCCTACGCGATCGAGCGCTACCAGCGCGAGACGCTTCGCCTGTTCGGCGTGCTCGACAATCAGCTCGCGTCCAACGAATACATCGCCGGTGACTATTCAATCGCCGACATGGCTTTGTGGCCCTGGGTAAAGGGCTACGGCTGGTCGGGAGTTACGCTCGAGGGGTTGCACCATCTGCAACGTTGGCATGACCTCATCGCGGAACGTCCGGCCGTGAAACGCGGATGCGCGATACCCCCCGCGGTGGATCTCGGGGAACGCACGCAACAGACGGTGGACGCGGGCCGCAAATTCTTGGTTTGATTAGGGAATGCCCGATATCGACCCGGCTCGTTGGCGCGACCTTAGTCCGCTCCTCGATGAGTTACTGGATCTGTCTGCCGAGGAGCGGGCCGCGCGGCTCGCGGCCCTGCGCACGGACCAGCCCACTGTGGCCGATGATCTGCAGATGTTGCTCGCCCGCCTGCAGGCGCTCGAGAGCTCGAAGTTTCTCGAGGATGACCCCGCCGCAGTCTTAAAGCAGACCTCACTTGCCGGAGTGACTCTGGGTGCGTATACGCTCGAATCGATCATTGGTCACGGCGGCATGGGCAGCGTCTGGCTGGCCCGGCGCAGCGATGGGCGATTCGAGGGTAAGGCCGCTGTCAAACTCCTCAATTTCGCGTTGCTGGGCCACGGCGGCGAGGAGCGGTTCCGGCGCGAGGGCCGCTTACTCGCGCGGCTCACCCATTCGAACATCGCACGCATTCTCGACGCGGGGGTGACAGAAGCCGGACAACCCTACCTGGTATTGGAGTATGTCGAGGGCAGCGCCATCGACCAGTACTGTGATGATCACAGCTTGGACACTGTGTCCCGCTTGAGGCTATTCCTGGATGTGCTGGCTGCCGTGGGCCACGCCCACGCGAATCTGATCGTGCATCGCGACATCAAGCCCTCCAACATCCATGTGACGCGGGACGGGGTCGTGAAACTCCTCGACTTCGGCATAGCTAAACTGATCGAAGACGATGCACGCGCCGATTCGGCAACCGTTCTGACACACGACGGCATGCGGGCGCTGACCCCGGAATACGCAGCTCCCGAACAGGTGCTGAGCGCACCGATCACCGTCGCCACCGATGTTTACTCGCTCGGAGTGCTGTTATACACACTGCTGTGCGGGCAACACCCCACTGGCGGCGGGAGCCACTCAGCGCCGCAGTTCATCCGCTCGCTGCTGGAAACCGACCCCGTTCGTCTGTCCACCGCCGTTACACCGTTGAAACTCAAGCGTCTCTTCCGGGGTGATCTCGACAACATCGTGGCCAAGGCGCTCAAGAAGAATCCACTCGAGCGCTACGCGTCGGTCAAAGAATTCGCCGACGATCTGCGGCGGTATCTGAACAACGAGCCGGTGCTTGCTCGCGCGGACAACGCCTGGTATCGAGCGCACAAGTTCGTGTCGCGCAACCGTCTTCCCGTTGGCATTGGCGCCGTCGCGCTGGCGGCCGTCATAGCGACCGCGGCAATTGCACTGTTCGAAGCTCACGCGGCCGGCACAGGACGGGACCGGGCTCTTGCGCTCGCGTCACGCAATGAAGCGGTGGCAGAATTTCTCAACACGCTCATTACCGAGGCAGCCGACTCTGACAAGCCGGTGACTGTCCGCGACATGCTCGCGCGCAGCGAGGCACTGGCGCGCACCGATTACCAGGACAATCCGCAAAAACGTGCGGCGGTGTTTGACATGCTTGGGGTGTACTACGCCTCCAACGACGAACATGCACGTGGGGAGTCCTTATTGCGCGAGGCGCTCGATAGCATCAAAGGAAACCCGGACGATGACCTGCGCCGCAGGCTGTCCTGCGACCACGCGTTCACAATGGCGACGATTGGGAAGGTAGCGCAGGCCACTCAGGAGCTGGAGGGAGTCATCGCGGAGCCGCAGATAACCGTGCAGCAGTCCCTCAGCTGCCTGGATTATCTGACTCAAACCTCTCTGCAAGGCAGCGATGTCCAGAATGCTCTGAAGTATGGGAGGCTCGCACTGCAACGCCTGCCCGAGGCCGGGCATCCATCGCCGATGGTCCAGGCAGGCCTGCTGGCTAACATCGGCTACGCGGAGCATCTCGACGGCCATAACGACCGGGCAAACAAATACTATGCGCAATCGCTGGCGCTGTTCGCACGCGCCGGGCGGGATCACGGGTCAGAGGCGGTTTCAACCCGCAACGGCTGGGCGCTCGTAGTCCAAGGCGCAGGCAATCCGAAACAAGCGCTGGAGTTGTACGATCAGATACTGCACCTCATCGCGCAGTATCATCTCGATCCGGCGCCCCGACCGTCGATCCTCTACAACCGGGCGCGTACCCTGGAGTTTCTCGGCCGCTTGCGTGAAGCACGCGCTGGATATACAGAGTGCGCAGCATTGGCGGAGGATGCGCATACTCCAATGCCTCGCGTGTACTGCCTGCTAGGGTTGGCGTCTGTGTCCCAAGCAGAGGGGGACCTGGCAGCCGCCGAGCGTTTTCTCGCGGCAGGCTCCGCAATCGCCGGAGATCCGATCCCGCCAGGCTTTCCTGCCGCAGCCAGACTGCAGACCCTGCGGGGGGTCATCGCAATGTCAGAAGGGCATCTCGCGCAGGCACGTGCGAGCCTCGATGCGGTCACCGCCAACAGCAAGACGGCGCAGGTTACACACGAAGCGTTACGAACCCGAGCCGAGCTGAACCTGAGAGAAGGCAAGTTGGCCGAGGCGGAAGCGGACGCGCGGCAGGCGCTCGCCGTCGCGCAACAGGCGCAGGGTGGCTTGCCGTACTCGGACCGGACGGGATTGGCGTGGATGGTACTGGGGCAGGTCCTGGCCACGCGGGGAGAAGCCCCGGGTGCAGCTAAAGCCTTCCAGGCTGCCGTGGAGAATTTGTCCCATACCGTGGATCCCGACCATCCGATGTTGCTGCGCGCGCAGCTGCTCGCCCGAGACTGATAGCGCAAGCCGTCCCCGCCGGGGCAAGGCCGGGGCCTTCGATTGCACTGTGGATCTATTTTCGGTTCCGCAACGGTTGAGTCCGTTGCAGGGCTAACGGGCCAGATAGTGCGAGCTGACGAGGGCACCGGGCACATGAATCAGTCGATCGCACGGCCACTTTCCACGGATCGGGGAACGGGCCAGGTCCCGGCCGCCCAGAATACGGCGGGCGAAACCGGCGCCGAGGTGCCCTGGCCAAGCCCGCGCCGCGCCTGGTACGCGGTGGGCGTCTTCGGCCTCGCTCTGGCCATCAACTTCCTCGATCGCGGCATTCTCGTGCTGCTCATTGGTCCCATCAAACACGACATGCAGTTGTCCGATACCAAGGCGAGCCTGCTCGTGGGTTTCGCATTCGTGTTCTTCTATTTGTTTCTCGGCATGCCCATCGCGCGGCTGGTCGATACGAAGAGCCGGCGCCTCATCATCGGCACGGGCATTGCCATCTGGAGCTTGATGACGGCGTTTTGCGGGCTCGCACAGAGTTTCGTGCAGCTGTTCGTGGCGCGCATCGGAGTGGGAGTGGGGGAGGCCTGCAACGGGCCGGCAACATTTTCAATGATGTCAGACCTGTTTCCGCGCGATAAGCTGCCGCGCGCCATCTCGGTGTTGAATTTTGGTTTCGTGGCCGGTACGGGCCTGGCATTGCTGGTGGGCGGCGCCGTGATTCACTTCGTGTCCAACATGGGCCCGATCGAGCTGCCGCTGCTGGGGGCGCTGCGCCCCTGGCAGATTACGTTCCTGCTCGTGAGTCTGCCCGGATTCCTGGTGGCCGCCTTGTTCATAACCGTTCCGGAGCCGCTGCGCCGCGGGCGGATCGCCGGCGTTGCGACGAAATCCATCCCCGTCGCCGCGGTCCTGAGATTCATGAAGGATAACCGTTGGGCGTACGGGCCGATGTTCGTTGGCCTCGCCTGCAACGTCGTACTGCATTTCGGTGCCGCGGCCTGGGTGCCGACATTCTTCATCCGCACGTACGGCTGGACTGCGGCCAAAGCGGGCGTGCTGCAGGGACTCATCGTCATCTGCACAGCCCCCTTCGGGCTCATGGCCGGCAGTGCTCTGTCCGAATGGCTCACCAGGAAGGGATACGCCGATTCAAACATGCGCGTCACGCTGGTCGCCATCATCGGCGGTACACCGTTCGCAATTGCCTACCCTCTCATGCCCACACCCGAGCTCGCGGTAGCCGCGCTCTGCGGGCAGTGGTTCTTTGCGATGTTGTCACCCGGACCGCAGAATGCGGCCTTGCAGATCATCACGCCGAACCAGATGCGCGGCCAGGTGACGGCACTCTTCCTGTTCGTGTTCAACGTCATCGGATTCGGCGCAGGGCCAACCGTGGTGGCGTTACTGACCGACTATGTGTTCCACGGCGAGCACATGCTGCGCTACTCGCTGTGCGCGGCGGCCTGTGTATTGGGGCCGCTTGCCGCGGTGATAGTGTGGTCTGGTCTGAAGGGCTACGGTGAGAGCGTGAAGCGTTCGGCCAGCTGGGTATGAGCCGCGGTCACCGCCCGCGCATTCAACTCGTGGAACTGCACGCAGAATCGAATCATCTTTCTGCGTGGGTCGAGCCCGCAGGGCGGTGTTTCGTGCCATATACACGACCAGGGTTATACCGGGAGAATACCCATGGCGGGCATTGACGCAACGGCGGACTTGGCGGCTCTGCGCAGGCAGGTCGAGCAGCTGGCGAACGAAGTGGGCTCGTTGCGGGATGTGCATGCCGTGCGCAGGCTGCAGCATGCGTACGGTTACTACCTCGACAAATGTCTCTATGACGAGGTCGTCGATCTGTTCAGCGACAGCGGCGAAGTGCATTTCATGGGCGGCATTTTCAAGGGCAGGGCCGGGGCGCGGCGTCTGTACTGCGACCGGTTCCGCAAGAACTTCACGGGTGGATACAACGGTCCCGTCTACGGCTTCCTGCTCGATCATCCAATCATGCAGGACATTGTCGATGTTGCGCCTGATCGCAGCTGCGCCCTCGGCCGCTTCCGGGTAGTAATGCAGGCAGGCAGGCACGAGAGCAAGAAGGACACCGCCCCTGAGGCCCTCAAGCAGTGGTGGGAAGGGGGAATCTACGAGAACACCTACACGCGCGAGGCTGGCATCTGGAAAATAAAGGTGCTCAACTACCGCGCTGTCTGGCATGGTCTGTTCGAGACGGGCTGGGCGCACACCCGGCCAAAGTTTGTGCCGGTCTTCACTGAGACGTTCCCAAAGGATCCGCTTGGACCCGACGAGCTGCTGCAGCCTGCGCCCGCCTTGTGGCCTGAGACGCAAGTGGTGCCGTTCCATTACGAACACCCGGTGACGGGCAGGCAGTGGCAGCCGACATGAGGTACACATGACAACTCAATTCCCCGCCTCCATGGATTTCAGCGGCTTCAACGCCCCATCGCGGATTGAGTGCGACGTCCATGACCTCGTGATCGAGGGGCAGTTGCCCGCCGGGATCAATGGCTCCTGGTTTCAAACAGTCCCGGATCCGCAATACCCGCCCATGCTCGGGCAGGATACATACCTGAGCGGCGATGGGATGGTGCGCTTACTGCGCTTTGAGAATGGCCATGTCGATCTAAAGCAGCGTTACATCCAGACGGAACGCTTCAAGAATGAGCGCCGCGCCCGGCGCTCGCTCTATGGCCTGTACCGCAATCCCTACACAGATGATCCCAGCGTCAGGGGCAAGCCCCGCGGCGTGAACAACACCACCCCGATCTTCCACGGTGGCCGGCTGCTTGCATTGAAAGAAGACAGCCGGGCGATGCAAGTGGACCCGCACACGCTGGAAACTCTGGGAGAGTGGGACTTTCGGGGCAAGCTTCGCAGCCAGACGATGACGGCGCATACACGTCCCGATCGGGATACCGGCGATTTGTATTTCTTCGGCTATGAGGCAGGCGGTCTTGCCTCCCGCGATGTTGCGTACTGCGTCGCGAACCGGGATGGTGAGCTGATCCGCGAAGAGTGGTTCGAGGCGCCATACTGCGCGATGATGCATGACTTCGCGGTAACCAAGGAACACGCCATATTTCCGGTGTTTCCAACTACCGCGGACCTGGCACGTATCAAGGCTGGGGGTCCGCACTGGATCTGGGAGCCGACCAAAGACACCTTTGTAGGCATCATGCCGCGCGATGGGAGTGTGAAGGAGTTGCGCTGGTTCCGGGGTCCTGCGCGTTCCGCGTATCACTTCATGAATGCATACACCGATGGCCCGCGCGTGCACCTGGATTTTGGCTGCGGCAAGGTGAACGCCTTCCCTTTCATTCGCGAGGCGACCGGAATCCAGGTACAGCCGCAGGACCTCGGTGGCAGTTTCGTGCGCTGGACCTTCGATTTGTCCAAGCCCGGCGAAGGATTCGAGGAGACCGTGCTCGGACCGGGTGGCGACATGCCGCGCGCTGCCGAGAAGGATGCGATGCGCGACTATGAGATCGGCTATTACCAGGCGTTCGATCCAACGGTCGGGCCGCCGTTGATCGCAGGTCCCGTAGGCGCGGGATTCAACACCATCATGCGGCTCGAGGTGCGCACCGGCAAATTGAAGCGTTACGTACCAGGCCCGCAATCAACCGTGCAGGAACATTTCCACATTCCCACGGACTTGCCGGGGCACGAGGGCTATCTGGGCTTCATAGTTGATCAACATGCGCAGAACCAATCCGAGGTGCATATCCTGGAGGCCGAGCACATCGAGCGGGGCCCGTTGGCGCGCATCAAAGTGCCCTTCAGGCTGCGTGTGGGCGTGCACGGCAACTGGGTAGCAGCTTAAGGCCCCAAGATGCGCCGCAACCTAACCGTTGTGTTGCCGCCGATATTCCCGGGGGGTGATACCGAATCGGGCCCGGAACACACGGCCGAAGTGCGTCGGGCTGTTGAATCCATAATCGAATGCGATGGAAGTGACCGTGCGCCCGCGCTGTGCGGCAACCGTAAGAGCACGGGAGCATTCTTCCAGCCGGCGGCGCAGGATATAGCGCGCCACCGTTTCGGACTCGTTCGAGAAGAGATGATGCAGGTAGCGCGGGGTCATCTTACATGCCGCGGCGACACGCATCGGCGTCAGGTCCGGATCGCCGAGGTGGGCCTCGATGTAGTTGACTATGCGAATGCGGTGCGAGGTGGCAAGCGAGGAGCGGTCCGAGCTCGACTGGGGCAGCACGGTGTAGGCGCTCGCCAGCAGGTCGAGAATCGCGCGCGTGATACGCGAGGTAACCGACGGATCGAAGTCGTCCGCGTAGGTGCCCCAGAAGTCTCTCAGGAAATGCGACAGCAAGCCGCTCAGGCCCGAAGCGCCACGCATGGGGACTGCCACGACGCTCTCGGGACACGCCACGTGGCGGCGCAGCAGGGTGTCAGGAATCCCGACCACGAACATCCGGTTCGGGCCCTCGAACAGTATCTCGTACGGTCTGGAAGTGTCGCACAGCGTGAAGTCGCCGGGGCCGAGCCGCGCCTCGCGGCCAGCCTGACGGTTCAAGCTCTCGCCTTCGAGCTGCATGTGAACGAAGAACATCGACGTACGAGCGCGCGCTAGGTGAGCCCGCAGGTGCCGAACGGTCTGGGCATCCGAGTAGACCTCGGCAAGGCGCATGTCACCGAGCGTAGTACGGCTCAGCTTCCCGGAGAAGCTTCGCACATCGCGCGGATCCGACAGATTGTGCGCGAACGTTGCGCACACGGCGTCGTTCCAGTATTCCAGCTTGCGCCGCGGATCCAGTCCCGCAGTGGAGAAGGATTCAAGCTGACTCATATCGGCACCCCCTCGAGTATTCGAGCCCTGCCTCAACTTGCCAATTGTTATTCTCTACTACGGTTATATATCATAACCGTCTGCAACCGATGGTAAGGCAGCCCCAGCTCCGATGCAAGACTCACACGACCCAACTTCCGCGCCGCTCACACACCTGGCCGCGGGCCTGCCGCCCTCGGTCAAAGTTGTGCTGGTGCCGGAACAATCCGCCCCCGGTACTCAGATTCTCGTAATTACGTTGGCCCGGGCGCACAAACGTAACGCCCTCGACGATATCACCGTGCTCGGTCTCGCTGCCGTGTTCGAGGCGTTGCCAACCACCGTGCGGGCCGTCGTACTGGAGGGCGAGGGAGAGCACTTCTCTGCGGGTCTCGACCTGTCCGAGCTCAGTGAGCGCGACATCGCGGCCGGCATCGCCCACTCGCGTCTGTGGCACCGGATTTTCGAGAACATCCAGTTCGGCCAGGTCCCCGTCATTGCGGTACTGAAGGGCGCCGTGATTGGTGGCGGGCTGGAACTCGCATGCGCCGCTCATATTCGGGTCGCGGAAACTTCCGCGTATTACGCCCTCCCTGAGGGGCAACGTGGGATATTCGTCGGTGGCGGCGGGTCCGTGCGCCTGCCGCGTCTCATCGGCGTGTCACGAATGACGGATATGATGCTGACCGGCCGCACGCACGATGCCGAATCCGGCCAGGCGATGGGTCTGTCTCACTACCTGGTGGATGTTGGCAAAGGCCGCGACAAGGCGTTGCAGCTTGCTGGCAAAGTATGCGCCAACGCTCCGATGACCAACTTTGCCGTGATGCATGCGCTGCCGAGGATTGCCGAAAGTGACCCTGCTGCGGGCTACCTGACCGAGTCGCTGATGGCTGCCATTGCGCAGGGCGATGAGGAAGCCAAGCGCCGCATCCGGGACTTCCTGGCGAAGCGCGCACCGAAGGTGCGGATGCCCGAGTAACGGGACCCCAGCCCATCCCAAGTCGAAAGTCATGCCGAAAGCCAAGCGCAAGGAGCTCAACGAGGATGCCGAAACCAGCGCCGGGAGGCATGTGAGCCTCGGACCACTGACCGGCTACCTGGGCTACGCGCTGCGGCGTGCGCAGATGGCGGCGGTGATGGAATTTCTCGACGCCTTCAAGGAGGTTGACCTGCGGCCCACGCAGTTCGCCGTACTGATCATCATCAGTGAGAATCCGGGTGTGCGGCAGACCGAAGTCTGCGATGCCCTGGGGATCCAGAAAGCCAACTTCGTTCCGCTCTTGAACGAGTTGGAGCGCCGCGGCCTGGCCTTACGCAAGTCAGTCGCAGCGGACCGGCGCTCCTCGGCGCTGCACCTCACCCCGCTCGGAAACGTAACTCTGCAGCGGGCGCACGCGATTCACGAAGCCTACGAGAACCGCTTCGTGAGCCGCCTCGGCAGGCGCGGGCGGGATCAGCTCCTCGCGCTGCTCAACAAGGTGATGGAGGCCGGCTGATCAGGCTTCAGTTTCAATAGCGCGAGCACGCCGGCGGCGATGAGCGAGCCCATCGCCATGTAGACCGCCACGGTCGGCAGGGGATAACCCCATTTGAACAGGAACCCCGCCGTGATGGGTGCGAGCACCGATCCGCCGCGCCCCAGGCCAATGGCGAATCCCGTCCCGCCCGCGCGCACGTGTGTTGGAAATGCCTGCGCGAAGATGGCGTACAAGCCGATGATGACTCCATTCGTGAAGAAGCCGGCCGCGGCACACAGCAGTGACAACTCGGTCAGGTCGGGAGCGCTGCGTCCAAACAGGATCACCATGCCGGCCGACAGCAACATTGCGCCGATGGTGACCTGCTTGAGCCCAACGCGTTGAGTGAGGAGTCCGACAGCAGTTCCTCCCAACGCGCCACCCACATTTGCCCAGACGAGAACGCCCGCAGCCGCGGATGCCGGGAAGTGCATGTCCACGACGATCTTCGGCACCCACTTCAGCATGAAGTAGAAGGTCATTATGTGGAAGAAATACGCCACGGCGCACAGTACGGTCGTCATGATCAACCCGGGCGCGAAAATGCCGCCCACCGAGCCCGCGCGCAACTGCACTGGAATCGTCGGCAGCGCGCTGATCGCGGCATGGCCCATTCGCGTGAGGGCGCGGTTGATTCGCTCGAGCGAGCCTGCGGGTTGCTTTTCTGTCAGCCAATGCACCGACTCGGGCATCAGCAGCACCATGGGGATGAACGCTGCAGTGATCGCTGCGCCGAAATAAAACACCGAGCGCCAGTCGTGCGCCCGCAGCAGCAGTGCAACGATCAGCCCACCCGCCACAGCGCCCAGCGGATAGCCGATCGCCATGAGTGATACACAGAAATTGCGGCGCCGCAGATTGGCGAACTCGGCGGCCACCGCATTGCTGGCTGCCAGCAGGCCGCCGATCCCGAGCCCGGTCGTGAAGCGCCACACTTCGAGCGCGGGAATCTGTTTCACCGTGGTGACCATGAACATCCCTGCGGTCATCAACACCAGGCAGCCGAGCATCGTCGGGCGGCGGCCGATCCTGTCGGCAACGCCGCCCAGCACTATCGAGCCGAGCGCCATTCCAATCAGCTCCATGGACAGCACGATGCCGAGCGCCGCGCGGTCGATGCCCCATTCGGCCGCGATGCCGGGCGAGGCAAAGCTTATGGAGAGGACGTCGAATCCGTCGAGCGCCGTGAGCCCCACAGTGATTGCCACGGCCAGGATCTGAAGCCGGCTCATCGGCGCGCTCGACAGTGTTTCACGCGGATCGGTATTCACCTGAATCGTCCCCCTCATCGTGACCGCAGGCTCGTGAGTGGATTCTCGGCAATACGGGCCCGTGATGAAAGTCCAGGCAGTCGATCACCGTACGTTCCATCCTTTGAACACATCAGCGGGGTCCTCGGCGTAGCCGTCGATCGTGACCGCGCCGGCAACGGGCATGGGCCATAATGGGCACGGGCAAAATGGCAGCCGGCAAAAGTCGCGCACACCGTGCGCTTCCCCCGGCCCAGGGTTGCCCCTCGCGGGCCAACCCGTGCGACGCATGCGTCGCACCCTTTTGCCGGCGGAAACGGAGCCACTGTCCGAAAAATGGCCGCAGGGTATTTTTCCAATAAAGGTAGTGTAATGGCCGATACACCTGCATTCGAAGTCATCAGTCAACACAAATGTTTTGACGGCACTGTGGGTTTCTACCGCCACCCCTCCACGAGTACCGCATCGCCCATGCGGTTTTCCGTGTTCGTGCCTCCGCAGGGCGGTTCAGGCCGCGTGCCCGTGTTGTACTACCTGGCGGGCCTGACCTGTACCGAAGAGACGTTCATGATCAAGGCCGGCGCACAGCGCGTGGCCGCAGAGCTGGGCATGATGCTCGTCGCACCCGATACCAGTCCGCGGGGACTGAATCTGCCCGGGGAGAGCGATTCCTGGGACTTCGGTGTTGGTGCCGGCTTCTACGTCGATGCGACCGAGGAGCCGTGGTCGAAGCACTACCGGATGTACAGCTACGTGACGCAGGAGTTGCGGGCGCTCATCGAAGCACACTTTCCCGCTGACCCGGCCCGCACCGGTATCTTCGGTCACTCCATGGGTGGACATGGCGCGCTCGTGCTCGGACTGCGCAACCCACAGATCTACAAATCGATCTCAGCGTTTGCGCCGATTTCCGCGCCCAAACAAGTGCCCTGGGGGCAGAAGGCGTTCAGCGGCTACCTGGGTCCGAATACGGGGCAGTGGAGCGCCTACGATGCAACCGAGATCATGTTGGGTTTGAAGGGTGCCGCGCCCCGGTCGCACCTGCTCATCGACCAGGGGTTGGCCGACCAGTTCCTCGAGAAGCAATTGCCGCAGCACGTATTCGAGGCGGCGGCGCTGCAAGTTGGACAGCCGCTGACCCTGCGGCGCCACGCGGGCTACGACCACGGCTACTACTTCATCGCCACTTTCATGGAGGACCATCTGCGCCATCACGCCAAGATCCTGACGGGCCTATCAGGGTGAGCGGGCAGCAGCGATCAACACCTCGCGCAACCAGGCGTGCCCCGGATCCGGCTCGTTGCGCTTGTGCCAGATGACGACCTCGCGCGTGTCGGGTGTTTCAAAGGGCAGTGGCAGCAACTTCACGGGCGCGAGCTGCGCGAGTGTCCGCGCCAGATGTTCAGGCAGGGTGGCGACCAACTCGGTGCCGGCGAGCATGAAGGGAATCTCGATAAGTCCCTGCGTCGTCGCCCGCACATCGAGCTCGGCGCTGAGCAGCCGCCGGACCAGTTCCTCCAGGGGAATGGTGTGCCCACTCGGCCACCCGAACACGTGGGGGAGGGAAAGGTACTGCTCCTCCGTGATCTGCTCGCCGACCGTCGGATGATCATTCGAGACGGCGCACAGCCAACGGACTGGCCGCAGGTCCACGATCCGCAACGACTCCGGGAATGCGCGCAGTCCAAACAGGCGCAGACTGTTGAGACCGAGAAACAGGTCTGCGTCGCCGTATTCCAGGCGCGATAGGGTGGTTTCCGAAAAGTGTTCGACGTGACAACGGATGCCAGGGGCCTCATGGGCCAACCGGCGGAACACTGTGGGCATGACGCGCAGAAGCGCATCCGCCGAGACAATCAGCGTGAATGTCCGCTGTACCGTACGCGGGTCAAATGTGGGCTGCGTGCCGAGCGTAGCCTGGATACGCAGCAGCGCTTCTCGTACGGGCTCCACCAGCGACAGGCCTCGGGGCGTGAGCTGCATGTCCCGGCCCACCCGGACCAGCAGTTGATCGTCGAAAAACTCCCGCAGCTTCAGCAGGGCGGCGCTCATGGCCGGCTGGGATACAAAGACCCGCTCGGCCGCCCGGGTAACGTTCTTTTCGTGGAGCAGTGCGTCGAGGGCAATGAGCAGATTGAGATCGAACCGATTGAGCTGCATGGTGATATCGGGGCCCCCCGGGCCCGTTTTGAGACTTCGGGCCCAGGGCCCGTTTTGCGACTGATAGTACGGGACGTATACTCAAGAGGACTATGAAAGCAATGCTTCCAGCCGAAAGCGACACCGTCCGGCGCATCGTCGAGGACATGAAAGGCCGCCCCGGCCCGCTCATCGAAGTATTGCATTCGGTGCAGGCGGCCCTCGGTTATGTCCCGCCGGATGCCGTCCCGATTCTGGCGGATGCCCTGAATCTGTCCCGCGCGGAGGTGCACGGCGTCGTGACCTTCTATCACTTCTTCCGGGAAACTCCTCCTGGCCGGCACACGGTAAGCCTGTGCCGGGCGGAGGCTTGCCAATCCATGGGTGCCGACGAGCTGGCCGAGCACGCGAAGGGCCGCCTGGGCGTGGATTTCCATGAAACCACCAAGGACGGTACGTTCTCGCTCGAGCCCGTCTTCTGCCTTGGCAACTGCGCGTGTTCCCCGGCCGCGATGATTGATGGTCGGCTTTTTGGCCGCCTGACGCCCGAGCGCTTCGATGACCTGATTGCGGAGCGGCAGTCCAAGACGAGTGGACCGAAACAATGAGCGCAGCGACCGTATACGTCCCGCGTGACGCCTCGGCTCTGTCCATCGGTGCCGGAGAGGTCGCGACGGCGATTGCCAAGGAATCATCCGCGCGGGGGATAGAGCTGAAGCTCGTCCGAAACGGCTCACGCGGCGCCTTCTGGCTCGAGCCGCTGGTCGAGGTGCTGGTTCCGGCGCAGGCGAAGAATGGCGATCAACAACGCATCGCTTATGGCCCCGTCACTGTTGCGGACGTTGCCAGCCTGTTTGCGGCCGACTTCCTGAACGGCGGCGCGCATCCGTTGTGTCTCGGCCCGACCGACGCAATTGCCTGGTTTGCAAGTCAACAGCGCCTGACCTTCGCGCGTGTTGGCATCGTTGATCCGGCCAGTGTTGCTGATTACGTGGCGCATGGCGGTTACCAGGGATTGCGCCGTGCGCTGTCCATGGCGCCCGAGGCCATTGTGCAATCCGTCCTGGACTCAGGCCTGCGTGGCCGCGGCGGCGCCGCCTTCCCGACCGGGATCAAGTGGAAGACTGTCCTCGAGCAGAAGACGCAGCAGAAGTACATCACGTGTAACGCGGATGAGGGCGATTCGGGCACTTTCTCCGACCGAATGTTGATGGAGGGTGATCCCCTGTGCCTCGTCGAGGGAATGACGATTGCAGGGTTGGCAGTGGGTGCGACGCAGGGTTACATCTATCTGCGCGCCGAGTATCCCCACGCCCATCGCGCTCTCAACACAGCGATCGCCGCGGCGTATCAGGCGCGCTATCTGGGTGCCGATGTCCTGGGCAGCGGCAAGCGATTCGATCTGGAAGTACGGCTCGGCGCGGGCGCATACGTGTGCGGCGAAGAGACCTCGATGCTGGAGAGCCTCGAGGGTAAGCGCGGTGAGGTCCGCGTGCGTCCGCCGCTTCCGGCCATCAAGGGGTTGTTTGGACAGCCCACGATCGTCAACAACGTCATGACGTTTGCGAGCGTGCCCGTCATCCTGCACCAGGGGGCCGAGTTCTATAAGAACTTCGGCATGGGCAGGTCCCGAGGCACGCTGCCGCTGCAACTGGCCGGCAACATCAAACGCGGCGGGCTCATCGAGCGCGCCTTCGGCGTGAGCCTGCGGGAGTTGTTGTATGACTACGGCGGGGGCTCTGCGACGGGCCGGCCGATTCGGGCCGTGCAGGTCGGTGGCCCGCTGGGGGCTTACATCCCGGCTTCGCAGTTCGATGTTGTGATCGACTACGAGGCGCTCACGGCCATCGGTGCGCTGTTGGGCCATGGAGGAATCGTCGTGTTCGACGATACCGTGGACATGGCGCGCATGGCCCGGTACGCGATGGAGTTCTGCGCGGTGGAGTCCTGTGGCAAATGCACACCTTGCCGGATTGGCTCGACACGCGGTGTGGAAGTGATTGATCGGATCCTGGGTGGCGTGGAGAGCGAGCGCAATCTGCAGTTGTTGGAAAACCTGTGCGAGACGATGTTGCAGGGATCGTTGTGCGGCCTCGGCGGCATGACACCGTTCCCGGTGCAGAGTGCGCTCAAGCATTTCAGAGAGGATTTCCGCGCACGGACGCCGCCCTTGAAGCAGGCGGGGTAGTTAGCACACAGATCCAGGATCGACGGTGAGCAGGCGACTGCCTGCGCAGTAGGGTGCGCCGCATGCGGCGCGCGGGCGTCGCGCGAAGCGACGCACCGGATCGACGATGAGCAGGCGAACGCCTGCGAGTAGGAGATGCCATGTACGCAATCGACTACGAAGATCTGGGGACACCACCGGTCGCCGAGCCCTCTACGGCGCCGGTTACTGTTGAAATCGACGGCCACCCCGTCACCGTGCCGGAAGGGACCTCCGTGATGCGTGCCGCGGCCCTGGCCGGAGTCCGGGTACCCAAGCTGTGCGCCACCGACACCCTCAAGGCATTTGGCTCATGCCGTCTGTGCCTGGTGGAGATCGAGGGCCGCAAAGGCTATCCGGCCTCGTGCACCACGACGGTTGCCGCCGGCATGAAGGTCCGGACGCAGTCCGACAAGTTGCACGACCTGCGTTACGGGGTACTCGACCTTTATATCTCGGACCATCCGCTGGAATGCGTGAGCTGCCCCGCTAACGGCCACTGCGAGCTGCAGGACATGGCCGGGATCGTCGGCATCGAGACCACCTCCTACATGGGTGGTGCGACCGCAATGCATCGTCCCACCTTGAAGGACGAGAGCAACCCCTATTTTGCGTTCAATCCCGAGCTCTGCATCGTCTGCTCGCGCTGCGTGCGCGCCTGCGATGAAGTTCAGGGTACGTATGCGCTCACCATACAGGCGCGCGGCTTCGGGTCAAAGGTTTCGGCCAGCCAGGATCAGCCGTTTGTCGATTCGGAATGCGTGTCCTGCGGTGCCTGCGTCGAGTCATGTCCAACAGCCGCGCTCACCGAGAAATCGGTCATTGGCCTGGGTCAGCCCGAGCATGCGGTCACAACAACTTGCGCCTACTGCGGTGTGGGCTGCAGCCTCAAGGCGGAAGTCAAAGGCGAGGACGCCGACGTCGAAGTCATTCGCATGACCCCGAATCGTAACGGCCACGCCAACCAGGGACATGCCTGCGTCAAGGGACGCTTCGCGTGGGGCTACGCGACGCATCCTGATCGAGTGCTCAAACCCATGATCCGCAAGCGCATCACGGATAACTGGCGCGAGGTTTCGTGGGAGGAAGCGATCAACTACGGCGCCAGTGAGATCCGCCGGATTCAGCAGAAATACGGCCGTAACTCGGTGGGCGGCATCACCTCGTCCCGGTGCACGAACGAGGAGACATTCCTCGTGCAGAAGCTGGTGCGCGCTGCATTCGGAAACAACAATGTGGACACGTGTGCGCGCGTCTGCCATTCACCGACGGGCTATGGGTTGAAGAACACCCTGGGTGAATCCGCGGGAACGCAGGAATTCAAGTCCGTGATGCACTCGGACGTGATCATGATCATAGGTGCGAATCCCACGGACGGCCACCCGGTATTCGCGTCGCAGATGAAGCGCCGCCTGCGCCAGGGTGCAAAGCTGATTGTGGCGGATCCGCGTGCGACCGGACTGGTCCGCTCTGCGCACGTGCAGGCTGACTACCATTTGCAGCTCACGCCCGGCACGAATGTCGCCCTGATCAACTCACTGGCGCATGTGATCGTGACCGAGGGCCTGACGAAAGAAGACTTCGTCGCCGCGCGCTGCGAGCCGGGGCCGTACGCGAAGTGGAAGACGTTCGTCTCGCAGGAGAGAAATTCGCCGGAGGCGACTGAATCGATCACCGGTGTTCCCGCCGCCATGGTGCGCGGTGCGGCACGTCTATATGCTGCCGGCGGAAATGCGGCTATCTATTACGGGCTGGGCGTCACTGAGCACAGCCAAGGCACGACCATGGTCATCGGGATCGCGAACCTCGCGATGGCCACGGGCAACCTCGGCCGCGAAGGCGTCGGTGTCAATCCGCTGCGCGGCCAGAACAACGTGCAAGGTTCCTGCGACATGGGATCGTTCCCGCACGAATTCAGCGGTTATCGGCATGTGTCGGAGACCTCGGTGCGCGAGCTGTTCGAGGCCGCTTGGGGCGTGACCCTGGAACGCGAGCCGGGCCTGCGTATACCCAACATGTTCGAGGCCTCTCTCGATGGTACTTTCCGTGGCATGTACGTGCAGGGCGAGGACTTCGTTCAGTCCGATCCCAACACGCATCATGTCAGCAAGGCCATGGAAGCCCTGGAATGCGTCATCGTGCAGGATATGTTCCTGAATGAGACGGCCCGCTTCGCACATGTGTTCCTGCCCGGCTCCTCGTTCCTCGAGAAGGACGGCACGTTTACAAATGCAGAGCGCCGTGTCTCGCCCGTGCGCAAGGTCATGGAGCCGCGTGCCGGGTATGCGGACTGGGAAGTCACCATGATGTTGTCCAATGCCCTCGGCTACCGGATGGATTACAAACATCCCGCCGAAATCATGGATGAGATCGCCAGACTGACACCGACCTTCGCGGGCATCTCGTACGCGAAGCTGGACCGCCTGGGCAGCATTCAGTGGCCCTGCAATGATGCGGCGCCCGAAGGCACGCCGACCATGCATGTGCACCAATTCGTGCGCGGTAAGGGCAAGTTCCTCGTTACGGAATACGTGCCCACGAGTGAGCGCTCGACCAGCCGCTTCCCGCTGATCCTGACGACGGGCCGCATATTGAGCCAATACAACGTCGGTGCGCAGACGCGGCGTACGCAGAACGTGATCTGGCACGCCGAGGACGTGTTGGAAATCCACCCTCACGATGCCGAGGTTCGCGGGATCAGCGACGGCGACTGGGTGGGATTGACCAGCCGCGCGGGGGAGACGCTTCTGCGCGCGAAGGTCAGTGAAAAAATCGCCCCTGGAGTCGTGTATACGACCTTCCACTTTCCGGAGACCAATGCCAACGTCGTGACTACCGAAAATTCGGATTGGGCAACCAACTGCCCGGAGTACAAGGTGACGGCCGTTGAAGTCGTGCTCGTCAACCAGGGCGATGCCTGGAAGCAACGGGCGGCAGAAGAGCGTGAATCGCCACTGTCGCCGCGTAAGCGGGCGCGGGATCCTGCACACGCGTGAGCAACGAATTTGCAGAGGTCACTGTCGAGCGTTGGGCTCAAGGGGAACTGACCCGAAAAACCGACCAGGTCGCCGAGGAGATGCCCATTGCCTTCGTGTATCACGGCGTTCCGCATGTCGTGATGTTGGCAACGCCCGCCAATCTCGAGGATTTTGCGGTCGGCTTCACGTTGAGTGAGGGGTTGGTGGGCAAGCCGGAAGAAATCCGGTCGGTCGAAGTGACCCCGGGCGCAGAAGCGGCCGATGTGAAAATCACCGTGGCCTGGGAGCGTTTCGCCGCGCTTCTACAGCGCAGGCGCAACCTCACAGGCCGAACGGGCTGCGGACTATGCGGCGCCGAGACTGCAGAGGATGCGATCCGCGAGGTGCCGAAAGTGGGTCCTGGTCCGGCCGTCTCGACGCAGGATCTGCATCAGGCCATCGAGCAGTTGGGATCCATGCAACCTATCAATGCGCGTACCGGCAGCGTCCATGCCGCGGCATGGGTGATTCCCGGCAAAGGAATCCAACTCGTGCGCGAGGACGTCGGGCGGCACAACGCACTCGACAAGGCCATTGGAGCACTGGTGAGGGCCGGCACGGATTTCGGGTCGGGTTACATGCTGATCACCAGCCGGGCAAGCTTCGAGATGGTGCAAAAGAGTGCCACTGTCGGAATCGCCTTCCTTGCGGCACTGTCAGCCCCGACTGCCTTCGCCGTGCGCCTGGCGGAAAAAACAGGTTTGACACTCGTGGCATTTGCACGTCGTGACCGGCACGTGGTCTATGCACATCCGGGGCGCCTCAGGTGAATACCGATCTGATGATCAAGATGCTGAATGAGATCAGTGCATTCTTCGCGGGCGAGGATGATCAGGAGCAGGCAGCGCGCGACATACAGAATCACGTGCACCGGTATTGGGAGCCGCGGATGCGCGCGCAGTTGCTCGAGTATTTCGAGCAGCGCCAGGGCGCGGGTCTGTCGGAGCTCGCGTTGCAGGCTGTGCGATTATTGGCCGCCGAGGCACATCCGCCACACTAATAGCTCCTATTCCATCTATCGATTTGAAGCCGGCGCGGACGGGCGGCTACCGTGGCGCCCCATGAATACCAATGTCGTTGATTTCGTTCGTGGGGCTTCCACCGAGATCTCCACTCACGATGAGGACCTGTTGCCCACGCTGGCGGGCAAACTGCCAGGCGGCATGGTTATGTATGTCGCACACACGCCGAAGGCATCGGTGGAGGACGTCGTGCGAGTTGCGGTCAAGGCGCAATCAGTGGGCTTTCGCGCCTCCCCGCACATCGTCGCCAGGCGGCTCCCCAGTGAAGAGGGCCTCAAGGAGGCGCTGCGGCGGTTGACCGATGCCGGTGTCGAGCAGGTATTGCTGGTCGCCGGTGACCTCGAGCGGCCGCTCGGGAAGTTCACGAGCACACTACAGGTGCTGGACACCGGGTTGCTGGAGACTTCCGCAATCAAGCGCATCGGTGTCGCAGGACATCCGGAAGGCCACAAATCGATCGGGCCTGAAGAGCAGTTGGCGGCTCTGCGCTACAAGCAAGCCTTCGGCGCCCGCACCGGCATCGAGGTCCACATCGTTACCCAATTCGGCTTCAATCCCGAGGCCATCTGCGCCTGGGACCAGCGAATGACCGAGCAGGGTATTGCGCTTCCGGTGCATGTGGGTATCGCAGGGCCCACGCCACCGCACAAGTTGATCAAGTTCGCCTTGCAGTGCGGGGTCGGGGCCTCGCTGCACTCGTTTGCGAAAAACCTGGGCTCCATGGCCAGCCTCGCTCGACTGGCGACCACCGCGGATGAGATGCTTCTCGGCCTGATCCGCGGGCGCGCCGAATACAGCGGCAGCCGCCTCGTGCAGCCGCACTTCTATGCATTTGGTGGGACGCTAGCCACCGCAACGTGGCTACGCGCGGTCGCGGACGGAAGTTTTACGGTCCAACCAGACGGCCGTAAGTTCGTCGTGAACGCATGAAAGGATTGTTCTGCCGATGCGGAAAAACGCTTTAATCTGTGGGTCGATCGCGTGGGACACCATCATGGTGTTCAATGACCGCTTCACCAATCACATCCTGCCCGACAAAATCCACCGCCTGAACGTGTCGTTCCTGGTGCCACAGCTGCGGCGCGAGTTCGGCGGCTGTGCAGGGAACATTGCCTACAACCTGAAGCTGCTGGGGGACACCGGCTATCCGATGGCCACGGTGGGCCGCGATTTCGGGCCATACCGGGATTGGATGTCCAAGAACTCAATCCCCCCTGATCACATCAAGGTGCTCGAGTCCGAGCACACCGCCCAGGGCTTCGTTACGACCGACCTGGACGACAACCAGATCTGGGCATTCCACCCGGGAGCCATGCAGCAGTCGCATGCCAACAAGGTGTCAGATGCGCGTGATGTTGCCATCGGCATCGTGGCCCCCGACGGCCGCGACGGGATGATCCAGCACGCCGAGCAATTTGCAGCCGCGGGCATTCCCTTCATTTTCGATCCGGGCCAGGGTCTGCCGATGTTCGGGGGCGAGGATATTGCCCGCTTCGTGGACCAGGCGACCTGGGTCGCCGTGAACGACTACGAATGGGGGATGATCCAGCAGAAGACCGGTTGGAGCGTCAAGGATGTCACGCAGCGGGTCGAGGCATTGATTGTCACCCTCGGTGCCAAGGGGTCGGTGATCCATACACGAGACGGGGATATCGAGATCGCCTGCGCAAAGACCACGGCAGTCGTGGATCCTACCGGCTGCGGTGACGCCTACCGCGCGGGCCTGTTGCACGGCCTGCTGCACGGGCTCGGCTGGCGTGCCACCGGCGAGATTGCCTCTCTGATGGGCGCCATCAAGATCGAGTCCCTCGGCACCCAGAATCATCACTTTACGGCCGCGCAGTTCGAGGCCCGGCTCAGGCAAAGCTTTTGACCCCGGAATGAAACCCCGGAATTGAAACCAGCCCGTATCGACAAGTCCGGTATATTGTGAGGTCCCGGGGGCGCACGGCAGGTGCGCTCTCAACCCCAAAACCTGGCGAGCGGAATGAGTCAAATGGCGAATAATTATCTGTTTACGTCCGAGTCCGTGTCCGAAGGCCACCCGGACAAGGTGGCCGACCAGATCTCCGATGCGGTGCTGGATTCCATCCTGCGCGACGATCCGCGCGGCCGGGTCGCCTGCGAGACCCTCATCAAGACGGGTGTTGTGGTGGTTGCGGGCGAAGTCACCACCAAGGCGTGGGTGGACGTGGAGTCCCTGGTCCGCAAGGTTGTACTGGACATCGGGTACAACTCCTCGGAAATGGGCTTCGACGGCGCCAGCTGCGGCGTCGTCAACATCATTGGCAAGCAGTCCCCGGACATCGCCCAGGGCGTTGATCGCAAGGATGAGCGCAAGCAAGGCGCGGGCGATCAGGGCCTCATGTTCGGCTACGCGACCAACGAGACCGACGTGCTGATGCCGGCTGCCATTACGCTCGCGCACCGGTTGGTCAAAAAGCAGGCCGATGTCCGTAAGAAGGGCAAGCTGCCGTGGTTGCGTCCCGATGCCAAGAGCCAAGTCACTCTGCGCTACGAGAACGACAAGCCTGTTGGTCTGGAAGCGGTCGTGCTGTCAACCCAACACAGCCCCGACATCTCCACCAAGGCCCTGCGTGAAGCCGTCGTCGAAGAGATTCTCAAGCCGGTGCTGCCGACCAAATGGGTGGACAAGCGGACCAAGTACCACATCAACCCGACGGGGCGTTTCGTTGTCGGCGGACCAGTGGGCGACTGCGGGCTCACGGGCCGCAAGATCATCGTTGATACCTATGGCGGCTTTGCCCGCCACGGTGGCGGCGCGTTCTCCGGCAAGGACCCGTCCAAAGTTGACCGTTCGGCTGCCTATGCAGCGCGCTATGTCGCCAAGAACATCGTCGCCGCGGGCCTTGCCGAGCGCTGCGAAGTACAGGTGTCATACGCCATCGGCGTGGCCGAGCCCACCTCCATCATGGTGGAAACCTTCGGTACGAGCCGCCTGTCACGCGAGCGGCTGACACAGCTGGTGCGCAAGCATTTCGATCTCACGCCTTATGGGCTGCGCGAGATGTTGGACCTCGTGCGGCCGATCTACCAGAAGACCGCCGCCTATGGACACTTCGGGCGCACCGAGTCCGAGTTCACCTGGGAAGGCACCGACAAGGCGGCCGAGCTGGCCGACGAGGCCAAGAAAGGAGCCGTCCGAGCCGCCTGAGGCAAACTACCGCGCAGCCGGCAAAAGTCGCGCCTTTTGCCGGCGGAAACGGAGGGGGGCGCCTAGCCCTGCTGTCCCGAAAAAGCGCCGCAGGCGACTTTTTCTTATAGAGAATAGCCGCAGGTTTTGCGGCAACGCGTGTCTTTGAGGAGCGTTGCGACAGACCGGTGCCGGACATCCTTGCACCGGGTCTGCCAGGCTCGAAGACGTCGCGATTCGTCAACACGGCGCTCGTTCTTTATCGGAGCATTCGAGCATGAACGCCAATCTGAAATCCTCATCGACGCACGACTACAAGATCGCTGACATCAAGCTTGCCGACTGGGGCCGCAAGGAGATCCTGATCGCCGAGACCGAGATGCCCGGACTCATGGCCATCCGTGACGAGTTTGCCCCGGTGCAGCCCCTGAAGGGCGCGCGCATCACCGGCTCTCTGCACATGACCATCCAGACTGCGGTGCTCATCGAGACGCTGCAGGCGCTGGGCGCCCAGGTTCGCTGGGCCTCGTGCAACATCTTCTCGACGCAGGATCATGCGGCTGCGGCCATAGCAGCGCGGGGTACACCGGTGTTTGCCTGGAAAGGCGAATCGCTGGCCGACTACTGGGACTACACGCACCGGATCTTCGAATGGCCCGACAACGGTTATTCCAACATGATCCTGGACGATGGCGGCGATGCGACGCTGCTGTTGCACCTCGGCGCCCGGGCGGAGAGCGATGCGTCGCTCATCTCCAAGCCCACGAGCGAAGAGGAGACCGAGCTGTTCGCCGCGATCAAGGCCAAGTTGAAGGCCGATCCGAAGTGGTATTCCACGCGCCTCAAACATGTGAAAGGCGTGACGGAGGAGACCACGACCGGCGTTCATCGCCTGTACCAGATGGCGAAGGACGGGCAGCTCGCTTTCCCTGCAATCAATGTCAATGACTCGGTGACCAAGAGCAAATTCGACAATTTGTATGGTTGCCGCGAGTCGCTGGTGGACGGCATCAAGCGGGCCACTGACGTCATGGTCGCCGGTAAGGTCGCGCTTGTCGCAGGCTACGGCGACGTGGGCAAGGGCTCGGCTCAGGCCCTGCGCGCGCTGTCAGCGCAGGTCTGGGTGACCGAGATCGATCCGATCTGCGCCCTGCAGGCGGCGATGGAAGGCTATCGCGTCGTGACGATGGATTACGCGGCTGATAAGGCCGACATCTTCGTCACCTGTACCGGCAACTTTCATGTGATCACGCACGATCACATGAAGCGCATGAAGAACAACGCCATAGTCTGCAACATCGGTCACTTCGACAATGAGATCGATGTGGCGAGCCTCAAGCAGTACACCTGGGAGAACATCAAGCCGCAGGTGGATCACATCATCCTGCCCGACGGCCGCCGCCTGATCCTGTTGGCCGAAGGCCGGCTGGTGAACCTGGGTTGCGGCACAGGCCATCCCAGCTACGTGATGAGCTCGAGCTTTGCCAACCAGACCATCGCGCAGATCGAGCTGTTCACCAATCCGGGCAAATACCCGGTGGGCGTGTACGTGTTGCCGAAGCACCTGGATGAGAAGGTGGCCCGCCTGCAGCTCAAGAAGCTGAACGCGCAGCTCACCGAGCTCACCGACACGCAGGCACGTTACATAGGTGTTGACAAGGCAGGCCCGTACAAGGCCGAGCATTACCGTTACTAACCCAACCGCGTGAAGAGAGGCTCCAATGTCCCTGGCGACCAGCGAACAGCGCGCGCAGCGCGTAGCTAATCCCGCGATCGTGCCGCGGCCGTTCATACTGACGACCGCGTGTCCTGATACGACGGGAATCGTCGCTGGAATCTCGGGATTTCTGGCCTCTCACAACGCGCTGATCACCGAGGCGCAGCATTACGACGACCCGTACGGGAACACGTCGTTCATGCGTACTGTTTTCCATGATAACGGCAAGGGAATGCCGTCCATGGAGGAGTTGAACGAGAAGTTCGGCGCCTCGGTGGGTCAGCAATTCAGCATGCGGTGGCAGTTTCATGAAGTGCAGCGCAAGTGCCGCGTGCTGCTGGCCGTCTCCCGCCAGGGACACTGTCTCAACAGCATCCTGCACCGCTGGAGCACGGGGACTCTGCCGATCGAAGTCGTAGCCGTGGTGAGCAATCACCAGGACATGCGCAGCCTCGCCGAATGGCACGGCGTGCCGTATCACTACCTGCCCATCATCGACGGGCGCAAGGCCGAGCAGGAACAGCGGATGATCGAGCTGTTCGAGCGTTCGGACTCCGAGCTGATGGTCCTCGCCCGGTACATGCAGATTCTGACACCGGAAGCCTGCCGCTACTTCGAGGGGCGGGCGATCAACATCCATCATTCGTTCCTGCCCGGGTTCAAGGGTGCCAAGGCCTATCACCAGGCTTTCACGCGCGGCGTGAAGCTCATCGGTGCCACCGCGCACTATGTTACGACCGACCTGGACGAAGGCCCGATCGTTGAGCAGGAGGTCGAGCGTGTCGATCACACGCTCTCACCCGAAGACCTCACGGTCATCGGCAGTGAGCTGGAGAGTGTTGTATTGAATCGGGCGATCAAGTGGCACGCGGAGCGCCGAGTGTTCCGCAATGGCACCAAGACAGTTGTTTTGAGGTAAGACGGATGAGCGCGATTGTAATGGACGGCAAGGCCGTCGCGGCCAAGGTCCGTGCAGAAGTTGCGATCCGCGCAAAAGAGTTTGCCGGTAAATACGGCCGCCGTCCGGGGCTCGCCGTCGTGCAGGTAGGGCAGGATCCGGCTTCGTCCGTCTACGTGCGTAACAAGAGGCGCGCCTCGATCGAGGCGGAAATCGAATCGCTGGCGCACGATCTGCCCGAGACGACGAGCCAGGCCGAGATCCTCGACCTGGTACACGCCCTCAATCGAAATCCACGTGTGGATGGCATCCTCGTGCAGCTTCCGCTGCCGAAGGGCGTCGACGCCAACGTCGTCATGGACGCGGTCGATCCGGCAAAGGACGTTGATGGCTTCCACCCGGTGAACACGGGACTGTTGGCGCAGAAGCGGCCTCAGCTGCGCCCCTGTACGCCGTTCGGGGTCATCCGTCTCGCTGCCGAGTATGGAATAAACCTGACTGGGCTGCGGGCCACGGTGGTCGGCGCGTCGAACATCGTGGGTCGGCCAATGGCCCTCGAGCTGCTGCTCGCCAGGTCCACGGTCACGGTGTGCCACACCGGCACCCGCGATCTTCGTGGCGAAGTAGAGCGCGCGGATGTGGTTGTCGCCGCAGTCGGAAAAGCCGGCTTTGTTCACGGTGACTGGATCAAGCCCGGTGCGGCAGTGTTCGACGTAGGGATAAACCGCACGGCCGACGGCAAGCTCGTGGGCGACGTTGAATATGACAAGGCAGCCGAGCGGGCAGGATGGATTACCCCCGTTCCGGGTGGTCTGGGGCCGATGACGATTGCGATGCTGCTGTCGAATGCGGTGGACGCCGCATTCAGGCGTGCTGCAGCCGTGCGGCCCGCAGACTAAATTGCGTCATCCGTTCCATCTATAGCTCTCATTCCAATCATCGATTTGCTCCTGGGCGCGCCGGCTCATACCGTCGCTGGCTTGAAAGCCAGCCAGGAGTCGGTCCATGAGTCAGCAGAGCCTGGAGCAATTGCTCCAGTCCGCGGGTAACCCCGTCAAAATGCTGCGAAATTCGCAGCTCGGGGCCTATGTCTATCCCGTCGTCCCCAGCGAGTTCACCAACTGGAGGGACGAGCAACGCGCCTGGCGGGAAACGGCGGTGTTGTTCGATCAGAGCCACCACATGGCTGAGCTCACCGTAAAGGGTCCGGATGCGCTCAAGCTGATCACGCACACCACGATCAACAGCTTCGCCAATTTCACGCCGAACAAGGCGAAGCAGATGGTGCCGGTGAGCCACGACGGCTACGTGATCGGCGACGGCATTCTTTTTTACCTTGCCGAGAACGAGCTGCTGTTCGTCGGCCGCGCCCCGACCGTGAACTGGATTCAGTTCCAGGCCGAGACAGGCGGCTACAAGGTCGATCTGATCCGTGACGACCGCTCACCCTCCCACCCACGCGGCAAGGCGGTCATCCGGCGGCACTACCGTTACCAGGTTCAGGGTCCCAACGCGTGGAAGGTCCTGGAGAAGGTCAACGGCGGGCCGATTCCGGACGTCAAGTTCTTCACGATGGACGCTATCAACATAAAGGGGCGCAAGGTTCGTGCACTGCGGCACGGCATGGCCGGCGCACCCGGGCTCGAGCTCTGGGGCCCCTATGAACAGAGCGATGAGATTCGCGATGCATTGCTGGAGGCCGGCCGGGAGTTCGGCCTCGTACCGGTCGGCTCGCGCGCATACGCCAGCAACACGCTCGAATCGGGCTGGATTCCCTCGCCGCTACCGGCCGTGTACACCGGCGAAAAGATGAAGAAATACCGTGAGTGGTTGCCGGCGAACGGTTACGAGGGCACGGGCTCGATCGGTGGCAGCTTCGTTTCGGATGACATCGAAGACTATTACATGACCCCGTACGAGCTGGGATACGGTCCGTTCGTGAAGTTTGACCATGATTTCATCGGCCGGGATGCGCTGCAGAAGATCTCCAAGGAACCGCAGCGAAAGAAGGTCACTTTTGCCTGGAATGGGGAGGATCTTGCGAAGATCTATGGGTCGCTATTCGTGCCGGGCGGCGAGAACTACAAGTTCTTCGACCTGCCGATCGCGAATTATGCATCCTCGTCCTATGACAAGGTCACCATGGGTGGCAAGACGGTCGGATTCTCGATGTTCGGGGGCTACAGCTATAACGAGCGCTCGGGCTTGTCTCTTGGCGTGGTCGATCCGAACATCAACATCGGGGACGTGCTTACGCTCGTCTGGGGCGAAGAGGGCGGCGGGAGCAGGAAAACGACGGTAGAGCGTCACAAACAGCTCGAAGTTCGGGTGAAAGTGTCGCCAGTGCCGTATGCTAGCGCCGCTCGCGAGGGCTACCACGACGGGTGGCGTACGCGCAGCGCGTGAGCTGAAAGCTCCCCAGCCCTATGCGGGCCGATTGAAAGTGACAGGGGTGCGGGGGAATAGTCCCTCGCACCTCTTTTTTTATTTGGCTGAAATGCTGGCCCATTTGGGCTCCCGGCAATTTCAGCGGACAACGCCAGTCGCCCGCCGGCAAAAAGCGTGGTTTTTGCCGGCTGCGCCCATGCGGGGCGCCTGCGGCGCGTCTGCCGGTGCCGAGCCCGCTGCCTCAGTGGGTGGCGTTGTACTTGGGGGCTACTTTCGGGGTCATGTAGCGCATGTCCCAGTCTGCCGGATTGAATGCCTGGTGGCTGGCGAGCTGCACGGGGTAGCCGCCTACATCCTGCTCGCTGTCAATGATCCGCCCGCGGCCTTCGATGGTATCCGCAACGACTCGCCAGTCATGCTCGTCCCGATCCCATGGCCGGGCACCGGCGTTCGCAATCACTGAGCTCTCGACTTCGACGGCCGGCAACAGCTTCACGCCTTCCGGCAGTGCAGGCGCGGTTTTCACCTCGATGATTTTCGCCGGACTCGTCGTGTATCGGCCCAGCATTGGCAGCGGCCGTCCCAACCGGTCCACCGCAATGTTGTCCTTCATGTAAAGCTCTACGTCCCCCGCGCCGCCCAGCATGAACAACGCAACATCGCTCGGCGTCGAGGGTCCCGCGCGCATCACGTTGCCAAGGAGGGAGATTTTGCCAACCTGGAACGGATGGTCGCCCCATTCCGCGGCGATGAGGTTGTAGTGCACGGCCCGCTGTCCCGGGTCGTAGATCAGGTTGTTGACGATGCTTCCGTGCACACCACCCTTGAACAGTGGGTTGCGCTCGGCATCATGCGCGTAGAGGTTACCGATGATCAGAATATCGGTGACGTTGTCGTGGATGAGACTGCCTTTCGAATGCTCACCCTTGGCATGCGTCGCATTGGCAAGACCTTCCGCGAGAATATTGTTGCTGAAGGTGATTGCGTGCGAGGTGTGCTGGCGCCACTCGTCCGGATTTGCGCCAATGAACCGCTTACCCGATGCCGACAGGTTTTCGTCGATCGCCCAAGTCATGGAGCAGTGGTCCACGATGACGTTGTAGGCGCCGCCCACCGTGCCCATCGCATCCGGTTCCCAACCGGTCCGCTTCCCCATCCCCGCGGTGCCGGTTCGCACGCGAATATGTTGAATGATGACGTCGTGCGCGCGGATGTTTACACCTGCACGGATCAACGTGATACCTGGAGCAGGCGCCGTCTGACCGGCAATGGTGAGGTAGGGCTCAGCGATCTCGATTTCCTCGCCATGCAGATCGATGACACCACCGACTTCGAATACGATGACGCGCGGGCCCTTGGTTTCGAGGGCCTCCAGGAACGAGCCCGGGCCTTTCGCCGCCAGCGTGGTGACGCGAATGACCTGCCCGCCGCGGCCACCCGGAGTGTGTGCCGCCCAACCCACGGCGCCCGGAAAGGCCAGCAACTCGTTATTCGCCGCCTGCGAGAAGGCGGGCACGGCGATGAGCGCTGTACAAGCGGCCAGCAGCCACGATCCGAACATTCGGGTACGGTGCAAAACCGACGCCCGGTGGCGCGAACCGTGAGGCAAATCCATGGACGGAAGATCAATAGGCACTACGGTGCTCCTTTGCGGTCATTGAATGCCGTCAGGTTTTTGAAGAGCCCGCCTGCGCGGCCCGGCCTGCGGGCCCGGACGGATTGTAAATGACACCGGTTTCCCCTATACAGGCCCTTATCAGGAAATGAGACACATGAACGATGCCATCGCAGAACAATTTGTCCGTGCGCGCCTGGACGCGACGGCGCTTCCGGACTTTCCGGGAAGCATTCCTGCGACGCTCAATTCCGCGTACGCCTACCAGGACAGGGCGATCGCGCTCTGGCCGGACTTCGTCGCGGGCTGGAAAGTTGGCCGCATAGGCGCGCCATGGTTGGAGCGGCTCGGCGAGGATCGCCTGGTCGGGCCCATCTTTCGACGCGGCATCCGGCTCGCGCCGCCCGAGCAGATGGTGGAATTTTCCGTGTTCGAAGGCGGGTTCGCCGCGGTCGAAGCGGAGTTTGTTTTCCGGCTGGGCGCGGATGCTCCCTCGGACAAGGTGCAGTGGACACCGGAGGAGGCCTCGCGCATCGCCACGGCACTGCATATCGGCATCGAGACCGCGGGCAGCCCGCTCGCGAGCATCAACGATCTGGGCTCGGCCGTGGTCGTTTCGGACTTTGGCAACAATGCGGGGCTGCTGCTGGGACCGGCCATTCCGGAATGGCGCACGCGGCCGTTCGAGACGTTGAGGACTGAGACCTTCATTGAAGGTAAATCGGTTGGGCGCGGGGGTGCGATGTCACTGCCCGGTGGGCCGTTCGCGGCGCTGGCATTCGCGTTGTCGCGATGTGCGCGGCGCGGGCTGCCGATGAAGTCAGGTTATGTAGTGTCTACGGGGGCGACGACCGGAGTGCACGACATTCGTATCGGACAGGAATCGCGCGTCGTCTTCGAAGGGTGCGGAGAGTTGTTGTGCCGGGCGATACCGGCACAGAAGTCTCCAGCAGCGCAGAAGGGAGCACGGTCCTAGTGATCAGCAGGCGGGCGGTCCTTTTGGGAGCTGGGGCTGCCTGCGCGCACGCTGTTTTCGCGGCACGTGCCGCCGGAGGCGTGGCTCCTGGCCGGGTCGGCTATGCCCCCGCCGCTGCGGCCGGCATTCTCACGGCCTCCGATGTTCACGTCGCAGACTATCCGACGGTGCAGGCACTCAGGTGGATGGGCCAGACGATCAGCCGCGAGACCGGGGGCGAGCTGGACATCCGCGTCTATCACTCCGGGCAATTGGGCCGGGAAAATGACACGGTGGACCTCGCCCGGTTTGGTGCACTCGACATTGTGCGAATCAACTTCGCGTCCCTCAATAACACGTTCCCCGCGACTCAGGCGATGTCGCTGCCGTATGTGTTTGACTCCACGGAGCACATGCGCCGGTCGGTCGACGGCGTTGCAGGCCGCATGATCCTCGAGGCTTTCGCGAAGCGCGGCCTGGTGGGATTGGCCATTTATGACTCGGGGGCGCGCTGTTTCTACAACCATCTGCGCGCGGTCGCTGAGCCGGGCGATCTGAAGGGACTGAAGATCAGGGTCCCCCCCTCGGATATGTTCGTGCGGCTGGTCCGGGACCTGGGCGCGAACCCAACTCCCTTGTCGTACGGCGAGATCTTCTCGGCACTGCAGACGAAGCTCATCGATGGCGCGGAGAACAACTGGACGACCTTCCACACGAGCCGTCACTTCGAGGTGGCCCGGTACTGGTCACAATCGGAGCATTCCTACTCGCCGGAAGCCTTGCTGATGTCGAAGCAGCGTTATCAGAAGTTGACGAGCGGGCAGCGGGAGTTGGTTAGATCCGCCGCGGCTCAATCGGTGCCCTATATGCGCACGCTCTGGGATGGCAGCGAGGCTGCATCGCGTGCCGCGGTGGAGAAGGCGGGTGTGCGCGCGATACAGGTCAATCGCGGGGCGTTTCAGAAGGTGGCTGCACCGCTGCTCGAGTCGTACATGAAGGATCCGCAGCTGCAGCGGATATACCAAGAGATTCGCGCGGCCGCGTGAAGTCTTCCACCTGCCCGCGGTGCGCGCCGGGGCTTTTTCTCTTTGCGGGGGTTGTCGTCGGATGGCACGTCAGATTGCTTTGTTGAGCGCCGGGCTTGCGCTTCTTGCCCGGTGCGCGATCGCCATCGCGTGTCTGGCTCTGATTGCCATGACGCTCGTTGAAGGTTGGCAGGTGTTCGCGCGTTATGTCCTCAATGACTCGCCCAGTTGGACCGAGCCCGTGGCGCTGCTGCTGATGAGTGCAGCGATGATGCTCGGTGCGGCCGTGGGGGTGCGCAACGAGGCGCACTTCGGTTTCTTTCTGCTGGTGCACGTTGTCGCGCCGCCTGCTCGTACCGTGCTCGTGAGCATCGCACGCGTGGTCGTCATCGCGATTGGAGTGATGCTCGCCTACTGGGGCGGTGTGCTGCTGCTGGATGGCTGGGACGTGCGGATGGCCGGAGCGCCGTTGCCGCAGGGTTTGTACTTCCTGCCGATCTGCGTGGGGGGTGTGCTCATTGCACTGTTTTCCTTCGAGCGGCTGCTGGTTGCGCCTGCGGCCGTCCCGCGTAGGGAGCACTGATCGTGGCGACCGCTCTGTTGTTTGGTGTGTTCGGGATGCTGCTGATCATCGGTGTTCCGGTGGCCTTTGCGCTCTGCGCCGCTTCGTTGGCGACGGTGTTGTATCTGGGGATGCCCTCGCTCGTGGTCGTGCAGCAACTGGCGGCGGGCGCCAGTCTCACTACGTTGATTGCGATTCCACTGTTCATCTTCGCGGGCGAGATGATGATGCGTGGAGGTATCTCGGACCGGTTGATTGCGCTTGCGTCCTCACTCGTCGGGCATCTTCGTGGTGGCCTGGGCCAGATCAATGTGTTGTCTTCCCTGTTTTTCGGTGGAGTGTCCGGGTCCGCGATAGCGGACGTGTCCGCAATCGGCGGAGCGATGATTCCCCAGATGGTGAACCGCGGTTTCGACCGGGACTTCGCGGTCAGTGTCACGGTGTCCTCGGCGATCGTGGCGTTGCTGATACCCCCGTCACACAACCTGATTCTGTATTCGGCCTCGGCCGGCGGCGGAATCTCGATCGCGGATCTGTTCGCGGCCGGCATCATTCCCGCGCTGTTGTTGACTGTAGCCCTGATGATCACGGGCGCGACGATGGCCCGCCGCCGAAACTACGCGACCGAGGCCTTTCCCGGCTTTCGTGTGGTGCTCAGCCGACTGCTGGGAGCGTTGCCGGGTCTCTTGCTCGTTGGCGTTATCTTCGGCGGTATCCGTGCTGGTGTATTCACCGCGGTTGAGAGTGCGTCGATCGCGGTTGTGTACGCCATTGCCGTAACGGCGGTCGTATACCGCAAGCTCTCCTGGCAGAACTTCGTCGATGCCTGTACCGGCGCCGTGCGGACCACGGGGTTGATCGTCTTCGTGATCGGAGCCGCTGCGTCATTTGGCTGGCTGCTGGCGTATCTGCAGGTGCCCGCAAGCGCAGTGGAGGTGCTCACGAGCATCACCCATGACAAGTACCTCCTGCTGCTATTGATGATCCTGATCCTGCTGGTACTGGGTACCTTCATGGACCTGGCGCCGCTGATCATTGTCTGTACTCCGATTTTCCTGCCGGTCGCCAAGGCTATCGGCATCGACCCGGTGCATTTCGGGGTGATCCTGATCTTAAAGGGCGGCTTGGGGCTCATCACCCCGCCCATTGGCTCGGTGCTGTTCGTCGGGACGGCCATCGGCCGGATCAGCATCATCGATGTGTTGCGGACGATCTGGCCGTTCTATTTGGCGATTCTCGGGGTACTGCTGGTGGTGGCGTATGTGCCGGCGCTGTCGTTGTGGTTGCCTGGGGTGTTGCGGGCAGCTGGATAGGGTTGACCCCCGCCTTGTGGGGTGGCACGTTCCGTAGATCTCTTCCCGTGCGGGAATAAACACGTTGGCTCCGAAGTCTTCTTCTGATGAGTCCAAGGTGGGCGCCACGCGCGCCAGATGGGGCTAGCTTGGGGCGCCAATTCGAGGACCTGTTCCTGCCTCATCTGAACGCGGCGTACAGTCTGGCGCGCTTCATCGCGCGCGATCCTGTCGCAGCGGACGACATCGTCCAGGAGTCCTTTCTGCGGGCGTTCCGCTCCTTTGGAAGGTATCGCGGTGGCGATGCAAGAACCTGGTTGCTCGCGATCGTGCGCAACTGCTCATTTGACTGGTCAAAGGCGACCCGACGCGCCGCGGGTGTTGCCAGCGACACAGTGACGTCAGCGGCTACCGCCGAGGGGGACAGCGCGGGCGATTCCTTCGGGGACTTGCTCGACAGGTGGATCCCGAATCCTGATGAGCTGGGTGATTGCACCCAGGATGGTCCGGAGACAGCCGTGTTGCGCCAGAGCGAAATTGACGAAGTGCGCGGGATGATTCGCCGTCTTCCCGAGCCATTTCGGGAAACGTTGGTGTTACGGGAGCTCGAGGAGTTGTCTTACAAGCAGATCGCCGAGGTGACGGGCGTCCCCGTGGGTACGGTGATGTCACGGCTCGCGCGCGCGCGGCAAATGCTCACGCAGGACATGGAGCCAACGCGATGAACGCCTGCGCGGACAAGGAGCTGTTGTTGCACAGCCTCCTCGATGGCGAGCTGGATGCTGCTAATACACTGGTCTGTGAGGCGCATTTACGGGACTGTGCCGCATGTTCCGCCGAGTTCGGACGATTGCAGGCCCTGCGAAGCAAGTTGAGAACACCGGGTGTTCCGTTTGAGGCGCCGACGGCATTGCGTGCGCGCATTGCCACGGCCATCGGCGCCGGCGGGGTCCATAGCTTCAGCGTTGCCGGTGGAGGAAGCGAAGCTACCTTCGCCGACGGAGCCGGAGAAGACCGCGACCATAGGGGAGGGGGTGCGCCGGTATCGGCATCTGGCGCTTCGCCGAGGGCGGCTCCAATCTCCAACGGGAGACCCGGAGTACCCGCGCCCGTGCGCGAAACCGTTCGCCTGGGGCAGGCGCGGCGGCGCAAAACACTTGTTGCCTGGACCTTTGGTGGCTCCATCGCGGCGCTCGCGGCTGCACTGGCTTTCGTGTTCTTCGTGCACCTGCCACGACTCGGCGTAGCGGATGAGTTAGTTGCCGGGCATGTGCGCTCGTTGCTTGCGGCACATCTGGTGGACGTGGCGACATCGGACCGGCATGTGGTGAAGCCCTGGTTTGCCGGGAAAGTGGATTTCTCGCCCCCGGTGCTCGAGCTCGCCGACCGGGGGTTCCCGCTGGTTGGCGGGCGCCTCGACTACATTCACGGCAGGGTGGTGGCGGCTGTCGTCTATCGACGACGTCAACACATCATCAACGTGTTTGTGTGGCCCGCCGGCACGCACGAGGCCGTGCCCGCAGCATGGCGCCACGCTGGCTATAACGTGGCAGGTTGGAGTCAGCGCGGGCTGCAGTTCTGGGCCGTTTCCGACGTCGATCCGCTCGACCTGCAGCAGCTACGGGCGGCGTTTGCGGCGCAGACGGGGCAATGAGACCCGCGCCCCGTCATATGTAAGGAACTGTTGCCGCTCCTCAAAACACAAACTCTTACAACATGTCAATACACCATGTTGGGCGCGCGGCGGCCGCAATCGCCGGCTATCATTCCAGCATGCCCTGGTTGGGTGATTGGAGAGAAGACTGATGGCAAAGCGTCCCTCGAACGACGGCTCCTCGTGGAGCGCCGGTGAATTGCGTAACCTGAAACAACTGGCCAAGGCGGGAACTTCCACGAGCGAGGTTGCTCGTCAACTCGGCCGGACTGCCGCTGCGGTCCAGCAGAAGGCCATGCGCGCTGGAATCTCCTTCCGCGCCGCCAAGAAGTCGGGCAGCCGCAAGGCGAAATAACGCCTCTTTCCCGTGCCGGGCACTCGTGCCCGGCTGCGGCCTTGCCGCATTCATGGTTTTCTCAAGATGTCTGGTCTGCTGCTGACAGACCGGCTCCCTTCACAACGTCCT
>Ga0207710_10000308_pt1 | contig 38668 bp, 49 predicted proteins | sample KBSS24metaG_FD_184400 | JGI IMG/M metagenome (GOLD analysis project Ga0207710, IMG submission 184400) | Switchgrass rhizosphere microbial communities from Kellogg Biological Station, Michigan, USA - KBS S2-4 metaG (SPAdes) (version 2) | ecosystem: Host-associated > Plants > Roots > Rhizosphere...
TGCCGTCGAGGATGTCTCCCTTGTTCGCCACGTGGTTGTAGAGCGACATCGCCTCGACACCGAGCCGGGCGGCGAGTGCCCGCATCGAAAGCCCCGCGAGACCTTCACGCTCGGCGAGTTCGACCGCAGCGTCGAGGACCCGCTCTCGCGACAGTCCCTCGCTTCGTCGCGGCCCCATGGGACCTCACCTCCGCGTTGGCTGTCGCACAAGTCTAAGGGCATGCGGAGAACCCGTACTTACGGCGTAAGCTTACGCCGTAAGTACCAGGCGCGACCGGATCGGAGTTCTATGGACGTCGACACGCTGCTGACCACGACCAGGTCAGTTCGCCGCAAGCTTGACCTCGACCGGCCGGTCGAGCCGGAGATCATCACGGACTGTCTGCGGATCGCGTTGCAGGCGCCGGCGGCCGGTGCCCTGCTGTCGAGCATTCGCTGGCTGGTCATCCGCGACCAGGAGACGCGGTCGGCGCTCGCCGCCCACGTCCAGGAGCCGGCACGCGCCGCCCACGCCCAGTACGGCCATCTGGTCAGTCCGGCCACGCTGGCCTCGACACGGCATCTGCTTGACGTCCTCGATCGGGTTCCGGTACTGGTTCTCGCCGCCATGATCGGCCGTCCGGTCGGCCCGGGCCCGGATGCCAACGTCTTCTATGGTTCGGTGTATCCGGCGATCTGGAGTTTCCAGCTCGCGTTGCGCGGTCGGGGTCTCGGTACGGCGATCACTGGGTATCACCTGCACGGCCGTGAGGCAGAGGTCGCCACGCTGCTCGGCATCCCGGATGACGTGACCCAGGTTACGCTGCTGCCGGTCGCCTATCTGACCACCACCAGCTTCCGGCCGGCGGCGCGACCGTCCGTGGCGAGCGTGACCTATTACGAGCGTTGGGGCCAAACCGGAAACTGACCGAGCCGCCGATCGCGATGAATTCCCATCTTCCTGACCGCGTCGGGGATGGCCCCCGAAGAGGCAGGGCCCGGCCGCTCCTTGTTTGTCCGGCTTGTTGCGATCAGCAGATCCCGCTGGAGCGGGCGTTCGCGGCGCCGCTGGAGCTGACGAAGCGGCTCGGGTGACCGCTGGACGTCGCGGAGCTGGCCGCGTTTCGGACGAGCTGGGCTCCCCGGGTGCCGGCGTTGCATAGCTTCCCCGGCTCGATGGCTAGGCGGGTGCAGGCGCTGTGTCAGCTCGTTATCGATCAGTACGACGGCGATCCGGCCGCGGTCTGGACCTCGGCCGCCGATGGCAGGCAGCTACTGCGCCAGATCAGCACCGCCCCTGCCTAGCGGGATCAGCAACGGCACGCCACCCCGAGCGACAGCCCCGCCGATGAGATAGCGCCGGCACTGTTCGGCTCGCCGGCGCGCGGCCTGGGCCAACCCGAAGTGCTCACGGCGACCCGCACCGGCCGATGCGCTGCGCTGTGTTGGCCGAGCGGCGGGACGGCGAACGTTGGGTCCGCGCGGCGATTGACCGGGGAGCCCCTCCCCCGCAGCCCTGCTCGGTCAGCACTGTGGCGTGGTCGACGTCGGTCATCACGGCGATCTCCTGTCGCTCAGATGATGCGGACGCGAGGGCGAGGCAGGGCGCTCATGGGCGGCCAGACATGGCCGGTCCCGTCCGAGCATCGTTGCCCTCGTGGTCGCGCTGCCCCGGTCGGCGAAACCCTCCTCCCCGTGTCCGGCGTGGCGGGTGCAGGTCCACGCCCAGATGCCGGGCACGACCCGGAATACCCGCAGCCCGTCACAGCCGCTCGATGCGACAGAGAAAGAGTAGGAACGGTCCGTCCGTAGGGCGGGTGGTACCCCTTCGGGTGAGATACCAGAAGCTGTGGCGCCGCTCGACCACAGCCAGGACCATCCGGCGCCCGCCGGGCGCGCTGCCAGTTCGACGCCAGCAACAGATGCGGGTGGGCACTCCCCCATCTTCCCAGGTCAGCGGCGCTAGCCACTCAAGTGCACTCCCCCGTGCACCCCCGGTGTAGCACACGGGCTCCCCCTCCATTGCACCTGCGGGTTACCACGTGTGCGCCCACGTGTGTGCGCCATAAGAGGAGCAATAGTGCGGCCAATAATGGCACCACAGGAGTATGCATCCTGTTGACAGATGTCGCGCGCACTTCCGTTGGCATGCCCGCGCGCATTTACCCACACCCGTGCGCCGCCCACTACATGAGCGCCCAAGCTCACGAAATGGTTGGCATGCAGGGAGGCCATGGCATGGCCCTTCCTGCGGGGCGCTCCACTGGCTGGCTCGCAGCCAGGAAGGCACGCCTAGGCGCATGCCAGGGTGGCAGCACGCCTGCGTGGCAATGATTCACCCCGGGAAGGCGCACCTCCGTGGGCGTTCACGACGGCCAACCCGCCGGCACGGCCACGTGGCGCCGTTCCTCCCAGGGCGTGAACCTGTGCCTGCGCCAGCACGGGCGGACAGTCGCCGGCCAACGGATGGGTGCGGGGTCACGCGATTGCGGAGGCCGCTGTCGCTACACTGATGCCCGCCCTGGATCACCGCGATCCGCCGGCACATGCAGCACCCATGGCCCGATCCAGCCCGGTAGCCCGGGGGCCCGGGGGAGGGGTGCACGGAAGGGACGTGTGAACGTGAACCCGCTAAGCCCCCCCCAGGACGAGGCCGCCTTTCCCCACGACAGGCTGGAGCACGTCATCGCCCTCGCGAACGGCAAGGGCGGCGTGGGAAAGACGACCCTGACGAGCAACATCGCCGCGCTGGTCGCCGCCGGCGGCGCTCGCGTCCTCATCGTCGACGTCAACGCCCAGGGCAACATCGGGGAGGACCTCGGCTACACGGGACGCGACGAGGACGACGACGGCAAGGGCCTCGTCGACGCCATCCGCTACGGCACACCACTCGTGCCGGTCCGCGACATCGGTGGGCGTACCGGGCTCGATGTCGTCCCCGGGGGCGCAGAGATCCGCCACCTGCCCGCCCATCTGTTCAACCTGTTCGCCGACACGGGGGACCTGGGCACCCTGGCGCTTGCTCGCTGCCTGCTCCCGATCGCGGGCGACTACGACCTCATCCTCATCGACAGCCCGCCGGAGAACCGGCCGCTGCTGCAGCTCGTCCTGGGCGCCGCTCACTGGCTGGTCATCCCGATCAGATCCGACGACTCCTCCCGCAAGGGGATGCAACAGGTCGCCTTCGAGTTCGCCCGGATGCGCCGCGTGAACCCCGATCTGGAGCTACTGGGGGTTGCGCTGTTCGCCTCGGGGACAGGCGCGCGTCGAATCCGTGAGGACGTGCGCCGCGACGTCCTCGACGACTTCGGGGGCCAGGACTTCATGTTCGAGACCGTGATCCGCCTTGCCGAGGCTCCGGCCCGTGACGCGCGACGCCGTGGACAGCCTTTCCACGAGCTGGAGGTCGCCGCGGCGGCCGGCCCGACCCCGTTTGATGTCCTGCGCGGCAAGGCGGACCGCTCCCAGATGGTCGCCGGCACCGCCGGTGCGGTCGCGGGCGACCTCGCGGCGCTGACCCGCGAGATCCTCACCCGCCGGCAGGAGCGGCTGCCCGAGCTTGAGGCGGCCACACAGTGATCGACAACGAGGCCGACGAGTCGGACAGGACGTCTGGCGGTGCGGCGACCCCGCGGCGTATGCCCACCCAGAACCTCGGGGGGCTCTTCGGTCCCCCGAATCGCACCGCGGACCTCGGGTCGCTGGCCCGGCGCGCAACCCCCCGCCCTGCGCCGACGCCGGAGTCAGGGACTCCGGCGGTGCCGCGCCCCGCACTGGCACCGGTGCCGCCCCAGGCGGATGACGCATCTGCACCGACACCCACTCCCGTTCCCGCGCCGGAACCGCCGTCCGCACCGGTATCAGTGCCAGCGGCGGCACCTGCGCGGCCCATCGAGGGGGGCAGGGCCGACCTGTCACCGACCGGGACTGTCCGCATCACCGCGGTACTGGTCAGCCCCGCTGTCGCGGACCGACTGGCGAAATATCGGCGGGGAGCCGCCGACCGCACCAACACCTCGATCGTGCTGGAGGCGTTCGACGAGCAGCACCAGCGTGTGCCCGAACTGATCGCTCGGGCCAGGGCTGCCGCCCAGCCCCGCGGAAGCCTGTTCCCAGCCCGCGACGACACGCTGCACCTGCCCGGCGGGGGAGGCATCCAGGTGCAGATCCGCCCGACCGTCGCCCAGTTGGAGGTCATCGACCGCATCACACGCGAGAACGGCCTGAACAGCCGTTCCCAGCTGGTCGCCGCAGTACTGAACGAGTTTCTGCCCGGCCGCAAGGACCGCTGACAGCTTGGCCCGGCTTCAGACGACGGCGCCGTCAGGTGGTCCACGGCTTGCCGGTCGTCACGCCGGCCCCTGCGCGTATTCGCTCGGATCGACGCCGACGCCCGGCGGGATCGTCATGCCGAGTTCGGGGTCGTAGTCGCCCTCAGGTCGCGCCGTCGCGGCGGGCGGAGTCGGCGCTTGAACCGTGGGGGGAGTCGCGTGCTGGGCGGCCGGCGCCTGGGCCTGTGCGCGGATCTCGGCTCCGGTGACCCGCTCGGGCGGGAAGGCGTCCTCCTTGCGGATCTCCCGGCGCGAGAGGGTCCGGAACAGGATCTCCAGGTCGACGACGTCGTCGGTCGTCCACTCGGTGCGCGGGCGGCCACCAACCTTGTCGGCGAGCTGGCGCTCGGTGATGCTGGCCCGGGCGAAATCGGCGATAACGTTTTCCACGCGCTGGTCGAACCGCACGCCGGACTTGCCCTGCGCGAGGGTCCTTCGGCACAGCTCCTCGGCCTCGTCGGTGAACCACCGCGGCAGGATGCGGTAGATGGCGCTGCGCATCCGCCGGGCGCCGACGTTGGCGTTGTTCTCGTAGATGTCGCGGGCGCTGGTGAGGTCCTTCGGGGTGGCGCCCGTGTACTGGCGGTGCGAGACGATGACCGTGGTGGAGTTGCGGCTGTTGGTCTGGACGTCCCAGGCGTACGCCTCGATCTCCGACTCGCCGGCCTCCTCGCTGACGCTGAGCTGCTTCATCCCGTACTGGACATTGCGCCAGACCCGGGCGAGCTCCTGGGCGAGGTAGATGGTCGGGCCGCTGATCGTCTCGCCGCCGCGCTTGTAGCTGTAGAACGCGCGCTGCGCGAGGCCGAGCTGGGTGCAGGACTCCTGCATCTCGGCGCGGGCCGCGACAATGCTGCGCGGGACGGCCTGGGCGACCTGGATGGCAGCCAGCACCTCGGTAGCGGCGCGGCTCATCTCGACCGCGGTGCCCTGGCTGACCCGGGTGGTGCCCGGTACCGGGCTCACGGGCGGGAGGTTGACCGGCGTCGCCTGGCGACCCCGGGTGGCGACGGTGTTGGTGCTCATGCGGCATCTCCCAGCGTCCTGCGCATGTGCCACTCGGGCAGCTCGATCAAGGTGACGTCGTCGACGTATCCGGGCCACTGCCCGGTCCGGGTGCATTCCCGGTAGACGTCGATGGCCTTGCGGATTTCCACGGTGGCGACGCGGCGTGCGAGGGGGTGCAGCTCCGCGACGGTGACGAGATAGGGCGGGTTCTTCTCCTGGAAGACGAAGAGGAAGGCCGGCTCGTATCCCTGGTCCAGCCCCAGGGCCTTGATGCCGTCGACGTACCACTTCTCCTGGATGTGGTAGCCGTACTTCAGTACGGTCCGGATGATCGCCTCCGGGTGTGCGGACTCGGTGGTCTTGTAGTCGGGGATGATGAGGCGGTTCCCGGACGGGTAGGGGTTCCAGTCCAGGCGGGCCCGACGCCAGATGCCGGTCCGCTCGTCCGGCCAGAACAGGGACTGCTCGGCGAGCCCGCGACCGGTCTGGAACAGCGCTGAGGCGTCCGGATGGGCGCGGATAGCTGCGGCCATCGCGGCGACGATCTCGTAGTCCTTGGTCAGGATCGGTACCAGCCCGGCGGCGCGGGCCTCGTCGGCCTTCTGCCGGGCTTCCTTGGTGCGCCAGTCGTCGTAGTCCAGCACGGCCAGCTCCGGGCCGACGCCCAGCACTTCACGGTGCGCGGCGTGGCGAAGTCGAACGCCTTCTTCGGCCCGCGCCGGTTCCGACGCTCCCAGTCGTAGATTGCCGGGCAGTACGGTGGCAGGAGCTTGCGCGCACCCGAGCTGGACAGCGACCCGCCGGGCACCGGGTCGGCGTGGTAGACGGAGTCCGGGATGTCGTACACCCCCGGCTCGGTGACGATGAGCTCGACGGTCGTGGTCACGTCAGACCTCCGTGGTGTGGCTGTCGCGCCGGCGGCGCAGGGACTCCTGCAGTGCGCGCGCCGCCTCGGGATCTGGCCCGGCCGCGGCCCGCAGCCGGGCCAGCAGTACCCGATGCTCGACCGGCAGGTCATCCGCCGTCGGCTCGAGCGCGTCGCACATCGCGCGGGCGGCGTCCAGTAGCTCGGCGCCTCGCATTGAGGCGCGATGGATCTCGCGGCGCAGGCGGTCGATTTCGACCTCGCTGCTACTCACCGTCGGCCTCCTCGCCGCCCGGGATCGACACGCCCCAGTGGTGGAGCTCACCGCTCGACTTCTCGCGGACCGTGACGCCGACGACGTCGAACCCCTCGCCGTCGAGGTACAGCCGCGGAAAACGCCCGGGCAGGACGTCGCCGAGCACGGCGGCGTGCCAGCGGTGCCGCTTCCCGTCCTCACCGGTACAGGTGGCGGTGAGCACCGGCCCGCCCACGTTGGCCGCGATGCTGTGGTCGTGCAGGATGCGGGTCTCGTCGAGCGCGGAATACAGGGCGCTGGTGATTTCAGTGGGCGTGCGATCGGCCATGTGGGTGGGTCCTTCCTCGCTACCGCTCATCGGGCTCTCCTTGGACAGGCGCGTACTGCTTGGCCGCGGCCGCAGCGCACTTGTCCAGGTAGTCGGGATCGCAGCCGATGCAGCCACCCTCGCCGAGGCAGGTGCACAGGTCCCAGATGCTCGGCGGCTCCGACGCGGCAGTGACGGTGTCGTAGTCGGTGATCGCGTCGACGCGGACGGCCGCTCGGGTGGCGTGCCGGCCGGGCCGGGAGTCGCGGTAGGAGGTGCGGGCGTACCTGCCGCCGGGGCGCATCAGGGCTCTCCTCCCTGGGAGCCGATGCGAAACTTGCCTTCCTCGTCGAAGAGTCCAGCAATCGGCTGTCCCGTGAGGGCCAGCAGAGCTCCGGCCGTCATGCGCTGTGGGCGACGCCCGGCTCCGCGAGGTTCGCCACGATGCCACGCAGGTGTGTAGTGATGTGGTCGGTGCGCTCATGGAAGCGTCCGATCGCCAGCGCCTGCGGCTCGGCGATGTGCAGGCGCTGTGGATAGATGAGGTAGCGGTGCCGGACGTCGGGGTGGTCCGGCTCGCGGACGATGGCGCCGATCTCCCAGACCTCGCCGTCGTCGTCGAGGCGGGTGGTCTCGGTGTCGACGAAGACGACCGTCGTCATCGGGCACTCGCCAGCCGCAGCGACGTGCGGCGCGGACGCCGGTGACGGCCCGAGCGAGCGAGCGCGAGGGCGGAGTCCACGTGGTTGTCGGTCAGCGTGACGGCCTCGCGGACGTGGGAGTTGGTCTGGGTCAGCCAGGCCAGGACGGGCATCCGCTTGCCGCTGGCGGCGGTGACGTGGGAGGCGACCATCACCTCACCGAGCCGGTCCTCGACTGCGCGCAGTCGAGTGACCTCGGCGCCCAGCCGGTCGATCTCGTTGCCGAGTACCAGACTGTCCTCGAGGGTCGACGTGCCGGCCGCGACGCGGGCCAGCGCCTCCTGGATGATGTTCACAGCTCCTGCCACTTCCGTACGGCGCCCATCTGGGCGGCGGTGAGGGGCGTCGAGGGTTTCGTCGGGGCCGAGCGGCGCCAGCCCGTAGGCGCGCCGCCCGGCCTGGATGCCGTGGTCGACGAGCGCCAGCCCGTAGGTGTGCTCGTCGGTCGCGCCGCAGGCCTGGCCGAAGAGATCCGCGGTCGTGCCCGCGCGCACGGTGTCCGCGTCGATCCCGCACGCCCAGTCGGGGTCTCGCTTCGCCAGCAGGTCGCCGAGGCGCTCGGCGCGGCTGCTCGCGTCCGCGCGGAGTTCCGAGTCAGACACCGCCGCCCTCCCGCGGGGGAGAGGTGGCCGTGATGGCATCGGAGGAGATCCGGGCCGGAGCGAGCGCGCCCCGCACCGGAATCTCGATGTAGTCGGGGTCCCGGTGCGAGACCGGCGGACCGGCCACGACTGCGGCGGGAACGTCGCGGTCCAGGATGTTGCCATCGACGGTCACGTCGCCGTCCCCCAAGACGATCGCGCCTACCAGGGCCGGGTCGTCATAGCCCGCGAGGTCGACCGCGGCGGCGTGCCGACGGGCGGCAGCGGGGATGAAGTTCTTCGTCACGCGACCACCGGCTCCCGATCCACGGGCACCAGGTAGGGCGTGCCGTAGTGGATCTCGTCAGACTCGGGTGGCGCGCCAGGAAGCTGCTGCGCCGACTGCCAGACCGCATACGGGGTCTCGGCAGTGTCCTCGGGGAGGTAGAGCGAAGACTCCTTGCGGTCACCCCCGCGGACGTCGACCATGGTGATGCGCCACCGGCGGGCGGTCACGCCGCCTCACCTCCGGCGGCGGCGCGGCGGGCGCGGATCTCCCGCACGACGTCCTCGTACATGTCCACGTGGCCGCAGGTGTTGTCCCAGACGTTGACGTGGTAGGGCTCGCCGTCCTCGTAACCGTTGAAGCCGCGGACCTCGCCGCGCGGCTGCCCGCAGGCGGGCCTCTGGCAGGTGTCGGCGATGTCGCCGGTGACGACGATGACGCCGCCGGGACCGCTACCCCAGTTACGCGCTATCGCCTCGTTGTCCTTGACCGTGACGCGCATCACTCACCACCGACGAGCGGCAGCGCGAAGAGGCCGTCGGTGTCGAAAGGCCGGACGGCGTGGATCCAGCGCAGGTCCGGGTCGACGGTGCTGGCGAGGGCGGCGAAGGTCGCGCCGTCGTCCGCCCAGCGGTCGGAGGACCCCGTGGCGGTGCGCACGGTGTCCAGGGACCCGGCGGACGTGAAGCCGATCCGAGTGGCCTCGGGATAGGCGACGCGCACCCGCGTGGTGACACGCTCGGTCAGCAGGTCGGCGAGCTGCGCCCCGGGCCCGTCGGCCGCGGCCAGTCCGTCCACGTAGGCGGCGCTCACTGCGGCGATCTGCTCGTCGAGGCTCATGCGGCCTCCCCGAGGACCTCGATGCTGTCGACCTCGACCGGACCGACCTCGATGTCGTCCGTGTCGGCCGGGGTGACCGGGCCCCAGGGAAGACCGTCGGTCTCTGCGAGCGCGGCCTGTTGGGCCTCGTCCCGGCTGTCCGCCTGGCCCGACCAGGTGGCCAGCTCGGTAACGGTGCCGGTCGTGGTGCGCTGCCTGCGTACGAGGACCTGGTAGTGCCTCAATGCGATCACTCTCCGTCGATGGTGCCGGGGTGGGGGACTCGCGAGCGGTCGCCGGCCCGGCGGTGGCTACGCGGCCTGCGGCGCCCGGAAGATCTCGCGGGCGAACCGCACGACCTCCGCCTCGGGGACGAGCCATCCCGCTCGGTCGCTGAACTTCGCTCCCTGCATCCGGCCCTGGTGGACCCAGCCCGCGGCGGTCCGCTTCTTGATCTTTAAAAGGTTGGCGATGTCCTCCGTGCTGAGCAGGGGACCCGCGTCGCGGATGCTGCGCTCGATGGCGGCGAAGCCGTCGTCGTCCATGCACCTCCCTCCCGCACGTCGTCTGGCGTCTAACTGTTCTGTACGGACATTATAAAACAGTGTAGCGCTAGAGGGGCGTGGTCTGGAACTCTCGGACCCCAGCCGTCGAACCGCGGCGCTGCCCCTCAGGCCCTGGGCCGCTCCCTAGCGGCACACCGCGTGCCATCCTGGCTATATGGCAGTAGGACACGAGAGTGCACAGTTGGGGCGAGACGGTCGAGGCCGGGCGGTCATCGAAGGGGAGCAGTCGAAGCGACTGGGTGACGCGGTCGCGCGGCGGCAGGCCGAGCGGGGGTGGGTGATCGGCCAGCGGGTCTCGTCCTCGACGTTCTACAAGCTCACCCGCGGCGCGCCCAGTCTCCTCGGGAGGCTGCCGGAGTGGTCGCGCCGGATGCGCTGGACCCCCCAGAGCGCGCAGCGGGTGGCACTGGATGCTGGGGACCCCACGCCCCTGGAGCTCCTGCCGGCCAGGCTGCGACAGGCCGTGGAGGTCTGGTGCGCTGACCACGGCGGCCAGGATGCGGCGGTCGCGGTACCGGAGGGCATGTGGACGATGCTCGCCGCGGGCCGGCTGCCCGGCATGGACGCCGACGAGGATGCCTTCTACGACGCGCTCTACGACGCGCTGTCCGGGGAGTTCCCGGCCGGGACCCTGCAGGCGCTGCGCGATCTCGACGGCGCCATGGGATGGGTGCCGGGCTCATCCGAACGCGTCCTGCGCACCGGGGCAGCCCCAGTACCTCTGGGGGCGTCGCGGCTGGTCATAGACCTTGACGGTCCGCCGGGCGCGGCCGACCTCGACACGTACTTCCAGGTGGCGGGACGGCTGTCCGCCGTGGCGCCGCAGATGACCCCCGAGGATCGCGGGCGGCTCACCGCCGTCCTGCGCTGGCTGCTCAACGACTGGACGGCCAGACAGGGGAGCTAACCGGCCCGCGCGAACGACCCCGAACGAACCCGAGTCCGGGCGTTCGGGGTCGACCGACACTCGCGATCTCTCGTCTTATTGCTTTACACTACTATATAATGCTTGATAGAGAAGTGAGAAGCTAGATCGGGAGGCATGCCCCGTGGACACCTGGCTCGACCTGGAGGGCTGCCTCGGCTACGGCGAGGGCGTGCGGTTCGACCTCATGGAGGCGGTCGCACGCGGCCGACTGGAGGACCTGATCACGTACGCGGAGACCGGCCCCGGGGCCTACCCGAACCCGACCACGGGCGACCTCTTGGAGGTCCTGGACGACGCCGAGCAGGAGGTCGACGACTACAAGGTCGACTCCCCGGAGGTCGTCGCCGGCATCGCGGCCCTGCGCGCCCAGCTCGCACCCGCCGTCCTTCCTGCCGCTGCCTGACAAGGGGAATCACCATGAAGAAGGTCTTCACGTCCGGAGAGTTCACGGACATCGACGGGGGCCGTCACGTCGTGATCGGTCGGTCCGGGTTCGACCGGGACACCGACCAGCCGAACGGCGAGATCGAGGTTGGCCGTCCCGGCGGCTTCTACGGCATCGACGCCTCGGTCCGCCTGACCTCCGCCAAGGAGGTTGAGGGCTACCTCGCTTGGCACCGCACGTCGGTCCGCGCCGCCGCTCGTGCCGCCGGCCTGCTGCCCCCGGACTCCGAGGGGCGTGAGCCGTGACCACGCCGCTGCTGCCCCAGCTCGACACCGAGTCCCGGTTCCCGGGCCTGCCGGACGGCTGCGCCTACGACCTCGCAGCGGCCTTTCGCGGGCCTACCGCGTTCACCGAGCACTTGCGGGCGGGCGGCTGCCCCGTGCCCACGCACCCCGAGGCGGTGCGCTCCGTTCTCGACCCGCTGGAGGACGAGGTCTACCTGGTCGAGGGCTGGACGACATTCCAGCGTGACGACGCGCTGGGTGCGATCGACCGCATCCGCAGGGGCGTCCTGTGAGGGGCTTCCTCGACACACTTCCGACGCGCGAGCCGATGCGTCCACGTCGCCGCCCACGCAGGATGCGCCCCACCGGCCGGCGCGCCCCGGCGCCGTTCGAGCCGACGCTGCCCGCCCTGCTCCAGGCCGCCGACGCCGGCAGTCTGCGCACCAACCGGCACGGCCGGTTTGTCGACGCGACCGGGCGCCCGGTGGACCAGGACATCGCGGCGAACGCACGCCGGCGAGGCCTGGTCGTCCGGTGCGACGAGGTCGCCGACTGGCGCTCCACGCCCTGGGTGCTCACACCCCGCGGGCACCTCACTCTCCAGGGGGACCTGTGACCGACCTGACCGAGCGCCTGCTCGACCACGCCGCCGAGGGGACCGGCCTCGACCGCGACGCCCTGCGCGACGCCGCACCGCACCCCTACACCCGCGAGGCCGCGGACGGCATAGCGGAGTGCCTCGACATCCTCGGCCAGCTCACCGACCTCACCGGCATGAGCGGGATCAGCGCATGACTCGCCGCTGGCATGTAGTCGACGCGGACGACGGCATCGTCCGCGCCGAGACGACCGCTCGCGCGACGCTCAGGTGGGCGATGACCATGAACGACGCCAACCGCGTGTACGCGCAGACCCGTCTCGGCGACGGCCTCCACGAGTACATGCTCGTGGGGGCCGAGTACGACCCGGACGAGATCGGCGCGGTGTCCGCGTCCGTGTGGATCTGCCGGGGCGATGTCCTCGCCCACCATGGCTTCGATCCCGACCAGGCGCCGCTCTATCCCTACGCCGACCGCCCCTACGAATTGGTGGAGCGGGAGTCCCCCGGTGGCGCCACGTGAACCGACTCACCATCACCCACACCCACACCGAGGGCACGGCCGCGGAGGGCACGAGCAAGGGCGACGCTACCGGGCCGATCCTCAAGGCCAACGGCTTCGTCTTCCGCTACGGCGCCTGGCGCATCCGGGGCTCCCGCGACCGGATGGCCTCCTGGAGGGTCGAGGCTGCCGCGGAGGCCCTGCGCGCCGCAGGCTTCGAGGTCGAGGTCCGCACCGACGACACCCCGCGACCGACTGTGGTGGTCGAGGCCGAGCGTGCCGAGCGCGCCGCCGCACGCGCGGACCGGTTCGCCGGCTACGCCGCGAACGCGCAGGCGCGCTCGGTCGCCGCCGGTGCCCGCGCCGACCAGCTCGCCGCCGGCATTCCGCTCGGCCAGCCCGTGCTCGTCGGGCACCACTCCCAGCGCCGGCACGAGCGCCACCTGGAGCGCATCCAGCGCCACGACGCGACGTGCGTTGAGGAGGGCAAGAAGGCGCGCTACTGGGACGGCCGCGCCGATTCGGCCGAGAACTCCCAGCGGCACCGGGAGAACATCCCGACCACGCTGCGCCGTATCGAGCAGCTGGAGGCGGCGCTGCGGGCGGCCGAGCGGCGCCGGGCCGGGCGGACGGTCCAGCCCGCGGAACCGACACGGCTGGACCACCAGATCACCAAACTCACCGGCGAGATCGCGCACTGGAAGTCGCAGATCGCTGCCGCAGAGAAGGCCGGAGCGAAGGTCTGGAGCCAGGCCGACTTCGTCAAGGGCGACTGGGCCAAGGACACCGGTGGCAGGTGGCACCAGGTGCTCCGCGTCAACAAGAAGACCTTGACCGTGCCACCGCTGTTCGCAGAGCTGTCGGGCACCCGGTCGCTGCCTTACGACAAGGTCGCTGATCGACGTTCGGCGGCTGAAGAATCCTGACGAGAGAATGAGGTACGACCATGATGCGCGTTTCCAACGGCACGTTCATCTGCGACTTCTGCGGCGACATCGTCATCCCGACGACGCTGGAACCGCTCACCGACGCCGAGACCGTCTCGGTGGAACTCGACGACAACGACCAGCCGTCCGTCGTGCTCAACCTGGCCGGGGGCCGCGAGCTGCGTCACGAGTGCACCCAGGTGCCGGCTGACGTGCTGGCCCAACTGCGGGCGATGTGAATGTCTGAGATCGAATGGACCAATCCGAGCATCGAACACCGGGTTCAGCTCAGGCTTCCCGGCCTGCTGGCCAAGCCGACCAGCGCCGATCTCCACGAGACCCTGGAGGAGATCTCCTCCAGCGACCCGGCCCTCGGTCTGCGTTTGGAGAACGACCCGCAGGTGGTGGAGCGCGGCCGGGCGCTCTTTCAGGGAGAATCGAAGCGGACCCGCAACGTGCTCGACGCCCTGAACTGGCTGGACGGCGCCGGCACACGGCCGGGGAGCACGGGCCGGTGAGCGCCGAGAACCCCGATACCGCGACCCGTGTGCACAAGCTCGCAGTCCCGCACCAGGTCACCATGCACGCCGAGCCGCGCCCGGACGCGATCGGCCCAGGGCACCACTATCTCGTCACCGGCGTCGACCGCAATGGCGAGGAGGCGTTCCCCGAGCAGGTCGTGGGCTCCAGCGCGGCCGGCAGCGCCGCCGAGGCCCTGTGGGTGCAGCTCCGGCGCTTCCGCGACCGGGGGTGGTGATCGTGAGCGCGCATTCCCCGGGCGACCTCTGCGCCTGCTACTCGGGCGGCACGGATCGGTGCGAGTACCGCCTGGTCGCTGACCTCGTCAACGATCGACTCAACCCGCCGGACCACGACTACGCCGAGGCCGCAGTCGTGATGGAGGCCATCGAGCGGATCGCGGTGTTCGTGGAATCCCTGCCGTGCACCTGCGTGGCGGACGACGAGGGCGAGCCGTGCGCGCGATGCGCGGCACTTGGCCGCCAGCACGACGTTCCGTCCCAGCGATAACCCCTACGCGCCGTAAGTCTTCGGGAGGCGACATGAAGGACGACATCGTCATCGAGTACCCGACCGCGGGCGCCACTTACGGTCGCGACGAATACGGCGTGTACTCCTACGGCGAATACCCCGGGTCGTCGGTCCTGGCGGGCCAGACCCGGCGCAGTATCCTGGGCAGCTACGCGACGCTGGAGGAGACGCGTAGCAATCACCCCGGCGCCTCGTGGCACGGGAACGGCTCCGGATTCGTCGAGCAGCCCGTCCCGGAAACACCCCCGGCCTGGCTCGACCCGACGGCCATCGGGGAGCGCTGGACCGATGACTGACCGCCTGATGGCCGGGCGTTTCTACGACGTGATGGGGAACCCCATCTCGGATGAGGTCGGTCAGGCTTTGATGGCCGACCTCGAGTGCCGCCGTATCGGGCACGACACAGTGGTCACCGACGCCGGGCCGGTCGAGGTCTCGACCATCTTCATCCCGGACGACATGCGCACCCAGGAGGACATCGAGGCGGGCCTCCCGCCGCTGCTGTTCGAGACGGCGGCGCTGCTCGGCAACGAGGACATCATCCAGGAGCGGTGTTCCACCGGATATGACGCGGTGCGCGCCCACCTCGATGTCCTGGGCCGAGTGAAGGCGGGCCGGCTGTGAACGCCGAGGTCGACCGCGCGGCGCTGGTCGCCCACCTGCGCCGGGCACACCCGAACCTGCTCTCCGAGGCGGACGAGCCACTGCCTGTGGACGGCGATCTCGACACCGCGCCTATCGGCCTACTCCGCGCGGTGCACGAGGCCAATCACCTCCCGGTGTTCCGCCCGCACCCCGAGGACGACTGGCTGACCCGGGACCTGCGCCCGCGCGACCTGGCGAACGGTGCCGAGAGCTATGACGCCTGAGGTCATCGCCGCGGCCCGGGCTGCCGAGGAGCACGCCCGCGGGGAGCGCCGCAACGCCGACGTGAAGACATATGCGTCCGTCGGCCTCGCGGCGACCGGCCTCGGCTGGGCCGCGAGCCACCAGCCACATCTCCCGCTCATCGGCGAGGTCGTCTGGGACGTCGGCCTCGCGGTCGGGGTCCTCGCGGTGCTGCTCCTGTGGTGGACCGGGATGCCGGGCATCGAGTGGCGCGCCCGGCCCGGACTGCGCAACGCCGGAGAGCGTCTCGTTGACGGGCAGCCTCGGCGGCCTGACTCCTTCGCATGAAAGGTCGGGACCGAGGGGCATGCGGACGGCGGTCGGATGGGTCAAAGGGCCCACTCCACGAAGTCCACGAGCGAAGCTCTACCGACCACGAACGCGCACGGAGTAGCTCCTTTGAACGCTGGAACGGTGGAGACAGGCGGGAGAGGCATAAGGCGGGCTGCTCGGCTCCCGACCCGCCTCTGTCACCGCGTGCCCCTCTCCCCACCGCGGGCCCGTGTGCCGGCCCCTGCACGCACATAAACGTATACGTAAGTCCACATAGCGTATTGATGCGGGCACGATGCGGGCACATGGCCGTCCATCCCGCGCGCCACGCCAACGGCACGAAAACCCGTGGACAGCTCCATCCGGTCGCGGACAATAATCGTGCGGTGATCCTCGCGCGCCGTGTTGCCCTGGTCCTGCTGCTCGGCGTCGCCGCCGTCCTGTACGGGTGGGCGGCGGACCGCACGGCGCTGGAGCCCTATTACGCGGCGTCCGTGCGCAGCATGGCAAGCAGCTGGCACGACTTCGCCTTCGGCGCGCTGGATCCGGCCGCCACCGTCAGCCTGGACAAGCTGCCCGGGGCGTTCTGGCCGCAGGCGCTGTCCGCGCGGCTGTTCGGTTTCCACGGCTGGGCGCTCGTGCTCCCGCAGGTCGTCGAGGGTGTGCTCACCGTCGGCGTCCTGTACTGGGCGGTGCGACGCCTGGCCGGGCCGGTCGCGGGTCTCGTCGCGGCGGCGGTCCTGGCGCTCACACCGGCGACGACCGCGCTGGACCGGGGCAACATCTCCGACTCGCTGATGATCCTCCTGGTGGTGCTCGCCGCGGCCGGCGTCGTGGCGGCGATCCCGACCGGCCGGTGGGCGCCGATCATCCTGGCTGGCGTGTGCGTGGGCCTGGCGTTCTGGGCCAAGATGATCGAGGCCTGGCTGGTGCTGCCCGCGCTCGGCCTCGTCTACCTGGTCGACGGCGCTGGCCCGCTCCGGCGGCGGGTGGGGCAGCTGGCCGTGGGCGGGCTCGTCGCGGCGGCGGTGTCGATGGCCTGGATGGCGGCCATCAGCCTCGTCCCCGCCAGGCAGCGCCCCTACGTCGACGGCAGCCACCATAACTCGATCTTCGAGCAGGTCTTCGACTACAACGGCTTCGGCCGCCTCGGCCAGCAGACCCCCCTGCAGCTGCTCTCCGGCCAGCAGCTGGGCATCGACCTCGTTCCCCGCGCCCCCTCCGGCGCCGGCCGCCTCTTCCACGGCGACCTGGGCCGCGACATCGGCTGGCTGCTGCCCCTGGCCGCCGTCGCCGCCCTCTGGGGCCTGGTCAGCCGCCGGCACGCCGCGCGTGGGGACGGCCCGCGAGCCGCGTTCGTGCTGTGGGGCACGTGGCTGGTCACCCTCGCGGTGGTGTTCTCGGTGACGTCGGACGTGATCTCCTACTACACCGCCGCCCTCGCACCGCCCATCGCCGCCCTCCTCGGCACTGCCGTCGCCACCGCCCTGCCCGCCCGCGGCCGCACCCCCGTGCCCACCGTCGCCCTTCCCGCCCAGACGGACCGACGTCACGTCGCGACAACCCCGCCGGAGGCCATACCCGCCCAGGCCACTCCACCGGACGTGACCCTGGGTGCCACGGTGACGACCCCCACCGCCCAGAGCGAGGCGTCACCGTCCGACGCCGCCCAGACCGACCCCACCGACGGCGCCCTGACCAGGGCGACCTCGACCAGCACCACTCCGGACGGCCAGGCGACGACCGAGGCGACCCCGCCCGAGGCCGTCCGAGAAGGGGCGCAGGGAGATCAAGAGCAGCGGGGAGATCAGGGGGCGCGCGGAGATCAGGGGTTGCGGGGAGAAGAGGGAGTCGCGGGTGGGCCGAAGGCGGGCCTGGGCCCAGGGCGGTCCCGGTCATGGCGGGTCGGGCTCGCGGTGGTGGTCGCGGCGAGTGTGGTCTGGGCGCTTGTCCTGATTCCCGACCAGGGCGTCGACCGCCCCGGCTGGCTTGTGCCCGCGGTCGCGGTACTCGGCGCGGTCGCCGTGCTTCTCGCCCTCGCTTCGGCATGGTTCGATCGGCGGGTCCTGCTGGGGGCCGCGCTCGCGGGCGGGATGGTGGCCGTCTCCTGCGCGCCCGCCGTCGCCTCCGTCGAGCTGACCGCGCATCACCGCAGCGCGTTCGACACGCCCTTCGAGTCGCCGGCCGCCGAGGCCACCGTCGACCACACCTTCCGCGACACGCCCGCCTCCATCGGCCGGCTCGTCCCACGCCTGGAGGCCGGGCAGCGGGGTGCGCCCTACCTGCTCGCCGTGCAGACGTCGGCCGTCGCGTCCCTGTTCATCGAGCTGACCGGGCGTGAGGCCCTGCCACTGGGCGGCTTCACGGGCACGATCCCCGCCCCGACCGTGGAGCAGTTGCGTGCCGACGTGCGGGAGGGTCGTTTCCACCTGGCGCTGGTCGGCGGCGGCCGTGATCCCCGCGTCCTCTGGATCACCACCCACTGCCTGCCCCTGCGGGGGAACGGCCAGCTGCACGACTACTACTGCCTGCCGTCGAACGCGACCACCACGCCCCGCCCACACGTTCCCTGACCAGGCCGCCCACCCGCACCCGCGCCCCGCGCGAAGCCCCCGCCGGCCGGTCAGCTCCCCGACGGACCCCAGGTGAAGTACTCCTTGCCGCCCTCGGTGGTGAACCGCTGCGAGTACGAGGCGTCCGCTGGTAGGACACCGGCTGTGCGCTGGCGCTCGATCTCTCGGCTCCAGGAGTTGCGGATGCGGGTCTGGGCCTTGCGGCGTTCGTTTCCTCCGCCGGGGAGGTCCGAGATCTTGACCCGCCACCAGCGTGTCGGCCGACCGCCCTCGGCGGCCGCCCAGGCCTCGATCGGCTCGGCCACCCGGCCGTCGCGGAGCCGGGCCCGGCCGCCCGACGCGGTGAGCGGCGTCCACGCCTCGCCGAGCCGGTCGAGGCGACCGGCGTGGATCGCGCGGACGACGCTGAACCAGACGACCAGCGGCAGCCGCAGATCACGATGGGTGCCATCGGTGTGGTGGCGGATGACAACGTCGGCGCCGCAACGGGCGACACGAATCGTCGGTGCGTCGGACTGGCTGGTGCTTGTGCTGAGCGAGAGCTATCTGGCCGAGAGCGGAGCGTCGCTGCCGTGGCCGAGCATCGTCAACCCGACCGACCGACGTGTCCGCCTGGTCCCGGTGAAGGTGGACGAGTGTTCCCCCCCGGGTTTGTTGGCGAGCCCGGTCAGAAGCCCGAGGCTCGGGTGTAGAGGAGGACGTTGGGGGAGCCGGGGCCCGGGTTGGCCAGGATGCCGGAGGTGCCGGCGTTGACGATGGCGTCACGGACGGTGTTCGGGCGGGCGTTCGGGTGGCGCTGGAGGTAGAGGGCGGCGGCGCCAGTGACGAACGGGGTGGCCATGGAGGTTCCGCTGATCGTGTTGGTGGCGCTGTCGGAGGTGTTCCAGTCCGAGGTGATGTTGGTGCCGGGGGCGAAGAGGTCCACGCAGCGGCCGAAGTTCGAGTAGTCCGTGTCGCGGCTGTCGGCGTTGGTCGTCGCGCCGACGGTGATGGCGTTAGGCACCCGGCTGGGCGACTCGTTGCAGGCGTCGCCATTGCTGTTGCCGGCGGCCACCGCGTAGGTGAGCCCGGAGTTGATTGACTGGCGTACGGCCTGGTCCAGGGCCCGGGAGGCGCTCGCGCCCAGACTCATGTTGACCACGGCGGGGCCGGAGTGGTCGGCGGTCACCCAGTCGATGCCGGCGATGACGCCGCTGATGGTGCCGAAGCCGTCGCAGTCGAGGACGCGCACGCCGACCAGGCGGGCCGACTTGGCGACGCCGTAGGTCGAGCCGCCCACGATGCCGGCGACGTGCGTGCCGTGGCCGTCGCAGTCGTCGGTGCCGTGCCCGTCGTCGATCACCGAGAATCCGCCCCTGGCGCGCCCGCCGAAGTCCTGGTGGGAGGCGTGGATACCGGTGTCGATCAGGTAGGCGGTGACGCCGTTGCCGGTCGACGCGTAGGTGTAGATGTTGTTCAGCGGCGGCCGGCGCTGGTCGACGCGGTCGAGACCCCAGTCGGGATTGCGCTGCGTGACAGCCCGGTCAGCGGACACGTCGTCGTCGGTCACGTGCACGACCGCGTCTGGTTCAACGAAGGCGACGTCGGGGTCCGCCTGCGTCGCCGCCAACTGGGTGGCAGAGAGCTGTGCCGAGTAACCGTTGACGGCGTGGCTGAACTCGTTGGTCACCCGCGCGCCCCGGGCGCGGGCCCGGCTCGCGGCGGCCGTGGCGACGCTGCTCGATGGCGTCTGCGACTTCAGCACGACGATGTAGCGGCCGGTCACGTCCGGCGCCGCCGCGTGCGCCGTGCCGGCGATGGCCAGCTGCGTCAGGGCGACGCCGGCCAGCAGCCCACAGGTCGCCGCGGCGCGGGTGCGTAGTCGTCTTCTCATGGTGGTGGCTCTCTTCTGGAAGGGCGTGGAAGCGCGCGTGGGTCCGGCCATGGCGCCGTCCGGGGACGACGCCATGGCCGGACCGCCCACCCGAGTGGTGGGCTGCGGTGGGGCAGGGGAACGCCGCGCTGCTCAGCGCAGGCCTAGTGCGCGGACGACGGCGAGTTGGGCGTCGTTGACGCGACTGACCTTCTCCAGCGCGGGCCGGTTCGCGGCGATGTCGGCGCGTTGTAGGTCCGACTCGACGGCCGACCGGATGCCGACCAGGTCGGTCTGGTTCTTGCAGGCGATGTCGGCTTTGGCGGTGGCGATCTCGAGCGGGGTCACCGGCCAGGATCGGAAACGCTTGTCGGCGGCGGCGGCGAGTGGATCCGGGTAGTGGTAGCCGTGCCCGTTCATGCAGGTGGACCAGGAGCGTTGCGCCGCGAGTACCCGCTGGTCCGACTTGGAACGGAAGTAGCTGCGCTGCGAAAGGTTCTGCGCGAGGTCCGGGTCGGCGTCTCTCGGCGCGCCGGCGTTCAGGTGCCGGGTCGCCTCACCGGAACAGCCGCCCGCGGGGACGGTCCGGCCGGCGACGACGTGCGCGCCCCTGCCGGTGAGCACGTCCAGCGTGTGGGGATTGCTCGCGCTGGTTGGTCGGGGAACGACGGGTGGCGGGTGCACGGAGAGGCGGTATCCGGCCGCGGCTGCCAGAGTGAGATCGGTGATGCCGTAGCGGCGCTCATCCCAGGTTCTGGGCAGGGGGGCTGCGGGTGGATCCGGCGGCGGCGTGATCCCGAAGCCGCTGGCGCAGTCGTTGAGGAGCACGCGATAGGCGCGTGCCACGCGCACGGTGTCGTGCGGGCCCAGCAGGTAGCGATCCAGGGGGAGCACGAGGCCTGCCCCATCGGCGGGCGCCGAGGGAGCCGCGGCGGGGGCGTGGGTCGCGGTGTGTTCGGACGCGCTGCCGCATCCGGTGGTGACGGCCGCTGTTATCGCCAGAAGCACGGCAGGCAGCATGCCTGCCGGACGGCGGCAACGGCGGCCAGATACCGGATGGTGGGCGCCGGGTAGCAGGGGGGACATCGCGTCCGTGTTTCCTTCCAGCTCCGGATGCGGTGGTGGAATCGTCCCGACCGACCCCGGGTGGGGCCGGTCGGGACAGCCGGGCCGAATACCGGCGGGAGCGGTCACGGACCGGGCAGCCGGGGTACGGCTATGGGGTCAGCGCCGATCGGTCGGCTCAGAGCCAGGAAATCGACTCGATGTTGTCGTAGTAGGGGTAGGGGAAGTTGCCGTGCTGGTTCGGCCAGGCCCGGAACGCCAAGCCGTTGAAGTTGGGGTCGGTCCAGTTCAGCGCGGAGAGATGCTGGTCGTAGTTCGCGTAGGATTCGGCGTTGTTGCCGACCCGCTGGCCCTGGCCCGCGCCGGGCGTGATGAAGTAGTTGTCGTTCAGGTTGGCGTCGGCGAAGTAGAAGTCAGCGAGGCTGCCGCCGTAGTTGAAGTAGTACCAGAGGCATTCGTCGCCGTAGCCGCTGCTGTAGATGTTGCAGTAGCCGTCGAGGTGCTTGGAGCTGACACCGCCACTGTTGCGGGAGGTCGCCGATGTCGTGCTGCTGGTGCCCGCGACGTGGGTGGCAGTCGGGGCCGACGGCGCGGCGGCGGTGGGCGGCGGGCCGTCCTTGGTGGCGGCGCTCGCCGGGGAGGCGGCGGTCACGACGCCGGCCAGGGCCATGCCGCCGATGGCGACCGCCATCGTGCGACGCAGGGAGGATTTCAACATGTGCTGCTCCTTGACGAACTGGGAAGATGAAGAAAAGAGCGGATGCCGTTCCCGCGTGGGCGATCCGCGCGGCCAGCGATCGAACACGTCTCCGACGTTCTTTACTCGTCCCGCGGGTCATGGGGAGCCGTGTCTGATGGTGGCCTTGGTGGCGCCGTACAACGTCGCTACCTGGGCGCACCCGGCGTTCTCGTCGTCGGATATGAATCGGCCGAGTTCCGTTTCCAGGCGAGTCGGCCGGGTGCGGATCGAAAGTTATTGCGCGGACCGGGATGAGTCCAGGAAGCCCGTCTGAGCGTGTCGGCCTATGCGCGGATGAATTGTCCGGATCCGGAATCTCTGATCTGGCCCGGGGGAGAAGGTCGATGTGGGCTGGAATCCCGTTTCGCGAGCGAAACGGCCCGGCCATGATTTTCCTGGTGGCACAGGCGTCGGTGGCTTCGCGATGGCCCGATCGGCACGGCCGCGAAGCCCGCGGATGGATCCGCCGCGTGCGGGCGCCGGCCGCCGCGGCGCGTGCACCGGTGTTGTGACAAGTACCCGACACCGAGCCTCGACCTTTCAGATCTTGGCCGGTGATCGCCGATCTGGCTGAGCTGCCTGGTTGATGTTGGAAATCGTGTTCCGGGTAGGGCGATAGCCCGGCTGTCGTGCCGGGTCTGCGCCGGCTCCACGGGCCGGGGTCGGACCGGTCCAGCTCGGCGAGGTATACGAGCAGCCAGCGGTCGTCCCCGCCTGCGCGGGGATTCGGCACACCGATCCAGGCCGCCTGCAAGGCCACCGAGCTGGTGCGCCCCGGCGGCCGGGGCGGCACTGGACGCGGCACGGTCTCCGCCCACCGGTTCCGCCACACCGTCGGCACCCAACTCGCGGAACGCGGCGCCAAACTCCACACGATCATGAAGGTTCTTGGGCACACCTCCGTGAACATGGCGCTCGTCTACGCGCAGATCAGCGACCAGGAGGTGCTCCGCGACTACCAGGCCGTCCTCGCGCCCGGCGCGACGATCGCCGGGCCGGCCGCGGCCGAGCTGCGCAACGGCACCCTGCCCGACACCGCGGTCGACTGGCTCAAGACCAACTTTTTCAAGACCGAACTCGAGCTCGGCCGCTGCCTGCGAACCCCGGCCGAAGGCCCCTGCGAGTGCGACCTCTACCTGACCTGCGCCAAGTTCGTCACCACGCCCGAGTACGCCCCACGGCTGCAGGCCCGCCGAGAGGTCGAACACACCCTCGCCCTCGACGCCGCCGCACGCGGTTGGGTCCGCGAGGTTGAGCGGCACCGCTGCACTGCGGACCGCATCGAGAAGCTCCTCACCGACCTCGGTCAACCATTCGACGTCCCGAATGACGGTCTGATCAGCTCACTGCAGCGCTCCAGACCCAGGAGGTGCGACGAGAACGGCCGTCGAGGTCGGCTCGTCCGGTGCACCACAGGAGGACTTGCGCCGGATCGCCTTCCGGGGCGTCCGGGAACAGCCGGCTCAGCACCCCCTCGCAGAGCGATTGCGGGGGACGCCACCGCAGCCCCATTCCCTCGGTGATGTCGTGAGTATGCAGGAGAGTCTCGGCGACGCCCATGGCCGCGAATCCCGCCGCGTCGGTCGGCCCGTAGTGCCACGCCCGAGCGTCCGGGTTGGCGGCTATCACGCTGCTGAGCAGCCCTCCGCAGGCGGCGACCACCTGAAGCACCTCGCGTGGGTGCGCGTCGCTCGCGACGGTGAGGTCGAAGGGCAGATACCCAGCGGTGGGCCGGGCGGCTACCTGTCCCGCATAGGCCAGTAGGTCGTGCGCGACATGGGCAGCGGTCTTCCAACAGCTCCACTCAACCGGCCCTGCCCGCACGTGCCAATCGCGATCCTGGTGCGGCCCGAGCACCCGCACCATGTCGGCCACAGCCTCCTCGACGTGCTCGCCGCTCATCGAACGCATGAAGGCAGCGTCCCAGAACCAGGCCGCCCGCACCGCCGCGCTACGCCAGCTCGTCCTGCAGGCCCCCGCCCCCGTCGTCGCCCAAGCCCTCGGCTACCACCCGATCACCACCCAGTGGCACCGCGCCGACGCCGGCGGAACCTGGACCCACTACGCCCCCGGCGACCACGCCGGGCCGAGCCCCACGCCGCCGGTCATCACGTGACAGGTCACGGGGCCGGGCGAGCCGGTCGATCTACGCTGGTGTCAAAGGCCCTTCAGGACACGATCAAGTGCCGACCGGCCTGCGGGCCCCCAGTGCGGCTTACCGCCGGGCAGGCCACGGTCCCCGTTCTGGCCCATCAGCATCAAGAACAGACTCTTCATCGCGGCCAGCCCGCGCGCCCGTCGGAACGTCGCCTCGTCCGCCTGCGCGTAGCTACCGAAGAACCGCGAGGCGCCTCCCGCGGGGAGCAGCAGCCAGGCGGCCGCAAGATCCCACGCCGGATCGCCGGCGACGACCGCACCGAAGTCGACGATGCCCGCCAGCGTGCCATCCGCGATGACGACGTTCGCGGGATGCAGGTCACCGTGCACCCACACCCGTGGGCCCTGCCACTCGGAGGCCGCCACCGCATCGTCCCACACAGCCCGGATGTCGTCCTCGGCGAAGCCGCCGAGGTCCACGGACCGCAGGAAGTGCTCGAACCCGCCTGTGAACTGCTTGGGGTGAGCGCCGACGTCCACGGCGTCCGGCGCCTCGGCGGGCGCCTCCACATGCAGCGCGCCGAGAAAGGCCGCCAGCATGTCGGCCGCGTGGTCGCCGCGGGTGATCGAACCATGGTCCAGGGGGGTGCCTTCCACCCATGTCATGACCGTCCAGATCTTCGGGAAGCGCTCGGACGGTGTCCCGCTCCGCACCGGAATCGGGATCGGAAGCGGCAGACGCGAGGCCAGCAGCGGCAGCCAGCGGCGCTCCTTGAGTTGCAGATCGGGGCTTGTGTCCATCCGCTGCATCCGGACGGCCAAGTCGTCCCCGAGGCGCCACATCTGATTTCCCCAGCCGCCCACCACCTCGCGGATGGGCAGCTCGGCCAGGTCCGGATGCTGCTCCCGCAGCAAGTCGCGGACCAGACCTTCGCTGATCTCACTCTCGGACTCAATCATGGGGGTCACGGTAGTTAGGCGCCTGTGTTCCTCAAGGGCCGAAGCCAACCGAGGATCACCGAGTCCAACGCTCACTCTCGGTCACGATCGGCAGGGTTGCTCGCGGGAATACAGGTCAGTCGAACACACGACTCTGCCAGTCTCAAGCCCCCTACCGGCGCCGGCTGGGGTTCCAGCGGACGAAAAGCCGCTCACCGGGAGGCGCCCCGACGGTGATCGGCAGATCGAACACGGGCCCCAGCGGCACCCCGGCCTGCTCCCCGAGGACCTCGAAACCCTGGCGGGCGTAGTAGGTCTCCAGGCCGCTGCCGACAGAGAACTGCCCGTAGAGCAGCCGGTAGTCCACCTGGTCGTAGATCTGCACGATCCGCCGCAGCAGCGCCTGCCCGAGGCCGGCACCACGGGCGGACTCCGCGACCGCCACCCCCTTGATCTTCAAGATGGCGAGGGCCAGAAGAAGGATCTTCCCCTTGTTCAGGTTCGCCTGCAGTGCGCGGGCGATGATCGCTCCCGGGGGAAAGGTCAACGAGGTCGCGACCACCTGGCCGCCCGGGTCCTGCGCGACCAGGACACTGGCCAGCCCGCCGATCGCCTCGTGCAGGAGGCCCTGGGAGGCAAGGACCGCGACCTGTTCAATGATCGCCTGTGGGCCCTCGTCCAGTCCGCGCAGCACCAACGCGGCGTTGAGACCGGACTGGACCAGCTGGAGGACCTCGTCGGGCAGCTCACCGTCGGCGTCGGCCATCCGGATCAGCGCGGCGGCAGCCTCGGCCTCTTCCAGGCGAGCCAGCCTGATTCGGCACCCCGCGGGCCCGGCCCAGCCCTCCCGGAGCTGTGCGGCGGTCACCCGCGCTGGACGGGTCGGCTTCCTGCCGCTCATCGGACGGGCCGCGGGCTGGGCGGTGAGCCGCACTCGTCGTTTGGCTCCGGGCTTGCGTCCAACTCGCGGAGGGCATCGGAGTAGTACCGGCGGCGTTCGGCGATGAGCGCGGTGACATCGTCGTCGGTCGCCTCCGGAATCTCCTGCAGGTGCTGCAGCAGTTTGTGCCGCTGTTCGTGGTCGGAGCCGACGATGTGGTCGACCGTGCGAGCCGTCCCTCCCCCGGCGAGCAGTAGCCGATGGGGGAGGCCGCACCAGGTGTCGAAGCTGGTCGTGATCGCCTGCCACAGACGCCAGACGTCGTCGGGCCGACGGTGATCTGCGAGCAGGAGCGCGGCGACTTCGATGCTGTGGCTGAAGCCCCAGCAATGGCGGTGGAACCGTGTCTCCTGGTCCAGTAGGAAGCAGGCGAAGTCGTGGTCGACCGGTTCCGGGGCGAGGATGAGCGCCCCCAGGACGTCCCTGCGGTCCTTCCACCACCGGTCCAGAGGCAGGCCAGCCTCGTCGTGGGCCGCCTCAAAACGCAGGAGGTCCCAGCGCTCGGGATCCTCGGCCCACCAGGCACGGCCAAGAGCGCCGGCGTCGGCTTCGCCTTGGGCGGCGGTCACACGCGGGCGTTCGGTGAGACCACCACGTCCATAGCGGGCGGGGAGCCGGGCGCGGGAAGTACCGCATTGCGTCGATGTGAACACATACCGCCATCGTAGGGAATCTGCCGCTGTCAGCGGGGATCTGGCGAGGTGTAGCTCGTCGAGCTCGAGTGGAGTACGAGCGCCCGGCCAGGATCACGCTCGGAGCGGGATCCGGCCAGTCTCCCGTCCCACGATGGGGCTGGTCCCGGGTGGGACGTGTCGTCAGCTCCCGTCGAGATCGAGCGGGGCGCCCGAGCGGGAACGCGCGATCGACCGGGACAGGCCGGCGAAGGCGCCCCGGGTCTGCGCGCGGGTCCGGCCGAAGGTCGCCGAACTCCGCGCCGCGACACCGAGATCCCGGGCCTCGCCGAGCGCGGCGAGGTCGGCGGACAGGAACGCGAACTCCCAGCCGGCGGCCTGACGTTCGGCGATCGCCTGCATCACGGCCGCGCGGGTCCACTCCCGGGAGGCGTTCTCCGCGCCATCGGTGACCACCGCGAAGATCACCTTCTCGGGGCGGTGATCCTCGGCCAGGGCCTCGACGAGCTCGACGGTCTCGGTGATCGAGCGGCCGAACGCGTCAAGGAGCGCCGTCGTGCCGCGCGGACGCAGGGTGTAGGCCGGGACGTCCGCGGCCGGGTCGGGGCCGGACACCCGCTCGAAGTGGTCGTCGAACTGGTAGATCGACACCGTGGCCGTACCGGGAGCCGCAGCCTGGTCGGCGAGCATCTGCGCGATGCCGCCGGTCATGTCCTCGGCGATCGGCCTCATCGAGCCGGAACGGTCGACCAGCAGGACAAGATGGGTTCGACATCCTCTCCGCCCTGAAGGGCGGCGATTCCCGCCTGCTACGCCGCTGTGGGCGTCAGCTTCGGGTGGGTTCCCGCTTCGCCGCGCGGTGCCGGCACGGGTGCCGGTCTTACCTGCGCTCCACGGGCAGATACCGCCAGTCCGGCGGCCTTCGCGACGTTGACCGCCGCGTTCACATCCCGGTCGTGCCACGTCCCGCACGCCGCACACGTCCACTCCCGGACCGCGAGCGGCTTCGGGCCGTCCTTCACCCCGCAGGCCGAGCACACCTGCGAGGTCGGCTCGAACCGGCCGATCCGCACGAACGTACGCCCGTACCGGGCGGCCTTGTACTCCAGCATGGCGACGAACGCGGACCAGCCGGCGTCGTGGACCGACTTCGCCAGCCGGGTGCGGGCCAGTCCCTTGACCGCCAGGTCCTCCACGGCAACCGCTTGGTTCTCGCGGATCAGCCTGGTGGAGAGCTGGTGGTGGAACTCCCGGCGCGCGTCGGCCACCTTCACATGCGCGCGGGCGACCTTCACCCGGGCCTTGGCCCGGTTCGCGGAACCCTTCTGCTTCCGGGACAGCTCCCGGACCAGCGAGCACTCCCGCCGCCGCGCTTCGCGGTGGCGGTGCGGCGTCAGACGTTGATGCCGAAGTCCCGCGCGATCCCGGCGAGACCCGAGGCGTAGCCCTGGCCGACGGCACGGAACTTCCAGTCGGCGCCGTGCCGGTACACCTCGCCGAACACCATCGCCGTCTCGGTGGAGGCGTCCTCCGTGAGGTCGTAGCGGGCGATCTCGGTGCCGCCGGCGCCGTTGACGATGCGGATGAAGGCGTTGCGGACCTGACCGAAGTTCTGCTGGCGCGAGTCCGCGTCGTAGATGGACACCGGGAACACGATCTTGTCGATCTCGGTGGGCAGCGAGGTGAGGTTGATGGTGATCGCCTCGTCGTCGCCCTCGCCCTCGCCGGTGAGGTTGTCGCCCTGGTGCTGGATCGCGCCGTCCGGGCTCTTCAGGTTGTTGAAGAAGACGAAGTACCCGTCCGAGACGACCTTGCCGTCGGCCCGGCACGCGATGGCACTGGCGTCGAGGTCGAAGTCGGCGCCGGTCGTGCTGCGCACGTCCCAGCCGAGGCCGACCAGGATGCTGGTCAGGCCGGGTGCCTCCTTGGACAGCGAGACGTTGCCGCCCTTGCTGAGGCTTACTCCCACGGTGTCCTCCTGCTGTGCGTTCCGCTGTGGGCGTGAAGCACCTCGCCGCGCTGTCGACGGGTGAGCTGGTGGCGAACCCGCGGGTGAAGGCGTCGAACGCCCGCGCGCTCGTGAAGGCGTCACGGGCCTACGCCCGGACGGTGAAGGGCTCGAAGCGCCGCGAGCATGCCCGTCCTCGGACGGTGACGCTAGCCGCGTTGAAACGGGAATACCCACCCTCGGGTGGGCCACCCCAGCGCAGCGATGCGCTGACATCCCCTGTTCCATGAATAAGCGCAGGTCGGCAAGGGTCCGGCCAATGCGCGCAGGGGATGATCGGATCTTCAGGATCGTTTCGAAGTGGGTAACCCGTTCGGCCCATGCGCGCAGGGGATGATCCGATGAGGACTTCGACCGGGTCGACGAGGTGCGTGCGGGCTGCGACGCCCTGCTGGTCGGCGCGGAGAGCGGCGTGGACGTGGAGGACGTCGTCGGGGGCGTCAGCCCAGACACGCGCCTCGGCGACGAGTCCGGGCGCTCCGGCGACTTCTAGACCAGGGACCGCTCGACCCGCACCAGGACCTCGTCGTGAGACCCCGACCTGAGATCCAGCCCCGGCATCTGGATCACGGCTCTCGCCCATGGCTATGAGGGCGAGACATGGGTCGTGTCGCCCAGACAGAGCAGGGACGAGCGATGCCGTCTGCTGGCCGCTGGGTATGCGCGTGCCCCCGGGCATCCACCGCATCTCCAGTCCATGATCGAAAATTAATCAACGGAAGATCTCTGACAGGCCTCCAGTTAGGTACAAACATCTACGCCTCATCCTCCAAGAAACAACATCCGCCGACCGGGCGTGTAAGAATGTTGGCGATCCGTACGCAACTAGTCGCAGATGGCATAAGGCCGGCGGCGCTCCTGGCCGCTTATGACCACTCTGCGTCAGCCATGGGGTCAGGGCTAGTGCCCAGGGGCAGGCGGACCGGGGGGTCGATGGCGATCGAGTTGCCGACGAAGGGTCGCCAGGTTCGGCTCGAGGGCACGCTGATGACCGTCCGTGATGCCGAATGGGCAGACGACGGCGCGATCGAGTTGTTGGTGCTCGACGCCACCGGCCAACCGCGCCGCATCCTGCTGTCGGAGCAGGAGTTGGCGGCGGGACTGGTGCCGGTCAATGATCGGGGTGGTGACCCGCAGCGGGCGTTGACAGGGCTGTGGGGCCGGTGGATGCAGCACGCGGTGCCGCGAATTCGGTCAGCGGTGCTGGCGACCCGTCCGCTGCGCCCCTACGCCCACCAGGATGACGCAGTCCACGGGCACATGCTTGGCCAGCCCCGGCTGCGCTTCCTCCTAGGCGACGAGCCTGGCACCGGCAAAACGATCATGGCTGGGATGTACCTGACGGAAGGGCGCAGGCAGGGTCTCATTCAGGGGCGTTCCGTGATCATCATGCCGGCTCACCTGGTCACGAAGTGGGAGCGGGATCTGCGACGACTCTTTGGGGTCGAGGCGCGACGGATCACCAGGGAGATTGCTGCGGACCCGGCCGATCTCGATCCGCGCTGGGACGTCTGGTTGGTGTCGCTGGACCTGTTCACGCACAACCCGGACGCGCGTCGGAAGGTGGCCGGAGACCGGGCTTCCTGGTCCCTGGCGATCGTCGATGAGGTCCACCGGCTGACACCCACGAGCCAGTACCTCGCTGCAGGCCGTGAGGTTGCCGCCCGGGCACATCACCTGCTTCTCCTGACGGCCACGCCGCACCGGGGGAAGGAGCACTTCTTCCGCGGGTTGATGAACCTGCTCGATCCGACGCTCTACCCGTGGGACGCCCGACAGTCCGCCTACGAAACCGCGCTGGTCCCGAGCAGGCTGTCGTTCCTGCGACGGATGAAGGAGGAACTCGTCGACCACGACGGGAACTTCCTGTTCCCACCCCGGTTCTCGGAGACAGTCTCCGTCAGCCTGAACAGCCACGAGACGGCCGCCTACGACGCGGTTATGGAGTACGTTGACACGTTCTACGTTGACACAGCCCCGCTCGCCCGATCGATCTACGGCAAGCGCGCCGCCTCCAGCCTGTACGCAGCGGCTACGACAATCCGCCGCCGTGAGGCCGCGCTGAAGGGCTCCGCTCAGGAACGCGGAACGCCTATCCCGCCCGACGACCTGCTGACTTCGGACGGCCTGGGGGCCGCGGCGGACGACGACGAGGCCTGGGCGAGAGCCGAGACAGCGGTTGTCTCCGCCCGAACGCGGGACAAGCAAGCCGAGCTCACTCAGGTGACCGCTGTGTTGGAGACCGTGCGTGACGCAGAGCTGGCGGCCGTGCCCTCGAAGTGGACGGCGATGCTCGAACGGCTACAGAAGCATGAGATCCGGCCGGGGCACGGGCAGTTGCTGCTCTTCACGGAGTTCACCGACACGGCCCGTTGGCTGCGGGACCGATTCGACCGAGCCGGGTTCAGTGTCCGTTTGCTGGACGGCTCGGCTGACTACCGCACACGAGATTCCATGCAGGAGGGTTTCCTCGCCGGTGACTTCCAGGTACTGGTGTCGACCGACGCCGGCGGGGAGGGCATCGACCTGCAGTCCGCACAGGTGATGGTCAACTGGGATTTGCCCTGGTCGATGGTGCGGCTGGAGCAGCGCATGGGCCGGCTGCACCGGGTGGGCCAACGACTGCCCGTCCATGTCTTCCACTTGGTCGCGCCGCACACCCGCGAAGGCCGGGTGCAGGAGGTGATGCTGTCCAACATCGCGACGGCCGCCGCAGCATTGGACGGCAAGATCTACGACCTGCTCGACGCGAGCGCCTCCCGGGCCGGGTTCGACTGGGGCCGGGCGATGGTCGACGCGCAGGCGGGACGGTTCGTCTCCATCCCTCAGCCAGAGGCCCTGGTCGCGACCGCGCGCGCACTCGTCCGCGAGGAACGCTCTCTGACCTCGCCGGCCAACGTTGCGGACGCACTCGAACGGTTTGCCGCAGACCGTCTGGAGGCGATCAACCCGGTCATTGTCGACGCGATGGTCGACCAGCTCGCTCGCAGCGACGGCTGGGCCATCGACCCCGGCCCGGCGAAGGGCATCCGACTGGTCACCGCGGCCGGCGGGCGGCTGCTTCCATCGGCCCTCGGCAGCGCGAGTCAGGCGTATGTCGCCGCAGACGGCGCGTCAGTCCGGCAGGCGATCAATGGTGGAGCCACCGAACTGGACGACGTCGTCGTCCTCGGACCCACCGAGGAGGCGTTCCACCGGCTGGTCGCTTATGCGCTCGCGACGGGCGAGGCGGACCTGGTGCGCGGCGCACCGCTCATCGACGATGCATCCCTCACGTCCTACCTGCTGGCGCTGTTCGACGCCGACATTCAGTTGCATGACGGCGCCACCCGGACCACGCGCAAGGCACCGCAGCTCATCCGCTGCTCGGCCGGGCAGGCCCTGCCAGTCTCGTGGGAGTCGTTGATGACTTTGCGTGCCCCGACAGCCGGCGATCCGGTGCCTGCAGGTCCGGCGGCACTGCCGCCGGCGACCCGACACGATGCGACCGAGACCGCCAAGAGCGAGCTACGCGTTCAGGTCGCGTCACTGGTTGCCGAGCGCGAAAGGTGGATCGGTCGCGCCAAGGTGCAGTTGGATGCGACCCAGTACCGGTTCGAGGAGTCGATCGCCGACCGACCGGTCGCTGATCGTCGTCAGCTGCTCGCCGAGTTCGACGCGGTGAAAGCCCAGCGGCTTGCGGTCTTGGAGGACATCGCGCAGGTGCCGGCCAGCGCAGTCCGCCTCGTCGGCTGGGCCGCGGTCACCGGTGGCGCTCGGGCTGACCAACTCGGCTATGACCCCGACTCCGAGTTGCTCGCCATCGCGACGATCGTTGCCGAGCTGGAGCGGCTTGGCTATGACGTCGACGATCGGCAGACCGCCAAGGTCGGCTACGACTTGTACGCCCGGCACCGGGTCACTCGCGAGCAGCGGCTCATCGAGGTCAAGGGCATTCAAGGCCCGCTACGCGCCGTGTGGCTGGAACAGCACGAGTGGGCGCAGGCCCAGCAACGCGGAGACGAGTACTGGCTCTACATCGTCGACTCTTGCGCCACGACTCCGGTCGTCCGGCTGCGTCAGCGCGACCCCGCAGCCGTGCTCGGAGGGCCGCGGCGGATCCAGCGCTTCCAGATTCCGCTGTCCGAACTCAAACGGCTGATCGGAGCCCAGGGATGACCCTCCAGCTCGACGCCCCCGTCCCGGCGCCGGGTGATGACTCAGACCCGCCGTCCACGGCGGGAATTCCGGCGGCTCGTCTGATCGATGTGTGGTTCCCTTGCCGCGAGGTCGACAAGGCGGTCGGTACCGCGCGAGGTTCCGGTCTGAGCGAGAAGGCGTTGTTCACCTGGTTCGCCTCCCGGCCGATCGCGCAGGCGCGGGCTGCGGTGCTGTGCTCGTTGTTGCCCGACACGGCTGACAATCGGGCCGATGTCAGGGCCGCTGTGGGTGGCGGTGACCCGCTCGCGTTCAACCGGCTGCGCAACCGGATCACGGCGCAGTATGCGCCGAAGCCGCCCGTCGTGCTGGACGTGTTCTCCGGCCGGGGCATCATCCCGCTCGAGGCCGCACGCGCTGGCGCGACGGCGGTCGGTACCGATCTCTCCCCGGTGGCGACGCTGGGCGGCCGGCTGCTCGCCGACCTCCCGATGCGGGACTGGTCCGCCGAACCACCACTGCCGTACGCGCCGCCCAATCCCTCGGACGAGTCCCAGGAGGACGCGCCCGCGCAGGCCCGACGTCGTCCGCGCCGGTCGACGTCGGCCCAGAGCACGTTGGACCACATGGAGGCCAAGAAAGCCGAGTCACGGCTCCTGGCGGATGTTCGAGCCGTCCTTGCCGAGGTCGGGCGGCGGGTCGCCGCCAAGGTCGCGGACCTCTACCCAGGGAATCCCGAGCGGAACGGCGAGACTCCGTGGGCCTACCTGTGGGCGGTCACCATCCCATGTGACAGTTGCGGCCGGCGCTTTCCGCTCGTCGGCTCGATGGTCCTGCGTCATCCTTACCGCCGGACTTCGGATGACGGCCAGTCGCTACGGCTCTGCTTCGACAGCGACTCTTGGTCTTCGGAGGTTCAACCCGGCCCGCCCGACCAGGAACCAGTCTTCGCCGCGCCCGCCGGCCGCCGCGGGAAATCTGCCCGCTGTCCCTTCCCCGGCTGCGGGCGCGTGCACAGCCTCGACGTGGTGAAGGCCAAGGGTTTCGCCGGCCAGTACGAGGACGCCCTTCTCGCCGTCGCCGAGACGGACCACGAGACGAACCAGAAGTTCTTCCGGGCTCCCCGGCCAGACGAGACCGCCGCTGCTTACCGTGCGGTCCCGGACTTGCTGCCGGCCGTCTTGGGGCTGACGGCAGTGCCGGACGAACTCATCCCGGCGGGAAACAGGGACAACGTTCGCGCGAGTGGGTACGGCTACCTGAGCTACAGGTCGCTGTTCAATCCCCGTCAAGCGACGTTGCTTGCCGCAACTGTGCGGACGATCACCGAGGTGTACGAGGAACTCGCCGGCATCGTCAGCCAGGACTACGCGGGGGCGCTCGTCGCCTACGCGGCCAGTAACGTCATGCGCCAGATCAAGACCAGCACCCGAGGCGCCAGAAACCGTCCTCACGGGAACCTATCCGGCACGGAACAGAACCGCGTGACGGTCGACCATATCTTCTCGTCGCAGTCCGTCATCAAACATCAGTTCGACTACCTTGAAGTAGGGCCCGGCGCAGGGCCCGGCACGTGGGTCTCGCTATCCGCGAGCCTCGCCAACGCCCTCAGGAAGGTGCTCGAGGAGAACCAGCCCGGTGCCCGGCCCGCTCGGTTCCGCCGCGAGTCGGCGATCACGCTCCCGTTCCGGGACGGCACCGTCGACACCCTGGTGACCGACCCGCCGTATTACGACATGATCGCGTACTCCGACTCGTCGGACCTCTTCCACGTCTGGTTCAAGCGCGCTCTGCGCACCGCGGTTCCCGACCTCTTCGACAGTTCCCTCGACGGTGCTGACGGTCTGCAGGACAAGACCGACGAGATCATCGTCAAGGGGCGGGGTGCGAAGGGCGCTGGTGACCACCGCAGCGACAAGGCCCGGTACGAACGTCTCCTCGCCCAATCCTTCGACGAGGCGCGCCGCGTCCTTAAGGCCGACGGGCACCTTACCGTCATCTTCGGCCATGCCGACCCGGAAGCCTGGAAGCGGCTGCTGTCCGCGTTGGCCACGGCCGAGTTTGTCGTTACCTCCTCCTGGCCGTCGCGCACCGAGACGGCGGTGACGGGAGTCGCGACCATCAGTGTGACTGTCTCGATCGGTGCCCGGGTCGCCCCGCCGCGTCGGCCGATCGGCCTCGCGGCGCAGGTCGACGCCGAGGTCGTCACCCGGGTGAAGCAGCTCTGCCGCGGCTGGGATCGGGACGGACTGGCACTTGGCGATCAGTTGATGGCCTCCTACGGCGCCGCCTTGCAGATCGTCGGCCGGTACAGCAAGGTGCTCACTCCCGACGGCAAGGAGACCACGCTCGACCACTACATGGGCCTCTCCCGGCGGGCCGTGCGCGACGCTGTTGCACTGCGGCTCGACGAGCAGCCGCTGGAAACCTTCGACCCGCACACCCGGCTGGCGATCTTCTGGCACGTTGTCCACGGCCGACAGGACGTCCCCCGAGGCGAGGCCAGGTTCTTCGCGCAGTCCGATGGTCTCCGCCTGGAGGACCTGCGCGGCCCGATCCTCGCCGAAAGGAAGGCGGGCTACCGGCTCCGGCACGACGCTCCCGGTGACATCGGCCCAGCGTCAAGCGCTTACGAGGTCGTCCGTGGCATGGCCGCTGCCTGGCCGTCAGGCACCGACACTGTCGCGGCCTGCCTAGCCGCGTCCCAGCGTTCGGTGACGGACGCGCACGTGTGGGCGCTCGTCGACTGGCTCACCACCAAACTGCCGCCTTCCGATCCGGTCGCGGTCGCGCTGGCCGCGATCAAGCGCAACCACGGCTCGGTCCAGGCAGTCGCCGCCCAGACTGCGCCGCCAGAGCCGGCTGTCCTGCCGAGCCTGTTCGAGGAGAAGCCGTGACCCCGTTCGGCGCCCATTGGGCGGACGTTCTGACCCTGCGCGACGAGGTACGCCGCACCGACGGTTCGGTCGGCGAACTGCAGATGAGCCTCGCCAAGGCCGCCTACCAGACGGTGCCCGTCCCCTACGCCCGCTGCGACTACTACACGGACATCACCCAGCCGACCCCGCTGCTCGTGGACTTTCTCGCTCAGGTTGGCCGACGGCTTAGCACCGGCGGCTCGGCCTCACGGGCCTGTTTCCACCTCGACCAGGGCATGGGTGGCGGGAAAAGCCATGCCCTCGTCGGCCTTTGGCACATGATCACAAGTCCAAAGATGTTCTTCCGCTCCGAACTCGGTCAGGCTGTCACCGCCGAGCCAGCGGTGGGTGGGGCCGTCCTGGATCTGGACATGGTCATCCCCGTAATCCTCATAGGCGACTCCATGTCTCCGGGAAAGACTGACCCGCGCTTCGGCCCTGCCACAGACCTTTTCGGACGGTTGCTCTGGCTGATGTTCGCAGGCCATCCGGACCGCATGGGTCGCTGGCGGCAGTACGTCGAACTCGGCGCGAACAAAGCCACCCTCCAGGCGGCCTTCGCCGAGGTCGCCCAGCCTGTTTTGGTCATCATCGATGAGCTGATGGACTACGCGATGCAGCTCAGCGACGAGACAGCCATTGGCGGGCTGCCCGGGGAACAGGCGTTCCTCAACGCGCTCACCGACGCTGTCGATGACCAGCCGCAGGTCGCTTTGGTCGTCGTCATGATCCGCAGTGACATGGACGAGAAGGGTTACCGCCCCGCAGCGGCGGACCTGCGGGAATACTTGGCACCCAGGCTGGTACGCAACGGCGCGACTGTCACCGTCACCGAGCCCGCGGACTTCGCCGAGATCATCCGAAGGCGTCTGTTCGAGCGGGCCGCCCCCGAGCCAGCCGCACGGGCCGTCGCCAGCGCTTATCTCACCGCCGCGGACGAGGCATGGACCTCGCAGGTCTACGAGAAGCTCGGTGCAGGTCGCACTCTGGGCCAACTCTCCGACCGGACCGTCGGAACCTATCCCTTCCATCCTGATCTGTTCGACCTGGTCACCAAGGAGTGGTCCAAGGTCCAGGCCTTCCAGCGGGTCCGGTCCACCGTCGCCATCTTCGCGAAGACCGCGCTGCACTGGGCGACCCAGCACGAGGCCGGCAGGTACGCACCGGACCTGATCGGCCCCGGCGATCTCCCCCTACATACCAACGCGCTCGGTGAACTGCTCTCCTCTGGCGTGCTCGCTGGGAGCGCCCGCGCCGTGCAGGGCTTCCGGGCAGTTGCGAGTACCGACATCATCCGGTCCGGGGGCGGCGACGGTACGGCATTCAGGCTCGACGCGACGCTCGCGGCAGGAGGCGTCTCCGCGGGGCAGCCGGCGCCCGCCGTGCGAATGGCCACCGCCTGCTTCGTCTACAGCCTGGTGCCCCGCGCCTCGGCCGAACGCGGCGCTACGAAGGCGGAGCTGCTCGCCGCACTCGCCGAGCCAGGCGTGCCCTTCACCGGTGCCGAAGAGGTATTCAATGCCCTCATCGCCGGCCCGGTCCGCGGCGGGCTTGGCGCGCTGGAACGGACAAGGCCTGTCGGCGGCAGAGGCGCCGAGCGCTTCTACCTGTCGATCAAACAGACGCTGAACATGTACCACGCCAACGCGATGACCATGGTCAGCCACGATCAGGCACTCGAACGCGTCTGGAGCCGAGCCCAGCAACTGGCCGTCAAAGGCGACTTCCGGGAACCGCTGGCCGTCGATCAGTCCGCGGGTGGCAGGAGCACCGTGGCCGACTGTTTCGCGGACACCGACAGCCAGGAGAACCGCCTCGTCCTCCTCGACCCCCGCCGCTGGACACTCCTCAACGGCAAGGACAGGGCGACCCGCGAGGACCTCGACATCGTCTTCGGCGTACGCCCGGGACTCAGCGCCACCTATGCAGCCTCCATGGTTGTCGCCCTCGTCAACACCCAGCGTCGGGGCCGTGCTCGCGACCGGGCTCGGGAGCTGCTCGCCTGGGAGTCGGTCGTCGCCCAACTGGACCCCGAGGCCGACGACTACGCGGAGGCCCGCTCACGGCGCGACGAGAGCCGCGCCAGGCTCGACGTGGACATCAAATGGGCCTACCAGCACTATGCCTATCTCCTGCGAAAGTCCGACGGCCAGGCGGTCGAATACCGGACCGTACCCGACGGCAAGACCTCACTGTCCGGCTGCCACGTCTGGGATGACCTCGTCTCTGCTCACCGCGCAGTCGACAAGGGAACTATGTCCGCCGACTATGTTGCCCAGTTGATCCGCGAGGGCGGATTCGACCGGGATCTCACTCCGCGCGAGCTGTTCGCGCTGCCCTACAGCGATCCAAACTGGCCCCTAATCGCATCCCCCGCGGACCTGCGCGCCGCGCTATTCACGCTCGCAACCGGCTCCGAATGGATGCTCACCGACAGCGACGGCAACGAGATCCGCCCCGCCACCCCCGGTCAGATCCAACACGGCTCGATGCACCAGTCCCTGCGTCCCCGGCCGCCTGCAGCGCCGGTACCGCCTGCGTCCTCAGCCCCCGGGCCGGCGATCGACCGACCCGCGCCCGCGCTCTATCCGTCCGTCGGCACGGTCGGCACAGCGGGCCATCCACCCACCAGTTCCACCCATGGTCACGGCGGTCCGGGCGCCTCGCCGGACATCAGGCAGGGCTCGGGGACCTACGAGATCACCAGGCTGCGGATGCCCCTATCCTCTCTCAGCGATGAGGTCCGCCGCGACACGATCTGGCGCATCCTCCGCGAGCTCGCCAACCTCGTGGACCCTTCACGTGCTGGCATCCTTGACGTTCAAATGGTCAGCCTAGACATTCAACTCACAGCCCGCGCTGGCGACACCGCGAAACTCGTCGCGCTAGCGAAAGCTCTCCCCAATCTCGCGACCACGGTCCACGAGGAGGACGATTTCTAGCACATGTGTCGTAGATCATCGACTCGAGCCCGGTGTAGGCCTGCGGCGTCGACACCAGCAGCCCCCAGGCGGCAATCCGCCCGTTACGCCCGACACATTACGAATACTGAACATTTTCAAACTTGCTTTGCTTGAACGGCGAGTAAGTTCTGCCCGGAACGTTTGAGTAACTGGCCAGTCCATGCCGGTAGACCGTCCGAAGACTGGAAGTTGTTCGACCGCTGTCAATCCGGCCACGGGAAATAGGGAAGTCCTCGGTAGTTCACAGGGTGTCTAATCGCTGTGCCCTTGAC
>Ga0207710_10000311_pt1 | contig 38072 bp, 12 predicted proteins | sample KBSS24metaG_FD_184400 | JGI IMG/M metagenome (GOLD analysis project Ga0207710, IMG submission 184400) | Switchgrass rhizosphere microbial communities from Kellogg Biological Station, Michigan, USA - KBS S2-4 metaG (SPAdes) (version 2) | ecosystem: Host-associated > Plants > Roots > Rhizosphere...
GCTGAACCCTTCACCTGGACCGCCACTGCTGACGAAATCCTTGCCAAGGTCAAACTCGTCCAGGCCAGCGTCAAGAAACTCGTCGCGAACAACAGTAATTAAAGGAAACGGAATCACGAGACACTAGCTCCTCGCGAAGAATCCGAGATGAACGTTCAGCCAGATCACGTTCACCATCCATGATCCCGATGAACGACAGGCGGCGCGCTGGAGTGGCTGCGCTGTTGTCGACGGGCTGTGCTGACTCCGTGGCCGGATGCGAGCCGAGCATGCCACCCAAGATCACATAGAGCGCCTCCACCTGGGTAGGCGCAAGCCGATCCACCATCCGGTGCACGTCGCCCACATGCGGCGCGGTTGTCATGGTGCCAGCGTAGCCCGCTCGGACGGGGCGGTAGCGCGTCGTCGAGACGGCCGCGTCGTCCCGTGCCATCGAGTGCTGTGGGGATCTTCGCTGAACCTCCGACCCGCGTGCCGGCCGAACAAAGGCGCTGGCGGCGCGATGGTCGGCGTACGGCGCCCAAGTCATGCGGCGTGTGCAACACGGGGACGGACCAAAGGCCAGCCCGACTACCTAAATATGCTGGTGAGACGCCCGGACCTGCACCAGCACGCCCGCAAGGAGTCGCCCCCGCGGGCCCGGCGTCCGCGCCACGACCCGGATCACGTCGCCCTCGTCCGCCACGTCCTCCACGACCAGCGGCGCCAACCCGCAAACACCAGCGCCACCAGCACATCCACACCGATCATGACGTATCGTGACAGATCCCGCGAGTCCGGTGCGGGCGAGCAGCAGTGGGTCGAGCTGGGCGGCCAGCCGTTCAGCCGCAGCGACAGGCTTCCCAGGAGCGGGCGCAGCTCGCCGGCTGCGGCATGCTGTGCGGGGTCTGGGTGGAGGTGGTCCGTCGGGCGGGCCAGTGCCTGGTCGACGATGCGAGGGTGCGCCCGGATGCCGGTTGGCGCGGCGACCTGCCACAGCTGCTCCGGCGGATCGTGATGCACCTCGTCGAGCTCGTCGAGGAGGCCCGTCAGCAGCCCGGTGAGGTCCGCGGGGTGCTCGCGCAGCCGGCTGGCCAGACTGGGGCCGGACAGGCAGGGGGTGAAAAGGACCCCGTTCGCCGTTGCGGTCGGGGTGGTAACCCGCAGCCTGCTGTGGGTGGCCAGGGCGGTGAGCTGGTCGGCTTCCTGGACCGCCATGTCCACTCCGGCTCCGTCACCGGCCAGCACCGAGGAAAGATCACCATCGTCGCCGAGGACCACTCCCCGGAGCGCCGTGCTGGCCAGGCGCACCGTCGCGCAGAGCGTCTGTACGCCGACCCGCACCTGCCGCAGGAGCGCCTCGCCGGCGGTGACCGTCGGTCCGACTGTCGCCTCGGTGTCCGGCCACAGGGCGGCGGTCGCGTCGGCGATTTGGGCCTCGGTGTGCTGCACCAGCCGGTGGACGTTGGCCGCCGGCCAGCATGTCGGGCAGCCGGACGGCGGGCTCATCGGATGCGCCCGACGCCGGCGTAGACCGGTAGGCGAGTGTCGGTCGTCGTCGCCCGGCGTCGCAGGTCGTCGTCCCAGCCGGGCAGCAGGACCACGCCGGGCTCGATCAGGTCCGTGCCGTCGAAGAACCGCACGACCTCCTCACGGCTGCGCAGCTGGAACGGCGCGGTAGTGCGCCGGTACACCTCGGCCGCGTCCGCGACGTCGCGGTCCTGTCCGTCCCCGGTCGCGTGGGTCAGGACCAGGTAGCTGCCGGCGGGCAACGCGTCGCGCACCGAGGCGACCAAGCGCTGCGGGTCGGTGTTGTCGGGGAAGAAGTGCAGGATCGCCACCAGCAGGAGCCCGACCGGCTGGGACAGGTCCAGCAGGCTGGTGATCTCCGGATGGGTGAGGATCTCCTCGGGTCGGGCCAGGTCGGCTTCCACCGCCAACGCCTTCGGATTGGAGGCGAGCAGGATCTGGCTGTGCGCGACCGCGACCGAGTCGTGGTCCACGTAGGCGACGTGGGCTTCCGGCGCGACCCGTTGGGCCACCTCGTGGACGTTGCCCATCGTCGGCATGCCGGAACCGATGTCGAGGAACTGCCGAAGGCCGACCTCACCGGCGAGGAAACGGACCGCCTCGCCGAGGAACAGACGGTTCACCCGCGTGGCGTCCCGGATCTGCGGCCACGTCTCGACGACCCGCGCCGCAGCTTCCCGATCGGCGCGGAAGTTGTGCCCCCCGCCCAGAAAGTAGTCGTAAACCCTGGCCACGTTCGGGCCCTCGGGCTCCACGGGGGCAAACGTCTCCGGCTCCATCAGGACCGCCCCCGCGACAGCTGTCCGGCTCCGACGAGTGCACCCGACGGCAATTGGCCTGGCGGTCCCGGTCTGTCGTCTGGTCCGAATCTGGCCCCGACGGAGCGGTTACACGACGTCGCGCAGTCGATCCTCACCATGGGAACGGCCCTCACTGACGGTAGGCGTAGGGGAACCCTTACACCATCGTCTCGGCAGCGACATCCAGTCATTCCCGCGGCGACGAAGAAGCTGTTCGTCCGCTGAACCCCTGTTGACCAGGGGAAACACTCCCAGAGGTGGCCATTACTTCGGGCCGGCGTCGCCTCCGAGGAAGCGAGGCATGATCGTCCGGCCGCAAGAATCGTCTCGGCGGCGCGACCGTCGACACGCTCCGAAGCTGCGACAGACTCCGCCGTGCATCTGAGTGCCGGTGTCGGCACGATCGGCGAACTCAGCGCCAAGCGCTGTCGGGATCGACCGGGCGGTCGCTCGACGCGAAGGACGACGCCGCCATAAGCGCAGTTCCCGTCCTCGCTGCGCTGCGAGCTGACCAGTTATGGCTCCGGGAGATTCCTGCGGCACCCGAGAAGACCGCGACGACGGCCTCGGGCAGGCCGGTCAGTCCGTCGCAGCAGACGATCAGCAGGTCGCGCACGCCGCGGTTGCGTAGGTCGGCCAGGACCTTCTGCCAGAACTTCGCCCCCTCGCTGTCCTTGATCCAGCAGCCCAGGGCGTGCTTGCGGCCGTCGACGTCGACACCCACGGCCAGGTAGGCGACCTTGGTCGTGACGACCCCGTTGTCCTTCACCCGGATCCGGATCCGGATCCCGTCCACGTACAGGATCGGGTAGACCTCGTCCAACGGCCGCGACTGCCAGATCTTGATCTCGTCGGCGACGACCTCGGTGACATTCGAGATCAGTTCCCGCGACGCCTGCACACCGTAGATCTCGAGCAGATGCGCCTCGATGTCGCGGGTCGTCATTCCCCGCGAGTACAACGACAGGATCAGGTCGTCGATGTTCCCGACCCGCCGGGCGCGCTTCGGCACGATCGACGGTTCGAACGAGCCGTTACGGTCACGCGGCACCTCGATGACGACCGGCCCGTTACGGGTCGACACGGTCTTCGTGGACTTCCCGTTCCGCGAGTTCCCCGTCCCGTTACCCGCCGGATCACCCGTCTCGTAGCCGAGATGGTCCTTCATCTCCGCCTGCAGGGCACGCTCGAGGACAGCCTTCGTCATCTGGTTCAACAGACCATCGACCCCGTCAACCGGCGTTCCGGTCGCTTTCGCGTCCCGCAACAAAGCGTCGATCATCTCCGGTGCGAAAGCCCCAGCGATCCGCTGCGCCGCGATTACATCATCCGTCTTGATAGCCGTGCTTTGCGCCACTTGGTGTCCATTTCTGACCTACCCCGATCAGAGATAGGTCGATCCTGGTCCACCTCCGGCTTACACAGTCGACATGACACGTCCGCGGCCCGCCGTCACCGCCCCGTCGAAACCAGCCGCTTCCAGATCCTGGGCGAGCCGTTCGTTCGCGCGGGCGACGAACCCGGACGACACCGGCACCCCGAGCGGCGCGTCGATGACCACCGCGGCCCGTTCCACCGGCACGTTGGCCTCCGAGGCCAGCAGCACCGCCGCCGCGTGCAACCTGGGCCCGTAGGACACCGTGCCCGCCGCGGCGTGTCGCACCCCCGGCACCGGCGCGGTGGTGACCTTGCCGCAGCAGGCGCAGCGCCGCCGCGGCAACGCCCACTCCACCTTCTCCAGCACCGGGTCGAGCAGATCCCAGACCTGCGCCCAGCTATCAGGCAGCACCGCCGTACCGGCCAGACCAGCCTGGCACGACGAGCACGCCGACGGCGCGGGCGCGCATAACGACTGGTCCGGCTCTTCCTCCCGGACCAGCCCGGACCCACGATGCCCCGGCTGCCCACCCGGCTTACGTTCGGTCGACCGGGCCCGCTCCGAAGCCTCGCGCCGCTCGGCCTTCCGCTTCTCCCGCGCCCCGACCGGCTCCTTCGACGGCGGCGTCGAGGAGTTCGTGCTGTCCATCCCGACCCGCCGCCGCAGCTCGGCGACCTCCAGCTCCAGCTCGGCGACCTTCCGCTCGAGCTCGGCGGCCCGCCCTCGCGCCTGGTCCCGCTCCATGCGCACCGCGCCGATCTCCGCGTCGTGCCGCGCCGCCGCGTCCTCCACGACCCGGCGCAGCCGCCCGTTCACCGCCGCGAGTTTCTCGTTGCCCGCCTCCGCCGCGGCCAGACCAGCCCGCGCCTCGGCCAGCCCAACACCAAGCTCCTCGATCCGCGCCTCGGCCGCTGCCAGACGCGGCTCCCACGACACGGACGGATCAGCCACAACCCAGATCATCCGCCACGAGCCCCGACCACCAGGCAACACCAGCGGCGTGTCACACCAACGCAAACACCCAGCTCAGCGGACCACGACCTCGCACCCCTGAATGGACACCTGATGAGGGGAGCATCGGCGTTTCCTGTACCAACTCGAAAGAGTGGACGCCGATGCTCCCGGACGCGGTCGAGGGCCACGTCGCGACGGGGGCTGGGTAATTGACGAGTGTCGACCTCGGGGCCGGCGGGGTCGGTGCCCGGGGCCGGTGAGCGCGACCGCGCCGGTGTCGGTGCCGGAGTCCGTGATTTCTGGCACACCGGTTTCAGCGTCGGCGTCCCGGCCGGCTGATGACAGGCCGGCTGTCGAATCGCGAGAAGAGCAGACCCTCAGATCCCGGCCCGGCGCGGTCCGGAGTCGAGACGCGTGGCCGAGGCCGCACCGTGTGGTAGCGACGCGGTGGCCGGCCTGCTGACTGCGCGGAACACCAGCGGACTCGTTGGAAAGTCATTACACTCATCGACGTAATCTTTCCAATCGATGGAGTGGGTTTAGCCCACGGGGTCGCGCTGAATGCCGGATGTATCAGCCTTGATCTTTCCTGTTTCGGAAGTCCATCCGCCGCCCGGAAGGCTCCACCGTCGGTCGGACACGGTCCATCACCCTGGAGGTCAGAGATGACTCGCCCCTTCCGCTTCGGCGCCGGTCTGTTGGACGTCCCGCGCGGCGAAGGCTGGACGACCACCGCCCGACGTGCCGAGGACCTCGGCTACGACGTCCTGCTCATTCCGGATCACCTCGGCGGTACCGCGCCGCTGCCCGCGCTGGTAGCGGCCTCGGCCGTCACCAAGCTTAGGTTGGGCACGTTCGTGCTGAACACCGGCTTCTACAACCCGGTTCTGCTGGCCCGTGACGTGGCCACCACCGACCAGGTCACCGGGGGCCGGCTGGAGCTCGGCCTGGGCACCGGCTACGCGGGGCCGGAGTTTGACGCGGCCGGTCTGGATCTGGGAACCCCGAAGGACCGGGTCGACCAGCTCGAGCGGACGGTCCTCGCCCTGCGAGCCGCCTTCGACGACCCCGAGGCGGTGCCCGCGCCGGCGCAGGAACGGCTGCCGCTGCTCATCGCCGGTAACGGCGATCGGGTGCTGCGGCTCGCCGCCGAGCACGGTGACATCGTTGGGTTTCTCGGCGCGGCCTACTCCCCGGAGTCGGTCGGTGGGTTGCGGCTGATCTCGACCGAGACGTTCGCCGAGCGGGTGGCCTACTTCTCCGACGTGGTGGGCGAGCGCGACGAGCAGGTCGAGCGCAATCTGCTGCTTCAGGCCGTGATCGTCACCGATGATCGGGAGGCCGCCCTGAGGCAGCTGCAGGCCACTCATCTCCCGGTGCCGTGGGAGGATCTGGAAAACTCCCCGCTGCTGCTGATCGGCGAACTGCGGCAGATCATCGACCAGGTCCGTTCGCTACGGGAACGCCACGGCATTTCCTATCTCACCGTGCTCCAGCCGTATCAGGAGGCGTTCGCGCCCGTGGTGGAGGCCCTGAGCGGTACCTGAACCGGGCCGGGTCAGCCGCGAACCACCGCATCCCCGGTCAGTCCATCGACAAGGTGAAGATGTTCGGCTAGTATCCACCAAGTGCTGAACGGGTGGCGGTGGTGAGCGGCCGAACAGGGGCTTGCGAAGCCGGATCGGTGGGGCGAGGTTCGTTGCCTGCTTCGCCGTTGCCCTGCCTTCCGATGCTCGTGTGCCGCCGTGCGGTGGATTATGGTCTTCTGGGCAGCTCCTTCTGTAGCTGACGCCCGTAGTCTCGGCGCTGAATACCAGCGGGTCCGCCGGCAACTCCTGGTGCCACCGCCCGCGGCTCAGGTTCCGGGCGCTCGTGTGGCCGAACCGCCGACACCGTCCGCGGAGCGCACGCGTACTGGGTATGCCGCCGACTCGAGAGCTTCACGTTCTTCCCGATGTCCCGATCGACTCCTTCCGTATCGAGGCAGAAGAATGACTGAATCCCTGTCCATGGCCCAGCCCGGCGACGACAGCGCGCTGGTTGACGATCTTGTGTCCCATTCTGGTCCCGGTGTCGTGCGCGCCACTCCACTACGGGTGCGTGCCCGGCATGGCCTGCGCTCGGACAGCCACGGCAGAGGCGTCATCCCGTCCTGGCATGACCATCTGCCCGGGCGGTCGCGGGAGGCGGCCCAGCTCGAGTACTGGTTGCGTGGGGCGGACGGCGGCCTCGGCGCCACCGTCATCCTCGGCGGCCCAGTGGCCAGCGGCCGGACGGCCCTGCTGCGGGCGTTCCACCGCTACGCCGAACGCAGCGGAGCCGCGGTGGCGCGGGCGACCGCGGCCGAACAGGAGCGGTACCGCTCCTTTGGGGTCGTGCGGCAGCTGGCCGCGAGCGCGCCGCTGTCACCTGTCCAGTCCGCCCGCGCCGGGCAGCTGATCGACGAGGTCGCCCAGCCCCTGTGCGCCAGCGACACGCAGTGGATGACCTCGGTCACCGGCCGGGCCCGAGACGAGCTGGCCGCGCTGCTCATAGCCCCCTCGGTCGACACCCCGCTGGTCCTCAGCGTGGACGACGCCCAGGACGCCGACGACGGTTCCCTGGAGTTCCTGGTGTTCCTCGCCCGGCGGTTGGAGTCGGCACGCGTCCTGCTGCTGGTGGCCGAGCGTGATCACGGGCCCCGCTGCCGGCTGCTGGCCGAGCTCGCGCATCCAGGCCGCTCCAGCCGTGTCCGGCTCGGCGCGCTGGGGGAACCGGAGGTCGCGCAGGTCCTCGCCCGCGCGTTCGGCCACGCGGAGGTGGGCCGTAGCCTGGCGGGCGAGACCCTGTCGCTCACCGGCGGCAGTCCGCTGCTCGTCGTGGCCGTCGCCGAGGACACCGCGGCCGAGCTGACCTGGTCGGATGGACGGTACTGCGCGGACGGAACCGAGTTGGCCGTCAGGACCGGGGCCGCCTTCGGGCACGCCGTCAGCGCCTGCCTGTCCCGGCTCGACGCCCTGGCGCGAGCCACCGCGGACAGCCTCGCTGTCGCCGGCCCGACCAGCGTCGACGTGCTCGGCCGCCTGCTGCAACGGCCGCCTGACGCCGTCGCCCGGGTGCTGGCCGCACTGAGCGAGACCGGGCTCGTGAGTATCAGCGGCCCCGAGCGGGCCGTGCGACTGCGGCATCCGCAGATCCAGTCCGCGGTCCTGGCACGCATCCCGGCGCGCACCCGCGCGTCGCTACACCGACGTGCCGCGCAGGCCCTGGACAGCCAGGGCGCCGGCCCGCTTGCCGTCGCCGAGCACCTGCTGGCCGCGGGCGGCACGCAGGAACCCTGGGAGACCGACATCCTGGTGCGCGCCGCGCAGGAGGCCGTCGGCCAGGGCCGGGGCCCGTCCGCCGTCGAGCTGCTGGAGTTCGCCGTACGCGGCTGCGTCGACGAGGGCCGTTCAGGCGACCTGCGCATCAGCCTCATCGACCTGGAGTGGCTCGTCAGCCCGGCCGCCGCGGCCCGGCATGTGCCGTGGCTGGCGGACTCGGTGGTCAATGGTCGGCTGCCGGTGCCGACACTGCTGGCCACGATGCGTCACCTGGCCTGGTACGGACGGCGAGACGAGCTGAACGTTGCGCTGACCGCGCTGGAAGCGGTGGAACTCGGCTTCGAGGCGGACGTGCCGGCGCGTACCGCGTTCGCCTGGCTGGCCTACTGGGCGCCCGATCTTCGGGGCCGCCTCGCGCCGCTGGCCGCCCGGACCAGCTGGCTGCCCGTGATGCCGACCAGGCTGGAGGGCCTGGACGTCCTGGCGTCCCTGTTCGCGGGCCGGGACACCGGGCCGCTCGTCGCCCGCGCCGAGTCGATCCTGCGGTTCCAGGACCTCGACGAGACGACGGTCGAGTCGCTGACCAGTGCGTTGGCCGTATTGCTGTACTCCGACCAGGCCGCTCTCGCGCGTCCGCGCGTGACCGAACTGGCCGAGCGGCTCTCGGCGGGCCAGCCGCCGATGGTGCACGCGCTGGCGGCCGCGCTGCAGGCGGAGATCGCGCTGCGCAACGGCGATCTGGTCGTGGCGGCCGAGGCGGCCGCCGAGGCGTTGAACCACGTACCGGCCGCCGGCTGGGGCGTGGCCGTCGGCATTCCCCTCGCGGCCGCGATCGAGGCCGCGGTCGAGCGGGGCCGGTTGGAGGACGCACGCCGGTTCATCGACATCCCGGTTCCTGTGGAGATGTACCGCACCTGTGCCGGGCTGCACTACCTGCACGCGTGCAGTCGCTACGCCCTCGCCGTCGGCCGGCCAGCGGACGCGCTGCGGGCCGCTCAGACCTGCGGTGAGCTGATGGGCGCCTGGGGCGTCGACCTGCCAGGCGTGGTCGGCTGGCGGATCGACGGTGCCTGGGCCGCCCTCGCGGCCGGGAGCGCGGACACCGCTCGCGATCTGATCGCCGCCCAGGAACGGCTGCTGCGTCCCGGCCCGTCCCGAGTGCGCGGCCAGACGCTGCGGGCGCACGCCGCGACCCTGCCCACCGCGCAGCGGCCCACCCCCCTGTGGGCCGCTGTGCGGGAACTGCTCGACGCCAGCGACCGCCTCGGCGCCGCGTACGCCTTCGCCGACCTGGCCGACACCTATGGTGAGCTTGGTCAGTTCCGCCGTGCGGACATGGCGGCCAGGCGTGCCTCGACGTTGGCCGCCCGGGTCGGGGCGGCGGGGCTGCAGGCGCGACTTGGGCCGGCCGCCGCCCTGTCGGGCGCCGGGCCGTCGGTCGAGAACGAGGCGGGCCTGGCCGCGCCCGTCGGCACAGCCGGTCGCACGAGGGCCGAGCTGACGAGGGCCGAGCTGACAGCGGTCGACACCGGCCCGGCAGCCGACCCGAGCCGTGGCGCCGCGGGGCCGGACCTCGGCGCCGCTTGGTCCCGGCTCAGTGACGCCGAGCGGAAGGTGGCCGGCCTGGCCGCCCGTGGCCACACCAACCGGGAGATCGCCCGACAGCTGTACATCACGGTCAGCACGGTGGAACAGCATCTGACCAAGATCTATCGCAAGCTCGGCGTCCAGCGACGGCGGGACCTCCCGGTCTGACCCGTCGCCGAACCGGGGCACTGCCGTCCCGGTGCTGGCGGGAGTCGACAGGGGCTGGTAGGGGCAGCGACTGGGGTTGGCCCCCGATGGGGCGGTGTCCATCCTGGAAGGGTCTGTCGGCAGGCGACAGGCGGAGAGGAAACTGTGATGGCGGCTGTGCTGAGCCCACCCGACGCACTGGCGATACACGAGATCCTGGCTCTGTTCGCGCATGTTTTTGACAACAACGAGGTCGAGGACCTGGGGCTGGTGTTCACCGCCGACGTGCAGGTCGACGTGGGAGCCGGGCCCAGCCAGATCTACCAGGGGCTCACGGAGTTCGCCGACTTCGTCCGGAACGTGAAGACCGCCGCGGCACCCGACCATCACACGGTCAACACCTCGCTCACCCCCCAGGACGACGGGAGCGTGCACGCCCGGAGTCGGTACATCGGCATCAACCCAGAAGGCCGGTTGACGAGCGGCGAGTGGCTCGACGTCCTGGTGCGCACCCCGCAGGGCTGGCGGATCTCCTACCGCCGCAGTCTGCCCCGCACCCCGCGTCCGGCGGGCATTGGCGTGCCCACGCCGCGGACCGCGGACCTGTGGCAGGCGACCCCGGTGGGGGAGTCCTGATGGCCGACTCGCTGAGCGTCGAGGACGTGCTGGAGATCCACGAGCTGCTCGCCCGCTTCGGCCACGTCTTCGACAGCCGGGACGCGGCGGGGATGACCGAGGTCATGACCGCCGACGGGGTCAGCGAGGGCACCATCGGTGCCGGATACACCGTTCCCGGAATGCGGGCGATCCAGGAGTTCACCCGGCGCTGCCCGCCCGACACGCCGGACCACAACACGGTCGGCGCGATCGTGTTCGTCGACGCCGACGGTGTGGTGCGCGCGCGCAGCCGCTACATCGCCCCGCTGGTGGACGGGACGGTGCACGCCGGCGACTTCTTCGACATTCTGGTGCGTACCCCGCAGGGCTGGCGGATCTCCTACCGGATCTCGGTGCCGCGCCGGCCGGTCCTCCCGATCAGTCCGCCGCCACCGGAGTTCTTCGATGCCTGGCGCCCCCGCGTCGGCGATCTTGGTGTGCCCCGCGAGGCCACCGCCGGCTAACCCCGGTGCGGCGGCGGTCGCAGGCTGTCCAGAGCGAGTCGCAGAAGCCTGGACAGGTCGGCTGACGGCTGCTGCTCGCAGACCCACACAAGACCGGTGACCATCTGCAGCACCTCGGCGGCGGACACGTCCTCCCGGATCGCCCCCTGCCGGCGGGCGTGCGTCACGAGCAGTTCGCCGGCGTCCGCGATGACCTGGCAGGAGGGGTGCAGCGCCGAGGCGCTGTCCTCCATGGACGCCGCCATCGCCGCCACCAGGCCCCGGTACACGCCCATGTGACGGACCAGGGATCGCAGCCAGGTCGCCAGGGCGTGCGCCGCGTCCGGCTGGGCGGTCAGCATCTCCGCCTCGGTACGTACCGAGGCGGTCCACTCCTGCACCACGGCCCCGAGGAGGGCCTCGCGCGTGGGGAAGTGCCGGTAGAGCGTGCCGACTCCGAGCCCGGCGCGACGGGCGATGTCGTCGAGCAGGGTGTCGGCGCCGTGCTCGGCGAAGGCCACCTGGGCCTCGGCGACGAGACGGTCGTAGTTGCGACGGGCATCGGCTCGCAACGGGCGGTCCGTCATGGCCGGCGTACGTCGGGCGGGCACGGCACCTCCTGTGATCGTTCTCGGCGTGTCCGCGGTCGGAAAGCGGTGCTGACGGTGGATCGGTTTTGACACTCGGTGCGTGACCTTGTCAAGCGGAGAAGGTCTCACTATCCTCGCATCTGAAGAGGAGATCGTCTCCGTTTGATGCGAAGAGCATGCCCCGCCGCGGCGTCGTCATGGTGCGGCCGTGACCCCGCCGTCGTCGCCGAGCTTCCCCTGTCACAGGAGGACCCGTGACCAGTCCCGACGCCACCATCGCGCCCACCTCGGCACCACCACAGGTTGTGGACGGCCGGCGGATAGCGATCGCACTCGCGGCGATCCTCACCTGCCAGCTCATGCTCGTCCTCGACTCGGCTGTCGTGACGGTCGCGCTGCCGGACATCCAGACCGGCCTGGGCCTGTCCACCACCACTCTGTCCTGGGTCCAGAACGGCTACATGCTGGCCTTTGGTGGGCTGCTGATGCTCGGTGGCCGGGCGGGCGACGTCTTCGGCCGGCGACGGATGTTCCTCATCGGCCTCACCGTGTTCACGATCAGCTCGCTGATCGGCGGTTTCGCGAACTCCGCCGAGCTGCTGCTGTTCGCCCGGGTGGCCCAGGGGGTGGGCGCGGCGGCGGCCGCCCCGAGCACGCTGGCACTGATCGTCTCGACGTTCTCCGATGCCGAGCGCCGGACGCGGGCGATCGCCCTGTACTCCACCGTCACCGGAGCAGGGGCGGCCCTGGGCCTCGTGCTCGGCGGCGTGCTCACCGACGGTGCCTCCTGGCGGTGGGTGTTCTTCGTCAACGTCCCGTTCGGTATCGCGGTGTTGGCGCTCGCGCCGCTGGTCATCCAGGAGCCGGCCCGACTGCCGGGCCGGCTGGACGTCCCGGGTGGACTGACCGCCACCCTCGGCGCCTGCTCCGCCGTCTTCGGCTTCATCCGCGCCGCCTCCGACGGCTGGAGCGACCCAGCTGCCGTCATCGCCCTCGTGGCCGCCGTCGTTCTGCTGGCCGGTTTCGTCGGTGCGGAGCGCCGGTCGCGCGAGCCGCTGGTACCGCTCGGCCTGCTGGCCAACCGCACGCGTGGCTCCGCCTATCTGGTTCTGCTCCTGGTCGCCGCCGCCATGTTCGGCATGTTCTTCTTCCTCACTCTCTACTTCCAGAGCGCCCTGGGTTACAGTCCGCTGCGCACCGGTTTCGCGTTCCTGCCGTTCGCCGTCGTGACCTTTGTCGGCGCGACGTTCGTGCCCCGTATCGTGGCGAAGGTCGGGGCCCCGGCCGTGCTCTCGGTAGGGATTCTTCTCGTCGCCGGTGGCCTGCTGTGGCTCACCCAGGTGAGCACCGAGGCGAACTATTTCACGGACGCCCTGGGCCCGATGTGTGTTTTCGGCCTGGGTGGCGGGTTCGCACTCGTCGTACTGAGTCTGGCCATCCTCGGTGGCGTGCCCGAACGTGACTCTGGCGCCGCCTCGGGCCTGCTGCAGGCCATGCAGCAGATCGGTGGATCCCTTGGTACCGCCGTCCTCATCACCTTCTTCAACGGTGCTGTCGAGAGGCGTGGCGGCGAGGCCGGGCCGGGTTCCACCGGCCATGCGCCGCTCGTCCACGGGGTGGCTGTCACGATGGGAGTCGCGGCCGTCTTCGTCCTGGTCGCACTCGTGATCGCCCTGGCCGGAATCCGGTTGCCCAAGGCGGCCCCCTCAGCGGAACCGGCCGCCGACCCCGCGTGAGTAGAGTTGTGATGTCACTCACCCGGAGGTGGCTAACCCGGCTTCCCGGGTTGAAATTTCCGGAGTCGTGATTTATCGGGTGGGGTTCCGACCATCCGGGCAGGGGTCCGCCGCCGGTTGCTAGGGGTTACCGAACGTCCGCATCGGTCGTGATAATCCTTTCTGTGATCTCGTGTTAGACGCCGCCGCATATTTTCCCTGCGGGCGGCGGTCATACGAGTGAAGGGAATTCAGGTCGTGTCGGAAAACAAGGAGATCGTCGGGGGCGCCGGCGGACGGATCGCTGTCGTGGGAATATCCTGCCGCCTGCCCGGAGCCGCCGACCCGACGGAGTTCTGGGAACTGCTGCGGGCGGGGCGGGACGCCGTGACGACCATTCCCGCCGCGCGGCTCGATGACTACGCTGGCCAGGCCGGGGCGCCCCTGGTAGGCGGCTTCCTGCCCGTGGTCGACGAGTTCGACCCGGAGTTCTTCGGTCTCGATCCGCAGGAGGCGGTCGCCGCCGATCCGCACCAGCGACTCGCCCTGGAACTCGCCTGGGAGGCGTTCGAGGACGCGCGGTGGGGACCGGGCCGGCCCGGCGGCGAAGACGTCGGCGTATTCCTGGGGATGACCAACGGGGAGTTTCCCGGGGTGGTCGGTCGACTCGGCCCCACCGAACTAGGCCGGTACAGCTTCGCCGGCATGAACCGGGCGATCATCGCGAACCGGGTCTCCCACGCGTTGGGGCTGGTCGGGCCCAGCTACACCGTCGACTCGGCCCAGTCGTCCGCGCTGTCCGCCGTGCACCTGGCCTGCCAGAGCCTGCTCGCGGGGGAGTGCGCCGCTGCGCTCGCCGGTGGGGTGAACCTGCTGCTGAGCGCCGAAGGTCGCCTGGCGGTGGAGCGGCTCGGTGCTCTGTCGCCCCATGGCCGGTCGTTCACCTTCGACCACCGGGCCAGCGGCTTCGTCCGGGGCGAGGGCGGCGCCCTGATCCTGCTGGAACCGTTGGAACGGGCGCTGGCGCTGGGCCACCGGGTGCACGCGGTGATTCTGGCCAGCGCCGCGAACAACGACGGCGCCACAGACGGCCTCACCACACCGAGCGCCGCGGCGCAGGAGGCGGTCATCCGCCGAGCCCTGCGGCGTGCCCGGCTCACCGGAGCCGAGGTGTCATATGTCGAACTGCACGGGACCGGTACCAGAGTCGGCGATCCGATCGAGGCGGCCGCGCTCGGCGCGGCTTATGGCCAGCACCGGCCGGCGGACGACCCGCTGCTGGTCGGCTCGGTCAAGACGAACATCGGACACCTGGAGGGGGCGGCCGGCATCGCCGGACTGCTCAAGGTGGTGCTCAGCCTGCGGCACCGACACCTTCCCCCCAGCCTGCACTTCGAACGACCCCATCCGGACATCGACCTGGACGGATGGCGGCTGCGGGTGATCCGGGAGGGCGGTGCCTGGCCGCATCCCGACCGGCCGCTGATCGGTGGGGTCAGCAGCTTCGGCATGGGCGGCACCAACGCCCACCTGCTGCTGGCCGAAGCGGCGGCGGACACCGGACGGTACGCCGGCGACCAGCACGCCGGCGACCAGGAGGTCCCCTCGGCCGCCGCGCCGGGCCGGACCCGCCCCGCACTGTTCGGCGCGTGGACCCGGCTCACGGCTCCCGACCAGCCCCTCGCCTGGGTTCTCTCGGCTCCGACGGAGTCCTCGCTCACCGCGAGCGCGGCCCGGCTGGCCGCCACCGCCGGGCAGACGTGCGAGCCCGGTGACGTCGCGCTCTCCCTCGCCACCACCCGGGCTGTCCATGCCCACCGTGCCGTCGTCCTCGGAGCGGACCGGGCCGGGCTGCTCGACGGGCTGCGCGCGCTGGGCAAAGGCGCCCAGCACGCCGGCCTGCTGCGATCGGCGGCCGTCGGGGACGGCTGCGTCGTCCTGGTCTTCCCTGGTCAGGGATCCCAGTGGCCCGGGATGGCCCGGGCCCTGCTGGACACCTCGCCGGTCTTCGCCGAGCACCTGACGTCCGTCTGCGCCGCCCTGGCCGACCATCTCGACGTCGACCTGCTCGACCTGCTGCGGGCGCCGGGCGCCGCGCCCGCGTCGCCGGCGCTCGAACGGGTCGACGTCATCCAGCCCGCCCTGTTCGCGGTGCACGTCGCCCTGGCGCGGATGTGGGAAGCCGCCGGTCTTCGTCCCGCCGGGTTGATCGGCCATTCCCAGGGCGAGATCGCCGCGGCCCATGTGGCTGGAGCGCTGGATCTCGCCACCGCGGCGCGCATCGTCGCGGTCCGGTCGCGGGCGGTCGTGAGCCTGGCCGGCACCGGGGGGATGGCCTCGGTGCTGCTGCCCGTCGCCGACGTCCGCGCCCGCCTACGAAACGGCGACTACCCGAGCCTGACCGTGGCTGCGGTGAACGGGCCCCGGATGACCGTCCTGTCCGGTGCCACCGACGACATCCGCGGCCTGGTCGAGGGATACCGGGCCGACGGGGTGCGAGCCCGGGTCGTCGCGGTCGACTACCCTTCGCATGGCCCCGGCATCGCCGCGGTGCGCTCCGGCCTGCTCGCCGATCTGCGCGACGTCACCGCGGGTGCCGGCCGGGTCGCCCTCTACTCGACGGTCACCGGCGGCCGGCTGGAAAGCGGGGCGCTGACCGCTGACTACTGGTATCGGAACCTGCGTGAGCCGGTGGACTTCGACGCGGCGGTGCGCGCCGCGTACGCCGACGGGCACCGGCTGTTCCTGGAATGCAGCGCCCATCCCGTCCTGACCCTCGGCATCGAGGACATCCTCGCCGACCTGGAGCGCGCCACCTCCTCGCGCTCGTCGACGGGTGCCGCGTCCGGGCGGGCACTGGCCACACTGCGTCGTGAGCGGGGTGGCCCGGACCGCTTCCTCACCGCGCTCGCAGAGGCATGGACGGCCGGGGCGCACCTTGACTGGGACACGGTCATGCCGGCCGATGCCCACCTGGTTGACCTGCCCACCGCGGCGTTCGTCCGCCGCCAACTGCGCCCCGGCGGCGCTACCCCCGCGGCCACCGGGCAGCCGGAGCCGGCCCGGCCGCCGGTCGACTCCGCGGGCGCGGTCCACGCGGCGGTCGCCTTGGTATTGGGCCGCGCCGAGCTGGCTGCCGCCGATGCCACGGTGACGTTCCAGGACCTCGGTCTGGACTCCGCTGGTGCGGTGGAGCTGCATCGTCGGCTCACCGACGCGACCGGCCTGTTCCTGTCGCCGGCCGTGGTGTACGACCATCCCACCCCGTCCGCGTTGGCCGCCCATGTCCGAGCGGAGCTGTCGGCCCGGCCCGGGGACGAGCCGGTGACGCCGTCCCCGAGCGTGGCGTCGCCCGGCCCGGATGACCCCGTCGCGATCGTGGCGGTCAGCGGCCGCTGGCCCGGCGCAGACAGTCCACAGGCACTGTGGGATCTGCTCCTCGACGGCCGGGAGAGTACCGGGGACTTCCCGGCTGACCGGGGCTGGGACCTCGAGTCGCTGCTCGGCCCCGCGAGCGGTGGCGGTGGTCGCAGCCGGACCGGCACCGGCGGATTTCTGGCGGACGCCGGGGCATTCGACGCGGCCTTCTTCGGGATCTCCCCCCGGGAGGCCACGGCGATGGATCCCCAGCAGCGGCTACTGCTGGAATCCGCCTGGGAGCTGTTCGAACGAGCGGGTCTGCGGCCGGCGGCGCTGCGCGGCGGACGCACCGGCGTGTTCGTCGGCGTCACCCCGAACGAGTACGGGCCGCGGCTACACGAGATGCCGGACAGCCACGCCGGCCACGGGCTGACGGGAAGTCTGCCGGCCGTCGCCTCCGGGCGGCTGGCCTACGTCTTCGGGCTGCTCGGACCGGCGGTTACGGTCGACACCGCGTGCTCGTCCTCGATGGTCGCCATCCACCTGGCCGTGCGGGCGCTGCGGGCCGGCGAATGTGAACTGGCGCTGGCCGGCGGTGCGGCAGTGCTTGCCACCCCGGGCCTGTTCACCGAGTTCAGCCGCCAGCAGGGGCTCGCCGCGGACGGGCGGTGCAAGCCCTTCAGCGCGGCGGCCGACGGGACGGCATGGTCCGAGGGCGTCGGCCTGCTGCTGTTGGAGCGGCTCTCCGACGCCCGGCGCCAGGGCCATCCGGTCCTGGCCCTGATCCGGGGCACCGCGGTGAACTCCGACGGGGCGAGCAACGGGCTGACCGCCCCGAGCGGCCTGTCCCAGCAGGCCGTGATCCGGGCGGCGCTCGCGGACGCCGGGCTCGGTCCGGCCGACGTCGACGCGCTCGAAGGCCACGGCACCGGTACCGCTCTCGGCGATCCCGTCGAGGCGCAGGCGGTGATCGCCGCCTACGGCCGCGGCCGGGCGCCGGACCGACCGCTGTGGCTGGGCTCGCTCAAGGCGAACATCGGCCACTCGCAGGCCGCCGCGGGCGTGACCGGTGTGGTGAAGATGGTGCGGGCACTGCGGGAGGGCGTGCTGCCGCGCAGCCTGCACGCCGACACGCCGTCGTCGTTCGTCGACTGGTCGGGCGGGTCGGTCGCCCTGCTGGCCGACACGACGCTGTGGCCGAGCACGGGTCGCCCACGGCGGGCCGCGGTGTCGTCGTTCGGGATCAGCGGCACCAACACCCACATCATCCTCGAGCAGGCGCCACCCGCCGAGCCGGGCGAGCGCCGGCCGGCGCGGGCGGAGGCGGACGCGACCGGACCCGTCCCGCTCGTGGTGTCGGCGAAGAACCCCGACGCGCTGGCCGACCAGGCCGTTCGGCTGGCCGACCATCTGGCGGCCAGTCCGGACAGCGGAGGCGGCGACACGCTGGTCGGGACGGCCCGCGCGCTCGCCACGACGCGGACGGTGTTCGCGCACCGTCGCATGGTGCTGGCGCGGGACCGGGCGGACGCCATCGCCGGCCTGCGGGAACTCGCCGGCGCCCAAGCCGACCCCGATGACGCGGTGACCACCCGCGGCGGGCCGACCGCGTTCCTGTTCAGCGGACAGGGCAGCCAGTACGCGGGGATGGCCCGTGGCCTGCTGCGTGCCGCCCCGGCGTTCGCAGCCGCCTTCGACGAGGTCGCCGGCGCGTTCGACGGAATGCTGGAACATCCCCTCGGCGCGGTCGTGCGGGCTGACCCCACCGACGAGCTGGCCGGCCTACTCGATCAGACCGGCTACACACAACCGGCGTTGTTCGCCCTGCACGTGGCCCTGTGGCGGTACGTCCAACCGTTCGGACCGCGGCCGGACTACTTGTTCGGCCACTCGATCGGAGAATTGTCCGCGGCCCACCTCGCGGGCGTACTCAGCCTGCCCGACGCGGTCACGCTGGTGGCGGCGCGGTCCCGGCTCATGCAGGCGCTGCCGGCCGGTGGGGTGATGGTGGCCCTGCAGGGCCGCGAGTCCGACGTTGCGCCGCTGCTCGCCGGACAGAAGGACCGGGTCGCGCTGGCGGCGGTCAACGGGCCCACCTCGGTGGTGGTGTCGGGAGCCGCGGACGCGGTGCTCGCGCTGGCCCGACGGTGGCGCGACGGCGGAGGGAAGACCAAACGCCTCGACACCAGCCACGCCTTCCATTCGCCGTTGATGGAGCCCATGCTGGCGCGGTTCCGAGAGGTCGCGGCTGGGCTGACCTACGCGGCGCCGTCGATTCCCGTCGTGTCGAACCTGACTGGTGAACTCGCCGGCGCGGAGCTGACCGACCCCGAGTACTGGGTTCGCCACGTCCGCGCCACGGTGCGCTTTCACGCGGGTGCCCGCATGTTGTTGGGGCGCGGGGTGCGCCGATTCCTGGAGCTGGGGCCCGGCCCGGTGCTCTGCGCCCTGGTCCGCGACCTGGCGGGTCCGGACGACGACCTGGTAGCGGCCGCGCTGCTGCGGCCGGGACGGCCCGACGCCGAGACCGCGCTGACGGCGCTCGGCAGCCTGTTCGCCGCCGGCGTCGACCTCGACTGGACCGCGGCCCTGCCCGCCGGCGAGGCCGTCGGGGTGGATCCGGCGACCCTGCCCACCTACCCGTTCCAGCGGGAGACCTACTGGCTGAACGCGCCGGCCCCGACGGCCGATCTCGGCTCCGCCGGCGTCGGGACGTCTCACCATCCCCTGCTGCGCGCGTCGGTGGAGCTCGCCGACGGCGGCCGGCTGTTCACCGGGCGACTGTCCCCGGCCGACGAGCCCTGGCTGGCCGACCATCTTCTCGCCGGACATGCCGTGCTGCCCCCCCTCGCGCTCGTCGAGCTGGCCCTGCACGTCGGACGGACGGTCGGCACACCCCGGATCGGCGAGTTCGAGCAGCGGGAGCCGCTGGTCCTGCCCGCGGGTGCGGCGCCACGCGTCCAGGTGCTCGTCACGGCCGCCGCCGAGGACGGCAGCCGGAGGGTCGACATTCACGCCATCACCGACGTCGAGGCCCTCGGGGATGCCGTGGCGACCGGGGACGTCGGCGGCGCACGCTGGACCCGCTACGCTGCCGCGACCCTGCTCCCCGCCGGCACCCGCGGACCGACGGCCGAGGCTCCCACCGGGGAGCAGTGGCCCCCCGCGGACGCCGAACCGGTGGACGTCATGGCGCTCCACGACGAGCTGGCCGCACGCGGCCACACTTTCGGCCCGGCGTCGCACGGTCCGCGCGCGGCTTGGCGGCAGGGACCGGTGCTGCTGGCCGAGGTGGCGCTGCCGGACGAGCTCGCGCCCACGGCGAGCGCCTACGGTCCGCATCCGGCGCTGATCCACGCGGCGCTGTGGCCGGTGCTGGCCCTGCCCGCGGACGGGAACGGCACTTCCGGCGACGACGGCATCGTGCCGCGGCTGCCGGTGGTCTGGACACAGGTGACCGCTTCCGACGCCGCGGTGGGGGCCGAGATTCTTCGGGTCCGGCTTACCCCAGAGCCCGCGGCCACGGTCGCCCTGTACGCCGCGGACGAGCACGACCGCGTGGTGCTCGCTGGCACGTTCGCCCTGCGGCCCGTGGCTGTGCCCGCGCCCGTGGCGTCGTCGGACCCAGACGCTGCCCTGCATGTGATCGACTGGAAGGCCCTGCCGGAGCCGGCCACGGACCACGGAACACCGGCGGCATCAAACGGCGGGTCGGCACAGGGCTGGCAGGTCGTGGCGATCGCTGACCGGGGCCGCGCCGGCGAGTCTCCCGCCGCCGTGACGGATCCCGGACCCGGTGAGACGCCCGCGCCCGCGGTTGTCGTCGTCGACCTGACTGCCCGGCGTCCGCCGGCCGGTGAGACCTTGGTGGCCGAGACGCATACGCTGACCGCGAGCGTGCTCGCCCTCGCGCGGAACCATCTGACGGACCCCCGGTTCGCGCGGAGTCGGCTGCTCGTCGTCACCCGCGGCGCCGTCGCCGCCTCGCCCACCGAGACGGTCACCGACCTGCCGGGCGCGGCCGTGTGGGGACTGCTGCGCGCCGCCGAGGCCGAGTATCCGGGCCGGATCGGCCTCGCCGACATCGACATCGACCTCGACCTCAACGGCGCGATCGGCTTGGGTACCGACTCCGCCGCCGGTGTTGAAGGCGCGGGAGCGGGCGCTCTGCTTGGGGCCTTCGCCCGCGGTGAGAGCCAGTTCGCGGTGCGTGGATCCGAGGTCCGGGTTCCGCGTCTCGTCGCACTCGACCACGCGCGGGTGCCCGCGCCGGGCGACGACGGGCGCCAGCGTCCGCTGGACCCGGACGGCACCGTGCTGATCACAGGTGGCACGGGAACCCTGGGTGGCCTGCTGGCACGTCAGCTCGTCACCGCGCACGGCATCCGGCACCTGCTGCTGGCCAGCCGGCAAGGAACCCGGGCAGAGGGCGTCGTGAAGCTGGTGGCCGAGCTGAGGGAGCTGGGCGCCGAAGCCCGGGTGGTCGAGGCCGACCTGGCCGACCGGGATCAGGTGGCGGCGCTGCTCGGCGCGGTCGACGCGGACCATCCGCTCACCGCGGTCGTCCACGCCGCCGGCCTCGTCCGTGATCGACTGCTGGCCGACCTGGCTCCGGATGACCTCGCCGCGGTGCTGGCGCCCAAGGTGGACGGCGCCTGGAACCTGTACGAGCTCACGGCCGGCATGGACCTCGCCGCGTTCGTCCTCTATTCCTCGGCGGTGGCGACGCTCGGCAACGCCGGGCAGGCGAACTACGCCGCGGCCAACGCCTTCCTCGACGCGCTCGCCGGGCGGGCCCGTGCCGCGGGCCGGGCCGCGGTTTCGCTGGCCTGGGGTCTGTGGGAGCAGCGCAGCGGGGTCTCGGCGGGTATGGGCGCAGCGGCCCGGCGCCGCCTGGCCCGTGCGGGCCTCGCCGCGATGGGCAGCGAGGAGGCGCTCGGCCTGTTCGCACCGGCGCTCCGGGCGCGGCATGCCGTCGTCGTCGCGGCCCGACTGGCCGACGCCGACGAGGCGGGCGCGGACGGTGGGACCGGCGGCGACCCGGGAGTGTCGCCGCTGTTCGCCGACCTACGGACGGCGCGGCGACCGGCCGCGCCGGCCGCGACCAACGTACGCCGACGTGCCGGCGCACGTCCGGCTCACAACAACCTCCGGGCGGACGCCGCCCTGGTGGCGGGACTCGCCGATCTGCCGCTGTCCGAGCGGCATCGGCGGCTGTTGCAGGTGGTGCGCCGCCAGGCGGCGGTGATCCTCGGTCACCGTCGGGCCGAGGACGTCCGGCTGGACCAGGGGCTGCTGGAGGCGGGCCTCGACTCCCTTGGCGCGGTGGAGCTGCGCAACCGGCTCGGTCGCCTGGTCGGGCAGACCCTGCCGACCACCCTGACCTTCGACTACCCGACCCCCCAGGATCTCGCTGGTCATCTGCACGACCTCCTGGTCGCGCCGGGACACCCGGATACACCGGCGCAACGGCAGGCCCCCGCGCGCCCGCACAACGGCGTGGGCGCCGAGCTGACCACGGTCGAACAGCTCGCCGCCGTCGGGGACCAGGACTTGTTCAACCTCATCGACAACGAGCTCGGGATCGGTTGACGACCCGAACAAGCCGGGAGGTACCACTCGTGACCGACGAAAGTACGCTACGCGACTATCTCAACCGGGTGACCGTCGAGCTCCAGCGCACCCGCACCCTGCTCCGGGAACAGGAACAGGCCCGCCGCGAACCCATCGCCGTCATCGGCATGGCCTGCCACTACCCCGGTGAGATCGACAGCCCCGACGACCTGTGGCGATTCGTACGCGACGAGCAGGACGCCATCGGTTCCTTCCCGACCGACCGGGGCTGGGATCTGGGCGCCCTGTTCGACACCGACGCCGACAGCTCCGGGCGCACCTACGCCACGCGGGGCGGCTTCCTGTCGGGCGCGGCCGGGTTCGACGCCGAGTTCTTCGGCATCTCCCCGCGGGAGGCCCTGGCCATCGACCCCCAGCAGCGGCTGCTGCTGCGGACCTCGTGGGAGGCGCTGGAGGACGCCGGGATCGACCCGACGTCGATGCGCCGGCGGCCTGCCGGAGTGTTCGCCGGTCTCGTCGCTCAGGACTACGGCCCCAGCCTGCACCACCCTCCGGCCGAGAACACCGACGGCTACGTGCTCACCGGCACCACGGCGAGTGTCGCTTCTGGTCGCATCGCCTACACCCTCGGCCTGGAGGGCCCGGCGGTCACCATCGACACGGCCTGCTCATCCTCACTGGTAGCCGTGCACCTCGCGGTGCGCTCCCTGCGCGACGGTGAGTCCGAGGTGGCGCTGGCCGGGGGAGCCACCGTGCTGGCCACCCCGGGCCTGTTCATCGAGTTCGCCCGCCAGCGGGGCCTCGCCCGCGACGGCCGGGTGAAGGCCTACGCGGGGTCCGCCGACGGCACCACCTGGAGTGAGGGTGTCGGAATGCTCGTCCTGCAGCGCCTGTCCGACGCGCGGCGGGCCGGCCACCGCGTGCTCGCGGTTATCCGCGGCACCGCCGTCAACCAGGACGGCCGCAGCGGTCAGCTGACTGCGCCGAGTGGTCCGGCGCAGCAGCGGGTGATTCGGGCGGCGTTGGCGGAGGCGGGGTTGTCGGGTGCGGAGGTGGATTTGTTGGAGGGGCATGGTACGGGGACGAAGTTGGGTGATCCGATCGAGGCGCAGGCGTTGTTGGCGACGTATGGGCGGGATCGGGTGGGGGGCCGTCCGGCGTGGTTGGGGTCGTTGAAGTCGAATATTGGTCATACCCAGGCGGCGGCTGGGGTGGGTGGGATCATCAAGGTGGTGCAGGCGCTGCGCCATGGGGTGTTGCCGCGCACGTTGCATGTGGACGAGCCGTCACCGCACGTCGACTGGTCCGCCGGCGCCGTCGAACTGCTCACCTCCAGCCACGACTGGCCGCAGACCGGCGAGCCCCGGCGGGCGGCGGTGTCCTCGTTCGGGATCAGTGGTACCAACGCCCACGTCATCGTCGAGCAGGCGCCCGCCGAGGAACCGTCGACACCGCTCGCGGCCGCGCCCGCCCTGGTTTGGACGCTCTCGGCGCCGGCACCGGCCGGGCTCGCGGCCCAGGCCGCCGCGTTGCACGCCTTCGTCGCCGGCACGTCGGCACCGGATCCGGCGGATGTCGGCGCGGCCCTGGTCGGGCGTACCCGCTTCGATGAGCGGGCGGTCCTCGTCGCTGAGGACGCCGCGGGGCTCGCCGATCTCGCCCAGGCCCTGGCCGAGAACCGCCCGGCGGCGGACATCGTGCGCGGCCGGGCCGGTCTGCCGGGGCGCACCGTGCTGGTGTTCCCCGGGCAGGGCACACAGTGGGCGGGAATGGCCCGGGACCTGCTGGCGGACTCGACCGTCTTCGCTGCGCGGTTCGACGATGCCGCGCGGGAGCTCGCGCCGTTCGTCGACTGGTCACCGCGCGACGTCCTGGCGGGGGTGCCGGGCGCGCCCGATCTGAACCAGGTGGACGTCGTGCAGCCGCTGTCGTGGGTGGTGTCGGTGTCGCTGGCGGCCCTGTGGGCGTCGTTCGGCGTGCGCCCGGACGCGGTGGTCGGACACAGCCAGGGTGAGATCGCTGCGGCGGTGGTGGCCGGTGCGCTGTCGCTCGCCGACGGGGCCCGGGTAGTCGCCCGGCGATCCCAGGCCCTGCGGGCGCTGGCCGGTTCGGGCGGGATGGCCTCGGTGGAACTGCCGCGCGCCGAAGCCGAGCGGCTTCTCGCCCGCTGGCCGGGGCGGATCTCGGTGGCTGCGGTGAACGGGCCCAACCATCTGGTCGTCGCCGGGCAGCCCGGGCCGCTGGCCGAGATGGTCAGAGCGGCCGCGGCCGAGGGCGCGCGAGCCAGGCTCATCCCGGTCGACTACGCCTCGCACACCGAGGACGTCGAGGCGATCCGCGCCGAGATCCTGGACGCGCTGGCACCCGTGACGCCGCAGGTCACGGCGTCCACGCCGCTGTTGTCGACGCTCACCGGACAGTGGGTCCAGCCCGCTGACCTCGACGCCGGGTACTGGTACGCGAACCTGCGCGGCACTGTGCGCCTGGCGGAGGCGGTGCGGTCCCTGGCCGACGAGGGCTACACCACCTTCATCGAGGCCAGCGCGCATCCGGTACTGACCGGCGCGATCGCGGCGACCCTGGAGGACGCCGGTGTCGACGGGGTCGTCGTCGGGTCGCTGCGCCGCGATCAAGGCGGGCTCCGACGCTTCGTCACCTCGGTGGCGGAGGCGTCCGTGCGCGGCGTCGCCGTCGACTGGTCGCCGCTGTTCGGCGGGCGAGGTCCGCACCGGGTCAGCCTGCCGACCTACGCCTTCCAGCAGCGCCGGTACTGGCTCCCGCCAACCCCCGTCCCCGCGACCGCCGGTGGGCCCGCCGCGGAATCGCCGGCCGAGAGGTGGAGCCACCGGGTGGCCTGGCAGCCCGCTGCGGTGCCACCGGAACGTCCGCTGCGGGGGCGCTGGGTCCTCGCGCTGCCGGCGCATGCCGCCGAGCACCCCTTCGCCGCGGCGGCGACCGATGCCCTGCGGTCCGCCGGGGCAGCCGAGGTGGTGCCGCTCATCGTGGACGACCCGCGGCGTGAGCACATCGGCGCGCTGCTGGCGAGCCACCTCGATCCGGACCAGGTCGACGGGCCGGCAGGAATCCTGTCCCTGCTGACCCTGGCCGGGAACGCGGCGCACCCGGACCACTCCGAGCTGCCCTGGTTCCACGCGGCCACAGTCGCGCTGGTGCAGGCGGCAACCGACATCGAGCTGATCAATCCGATCTGGGTCGTGACGACCGGCGCCGTCAGCACCACGGCGGCCGGCGGCGCGCGCCACGACGCGGGCCAGGACGAGGACGCCGTCGGGCAGCCCGAGCAGGCACTGCTGTGGGGCTTCGGCGCGATCGTCGCCGCGGAGCTGCCTGAGCGGGCCGGCGGTCTGCTCGACCTGCCCGCTGACCCCACCGCCGCCCACTGGGCCCACGCCGCACGCGTCCTGGCTGGTGGGGAGTCCGAAGTGGCCGTCCGGGACGGCACGGCGGGGCCTGCCTCCTGGGCACGGCGCCTGATCGCGGCGCCGCCGCGGCCCGACCGGCGGGTCGCCGAGTGGCGCCCGTCGGGCACCGTGCTGGTCACGGGCGGCACCGGGGCGCTGGGCGGGCATCTGGCGCGCTGGCTCGCCCGCCGTGGCGCGCCGCGGGTCCTGCTGGTCAGCCGGCGCGGCGCGGCCGCTCCGGGCGCCGATCTCCTGCGGGACGAGCTGGCCGAGCTGGGCACCGAGGCCGTGTTCGCCGCCGCTGACGTCGCCGACCGGGCCGCCCTGGCCGGGATCATCGCCGCTATCCCCGCGTCGACCCCGCTGACAGCGGTCATCCACGCCGCGGGCGTGCTCGACGATGCCCTGATCGACAGGCTCACGCCCGAACAGCTTGGCCACGCGGGCCGGGCCAAGGTCACCGGTGCCCGCAACCTGCACGAACTGACAGCGGATCTGGACCTTGAGCGGTTCATCCTGTTCTCGTCGCTGGCCGGGACCTGCGGCATACCTGGCCAGGGCAACTACGCACCGGCCAACGCCTACCTCGACGCCCTCGCCGCCCACCGTCGTGCGCGGGGGCTGCCCGCGACGGCGCTGGCCTGGGGTCACTGGGCTGGTGGTGGCATCGCCGGCCCGGACATCGAGGTGAAACTACGCCGCTACGGCATCGTCGAGCTGGCACCGGACGCGGCCCTGTCCGTGCTCGACCTGGCCGTTGACCACGACGTACCGCACCTGGTCATCGCGGATGTGGACTGGGGCCGGTTCTTCGCCGGCCGTCCGCACCCGATTGCCACGCTTCTGGCGGCGAACCGTCCGGCGGCCCACGGCGGTTCGGGTATCGCGGCCGGAGCATCGCCCAGCGGGCAGGACACGGATTCCCCCACTGACCTGTTCACCCTCGTCCGGGCCGAGGCCGCGGCCGTACAGGCCCGCTCTGGGCCCGAGGCGATCGACCTGGAGCGCACCTTCGCTGACCAGGGCTTCGACTCACTCACCGCACTGGAACTGCGCAACCGACTCGTTGCTGCCGTCGGCACCACGCTGCCCGCCGGGCTGGTGTTCGACCATCCGACGCCTCGGACGCTCGCCGAGTTTCTGCGCGGGCGGCTCGGTGACCACGCCGAAACGGCCGGACCTGCGGCGCCCGACGCCGTCGCGGCGGCAGCCGACGAGCCGATCGCGATCGTGGGCATGGCCTGCCGGTTCCCGGGTGGGGTGAGTTCACCCGAACAGCTGTGGGAGCTGGTCGACGCCGGTGTCGACGCGGTCGGCGAGTTCCCCGCCGACCGTGGCTGGGATCTGACCGCGCTCTTCCACCCGGACCCCGACCATCCCGGCACCTCGTATTCGGACCGGGGCGGTTTCCTGCATGACGCGGCCGCGTTCGACGCCGCGTTGTTCGGTATCTCGCCGCGGGAGGCGTTGGCGACGGACCCGCAGCAGCGGTTGTTGCTGGAGACGACGTGGGAGGCGTTGGAGGACGCGGGAATTGATCCGACGTCGCTGCGTGGTAGCCGCACCGGCGTTTTCGCTGGAATCGCCGGTGTCGACTACGGCGCACTCGGTGCCACGGCGCCCGGAGAACTGGAGGCGTACCTGGGAATCGGTAACGCGATGAGTGTGGCGTCGGGTCGGGTGGCGTATTCGTTCGGGTTCGAGGGTCCGGCGGTGACGGTGGATACGGCGTGTTCGTCGTCGTTGGTGGCGATGCATCTGGCGGTGCAGTCGCTGCGTTCGGGGGAGAGCGATCTGGCGCTGGCCGGCGGGGTCGCCGTCATGGCGACGCCGACGACGTTCATCCAGTTCAGCCGCCAGCGCGCGATGTCGGTTGACGGCCGGTGCAAGGCGTTCGCCGAGGGCGCCGACGGGGCTGGCTGGGCGGAGGGGGTGGGTGTTGTGTTGTTGGAGCGGTTGTCGGTGGCGCGGCGGGCTGGTCATCGGGTGTTGGCGGTGGTGCGGGGTTCGGCGGTGAATCAGGATGGGGCGTCGAATGGTCTGACGGCGCCGAGTGGTCCCGCGCAGCAGCGGGTGATTGGTGCGGCGTTGGCGAGTGCGGGGTTGTCGGCGGTGGATGTGGATGTGGTGGAGGCGCATGGTACGGGGACGGCGTTGGGGGATCCGATTGAGGCGGAGGCGTTGATCGCTGCTTATGGTCGGGGGCGGTCGGGGGGGCGGCCGTTGTTGGTGGGGTCGGTGAAGTCGAATGTGGGTCATACGCAGGCGGCGGCGGGTGTGGCTGGTGTGATCAAGATGGTGGAGGGTTTGCGGCGGGGGTGGGTGCCGGCTTCGTTGCATGTGGAGGAGCCGTCTTTGCATGTGGATTGGTCGGCGGGTGTGGTGGAGGTGGTGCGGGAGGGTCGGGCGTGGCCGTCGGTGGGTCGGGTGCGTCGGGCGGGTGTGTCGGCGTTCGGAGCCAGTGGCACCAACGCCCACGTCATCCTCGAACAGGCGCCCGCCGAGCCGCCCAGGCGCGACCAGGGTCCGACCGCGGCCCCGCCGACGCTCGCCTGGGTGGTGTCCGGTCGCGGCGAGGAGGCCCTGCGGGCCCAGGCCGCTCGCCTGCACCGGCATCTCGCGGACCGGCCGGATCTCGGCCCGGTCGCGGTCGCCCACGCGCTCGCCGGTTCACGGGCGCGGCTGGACCGCGGCGCCGCCGTGGTGGCGGCGGACCGGGACGGCCTGCTCGCCGGACTGGCGGCGCTGTCTCGGGGCGAGCCGTCCTCGGCGGTGGCGCGGCTCGCCGTGCCCACCGGCGCCCCGCGGGTGGCGTTCCTGTTCAGCGGCCAGGGGAGCCAGCGCCCCGAGATGTGCCGCGAGGCCCACGGCGCCTTCCCGGTGTTCGCCGCCGCCTTCGACGAGGCGGTCGCCGAGCTGGACCGGCACCTCGTCGGATATACCGACCAGTCGATCGGCGCCGCCGTCTTCGCCCCCGAGCGGAGCAGCCCACTGGAGAACACGCTGTACACCCAACCGGGCCTGTTCGCCGTCGAGGTCGCGCTGTTCCGGCTGTGGGAGTCGTGGGGGGTGCGACCGGATCTCGTCGCCGGGCACTCCATCGGCGAGATCGCCGCCGCCCACGTCGCCGGGGTGCTCTCCCTGTCCGACGCGGCCCTCCTCGTCGCGGCCCGCGCACGGCTGATGGCCGCGCTGCCGCCCGGCGGCGCGATGAGTGCGATCGAGGCAACCGAGGACGAGGTGCGTTCGCTGCTCGGGGGCAACCCGGAGGTCGACATCGCGGCGGTCAACAGCCCGTCCTCGGTGGTCGTCTCCGGTGACGAGGCCAGGACGCTGCAGATTGCCGAGGCCTTCGCGGCGCTGGGACGACGTACCCGCAGGCTGCGGGTCAGCCACGCGTTCCACTCGCCGCGGATGGATCCGATGCTGGCGGAGTTCGGCCGGGTGGCGGCCTCGCTGACCTACCGGCCCGCCACGATCACGCTGGTGTCCGCCCTGACCGGGCGCACCGCGACCCAGGCCGAGCTCGCTCGGCCCGACTACTGGGTTCGTCATGTGCGAGAAGCGGTCCGCTTCGCCGACGCGCTCGGCGAACTGTCGCGGGCCGAGGCGACCATGTTCGTGGAGCTCGGCCCGGGCTCCGTGCTGACCGGTCTGACCCGGGAGACACTCGCCGCCAGCACCCGCGGGGTGCTGGCGGTGCCCGCGCTTCGCCGCGGCCGCGGCGAAGCGGAGTCGCTGGTCTCGGCGCTCGCCCAGGTCCATCTCGCCGGAGCCGCGGTGGACTGGCCAGCGGTGCTCGGCCAGGCCCCGGCCGACCCTGTCGACCTGCCCACCTACGCCTTCCAACGGCGCCGGTTCTGGCTTGCCGAGGCGCCGGGATCCCCCGACGCCGTCGGACTGGGCCTGGCCAGCGCCGACCATCCGCTGCTCGGCGCGGCCGTCACCCTCGCCGAGCGGGGCGGGACGCTGCTGACCGGCCGGCTCTCGCTCGGCAGCCACCCGTGGCTGGCCGATCATGTCGCGCTGGGCCAGGTCATCGTGCCGGGCGCGGCGCTGGTGGAGATCGCGATCGCGGCTGGTGACCGGGTGGGCGCCGCCACGCTGGACGAGCTGGTGATCACCCAGCCGTGCGTGCTCGACGACGGCGGCGTCGTGGTGCAGGTCGCCGTCGCCGCCGAGGATCCGGACGGCCGGCGGCCCCTGACGATCCACTCCCGCCGGGTCGGGGACGACGACAGCCCCTGGATCCGGCATGCCCAGGGCTGGCTCGCCCCCGGACGAGCCCCGGCCGGCGAGGACGTGCCGGGCCTGGTCGGCGCCTGGCCGCCGCCGGACACTGAGGTCATCGACCCCGCCCAGGTCCGCGCGGCGCTGTCCGGCGCGGGCCTGGACTACGGGCCGGCTTTCCTCGGCCTGCACGCCGCGTGGCGGGCCCCTGGCGGCGACGCGACGTATTTCGCCGAGGTCACGCTGCCTGACGGCGCCCGTCCGGACGCCGCCCGCTACGGCCTGCACCCTGCACTGCTCGACGCGGCCACGCAGGTCATCGCCGTGCACGTCGCGGGCAGCGGGGACGGGGCGAGCGCGCCGCGGCTGCCCTTCGCGTACCGGGACGTCCAGCTGTTCGCCGCGGGCGCGGCACACCTGCGGGTCCGGCTGCGGGTGGCCGCCGACGGAGGCGTCACCCTCGACGCCAGCGACAGCGTCGGTGCACCGGTCCTGCGCATCGGTTCGCTGGCCACCCGGCCGGTGCGCGCCGAGGATCTGGGTTCCGGCCTCGCCGGCGCCGGTCTGTTCGCCGTGACGTGGTCGCCGCTGCCGGACGCCGCGCCGGAGCGGGTGGACGCGACGCTTGGGCCGGTCGCCGGCGCACTGCTGCTGGCTCGTCCCGCCTTCGCTGACGTGGCGGCGTTGTCCGGACTGCTGGACCAGGGGGTCGCCCCACCGGCGTCGGTGGTCTACGTGCCGGAGACCGGAACCACCGAGATGGCCGGTTCGGCCACCGCGACGCCGGCCCAGGCCGTCCACGCCGCCGCGGCGCGGACCCTGCGCCTGCTGCGGGACTGGTTCGCCGAGCCGCGGCTGCGGGCGACCCAGCTGGTGGTCGCCACCCGCGCCGCGGTCGACGGGTTCGACCGGGACGGGCTCGACCGGCGGGCCGCCGAGGGTGATCCCGCCGCGCTGGCCGACCCGGCGTCCAGTCTGGCGGACGCGGCGGTGTGGGGCCTGGTGAGCTCGGTGCAGTCCGAACAGCCTGGCCAGGTACTGCTCGTCGACCTCGGGAGTGCCACCGATGAGAACGATCTGGATCGTGCGGTGGGCGTGGCGCTCGCCGGCGACGAGCCGCGGGTGGCACTGCGCGCGGGTGTCGTCAGCGCACCACGACTGACCCGCCAGCCGGCGCCGGCCGCGCCTGCCCGAGCCTGGGACCCTGAGGGCACCGTCGTCATCACCGGCGCGACGGGCACGCTCGGGGCGTTGTTCGCCCGGCATGCCGTGACCGCCCGCGGCGCGCGGCGCCTGCTGCTGCTCAGCCGCGCCGGAGCGGACGCCGACAATGCCACCGAGCTCGCCCAGACCCTGACCGAACTGGGAGCCAGCGTGCGGTTCGCCGCGGTGGACGTCGCCGACCGCGAGGCACTGGCCGCGGTTCTGGCCACGGTCGATGATTATCCTGTCACTGCCGTCGTGCACGCCGCGGGTGTCATCGCCGACGGAGTGCTGGCCTCGCAGGACGACGAGCGTCTGCGCGCTGTGCTGCGGCCCAAGGTCGACGGTGCCTGGAACCTGCACGAGCTGACCGCCGGCGCGCCGCTGGTCGACTTCGTCCTGTTCTCCTCCGTCTCCGGGCTGTTCGGCAGTCCGGGGCAGAGCAACTACGCGGCGGCGAACACCGTGCTCGACGCGCTGGCATCCGTGCGTGCCGCGCGGGGACTGCCGGCCCGCTCCCTGGCCTGGGGTCAGTGGGCGCCGGCGAGCGCCATGACCGGGCGGCTGTCCACCGCCGATCTGACCAGGGCCCGGCGGGCCGGGCTGCGGCCGATCGACGAGGCCACGGGTATGGCCCTGTTCGAGGCGGCCCTGAGGGCATCCGGTCCGTTGCTCGTGCCAGCCCCGCTGGACCTGGCCGCGGTCCGTGCCGGCACTGACGCCCCGCCGGCCCTGCTGCGTTCCCTGCCGGCGCCGACCCGGGCGGGAACCCGGCGGGCGAGCGCCGTCGCGTCCGACCAGGGCGAAGCGGCGCCGCTGGTCGCCCTCCTCGCGAGCCATCCGGCCCAGGATCGGGCGCGGCTGCTGCTCGACGAGGTCAGCGCCGAGGTCGCCGCGGTGCTGGGCGTGGACGCGGGCGATGTCGACGCCCAACGGGCCTTCACCGACATCGGCGTGGACTCGCTGACCGCGCTGGAGCTGCGCAACCGGCTCGCGGTGCGCTCCGGTCAGCATCTGCCGGCCACCCTGGTATTCGATCATCCAACGCCGACCGCTCTCGCCGGCCATCTCGGCACGATCCTGTTCGCCGACCCGTCCACGCACGACCGGCCCGCGGCGGCCGCCGCCGGTGCCGCCGGTGCCGTGCCGCCGTCCCGGACGGGCGAGTGGGACGAGCCGATCGCGATCGTCGGGATGGCCTGCCGCTATCCGGGTGGGATCGGCTCCGCCACCGATCTGTGGGAGGCGGTGACGGCCGGGCTCGACGCGACCAGTGACTTTCCGGACGACCGTGGCTGGGACCTCGAGTCGCTGTTCGACGACGATCCAGACCGTCCCGGGACGTCGTATGTCCGCCGCGGCGGTTTCCTGCATGACGCGGCCGCGTTCGACGCGGAGTTCTTCGGTATCTCGCCGCGGGAGGCGTTGGCGACGGACCCGCAGCAGCGGTTGTTGCTGGAGACGACGTGGGAGGCGTTGGAGGACGCGGGAATCGATCCGACGTCGCTGCGTGGCAGCCGCACCGGCGTTTTCGCCGGGCTGATGTACCACGACTACGCCCCGTCGCCGACGGATGCGCCGGAACACCTGGAAGGTCTGGTCGGCAATGGTAACGCGGGCAGTGTGGCGTCGGGTCGGGTGGCGTATTCGTTCGGGTTCGAGGGTCCGGCGGTGACGGTGGATACGGCGTGTTCGTCGTCGTTGGTGGCGATGCATCTCGCGGTGCAGTCGCTGCGTTTGGGGGAGAGCGATCTGGCGCTGGCCGGGGGCGTGACGGTGATGTCCTCACCCGGGGCGTTCACCGAGTTCTCCCGCCAGCGTGGCCTCGCGCCGGACGGCCGGTGCAAGGCGTTCGCCGAGGGCGCCGACGGCGTCGCCTGGGCGGAGGGGGTGGGTGTTGTGTTGTTGGAGCGGTTGTCGGTGGCGCGGCGGGCTGGTCATCGGGTGTTGGCGGTGGTGCGGGGTTCGGCGGTGAATCAGGATGGGGCGTCGAATGGTCTGACGGCGCCGAGTGGTCCCGCGCAGCAGCGGGTGATTGGTGCGGCGTTGGCGAGTGCGGGGTTGTCGGCGGTGGATGTGGATGTGGTGGAGGCGCATGGTACGGGGACGGCGTTGGGGGATCCGATTGAGGCGGAGGCGTTGATCGCTGCTTATGGTCGGGGGCGGTCGGGGGGGCGGCCGTTGTTGGTGGGGTCGGTGAAGTCGAATGTGGGTCATACGCAGGCGGCGGCGGGTGTGGCTGGTGTGATCAAGATGGTGGAGGGTTTGCGGCGGGGGTGGGTGCCGGCTTCGTTGCATGTGGAGGAGCCGTCTTTGCATGTGGATTGGTCGGCGGGTGTGGTGGAGGTGGTGCGGGAGGGTCGGGCGTGGCCGTCGGTGGGTCGGGTGCGTCGGGCGGGTGTGTCGGCGTTCGGGGTGAGTGGCACCAACGCGCATGTGATTTTGGAGCAGGTGCCGCGGGAGCTGGTTTCGGTGGATGGGGAGCCTGCCGGTGCCGAGGTTGAGGCCGAGGTTGAGGCGGGTGCTGGTGCCGGGGTGACGGCGGAGGGGGCGGCCAGGGCCGTGCCCTGGGTGCTGTCCGCTCACACGCCCCGTGCCCTCGCGGCACAGGCCGCGCGCCTGGCCGCAGCACTTCGGGATTCCCGTCCCCCAGTGGTCACCAAACCAGGTGTCGAGCCAGCCGCCGAGGAGGAATCCGGGCCATCGGCCGTGGCGGTGGTTCCGGTGGCATCGGCGCCACCGGCGGAGGTGGCCGCGGCGCTTGTGCACTCCCGAGCGCTGCTCGCCGAACGCGCGGTCGTGCTCGGCGAGGACCACACGGCCCTCGCGGCGGGGCTCGACGCCCTGGCCCGGGGTGCGGCGGACCCTCACCTCGTGCGGGGTCGGGCGGCCACCGCAGACCCGGGACGGCACGTGTTCGTGTTCCCGGGGCAGGGCGCCCAGTGGGTGGGGATGGGCCGGGAGCTGCTCGCGTCCTCACCGGTGTTCGCCGCCCGGTTCGACGAGTGCGCGGCGGCGCTCGCACCACACGTGGATTGGTCGCCGCGGGCGGTGGTGGCCGGCGAGCCAGGTGCGGCGAGCCTGGAGCGGGTGGACGTCGTCCAGCCGGCGCTGTGGGCGGTGATGGTCTCGCTGGCCGCGGTGTGGGAATCGCTCGGCGTGCGCCCGGACGCGGTGGTCGGGCACAGCCAGGGTGAGATCGCCGCGGCGGTGGTCGCCGGGGCGCTCAGCGTTGCGGACGGGGCCCTCGTGGTCGCGCGCCGGGCGCGGGCACTGGTCGCTTTGGCCGGCCGCGGCGGGATGGCGTCCGTCGAACTGCCGCCCAGCGAGGTGGCGCGGCTGATCGCCGAGGTCGCCGTGGAACCCGGCGGTGACCCGAAGCCGGGCGACGGCGTCGCGACGCCGTCGGCGGCCGACATCGCGGTCATCAACGGCCCGGCGTCGGTCGTGGTGTCGGGGACCGTGCCGGTCCTCGTCCGCCTGGTGGAACGGGCTCAGGCCGGCGGCGCCCGCGCGCAGCTCGTCCAGGTGGACTACGCGTCCCACTCGGCCCAGATCGAGGCGCTGGAGGAGCAGATGCGCGCGACGCTGGCCGAGGTACGCCCGAGCGCGCCGGTGATCCCGATGTTCTCCACCGTCACCGGAGACTGGATCACCGGGGCGGCCCTGGACGCCGGCTACTGGTATGCCAACCTGCGCCAGCCGGTGGGCTTCCACACGGCGGTCACCGCCCTGGAGGCGGCCGGGTTCACCATGTTCGTCGAGGTCAGCCCGCATCCTGTCCTGGCCGGCAGCGTCGCCGCGACGCTGGCCGACGGCGCGGGGGCCTTCGTGGTCTCCACCCTGCGCCGTGACGACGGAGGTCTGTCCCGGTTGCTCACCTCCGCCGCCGAGGCCTTCGTGCGGGGTGTCGACGTCGACTTCCCGGCCGTGCTCGGCGGGGCGAGCGGCCGGTCGGTCCGGCTGCCGCGTTTCGCGTTCGACCGGACGCGGTACTGGCTGGCCCCGGCGGACGCGCCCACCTCCGCACCGGCACCGGCGACCGCCGCTGACGAGCAGTTCTGGGAGATCGTGCGGGCCGGTCGTCCCACCGATGTCGCCGAGACTCTGGGCGTGCGCGACGACGACACCCGCGCGGCGCTGGATACCGTGCTGCCCGCGCTGTCCCGCTGGTGGGAGCACCGTCAGGAGTCGGCGCGCATCGACGCCTGGCGGCATCGGGTGGTCTGGCGGCCCTGGCACTCGCCGGGCCCGGCGGCGCTCGCCGGGCACTGGCTGCTGGTCGTGCCCGAGTCCGGACCGGCCGATCCGGCCGTGGCGGCGGCCGCGGCCGGCCTGCGCCGCCGCGGCGCTGAGGTGATCACGGTATCGCTCGCGCCGCAGGACGCCGACCGGGCCGCGGTGGCCAGGGAGATCGCCGCCGCGGTGCCGGAGAGCATGGCGATCTCCGGGGTGCTCAGCCTGCTGGCACTGTCCGGCGGTGCACTGTCCAGCGGCGCGGTGGTCGACGACAGTGCGGACACCCCCTGGCTGCACAAGGCGACACTCGCCCTGGTGCAGGCACTGGTGGACATCCGGCGAGTCGCGCCGCTGTGGCTGGTCACCCGGGGTGCGGTCGCGACCGGCGCGGACGAGGCGGTCAGCGACCCCGACCAGGCACTGCTGTGGGGCCTCGGTCCGATCATCGGAGTGGAGAACCCGGATCTGTGGGGCGGCGTCATCGATCTTGACGATCTTGTCGACCCGCGTTCCTGGGAGCTGGCCGCCGACGCCTTCGGTGCCGTGACCGGCCCGCACCGGGAACACGAGCTGGCCGTGCGGCGTGGTCAGCCGCGCGCTCGCCGGCTGGTACGCGACCCGCGCCGGGACGCACGGCCGGGTTCGGCGGCCGGTCGCTGGCGACCGCGGGGAACCGCGCTGATCACCGGCGGGACGGGCGCCCTCGGTGGGCACGTCGCCCGCTGGCTGGCGCGCCAGGGCGCCGAGCATCTGGTGCTGGTCAGCCGGCGCGGCGAGCAGGCCCCCGGGGCCGCCGAACTGGTCGCCCAGCTGCGCGACCTTGGTGCCGAGGTCACGGTGGCCGCGGGCGATGTCGGGGACGCGAGGCGGCTGCGGGAAGTGATCGCCGACCTGCCGGAGAAGTATCCTCTGCGCTCGGTGTTCCACGCCGCGGCCACACTCGACGACGCCGTGCTGGACGCGCTGACTCTGGCCCAGGTCGACCATGCCACCGGCGCCAAGATCAATGGAGCGCGGCATCTCGACGCCCTGACCCGCGGGCTCGACCTGGACCGGTTTGTCCTGTTCTCCTCGGTGGCCGGCGTGTGCGGTGTGGCCGGGCAGGGCAACTACGCGCCAGGGAACGCCTTCCTCGACGCGCTGGCCGACTGGCGGCGGGCCGCCGGGCTGCCAGCGACGACGATCGGCTGGGGCCACTGGGCCGGCGGTGGCATCGCCGCACCCGAGATCGAGGTACGCTTGGGCCGGTACGGCCTGACCATGCTGCCGCCCGAGCAGGCCGTCGAGGCACTGGGCCAGATCCTCGACGACGACGACTCCGGACTGTTGGTCTGCGACATCGACTGGGCGGTGCTGTTCGGCGCGCGGGGCTATCCGCTGGTGCGTGAACTGCTGCCCGCCGCGACCGCGGCCGGCACGACGACGACCGAGGCCGCGAGCACCGGCGGCGCCGGAGCCGCTCCGCTCGCCGGGCGGATCGGCGCGCTTCCCCTCGACGAGCGGCAGCGGGCACTGACCCGGGCTGTCCAGGAGCAGGCGGCGGTGGTCCAGGGGCATCCCGATCCGGACGCCGTGGACCCCGGGCGCACCTTCGCCGAGCAGGGCTTCGACTCGGTGACGGCGCTGGAGTTGCGCAATCGCCTGGCCACCGAGAGCGGCTTGCGGTTGCCGGCCGGCATCGTGTTCGACCATCCCACCCCGGCGGCACTCGCCGGGTTCCTACTCGCCGGCCTAGGCCCGGCCGAGGACGGGCTGGACGAGACCCTGGCCGGCATCGAGCGGGTCGCCGCGCGGGGATCCGAGATGGACAGCACCGACCGGGCGCTCGTGGCCATCCGACTGCGTGAGGTCCTGGCGCGCCTGGACGACGTGGCGGACACCGTGCCCGACGACGCGCCCGAGCCCGGTGCCGAGGCCGACGTGGCGGCCCGGCTGGCGGAGGCCTCGGACGCCGAGTTGATCGACATCATCGGCAAGACCCTCGGCATCTCCTGACCCGACGCGACGAGGCAACCGTGACGAGAGGGAAACGGACATGAGCGACAACCAGCTCCGGGACCTGCTGAAGAAGGTGGCCGGTGAGCTGCACGACACCCGGGAGCAGCTGCGGCGGGTCACCGACGAACAGACCGAGCCGATCGCGATCGTGGGGATGGCCTGCCGCTATCCGGGCGGGGTGGACTCGCCGGAACAGCTGTGGGAGCTGGTCGAGGCCGGTGTCGACGCGGTCGGCGAGTTCCCCGCCGACCGTGACTGGCCGCTGGACCGCCTTTTCGACGACGATCCCAACGTTCCGGCCACCTCGTATGTGCGCCAGGGCGGTTTTCTGGCCTCGGTAGCCGACTTCGATGCCGACTTCTTCGGTATCTCCGCACGGGAGGCGTTGGCGACCGACCCGCAGCACCGGCTGCTGCTGGAAACCTCCTGGGAGGCGTTCGAACGGGCGGGGATCGACCCGCTGTCGCGCAAGGGCAGCCGTACCGGCGTGTTCGCCGGGCTCAACGGGGCCGACTATGCCGCACGGCTCGCCCGGGTGCCCAATTCCGTCGACGGTTATGTCGGCAACGGTAACGCGATGAGTGTGGCGTCGGGTCGGGTGGCGTATTCGTTCGGGTTCGAGGGTCCGGCGGTGACGGTGGATACGGCGTGTTCGTCGTCGTTGGTGGCGATGCATCTCGCGGTGCGGTCGCTGCGGTCCGGGGAATGTGATCTGGCGCTGGCCGGCGGGGTGACGGTGATGTCGTCACCCCTTGCCTTCCAGGAGTTCTCTCGCCTGCGCGGGCTCGCCGCCGACGGCCGGTGCAAGGCATTCGCCGCCGCGGCGGACGGCACCGGCTGGGCGGAGGGGGTGGGTGTTGTGTTGTTGGAGCGGTTGTCGGTGGCGCGGCGGGCTGGTCATCGGGTGTTGGCGGTGGTGCGGGGTTCGGCGGTGAATCAGGATGGGGCGTCGAATGGTCTGACG
>Ga0207710_10000313_pt1 | contig 37788 bp, 29 predicted proteins | sample KBSS24metaG_FD_184400 | JGI IMG/M metagenome (GOLD analysis project Ga0207710, IMG submission 184400) | Switchgrass rhizosphere microbial communities from Kellogg Biological Station, Michigan, USA - KBS S2-4 metaG (SPAdes) (version 2) | ecosystem: Host-associated > Plants > Roots > Rhizosphere...
ATCGGCGCGACCGTCCACGGCCCGCGGCAGTGTTCCCGTGCGTGATCCTCCGCTGCCGTCGCCGACGGGAACGGGCCGATCATGCCCTCAAGTCTGCGACACAGGGTGAACGTCGCGACTCCCCACAGCATCGAACCGACCGCCGCACGTTCCACGGGGACGCTGGCATCGAACCGGTCCGCCCATCTACTCCCGGACGGCTCCACACATCGAGTTCGCGCCGACACAGCGGTCATGGCACGACTCTCCTTCCGCACGGTCAGGAGCCTGTTCACCCGCACCCACACGGCGCTCACCAAGGCAGGGTTAGGCAGGCCGATTCGGGAGATCAGCCCTCGACGGCCTTGTCCGACGAGCCCTCACGCACCGCGTCGGCCAGCGCCACCGTCAGGCCCTGACGCACCTCCGAGACACGCCGGATCTGGTCGGCGTCGAGTTCCCGCAGCCCGTTGACCCGGTGGCGCGCCCAGGTACGGCCCAGCTCCAACGCCCGGTACGACCAGCCCATCAGCAGCCGGTCGACCCGATCCAGGTCCGTCTTCCCGGGCAGCTTCTCCCCGTACACGATCCGGTGAATCTCGGAGACGTCACCGGCCATCTGCACCATGAGCGTGTCCGCGTCCGCCGTGTAGAAGGTGCAGCACTCCACCAGCATCTGAACCTGCAACTCGGACAGACCCGCCTTGCCCGCCATGTGCAACTCCCGCGCGAACAACTGATCCGACGGCACCAGCCCGAACGCCGACGCCGACAACACCTCCACCATCACCATCACTCCGATCCACAGAAGGTTGAGGGCTGCCCTACCCGCGGGTTTCTTCGCAGGGGGAACCGCGCACCGGGCAGGCAGCGGAACCCGCACCGGGCGTGCCTACGGGCCGCGGGTAGGGCAGGAACATCGGCCCCCGAGCGTCCGCCCCAGGGCCACACGACCAGCGTGGACCGAAAAACCCCGTTCCACCACGGTCCCGTCACGGACCGTCCACACCGTCGGCGGGGGTCACTAACTCTTTCCTAACCCGCCCACACCCGCCGCACGCTGGACCGGGTCAGGAAAGAGTCAGTGTCTTTCACCCGCCGGACCACTACACAGCCCCCGGAAACAGGTCACCGGCCCGTTACGCTGACCGCACACAAACACCCACCTGCGGAGAAGCGATGCACACCACGCGGCCCCGAACCGTCACCGCCGAGCAGGAACGCGCCCGCAGACTGCGCACCCGTCACCCCGGATGGGAACCACACCGCCTGCGTGAAGCCCGCCAGGCACTCGGGTGGAGCCGCCCCACCCTCGCCCGCAAAATCCGCGCGATCTCCAGCAGCGACGTGGCGTTCACCCCACCGATCGCCAACGAACAGACGATCATGCGCCACGAACGAGGATGGGCATACCCCAGCGAAGACTGGCAAGCCGCCTACACCCACGCCATGGGCACCGGCCGCGTTGACCTGGGCTTCTGCACCCGCGAGACCCACGGCACTCCCGCTATCACCCACCGTGCCTTGCCCTCCGGTCCGCCGGCCACAGACGATGGGTGGGTCCGAAAGCTCTGGGCCGCCCAGGGGCTGGCCGACGCGTGGGAGGAGGTGACGACCATCGACCGCCGCGAGTTCACCGCCCTGACTGGGCTCACGCTTCTTGACGCGGCCCGTGAATGGCTCGTGGCCGACCCCGCCCGAATCGCCGCAGCCCTGTCCGGCCGCCGGGCCGACGGCGCCGTCATCGCCGACCTCACCACCACCATGGACGCGTTGCGCCGCCTCGACGACAAACTTGGCGGCAAGGCCGTCAACGGAATGATCGTCGAACAGCTACGGCTTGTCGTCCGCGTCCTGCGTAATGCCAGCTACACCCAGCCCGAGGGGCAGGCGCTCTATGGCATCGCCGCGGAACTTGCCCGCATGGCCGGATGGACCGCGCAGGACAGCGGTGACCACGCGACCGCCCAACGGCTTTACCTGACCGGGTTGCGCGCCGCCCACGAGGCCGACAACCCTGGCATCGCCGCCAACATCCTGCGCTGCATGGCCGCCCAAGCCTGCGACCTCCACGATGCCCCCACCGCCGTCGAGCTCCTACGCTCCGCACGAGCAGGAGCCCGGGGGCGACTCACCCGTACCGAGAACGCCATCATTGCCGGACAGCTTGCCGTCGCCCACGGCCACACCGGCAACCGCGACGCCACCCAGGCCGCCGCCGACGAAGCCCACGATCACATTCGACAAGCCCAGCCCGACGAGGCACCGCCCTACGTCTACTGGGCATCCGCGCACACCATCGCCTACTACACTGGTACCGCGATGATCTCTGCCGGAAATCCCGACGCCGCCGTCTCCTACCTCCAACCCGCCACCGACGAAATCGCCGACGACATGCCACGCGATCTCGTGTTCTTCCGCTCCAAACTCGCCGTCGCCCACGCCCGCGCAGGCGCGTCCGAAACCGCACTCGACCTCGCACACCAGACGATCGAAGACGCCGCGCCGTTCGCGTCCGCACGGTCCCGTGACTACATCGCCGAAGCCTGCCGCGCCATCCGCGCCACCGGCCACCCCGGCGCGGACGACCTCGCCGAACACGCCCGCACCATCGTCGGACCTACAGACCTCTGACCAGCATTAACGGCTCAGTTCAAGATCTGTCGCAAGTTTTCTATACCAGTTCAAGGTCGGCCTTCGGCCGCCGCGCCGTGCCGCCGCACGCGCCACGCACGGGCGGGGCCCCGGCAGGCCGACACGCCCCGGGGGCCCCGCCTCGCTTCGCTCGGCACCCCGGGCGTGTCGGCCTGCCACCCCGCCCGCGAGTGTCGGAGCGTCGCCCCGTCGCTGATGACCGGGAAGACCGCATCCCGGTCCGGCAACCTCAGTCTCTGGCCGATTCACTCGCCGGTCGTGGTTACCGCCTGCTCATCTACCGTGTGGCCCGGCCGTCGTGCGCTGCGCTTGGCCAAACGGCTGCGGTAGAGAGCTGTCCCGGCGATCCCGAGTGCGCAGACTGCGGCCGTACCGGCGCCCCACCAGAAGAATCCGCTACTGAGCGACACCGAGATCGCCAGGAGCGCGCCCGCGACGATTTGCACGACGGCCAGCGCTTGGTCGCCCGCTTGAACGCCGTGGCGTGCCCGGACTCTTACGACCAACGTCCGCTGGCCGAGCACGTTCACGGCCAGGCTCGCGAGGATGAGGAGGTAACCCACAGCCGGACTCTCTCACCCGGATCATCGAGGCGCAGGCGTACCGCAGACGTCGCACGGCGGGTAGCTGTGGGTTGCCCATTCCCCGGCTGTGCCGATGGTCTAACGGCCTGGCGACGGTATCAAGGGCGGGCTACGCCCGTCGCTACGCGATCACCCTACGGGCGACCCTTGACACCGCCACCATTCCGCTAAGTGCGGCACCTGTGGGGGACGGGGGAGGAAAAATGGGAGGGCCGAAGACAGCCGCTCCCGGACGTTGACACGGGCCGCGCCGGCCAGGTCGGGCGGACGCCGGCCGGACGCCACGAGAGAAACGCCGCGCGGATTCCAGGAAAGCCGCCGTCGCACGGCGAGCCGGCAGCGCGGCGACCCCCAGGCTTGCCCCAGGAAGGCCAATGGCCGGCAGCCCTACGGGGGGGAAGGGCTGCCGGCCATTGTCGACGGTACCGCGCGGTCAGGCTGGATGTAGGCCGTAGCGGCAGTGGCCGGCCGAGCGGCGGACAACCTCCGCGAGGGCCAGGACCGCCGCCGGCGGCACGAGCCGCACCACCGTCATGATCCACGCCCCTTCCGCGTGATCGCCCGCCGCGCGCAGCAGTTCCGACACGGCGTAGTCAAACGGGGTAAAGCCCCGATCCGGACCCGCCGCCGGGCCGATCTGCGGCACCCACCCGGACGCCTCACCCGGCGCGACCGTCGCTGCGTCCGCCAGGTCCTCACCGTCTGCCGGGCCGCCCGCGAACGGCCAGCCAGGAGCCGAGTCGATCACGATGCCGTCTGGGAACTCCCGGAACGTCATCACGACCCCCGAACCGGACCGGTCCATCCCCAGCACGTCCACCAGGATCGACGCCGGCATCTCCGCGACGACCGCGCAGACCTCCGACGTCGCCGCACCCGATCGGACCGTCAGGAAGTGCAGCCCATCCGCACCGCGCGACCACTCCACCAGCCGCCAGCCCGGACGCTCACCCCCGGACACCACCGCCCCGCCGCTCACGCCGCAACCCCGTCCAGCGCCACAGCCGCGCCGAACCGGCCGACCAGCGGGCCGAACGCCGGGACCGGCCGGTCGAATGAGGCAGCGTCGGCCGTGTCCCAGCCGAACTCAGCCACCAGCAGCCGCACCCCCGCATGCCGCAGCAACACCAGCTCACGGGAGATCTCCAGATCCGTCGCGCCGATCGTGTCCAACGTGTCGACCACGACCACGTCATACCGACGCGCCCGCACCAGCCGCCGCACCGCAGCCCACGCCCGACCCGCACCGCCGCCCGCGCCGATCTGCGAGACCTCACCACCAGCCACCCAGCCACGCTGGGCACACGCAGCCCGAAACGCCTCCCGCTGCACCGCCAGCCGAGCCGCACCAACACCGTGACGTGAAGGACACAGCCCGCACCCCACCTGACATACTCGCCATGGGTTCCACTCCTTGTTCGTGCAAGGTTTGGGATCAAGGCCCGGGGATTGGTGCTACCAACACCGCCCCGGGCCGCCTATTCAATTGTCGAACTGCTACCATTCTAACCAGGCCGCGGGAAAAGTCAGCCCATTCGCGGAAACCCGGTCCCGGGTATTGCCCGCGAAGATCCACGGAAATCGCCGTAAAGACCCCTGGAATCGCCGTGGACAACATCAACTCTAGGGCCATATCCCGATATCAATCTTAACGATCATCGGAATTGGAATACGGCCCGTCCACAAAAAAGTGCAGTGGCTATCCGACCGGACCGAGCCGCCGCCCCACTGCGATACACGCGCCGCCCGACCACCGAACCACCAGCCACACACCCGAGCGCGACGCCCACCAGGGCCACGCCGCCGGCCACCGTCCGCCGAGGACCACGGACCAGCGAGGCAGCCACCCCCGGCACCGAACCGGCCGCCAGCCGATCCAAGCGCAGGTCGTGTCAGCGTGTGACCTGAGTCACCATTCGCTTTGTGGTTGGCCGTTTTGCTGCGGGCATTGGATCACGAAGAGCCGCCGGTATTCGACGACGTTCGGGGCGTTGCGGGACGCGCGGCGGGTCTACGCCCGCACGGTCGCGGCGGCGCTGTCCGGCGGGCTGCCGGTGGATGCGTTCGGCAGGGCGGACGGGGATCCGCGGACGGTGGTCGTGCGGTCATGGGGCTACGTAGGGCGCGGAACTGCAAGTGGTGGCGCTCGACCCGATGTGTCTACCTCCACGGATCCGGCGCGCGACGGTGATGGTGGCGAGGTCGGGCCGTGAGCTGTCTCGGTGGTGCGCCGATGTTGCCGTTCGACTGGGATCCCGACGGCGGCCAGCACGAGTCGGACGGCCCGGTGGCCGTGCCGGAGGAGAGGAGCGCCGTAGGCACCGTGGGGTTGCAGACCTCGACATTGCCCGCGGCTGTCGAGGTGGCGGATGCCCGGGCCACGGTGGCGGCGGGGGCGGGCGGGTGGGTCCCGGCTTCACCGCCTGGCGCCCACGCTGCTCGTCCGGGGGTGGCTGCTGCGGCTGGGGCGGAGAGCGGACCGGTGGCCGATCCGCGATCCTCGATCGCGGATCATGTGGCCCGGCTGCTGGCGCGGGCTCCTCGGCTGACCGACCGACAGAAGATGGATCTTCGTCGGATGCTGGGTCCTCCAGCACGGTGGGGCACATGATCGCAAGGTCGGTGCCTCAACGAGAGTGTCAGGTTCTCGATGTCGGTGTGGCCGCCGGGCTTCCACGGGATGCAGTGGTGGATGTGGAGCCATCGCATGTGCTCGCAACCTGGGTACTGGCAGCGCCCTCGGTCGCGAAGGTGGACGGCGGTGCGCAGGTGCTGGGTGGGTTGGCGGCGGCGTCGCCCGAGGCGCAGGGGGTTGCCGTGGCTGTCGGTCAGGAGGGTGCGGAGGTGCCCGTCGCAGGCGAGCCGATCGAGGACGGCCTTGGGGAGCCCGATGCCGGTGAGCAGAGGGCTGGTCAACGTGATGGGAGTGGTGGCGTCGGCGTCCAGGTGCGCGTTGATGGTGTGGGCCGGGTCGAGGAGGCGGGGCGGGTCGTGATGGAGCGCGGCCTCGGCGGGGGCGACGAGGGCGTCGGCGTCGCGCTGCCGATCCCGCGGAACCGCTAGCGGGTCGCTGTCGCTGCCCGCTGGAGTCCCCGGGTGACTGGTCTCGTCGAGGCGGGCACGGGTGGCATCGAGGGCGGTGAGGACCAGGGCGGCGTCGGCAGCGGGGAGCACGGCAGTGATATGGACCATGTCGTCGTCGTCGGTGCGGACAGTGCGGCGGCGCTTGTCCTGCTGGTCGGCCGGGTCGGCGGTGTGGTGGCGGTAGGCGGCGACGAGGCGTTCGAGTTCGTTGCCGGTGCATCCGCGGGCGTGGTTGAGCCAGATCTCCTCGGTGCTGGGATCGGCGACCCGGGTGATGGCGCGGACCTTGCTGTAGGAGAGCTCGCCGGCGGCGAAGGCGGCGCGAACAGCGGGCAGCTCGGTGAGGGCGTGCGCGGTGCGGAGGTGGTCCTGGGCGGCGCGCTGACCGAGACCGCAGCGCAGGGAGAGCCAGTGGGCGCAGGTGTGGATGCCGATGCCGGCCCAGATCCAGCGGCGGTCGAAGGCGGCGAGCAGCCCAAGCCACTGGCAGGTTGCGGCGGCCAGACGGCCGGCCCAGGTGCACACGGCTGCCTCGAGCTGATCGGGCGGGGCGGTCTCCGCGTCGACCAGCGGCAGGGAGCCGACGGTGACCGGCGTGGGTGCGGCGCTGGTGGGATGGGATTGCGTTCCACGGAACGTCTGCGGGCCGGCCCAGCCGAGCCGCGCGAGGAGAGGAGACTCTCCTCGCGCGGCCGGCCGTGGCTGACCGGCGGCGGGGCGCTCAGGACAGGGCGATCAGTGCGCCGAGGAAGAAGCCGACCGCCGCGAGCCACAGGAAGGTGGGCAGCGTCCGCAGGTAGACGGACTGCGATGACGGGGCCTGCGGTGACGGGGCCTGCGTTGACGCGGGGGGTGCTGCCGAGGCGGCGGGAGCTGGGGGGCGGATTGAGATCGGACGGCCCGGTGCGGCCTGAGCGGCCTGTGGGGCTGGTGGAGGTGGCTGGCTCGGTGCGCCGCCGTGGCCGGCCAGGACCGTCTCCTCGGTGGAGACGTCCGGAGCGGCGGGTCGGTGGGGAGGCGGGGGTGGGGGAGGCGGGGGGATCAGGGTCAGTGTGGGGCCGTTGGCCGCGCCAAGGCGTATGTGCACCTCCTTGCCGACGAGCGGGACGACGGTGGAGCGGGTGCCGTCCACCCAGATGCCGTTGGAGCTGATGTCGCGGGCAAGCCACCCGTCGGCGGTGGGCTCGAGACGCAGGTGGCGCCGGGACACCCGGCCGTCCGAGAGAACGATGTCGCATTCGCGGCCACGGCCGACGACGTGGTCCCGCTCGGGGACCAGCGCCGACTCGTCGCCGGACGGGGTGACGAGCCGAAGGGGGGAGAGGAGCTCAGGCACGGAAGACCTCCCCGTTGCGGACGGTCACGGCGACCGGAGGGAGCGGGGTCTTCGCGGGTCCGGCGACGGGTTGGCCGGTGCGGGCGTCGAAGGCGCTGCCGTGGCAGGGGCAGCGGATCTTGCCGTCGGAGACGGTGTTCACCGTGCAGCCCTGGTGGGTGCAGACGGCGGAGAAACCCTGCACCGCGCCGGCCGCGTTCCTGGTGAGGACGATGTTCGCGCCGGCGAGGATGACGCCGCCGTCCGCGGTGACCTGGGCCTCCTTCGCCAGCGCCACCGCGCCACCGCCACCGCCACCGGCTTCAGTGGCCGTCCCGGCCGCACCGCCCGTCCCGGCCGCACCGCCCGTCCCGGCCGCACCGCCCGTCCCGGCCGCACCGCCCGTCCCGGCCGCACCGCCCGTCCCGGCCGTACCGCCCGACGAGGATGCGCCGGTCGAACCGCCGCTGTCGTTCTGGTCGGCGACCACGTACCCGGCCACGCCGGCGACGACGGTCACCACGACGCCGGGGACGACTGTCCGCCTCGTCGGCGACGTGCCCGCTGTTTCACTCATCGATTCAGACATGGGGGATCCCGGACTGGGTGAAGAACCACAGCGATGCCGTCAGCCACAGGCCGACGAGCGTGACGAGGAGCAGCGAGCCGAAGACGGGCAGGGCCCAGCCGGGCAGCCCGCGCAGGCGCAGCCCCAGCATCTTCGTCGCGTAGGCGCCGTAGAAGGCACAGCCCAGCAGGCTGTGGACGAGGACCCGGCCGCTGTCGTGCACGAAACCCAGCGACCAGATGCAGTGGAACGCGACGGGCAGCGTCAGGATGAACGCGGTCGTGCCACTCCAGCGGTGCACCGGGCCCACCCACGCGGGTGCCGAGCCCGCCCCGGGTAGCCGTCCCCACATCCACAGCGCCGTGATCAGCTGCACGACGACGAACACCAACGCGAACGTCGTGAGCCACGCCTTCATCGGCAGCGTGCCGGAGAAGCCCAGGGTGAACAGCGGCCGGTGGGCGGGCTCGTGCTCCCCGGCGTACACCCCCATCGACACGGCGACGATCGCGCCCACGAGCAGCGCCACCGCCGCCGCGGCCGTCCCGGTGACCGGTCTTCGACCGGTCCGTGCGCTGTCCACTGCCATCGGCATTCCCCTCGGATGCAGGTCCGGGCACGGCGGTGTCGCGCCGGGGAGGTCCCGCTCCCCGGCAGCCGGCCCGGATGGTCGTTGACATGGGAATGTGCCCGATGGAGATCGACGCTGGCAAGGATCGTCTGCCGGATGACAGACAGGCGGGGGTGCTCAGCCGCGGGCTTGGACGGCGCGGCGCAGCTCATCGGTCGCGTCAACGACGACGCGACGCAGCAGCGGGTCGATGCCGTTCCGGCCGAGCAGGGTCCGCGCGGTGGCGAGGGTCGACTCGGACACGGCGTACTGCGGGTAGGCGGCGGTGGCGATCTGTCGGGCGGCATGCGGGCTGCGCCGGGAGGTCATCGCAGGCATCTGTTCGAAGTAGCGGTCGACGTAGGCAGCGGTCAGCTCGTCCTGCTCGGGCTGCCAGAAGCCCTCCGCGGTCGCCGCGACCAGCCGGGCGGAGGCGATGTCGTCGGCGACGATCATCTCCCAGGCGCGGGCCTTCGCCGCCGGGTCGGGCAGCGCCGCCCGGGCCCGGGCGGCATGCTCGGCGGCCCGGGCGCTGCGGTCGCGGTGCCCCTCCGCGGCGATCTCCACCTCGCCGGCCTGGCCGAGGACGACCAGCCGGTGCACCACCGTCCAGCGCAGCTCGGGGTCGACGACGAGACCGGCCGGCGCACTCTCGCCCGTCAGCCAGGCCGCGAGGGTGGGTGCCTCGTCGGGTCCGGCGAAACCGATCGCGCCGCGGGCCGCGGACAGCTGGCGGCCACCACCCGGGGCCGCGTCCGCCAGAATCGCCTGACAGACGGCGTGCAGCCGGGACGCCGCGGCCGGGCGGGCGTCGGGGGCCAGGTAGCGGGTGAGCGCGGTGGCGCGGGCGAAGCGCAGGGCGTCCTCGAGGACGGCGAGCTGGTGCTCGTGCGGCAGGGCGGTGACGGCGAGCGCGAGGTAGTCGGCGGCCGGCCAGTCGGCATCCCGGGTCGCGTCGGCCGCGGCCGCCCAGATCACCGCGCGGGCCAGCGGGTCGGCGATGCGAGGGAGCACGCCGGGCAGTGCCGCCAGGTCCTCCGCGGTGAACCGGATCTTCGCGTAGGTCAGGTCGCCGTCGTTGACCAGCAGCAGCCGGCCGGCGGGTGTGCCGACCAGCGCGGGCAGCTCCGTGAGCCCGTCCGGCGCGTCGGGGTCGACGTCCACCTCGACGCGGCGCAGCAGCGTGATCGGGCCGTCGTCCTTGGGCAGGTTGCCGTCGAGCGGCGAGGCCTCGGACTCGCCGTAGACGCCGACGCCGACGCGGTGCGGGCGCAGGGTCGGGTAGGCCTCGGGGGCAATCTGCTCCAGGGCAACACGGGTGTAGCGGCCGGCCGGGTCGACGCTGACCTGGGGGCGCAGCGTGTTGACCTGCTCGCGGCGCAGCCACAGCTCGGCCCAGCCGGCGAGGTCGCGTCCGCTGGCCGTGGACAGGGCGGCCAGCAGGTCGGCGAGGGAGGCGTTGGCGAACGCGTGGGCGCGGAAATAGGCCCGCAGGCCGGTCAGGAACGCGTCCTCACCGACCCAGGCGACGAGCTGGCGCAGCGCGGAGGCGCCCTTGGCGTAGGAGATGCCGTCGAAGTTGAGCAGGGCGAGCGCGGTGTCCGCGACGTCGGCGGGGGCGACGGGATGGGTCGACGGGCGCTGGTCCGCGGCGTAGCCCCAGCCCTTGCGGCCGACGGCGAAGCTCGTCCAGGCCTGGGTGAATCGGGTGGCCTCGGCGGTGACCCGGTAGCCCATGTACTCGGCGAACGACTCGTTGAGCCACAGGTCATCCCACCAGCGCATGGTGACGAGGTCGCCGAACCACATGTGCGCCATCTCGTGGGCGATGACGACGGCGCGCAGCTCACGCTCGGTGTCGGTGACCGCCGACCGGTAGACGAACTCGTCGCGGAAGGTCACGCAGCCCGGGTTCTCCATCGCGCCGGCGTTGAACTCGGGCACGAACGCCTGGTCGTAGGTGCCGAACGGGTACCGGTCGGCGAACAGCTCGTGGTAGCGGTCGAGGCACGCCTTCGTGACTTCGAAGATCTCCGCCGCGTCGGCCGTCAGGTGCGGCGCGAGGGAGCGACGGCACAGCAGGCCGAGCGGGATCCCGTCGTGACTGTCCTCGACGAGGTGGTAGGGCCCGGCGACCACGGTGACGAAGTATGTCGCCAGCGGCGGCGTCTCGGTGAACTCCCAGCGGCCCGGCGCCGTCTGCCGACCCGCGCCGTTGGCCCGCACCACCCAGTCCGGCGGCGCGAGGACCGTCAGGCGCACCGGGGCCTTGAGATCCGGCTGGTCGAAGCAGGCGAACATCCGCTGGGCGTCGTCGAGGAACGTCTGGGCGTACAGGTACACCTCGCCGTCCTCGGGATCGGTGAACCGGTGCAGGCCCTCGCCGGTGTTCGAGTAGCGCATCGTCGTGGTCGCGACCAGCTCGTTCGACGCGCCGAGGCCGGTGAGGCCGGTGAGGCCGGTGAGGGCGAGCCGGTTGCCGTCCAGCGCGGTGGCCGGGTCGAGCGGGCGGCCGTTGAGGGTCAGCGCGTGCACCGCCACCGGCTTGAGCTCGGCGAACGTTGACGTACCCGGATCCGCTGGGGCAAGCAGGCTGAAACGCACCCGGGTCGTCGAGGCGAACTCGGGCGACGTGCGGGCCGCCGTCAGGTCCAGCTCGATGTCGTAGCCGTCGACGCGCAGCAGCGCCGCGCGGGTCACCGCCTCGTCCCGGGTCAGCGTGTGCATACCGTGAACCTACGAGATGGCGAGTGAGGAGGCTGGTCTGGAGGCCGATCTGCGGCTCGGAGTGGGCCTCGGGCTGCTGCTCGCCGTCGCGGTCGGGGCCCTGACCTGGGCGCGGGTGCCGCGGCGCCGCGACGTGCTGACCGCCTCCGCGCGGGCGGCCGCTCAGCTTGCCCTGATCGGCCTCGCCCTGCGCGGAGTGTTCGCCGCGCCGCTCGCGACCGTCGGGGTGCTCGTCGTGATGCTGGCGGCGGCGGTCGGGACGGCGTCGCGGCGGCTGGCGGCGTTTCCGGATGCCCTGCGCCGGGTGGGCGCGTCGTGCCTGCTGGGGGCGTCCGTCACGATCGGGCTGATCTTCGCGGTGGAGGCGCTTGCGCCGACGGCGCGCAACCTGGTGGCGTTCGCCGGCAGTGTCGTCGGTGGCACCATGACCGCCTGCACACTGACCGGACGGCGGCTCGCCGCGGGGCTGCGTGACCGCCGCGACGAGGTGGAGGGCTGGCTCGCGCTCGGGGCGACGCCGCGCCGCGCCGCCCTTGACGTCGCCCGCGACAGCGTGGCCGAGGCGCTGGTCCCGGCGCTTGACCAGACCCGCACGGTCGGCCTGGTCACGCTGCCCGGCACGTTCGTCGGAGCGTTGCTCGGCGGGGCGTCGCCGGCCGGGGCCGCCCGGTTCCAACTCGTCGTGCTCGTAGGGCAGCTCTGCGCGCAGAGTATCGCCGCCGTCGCCCTGGCCTACCTGCTCGGCGCCCCGGTGCGGCTGCCGCCGACCGACGCGCCGGGGCGCGGCTAGCGCGTCAGGACGCGGCGGGTTCGAGGACGAAGACGGGGATCTCGCGGTCGGTCTTGCGCTGGTAGTCGTCGTAGTCCGGATAGGCGGCGACGGCCCGCTGCCACCACACTGCCTTCTCGTCGCCGGTGACCTCGCGGGCGACGTAGTCCTTGCGTACCGGGCCGTCCTGCAGCTCGACATGCGGATCGCCGACCACGTTGTAGTACCAGACGGGGTGCTTCGGCGCGCCGCCCAGGGAGGCGACGGCGGCGTAGGTGCCCTCGTGCTCGACGCGCATCAGCGGCGACTTGCGGATCTTCCCCGACTTCGCGCCGCGGGTCGTCAGGACGATGACGGGCAGCCCGCGCAGGGTGGTGCCCCGCGTGCCGCCGGAGCTCTCGTACTCCTCGACCTGGACACGGACCCACTCGGCGGGGCTCGGCTCGTACTCACCGGTCAGTGGCATGCCATCAGTCAACACCCGTGCACCCCGTCCGGCATCCGCTCGCTCCGTGACGCCGCGCGGCCGAGGCCCTCGCGGACGAGACCGCCGACATCCGCCGCTACCCAGGTCAGGAGCTGAACAGCATCCGGGCGAAGCCGCCGTGCTTGCGGTGGCCGCCGTGGCCGCCGCCGTGACCCCAGGCAGGCTGCGCGTAGTGGCCGGGCTGGCCGTACGGCGCCTGACCGTAGTTGCCCGGCTGGGCGTACGGGCCGGGAGCGGGAGGCGGGGGCGGCGGCGCGGGCTGCGACCACTGTGCCTCCAGGCGGGTCAGCGCCTCCAGCTCGCCGTAGTCCAGGAAGATGCCCCGGCAGCCGTCGCACTGCTCGATCTGGATGCCGTTGCGGGTGTAGGTCCGCATCATCGCGTGGCACTTCGGGCACTGCATCGCGTAGTTCATGGGCAGGACCTGCCGTTCGGGACGAGGGGCAGCCGGAGTCGCCCGAAGCGTACCGGCCGCGCCGATCGTCAGCGCTCGACGAGTCGGGAGGACGACGCCGGCGCCACATCCGCGTCGGCGATTCGACCGCAGGCGACGACGAGCGCGTCGGAGGCCTCATCCAGGGGCTCGCCCGACTCGAGACAGGCGGCGAGGGCGGTCGCGGCGTACTCGACGGTGAGGGCCCGGGCCGGCAGGTCGAGCGCCGGCCAGGGGTCGGCGCGGTCGGCGGGCACCGCCGGGCCGCCGTGCGCCGTGTAGGCGTCGAGGAAACCCGCCCAGCGGTCCCCTGCCAGCAGACCCGCGGCGAACCAGGCCGCCGGGCGGGCCAGGTCCCAGGCCGGATCGCCGAGGCCGAGATCGTCCACGTCGATGATCCGCCAGCCGGCGCCCGGCAGGGCGACGAGTTGACCGAAGTGGAAGTCGCCGTGGACGAGCGTGGTGGGGCGCCCGGGGCCCGCCGCCGCGGACGGCTCGCCCAGGGTGCCGGCCGCCGCGAGGACCTGGTCGACGAGGGGATGCCCGGCGCGCCCGCGCAGGCGGGTCACGCGGTCGGCGAGACGGCGCAGGACGTTCGCGGGCGGCAGCGAGCCGAGGGCGCCGAGGCCGACCGGGGCGGTGTGCAGGCGGGCGAGCAGCGCCCCGGCCCGCTCCCACGGCGCGGCGTCGGCATCGGCCGGACCGAGCGCGTGCCCCACGGGCCAGACGCTGACCAGACGCCCGCCGACCGTCGCCGCGCCCGCGTCCCGGGGCGCGAGCAGCACCTCGGCCAGGTCCGGGCGGGTGGCGACGCGCAGGCGCGCGGCGAGGGTCTGTGGGTCCGCGTCGCGTGCGTGTGCCTTGAGCACCACGTCGGCGCAGCGCAGGACCAGCCGGTCGGCACGCCGCGACAGCACCGTCGGCGGGTCAGGCTGTCGGCCGCGGGCGGCGAGCCGCGCCATCCCGGCCACCAGTTCGGCCTCGTCGGCGTCCAGCTCCGCCTCGTCGGCAGCCGGTCCGGCGCCGTCCGGTGCCGCCGTCACGTCAGCTGGCGGGCTTGCGCAGGCGCCAGATGCACTCGGACGGCCAGCGGCGGGCCCATGCCTCGTCGCCGCGTTCGGGAGCCTCGGTGCGGTCCCGGGTCGAGCCGCCGGCGGTGGCCAGGTCGTCGGGGGAGATGGATGCCGGCGGCCGGGGTTCCAGCAGGTCCTCGACGATCAGGCCGCAGTCGCGGAACAGCCGGATCCAGGTCCCGTAGGGCAGGTTGACGCTGACCAGACCGTCCGCCTCGGCGACCATGCGCAGGGCGAAGTAGTCGCGGGTCAGCCGGGTGCCGGGCGCGTCGCGGCCGGGCCGCACGGTGATCTCGTAGATCGGGCTGACGTGGCTGAACGCGAGCAGGCCGCCTGGGCGCAGGACCCGGGCGGCCTCCGGCATCGCGCGCATGGGGTCGGCGAAGCTGAACGCGCCGTGGTCGGCGAAGACGATGTCGAAGGACGCGTCCGCGAACGGCACGGCCTCGGCGCTCGCCTGCACCAGCGGGAACGGCAGCCCGGTGTCCTCGGCGAGCCGGCGGCTGTGCAGCAGCTGTCGCTCCGAGAGGTCCAGGCCGACGGCCCGCGCGCCGCGGCGCATCAGCGCGGTCGACCACTGGCCGCCGCCGCAGCCCATCTCCAGCACGTCGCGCCCGTCGACCTCGCCCAGCACCCCGAGCCGCGACTCCGGGATCTCCCACAGTCCCCAGGAGATGTCGCCGGTGAACGCCTGCCGGCGGATCTGCGGACCGTTGAGACGCTGGTACTCGTCCGAGATCTCGTTCCAGCGTGCCCGGTTGGTCCGCACATGCGCGCCGCCGTCCGTCATCGCTCTTCTCAGTCCTCCTCCGGGCGGACGCGTCGTCGCCTGGTCGTGAAGTGCAGCGGCGGCTGTCCTGATGGCGCGGTTGGTCCGGTCGGTCATCGTATGGGACGTGGGGCAGCCCTCGGCGCGAGCGGTCAGCGTGTGGTCGCCGGGTGGGGCGGGAGGTGGGTGAAGTGGAGCCCCGCGGCCAGCAGGCGGGGGAGGGCGGAGGCGAGACCCGCGGCGGTGCCATGGCCGGGATGGTCATGTGCGCGATGACGATGTCGCCCGGGCGGGCGGTCAGCAGGGCCGCGGCGACCTGGGTAGGGGTGTAGGTGGCGTCGCCGTCGCCGTTGACGGTGAAGCTTGCCGGGATCTCGCCGAGGTCGTCGACGATGCGCACGCCCACGTCGTCACAGAACGCGGTGCCGGGGCGGAAGTAGCGGGGCGGGGAGCCGAGCAGGGCGGTCAGCGTCGCGTGGTTGCTGGCCACCTCGTCGTAGACCTCGCAGGCGTCGCGGGTGCCGGGGATGCCGTAGGCCGAGCGGCCCGTGGTGGACAGGGGACGGTGGCGGGTGCCGTGGTTGCCGATCTCGAACAGCGGGTCGGCGATGAGCCCCGCCGCGATGGCCGGGTTCGCGCCGATCCACCGGGTGTTGAGGAACAGCGTCGCGGGCACCTGGTGGTGGCGCAGGATGGCGATCAGATCCGCGTCGTAGCCGCTGCCGCCGGGACCGCCGCAGGCGTCGAACGTCAGGGCGACGCGGCCGTCGCCCGCCGCCCGCCGCCAGCCGCCAGCCGCCAGCCGCCAGCCGCTGGAGCATGCCGGGCAGGCGCAGCCCCCAGGCCCGCGGGCGCAGCGCACCGTACCGACCGACGATCTCGGCGCGGCTGACCGGGAGCCGGGCGGGATCGCCTTCCGGGGCCCGGATGGAACCGAACTCGGCCGGTCCGCCGGCGGTGGACACGGCGGGGAACGAGCCGGGTGGATCCTGAGTTCGCCGCCCCGGGCCGTTGCTGGTGCCCGCGGACCGGGCGGGATGGCCGTCGCCGCATCCGGCAAGCACGCCTGCGGCGGTGGCGATGCCGGCGACGAGCGCCCGTCTTGAGATCGACATCTGTTTCCCCGGTCTGACCCAGGTCTCCCTGGCTGGCCGCCTGCGTCGGCGGCGGAGCGCCATCATCGCATCGCGGTGGGCGGTGGTGGCGGCGGGGAGCGTGCCGGGGGCCTCGCCGGGGATGGCATCCGTGCCGTGGTGCGGCGCGAAAAGGCTGGAAAACAGCCCGCCAGATATTTGTATGACGCTTTTCTCGACGTTTGGCTGAGGCCGGAGGTCCCTGGACGAAGGTGGCTTCGCCGGGCATTCTCGGTCATGTGGCGAGAGCACGGAAAAGATCGGCCAGGTTCTTTCGGCCACCGGATGAGCAATTGGGCCTGGGCCTCATGACCTGCCCGTCCTGCAACGGCACCCGCTACCAGACCCGGCCGCAGGCCGAGCGGGACGAGGACGGACTGTTCGACGGAGACGCCAACATCAGATGCCGGGAATGCGGGGGGAGCGGAAAGATCTCACCACGATGACGAAAATGCTCCGAGTGGTGGCGGGGGGTCGCCGTCCTTCCCTGTCGTCGTCACGCCGGACCCGTCGGCGGGCCGCCCTTGCGGTGACCCGTGAAACGCCGAACAGGCCGGGTCGGGAAGAGCGGGTGCTCTCCCGGCCCGGGCCGCCGGATCGACCTGTGGGCGGTACCGACGTCAGACGTCAGACGTCAGACGCGGGATGGTTCGCGCGAGCCGTCGCCGGTGCCGTTGGACTGGCTGGGTACCTGGCTTCGGGCCGCGCCCGTCCAGGATGGTGCCTCGTCGGCCTTGGGCGGCAGGGACGGGGCGAAGTTCTCGCCGAGTCGTTGCAGCGCCGCTCGGGCGAAGATCTGCTGTTCGGTGACCGTCCGTTCGGAGCGGCCCTTGCCGATGAAGCTCACCGTCCAGTGCAGCAACGTCGTCAGACGGTGCTTGAAGCCGATGATGTAGACGAGGTGCACGGCCAGCCACACCAGCCAGGCGAAGAAGCCGCTGAACTGGATGCCGCCGATCTTGGCCACCGCGCTGAAGCGCGAGATCGTGGCCATGCTGCCCTTGTCGTGGTACTTGAACGGGTCCCCGGTCTTCTTGCCGGCGACCCACGCCTTGATCTCCCTGGCGGCGTGGCGGCCGCCCTGGATCGCGACCTGGGCCACGCCCGGCAGGCGGTCGAGGCTCATCATGTCGCCGATGACGAAGACCTCCGGGTGACCCGGGAGCGTGAGGTCGGGCAGCACCTCGACCCGGCCGGCCCGGTCGATCCCGGCGCCGGTCTGCTCCGCGAGCTGCTTGCCCAGCGGGCTCGCCGCGACGCCGGCCGCCCAGACCTTGCAGACCGACTCGATGCGGCGGCGGGTGCCGTCGCCGTCCTCGACCTCGATGCCGGTGGCGTCGACGTTCACGACCTTGGCACCGAGCTGGACCTCGACGCCGATCTTCTCCAGCTTGTCGGCCGCCTTCTCGCCGAGCCGCTCGCCGAACGGCGGCAGCACGGCGGGCGCCGCGTCGAGCAGGATGACGCGGGCCTTGGTCGGGTCGATGCTGCGGAAGTCCCGGCGCAGCGTGCGGCGCGACAGCTCGGCGATCTGGCCGGCCATCTCCACACCGGTGGGGCCGGCACCGACCACGACGAACGTCAGCAGCCGCTCGACGTCGGCCGGGTCCGTCGAGCCCTCGGCGAGCTCGAACATCCCGAAGATCCGGCCGCGCAGCTCGAGCGCGTCGTCGATGCTCTTCATGCCGGGGGCGTGCGTGGCGAACTGGTCGTTGCCGAAGTACGACTGACCGGCACCGGCGGCGACGACGAGGCTGTCGTACGGATGCACGGTGGTGCGGCCCAGTAGCTGTGACGTGACGGTGCGTGCCTTCACGTCGATGGTGGTCACCTCGCCCAGCACGACCTGGGCGTTCTCCTGCCGGCTCAGCACCTCACGGGTGGTCGGGGCGATCTCTCCCTCGGAGAGGATGCCCGTGGCCACCTGGTAGAGCAGCGGCTGGAACAGGTGATGGGTGGTCTTGGCGACGAGGGTGATCTCGACGGGCGCCTTGCGAAGAGCCTGCGCGGTGAACAATCCGCCGAAGCCAGAGCCGATGATCACCACGCGGTGCGGGGAGCTGCTCCGCCCCTCGAGCCGAACCGGTTCGTCGGCATGCCCAGTGTGGGCGCTGTCCGTGTTCACGATCCTTCTCCGCTCAACCTCTTGACTCCCAGCGGTGCCCGTTGGCGCCGCGGAGACCGTATCCCCAGGGGACGTCATCCCCGCGGGCACGTTGGTCTCCGCCTTCTATTTTCCGCCGTTTATCGGCCGAGGGATCGTGTTCATCGTCACCTCGCCCGCGACCATCACCGTTGGATATGTGGCACGGAACACACTCTGGCCGGGTGTCGGTAGGCCCAGCCCGGACGTCGATCGACGCGTGGTCGGCTCGCCACCGGTGTGGAGATGTGTTGGGTGCCGCCCGGAAATAGGTCCGTCGGCGCTCGGAAGGCAGCGTACCGCCTGGCTTCCGGCCGAGGTCGGCGGGGCTCCGCGGCGCCGTGCCCACGATCACGGCAGTGCTGCGGGCCGGATTTGACGCACCCCCGGCGGCTGGTAACGTTCCGTGCTCGGGTATGTTGTGGCGAGTCCGGTGCAACGGATCCGGGTATTTCGGCACCGAATTCATGGGCTGCGCCTTCGGGTGCTACCCGTTATTCCGGCACGGCACTCGACGCGTGCAGGTTCACCGGCAGTAGCCGGTCGGCGGACGCACCTGGCATTCACGGGGTTCATGGCGTCGCGGATCAGAGCCTGTCCCGCGTGGGTCCGGTCCGGGCGATTCCGTGGCTCTTCTGGGCCGCCGTTCCCGCGACGTAGGGTGCGGGGATGAGACCGCCTGCTTCGGGTGCCGCGTCCGGGGAGCCGAGCGCGGGGGAGCCCAGCGCCGGGGAGCATCGCCTCACCGCCCGCGGGCGGGCCACTCGGGAGCGGATCCTCAGCGCCGCGGCGCGGCTGATGTACGAGAATGGCGTGGCGGCCACCAGTACCGAGGATGTCCGGCGTGCCGCCGGGGTGAGCAGCTCCCAGCTCTACCACTACTTCACGGACAAGCCCGCCCTGGTCCGAGCGGCGATCCGGCATCAGGCCCGGCGGGTCCTCGAGGGTCAGCGCCCGCCGCTGGGCACGCTGGACACCGTCGAGGCGCTCACCGCGTGGCGCGACGGACTTCTCGACCTGCACGGGGCCACGGCTGTGCCGGGGCGGTTGTCCGCTCGGGTCGTTCGTCAGCCAGCTTGCCGAGGTCGATGCGGACGCCCGGGACGATCTGGCCGCCGCCTTCGGCCACTGGCAGGCCGCGATGCGCTCCGGGCTGGTGGCGATGGGTGCCCGCGGCCTGCTGCGTGCCGAGGCGGACCCGGACCAGCTCGCGGTCGCCCTGCTCGCCGCCGTGCAGGGTGGCCTGCTGCTCGGCCAGCTCCGGCGCGACGCCACCCCGCTGCGGCAGGCGACCGACGCCGTCCTCGACCACATCCGCGCTCACCGTCCCCGCTGCCGCCACGTAGACGGTCCGGGCCCGCCGCGTCGCCGCTCACACAGCGATCGAGGGGCGACACGCTGCGCGGAGGCCGGAGGAGTAGGCGTGCGTCGGGGAGGCGACAGAATGGACAGCCGGGACGGGGTAGGCCGGCGTGGCGGCGGCCTCATAGTCTGAGCAGATGTGGCATACGCGTGATCGTGGCGCTGTCGCGCCCGCCCGCTCGGCCCACCCGGTCGTCCGTTCGTTCGCGGGCGGGCTCGCGCTCGGTCTCACCGCCGGCTGCGGGGCGCTGCTGGCCGGCTGTTCCTCCACCGGCTCCGGGGCCGCGGCGGACGTGCGGATCACCAGCTGTACGCGGGATCCCGACAACCACCGGGCGATCATCCGTGGCGAGGTGCACAATGCCTCGTCGAAGCGGTCGAACTACGTGATCCAGGTCGACGTGAAGGCCAACGACAGCAAGATCGAGAGTGGGCTGGCGTCACTGTTCAGGGTGAACTCGGGTGCCACGGAGTCGTTCACGGTGCACCCCGTCGGCGCCGACGTGCCCAGAGACACGTCGCTGACCTGCACTGTCGCCCACGTGGGCCGCATCGCGGCCGAGTAGCGGCGGCCGCAGCGGACACGGCCCGGCGCCGCGCCCTCAGGCGCGGGCCTGCGGCGGCCGCAGCGCTGACCGCGCCGGGCGCGGGAGAGAGACGCGGGCTCGGGGCGGAGGTGCCAGCAGCCGACGCGGCCCGGTCGCCGCATGGCTGGCCTGCGGGTTGCCGGGCGGCGGATGGCCAGGGCTGCCGCCCGCCCCGCGGTCCGGCTGCTCGCGCAGCAGCCCGACGCGGGCGGCGACGCCGAGGCTGTAGAGCAGGGTGCGGACCCGTGCGTCGATCTCGTCGCGGATCGGGCGGACGCCCTCCAGGGGCATACCGGCCGGATCGTCCAGCTCCCAGTGCAGGTAGCGGGTCTGTGGGTAGATCGGGAGGGCCTCGCCGCAGCCCATGGCGATGACGACCGACGCGGTGCGCACCGCCTCGTCGGTGAGCCGGGTGGGGCTCGACTCCGACAGGTCGATGCCGATCTCGGCCATCGCCTCGACGACCGGGGTAGCCACGGCCGCCGCGGGGGCGGTGCCTGCCGATCTGGCCTGGACCCGCCCGTGGCTGTGCTGATCGAGCAGGGCCGCGCCCATCTGGGAGCGACCGGCGTTGCGCTCGCAGACGAACAGGACCGCGGGCGGACGGGATGCGTCCGATTCCGGCCGGGGGAAGCGCGCGGCCGTGGGCGGGCGGCATTCGGGCGGCGCGGAGGTGGGCCGCTGGGGCACCGGGTCTGAGAACGACGAAGGAGTCACGTGGAGCGTCACCGGCCATCCGGGCAGAGACCGCCCACCTGACGAAAAGGTGACATGGCTGTCACCGCCGCTGGCCTGGACGGGCGCATCACCCGCTGATAGGGAACTTCGCTGGACAAAATTTCGAGAGTTCTGTCGCCCAATGACGTTAGGGGCCGGAATACGAGCATTGAGCCCATCCTACAGGTTGGTGCGCGAAGCCCAGGCCTGAATTTTCGTATCAGTCCCGGTTCGCTGCCATCGGGCACGATCCATGGGCACTGGCGCGACGGGGTCCCGGACGCTACCGCTGGGTGAGGACGCCCGCGCGCGCCGGCCGCCGAGGCGCCAGTCCCGGCCGGGACGGAGGCCTGGCCGGAGCCGCCGGCTGCCGCGGGCGTGGGCCCCGCCGCCGCGGAACGGCCCGCCGCCGGGACAGCGCCGACCAGCCTCGACCAGCGGGCGGAGCCGCCCCGCCGGTTCTGCGCCGCGGCGCCGTCCTCGTCCGCTGCGTGGGTCGTCCGTGCGCTGCCTGCTTCGTGGCAGGGGCCTGGTGGGGCTGCGCCACGTGGTGAGGATGCGCCACGCGGTGGGCGTACCGCACATGGTTCGGCATTCCGCCGCCTTTCTCTGACGGGACGGCAATCCCGCGCGTCGTCACGGGAACGGATTGCGCGGGAACGCGGGGCGAAGATGCGGACGGGGGAACGGGGCGGTGCGTGTCGCGTGCGGGCGAGAGGGCGTCAGCGCCGCATCAGCAGGGCGTTGCCCAGCAGATAGGCGCCGACCATCTCGAAGTTCGTCGGGGCGAGCGTGATGTGCGCGACCGCGCTGTGGACGTCGCGAAAACATCGGTCCAGGCGCCCGCCCGCGGCCAGCGCCCGCGTCCCGGCCAGACTGTGCAGGCTGTCGACCGCGCGCACGGCGTTCTCCCCGACGGTCGCGGCGGCCAGCCTGATCAGCGCGGACAACTTCTCGCCACCGGACTCGCGCCGAGTAGTCGCCTGGTCGGCCGCGTCGGCGAGCATCAGCTCCGCGGAACGCACCAACGCGGCGGCGCGGGCGAGCCCGGCCTGCACGATGTGGCTCGCGGCCAGGCTTTCGGTGCCGCGGGCGGGGACCGTACCGACGGCGATGCCCGGGAAGGCACTCAGCGCGTCCTGGGCGATACCGAGCGCGGTCGACGCGGTGGTGAACGGCCCGAAGTCGTAGTACGCGATGGCGTGGCCGCGCGACGGCCGATCCTGGGGCGGGCGGCGCAACAGGCTGCCGTCGACGGTGAAGTCGCCCGGGACGAACAGGTTGTCGACGGAGAAGCTCACGCTCCCGGTGCCACGCAGGCCGACGGTGCGCCAGTCGTCATCGAAGCGCACCGCGTCGGACGGAACGAACAGCATGCGGGTGGGCGCGGGCGCCGTGCTCGACGGGGGGGTGCTGTCCGGCGCGGTGATGACGCAGGCGCAGACCAGCCAGTCGGCGTGCGTCGACCCGCTCGCGAACGACCAGCGCCCGCGCAGGCGATAACCGCCCGTCACCGGTTCGGCCTGGCCCGTCGGGTTGATGCCGCCGACCACCAGACCGTCGCAGTCCCGGAACAGCTGGGTCGCGACCGGTTCCGGCAGGTAGTCCGACATCCGGGAAATGACTCCCTGCACGCCCATCTGCCAGGCGACGGCGGCGTCGACGCGGGCGAGGGCCTGCAGAACGGCCGATCCGGTGCGGACGCTGACGCCGCCGCCGCCGAACGCCGGGGACACCCACATGCGGTGAATGCTCTGCGCCCGCAGCGCCTCGATCACCGCGAGTGGAGTAACCCGCTCCCGTTCGGCCTGTTCCCGGTGGCGAACCAGGATCGGGGTTATCTTCGCAACCCGATCGAGCCACTCTGCCGTCTCCTCGTGGAAGTGTGCGGTACCGCTCCAGAACACCTCGGCCACCTACCCTGGATGGATCTTGAACGGGGGCGCGGAAAGGGTTGGAACAAAGGTGCCGACGAAGCGCTGTCGGCCCGGTTTCCAGCTCATTTCGCGGCGGATGGACGACCCGCGCCAGCGTGGGCACCCTGTGTCGGGGGTGCGTCGGGTGGCAGGAAGGTGCCAGTTCGTGACGAGGGCCGATCCGAGTGTTGGCGGCCACGGCGAGGGGCGCGAAGATGGTCGTGATGACGCTGGGCTGTGGGGTCATCACCTGTCTCCCTCCGGCCGCGGCAATCCGTCCGATGATCGCGGGCGGATTGCGATGGGCTTTCGTCCGTATCTACGGATCGATGCTAGCAATTTCTATGCAGATGCGGAACGAGAGCCGCCAGAACATCCGTGGATGCGGCGCCGCAAACGGGCTGGTGGGGTTCCGTGGCGGTCGTTGTGACCAACAACTCCGAGGGTCCGGGCGGGTGTGGGCGATGCGCTCGACGGCGGCCCCGAACGACGTGGAGGGGCTGCCGCGCCGCCGCCTCCCTGCAATCCGTGCGATGCATCGGTCTAGTACAGTTTTTTTATGGTCCTTAGTATTCGCAACCGATTCTCGGGAACTGTTACGGAAATCGTTCAGGGTGCCGTCATGGGTACGGTGGGTATCGAGATTCCCGGTGGTCAGACGCTGACCGCGACGGTCACCATGGATGCGATCAACGAGCTCGGCGTCGGCATCGGCAGCGCCGTCGACGCGCTGGTCAAGTCCACCGACATCTCGGTGGCGACCAGTGACACCGCGGGTCTGAGTATTCGCAACAAGCTGCGGGGCACGCTCGTCGAGGTCGGCTCGGGCGGCGCCATGGCCGTCGCCCACATCGCGCTCGATGATGGGCACGAGATCACCGCCGCGATCACCCGCGCGGCGGTCGACGAGTTGGGTCTCGTCCCGGGCACCCAGGTCACGGCACTGATCAAGTCGACCGAGGTGTCGTTCTCCGCGGCCTGACCGGATCCGTGACCACTCCTCGTCGCGCCGACCGGACCCCGCCCGGTCGGCGCTTCGCGTTGTACCGCCCCGTGCGTTCGTCCCTGTTCGTACTGCCGGTGGACGGCACTGCCCGCCCGGGGCGGCGTGGGTATCTGGCCCGGGGCCGAGCCGACGGCGGCCGGCACCCGCAGGCGTGTTGCCCGCCGTCGCTCGCGCGACCCCACCCACGCCACACTCGGCCCGTGTCCGCTGGCCCGGTTCGGGGATGGGAGTACCCCCGCGCGGGGGTAATGGGCGGTCTGCTGACGGGAGGCGGATGGGCGGCGTAGGTGGGCACACCGAGGTGTCATCACTCGGGAGGGCCGCCGTCCGCCGACACGCCCCGCGGATTCGCGACAGAGCGGAGCAAGGGCTGGCGGTCCGGCCGTACGTACGGAGAGGGACAGGCCGCCCGCCGGTGGGGTGGGGCGGCGGGCGGCCCGTCGATCGGAACCGGGGCACGGTTCGGCGTCTGCGCCGACCGGCGCCCGGGACGGAGGCCGGGAAGGCGGGGGGCTGCCCACCGGGACGGCGTCTCAGCGGACCCGCGCACCGCCGGATTCGGTGGGGTCGCACGCCGGCGCGTAAGCGCCCGGTGGGCAGCCTGGCTGGTGGAGTCGGTCTGGCTGGTGGAGTCGGTCCGACCCTGCGGGCTGCCCGCCGGGAGGGGGCGGCGGGCAGCCCGCCGCTGCGGCCGGACCTGGCTGGTCCGACGGCTAGTCGGTCGGGTCCTGCGGGGGTGGTGGTGTCCGTTCGGGCGGGGTGATGGCCGTCGATCCGCGCGGACCGAGCGCGGTGCCGTGCAGGGTCAGGAAACCGGACGGCCGTCGTCCCGGCGGTGGCGGCCCGCCGTCGCCCGGCAGGTCGACGCGGGTCAGATCGTCGACGGCGTGGGCCCGCACGGCGACCAGGATCTGGTCCCAGATGACCGCGGGCAGCCGGCTTTCCCTGGGCGCGGGCTGGTCGCCGTACCGCAGCAGGATCTCGTCCGGAGGGCACCGGGTGGCCGCGCCGGCTCCGGCCCCCCAGGAGGTCCAGGCCGGCTGGTCGTCGATGGAGGCCAGCCGGTCGAGCGTGCCGCGCCGGACGTCCGCGACGAACGGCGCCCACACGGCGATGGGAATCCGCAGCTCACGGGTCCGCCCCGCGTACCGGTAGCGGATGATCACCTCGTCGTCGCGGCTGGCGAACCGCAGGCCGGGCGCGCAGGCCGGGCGTCGCCAGACCATCGGCGCGGCTGGGTCCAGCCCGGCTCCGGTGCGGGGGGCGCTGCCACCCTCACGCTGGTCGTGCTTCTGCTGGCTGTGGCTGTGGCTGTGGCTGTGGTCGGGTCGGTGCGCGGTACGGGTAGGGTCCGGGAGAGAACCGGTGCACACGGTGCCCGCGGTTCTCTCCCGGTGTGCCTCACCGCCCATGATGGCCCGCGTGGCGGTCCGCCCAGCGCGATGGACGACCGGATGCGGGCGGGGCAGCAACCCTCGGCGGAATCCAGCGTCCCAGGAGGAGGCCCCCGTCACTCTCACCAGGTGTCCTCCTCGCCTCGGTGTGCTGGGACGCGGGCTGCGCGTCCGCCGGTGGACACATCACACCGTGCTGGGCCGATTCGCGACAGACCGCAACGGCCAGGTGCGGGCCCGCACGTGCCCGTTGCACCGGCATCGGCCCTGGTGCGCCCCGGTCGGCCCTGGTGCGCCCCGGTCGGCTCGTGGGCTACCAGGTGAGGACGAGCCGGCCGCGGGTGCCGCCACGTTCCAGGAGGCGGTGCGCCTCGGGGGCCTGGTCGGCCGGGAACGTCCGCGCGACGCGCAGGGTGAGGGCGCCCTGCTCGACCAGCTCGCGCAGCCGGTCGAGGCGCTCCCGCTCGCGCCCGTACTCGCGTACCCAGACCTGGTGCAGGGTGATGCCGCGCTCGGTGTCGCCCTCGAAGGGGCGGACGGCCGCGAACGCCCCGCCGTCGCGGATCGCACCGAGCAGTGCGGTGCCCTGGAGCGACCCGTCCGCCACGGCGTCGACACCGCCCGGCACCGCCGCCCGGATCCGTTCGGCGATCTCCGGGCCCCGCCGCACCACGACGTCCGCGCCGAGGGCGTGTACCAGCTCCTCGTCGGCCTCGGAGGCGTCCGCCACGACCCGCAGCCCGTCGACCTTCGCCAGCTGCACGGTGTATCCGCCGAAGCAGCCGGCCGCGCCGGTCACCGCCAGCGTGCCACCGGGGGGCAGGGCCAGCAGGTCGAGGGCGAGCCGGGCGGTGAGCCCGTTCATCGGCAGCGTCGAGGCGGTAGCGTCGTCGACCCCGGCGGGTACCCGCACGACGGACGCGGCCGGCACCACGATCTGCTCGGCGTAGCCGCCGTGCGCCCCCTCGGGCAGCACGATCGCCATCACGTGGTCGCCGACGGCGAGATCCGTGTCGACACCCTCGCCGATCTCGTCGAGCACGCCGGCGGCGTCCATGCCGGGTACGTAGGGCGGCCCCAGCGGGCGCAGCCGCCTGGCCAGCACTCCGCTGCGGATGTACGTGTCGGCCGGGTTGACGGTGGCGGCGTGGGACCGGATCCGCACCTCGCCCGGCCCCGCGTGCACCTCCGGCAGCTCGACGACGCGCAGCGCGTCCGGCCCACCGAAGTCCACGACTCCCACGGCTCTCATGTCTGGCGATGCTAGCCAGCTTCACATCCCGGGGTCGCCTTCGTGGCACCCTCCGCTCCGCTCCGGCGCCGGGCGGCCCGGGGCGAGGGACGCGCGGCGGAGCACGGGATGGCAGGTGAGACGCTTTGTGGTCACCTGGGTACTCTTGCGCCCATGCGGGTGGATCTCGGAGAGGATCGCGGTCGCCGCCGAATCGACCGGTCGGCCGCCGCGGTCGGGCAGGCGCGCCGGGACGTCGCCGGCTGGCTCGAGACCCGCGTCGGCGACCCGCGGTTCACCCGGTTCAGTCGGCACCTGACGATCCTCGACACCGTTCTCGGCCGGATGCTCGACGCGCTCGCCGGCCGGCTCGACACCCTGCGCGCCCACCCCGGCCGTGGCGAGGTCTACGACGACTGCCGCGCCGTCGAGGCGGTGCTCACCGTCGTCCGGCGCACCTTCGAGTGGTACCGCGAGCGCTACGACCAGCGTGTCGACGACCGGCTCGGCCCGGTGCTGCTGGCCGCCGACGAGGTCGTCCGCTCCTGCTGGGCGGGGTCGTTCGCCGTCCTCGGGCGCGCGGCGCCGACCGGCCCACTGACTTACATCGACCCGCGGTTCAACGCGTTCGCGCTCACCCGCGACGGCGTGCCGCCCGAGCTGCGCCTCCCGACCCGCGCCGACCTGGTGGACGACAGTGTCCGCGCGCTGCTGCGCGAGCTGCCGGTGCCCACGATCGCCCTGCCCGAGTGGTCGACCCGGGAGGCCTGGTGGCTCGCGCTCGCCGCGCACGAGACCGGCCACCATCTGCTGCACGACCTGGAGCCGGGCCTCGCCGCCCGCACCCGCGAGACCCTCGACGCCGCGGTCCGGGGGGCCGTCACGCAGGTCGACGCCGCGGTCGGTGGTGCCCGGGAGCTCGAGGAGCTCGCCGGTCAGTGGCTGGGCTGGCATGCCGAGGTGTTCGCGGACGCCTTCTCGGCGGTGATGGTCGCCGACGCCGCCGCCTGGACCGTCGACGAGCTGGAGCACGGCGGCTCTCGGCGCCTGCTCGCCGGGCCTCGCCCCGGCGGCACCTACCCGCCGCCGCTCGTGCGGCGCGCCCTGCTCGGCGAGCTGACCTGCCGGGTGCGGGGGGACGCGACGTCCTCAGGTGGCGACAGTGTCGTGGCAGTTGCGGGCGGCGGAGCGGTTGCGGCCGGTGGGGTGGAGGAGACACGGCGGCATCTCGCCGTCGTCCCGGCCGCTGCCCAGGCGCTGCTCGCGCTGCCCGTCGGCGGGACGACGCTGCTCGGGCTCGGCCGCGTCGACCCCGGCTGGTACGCGGCCCGCGGCCGGGTCGCGAGCTGGGCGGTGGCGTTGCGCCGGGATCCGGTGCCGATCACCGCCGCCGAGCGCCGGACCCGCCCGGCGGCCCGGCTCGCCGTCCAGGCGGGCGTCGCGGCCTGTCTCGCCGTCGCGCCGGCGGCCCAGGACGGCGTGCACCGCCGGCTCGTCGACCTGCTGCGCGGCTGCGGGACCGACGGCGTGCTCGGCCCCGCCCCGACGGCCGCGCCGATCCCGCCGGGCGACCTCGGCGCGCTCGCCGACCGGCTGACCGCACGCCTGCTCACCGGCGGGCTCCCGCCCCCTGATGGCGATCCGCCATGATGACGCGGCCGCCACCGGCGATGGACGGGCGCCGGTGACCATTCCCCGGATCCTCGTGGACGTCGAACGCCGCAACGGCGGGTGGGCCGTCGAGGTCCGTCGAGCGTCACGGACAGGGGACCAGGTGCTGTCCCCCGGGCATGGCATGGCCGCGGTCGCGGTGACGGACGCCGACGGCTGGTCGCGCCAGGTGCCCGTGCTGCCGACCGGGCGGCGCGCCGGCCTCGGCGCCGACCTGCCCCCGGACCTCGTCGCCCTGTGCACCGGCGACGCCGCCGCGATCTCCGCCCTGCTCACCCGGATCACCGGTCGTGACCTCGACGCCGGCGACGCGACGCTGTACGGCCGGTGGCTCTTCGCCTGCCTGCTCGCCCCCGTGTGGCCGGCCATCCTCGCCGCGGCCGCCGGGCACGGTGTGGAGCTTGCCCTGCGCTGGCCCGCTGACGACCTGGCCCTGGGCGCGCTGGTGTGGGAGGCGATGCACGACGGCGAGGCACCGCTCGTCGGCCATCCCCGGGTGCTGGTCGCGATGACACGGGTGGTGCCCGCACCGACCCCGGCGCCCGCAACGATCCGGCGGCTGCCCCGGGTGTTGTTCGCCGCCGGTTCTGCCCTGGACGACGCGGTGATCCGTCCGGGCGCGGTGTTCATGGGCCTGGTGCGGGGCTTCGACGCGGAGGGTCTGTGCGTCTCCCAGGCGATGACGAACGTGTCGCTCGCCGAGCTCGGCGAGGCGTGTGCCCGCTTCGGGCCGGACGTCGTGCACCTCGTCGCGCACGGCGACGTCGCCGACGGCCGGGCGGTCGTGCGGCTCGTCGACCCCGCCGAGCCGGCGGGTGTCCGCCACGTCGACGCCGAGGCGCTGGCGACCGCCCTGCGGGGCCCGTCCGGGATGCCCACCGCCGTCGTTCTCAGCGCCTGCGGAACCGCCCGCCCCACCGGCCCTGGCCCCACCGGCGGCCCTACCGGCGGCGACGGCCCTACCGGCGGCACGGTGGAGGTCGTCGACGAGGCGCGAGTCGCCGGGCGGTCGATCGCCGCGGAGCTCACCAGGCGGGGCGTGCCGGTTGTCGTGGCGATGTCCGGCGAGGTCAGCGAGCAGGCCAGCCGGATGTTCACCCGCGGGTTCGTGCGCGCGATGCAGCACGGCGCGTCCGTCGTCGGGGCGGCCGCGGTCGGGCGGCGGGCGGCGCTGCTGCACGGCGACCCGCCGAGCCGCTATCTCGACTGGGCGATGCCGGCGCTGTTCCTCGCCGAGAGCGTCCCGCCGGGCCTGCGCATCGTCGACCCGGCGCCGGCCGCGTGGCTGCGCTCGGTCGCGGAGGGGCTGGACCTGCGCCGGGAGCCGATGTTCATCGGGCACGAGGCGATCCTCACCGCCGCCGACGCGCTCGCCGACCCGGCACCCGAACGCTGCCCCGCCCTGCTCGCCGCGGTCACGGAGGGGCCGCTGCGCGGGCTCGGGGGCAGCCGGCTGCTGCGCGAGATCGGACTGCGGCTGCTGCGCCTGGGGCACCTTCCGCTGCTCATCGGCCCGTTCGGGGACGGGGGCGCCCCACGGGACGCACGCGACCTGTCCGTCCGCATCCTGCAGGCGGTGATCAGCGTCGCGGAGGCGCTCGGCCTCACCCCGCCGCCGCTGACCACCATCGCCGTCGACCCCACCTGTGACACGGCGGCAGGTGTCACCGCGGAGGCGCTGGCCGAGCTCGGCGCGAGGGAGCGGTTCGACCGGCTGGACACCGCGGTGGCGGCGTTCGCGACCGGGATTTCCCCGCTGAACCCCCGGGTCCTGCGCCGGGCGCTGGCAGCGGACCTCACCGCCCTCGCACGGGCGGCCGCCACCGGGCTCGCTGCGCCGTTCGGACCGTCGACCCGCGTGGTCGTCCTCGGCGACGAGGTGCACCGGTGGGTCGGCGCGCTGCGCCCGCTGCTGTCGATGATCAGCAGGGACGGGCTGGGGCCGCCGGGCCACCCGGTTCCCGTCGTCGTCACGGCGTCGTTGCTCGAGGACGAGGGTGCGGTGCTGCGCCGGCTGCGTGACGAGCGGGCCGGCCAGCCGGGATTCGTCTTCCCGGAAATCACCCGGATGCCGCCGGCGAGCGCCATACTGGGATTTCAGTGGGTCCTTCTGCACCCATGGCTGCGGGAATACCCGCAGGTGTACACGGCCGCCCGCAGCTCCTCCCGAGTGGCGATCGAGAAGAGCCTCGGGGAACTGAAGGGAATGCCCACCGCCGTCCTCCAGGACCTTTACCTCATCGCCAATGTCCTGACGTTCAACGACGTCTTCGTCGCCGCCGACGACGAGGGCGCGTTGCGCATCTATGAGGAGCGGCGCCGGTGATTCCGCCCGTGGACGGCCTGGCGGATCTCGACGCGCTGCGCGCCCGGGCGCACCAGGACGCGCTGCGCGCGTTCGACCCGCGCCAGCTCTGCCGGTTCGCCCTGCTGCCGGAGTGGACCGACCACACCGCCGTCCGTCTCGGTCTTGTCCCCGCGGGCGAGCTCCCCGGCCTGCTCACCCGGCTCGACGACGCCGGCCTGCTGGAGCGCCGGCAGTCCCGGGGCCCTCGCCGCGGCACCCGCACGGTGTTCTGGCTGCGGGTCTCCCGCCGCGACGAGATCGGCCGCCACCTGCGCGGCGCCGACGTGCGTCTGGACGTCGACGGCGAGGTCGACCGTCTTGCCCGCGTCGTGCGGGCGGCCCTGGACGCCCCGGACGCGGCCGAGAACATTGCGGGCACCGACCTCGCGCCGTGGCTGGAGGTGGCGCTGGAACACCGCCTCGACCGCACCGGCAGCGCCCTGTTCCAGCGGGTCGACACCCTCGTCACCCGCACGGAACCCGCTGGTGGCGGCGGCAGTGGTGGCAATGGTGGCGGTGGCGGTGGCGGTGGCGATGGTGGCGGTCAGGCCGGTGGGCTGGCGGCGGCGACGCGGCTCGTCGCGGCCGCCCGGACCATCGGCGCGATCAGCGGCGGCACGCTCGCCGATGCGGCCAGGCGGGCCGGCTGGCGTCTCGACCGTGCCCACCGCGACGCGCAGGACGCCGAGTACCTGCGGGACTACCAGAGCCGCGCCGACGTCGAGGAGGTCCTCGACGACCTGATCACCGGGGATGGGCCCGGGACGCCCTGGGCTCTGCACCTGCTGGGCGATGGCGGCCTCGGCAAGACGATGGTGCTGCGGTACCTGAGCTCCGGCGAGTACGCGACGGACCGGGGCCTCGCGCGCTTCCCCGTCGCCCGCGTCGACTTCGACCATCTCGACCCGCGCTACCCCGAGCACCGCCCGGCCGAGGTGCTGCTCGCCCTCGCCGACGAGCTCGCGGGCTACGGCGCCAGCCGGGGCTGGTACCACTCCTACCACCGGTTCCGCGACGCCGCCGGCGCCCTGCACGAGCAGCTCAGCCGTCTCGGCGAGCAGGCCGAGCACGACGCCGAGCCCGGGGTGGCACCTGCCGAGCAGGTGTACGGCTCGCCGCTCTACCCGGCCGACGGCCCCACCCGTGGGGCGGTGGGGGTGATCCGGGCCGCCGCCGCCCAGACCATCCGTGCCCTGTTCGACGAGGTCGTGCACGCCTTCGCCCGGGTGCTGCGCGAGCTGGGCCGCCCCCCGGTGGTGCTCGTCCTGGACACCTGCGAGGAGCTCGCCAAGCTCTACGCCCCGGGCGCGGCGGCCCCGGCCATCGACCGCACCTTCGACCTGCTCGAACGTCTCCACGCCGAGCTGCCCGACGTCCGGATCGTGCTCGCCGGGCGCCGTCCGCTGGTGCCCCCCGCCGACGAGCACGCCCGTGCCGCCGGCCCCCGCCTGCGCCGGCGTGACTACCTGTGGGTCGTCCGCGTCACCGGCTTCACCGCCGCCGAGGCGACCCGGTTCCTCGACGCCGCCCTCCCCGGCGAGGCCGCCGAGGCCAGCTCCGCATCCGCGGGCACCCCGTCTGCCGGCACCCCGTCGTCTGCCCTCGACCCGTCGTCTGCGGTGGACCCGTCGTCTGCCCTCGACCCGTCGTCTGCGGTGGACCCGTCGTCTGCCCTCGACCCGTCGTCTGCGGTGGACCCGTCGTCTGCGGTGGACCCGTCACCGGCCGTGAACCCGGCGTCCGAGGCGCTGCGGGACGCGTTGCTGGACCGGGCGCGGATGCCGTCCTCGCCGGGGGACGAGCGGTACAACCCGTTCGAGCTCGCCGCCTACCGGGACTGGATCGTCCGCGAGCCGCAGCTGGATCCGGGCGTGCTGCGCGCCGCCGGGGACCCGCTGGTCGAGCGGCGCATCATCCACCGGCTTGCCGACGACGACACCCGAGGGGCACTCGCCGTCGCCGCCGAGCTCGGCCGGTTCGACCTGGCGATGATCGCTCCGGCGCTGGAACGCGCCGGCCTCGACCCCAGGGCGGCCTTCGACGGGCTCGCGGCCCAGGAGTGGACGCAGGTGCGGGCGCTTGGCGCCGACGGCCGGCCGTCGCTGCTGGAGGTCGACGAGCATCTGCGGGATCGGATCCGTGCCGTTGTCGCCGGCGATGCCAGCCGGCACCCGCTGGACCGGATCGGGCTCGGCCGCGACGCCACGGCGCTCGTCCGGTCCGGGGCGCTCGTCGACCTCGCACCGGAGGCGGTCGAGACGGCCGTGCGCCTGCTGCCGGCGGACGAGGCCGCCGAGTTCTGGGCGGATCTGGAGGACCGGATCGTTGCCAGCGGCGAATGGGCCTGGGCCGCGCAGGTCGCCACCCGCTGCGCCGGTGCGGAGGGTCCCCGCGCGCAGGCGGCCGGCGCCGCCGACGGGCCGCAGCGGCCGACCGCCCCCGCCACCACGATCATGGCGGCGATCCTCGCCACCCAGGCCGCCGCCCGCATCCATACCGGCGAGCGTGCCCTGACCCGGCCGCTGTGGGCCGCCGTGCTCCACCACGTCACCCATCACCCACTTCCCGGCCACCGCACCACCCTCGCCAGCCGCGCCCTGCTCGGTGACCTCGCCGCGGGCGGTCGTCCGAATCCGCTGCTCACCGGCTCGCCCCTGGACATCGACCTCGAGCGGGCGCTGCGCATCCTCACCTCCCGCGTCGCGGGGCCCGACCGGGACGGGCCGGCCCCCCGGGACGCGGGGCAGGAGGCGTCCGCCCTGGCGGTCGTCGTGGCGTTCGCCAGGCGGCCCGACCTGGCGCCGACGGGCTCGGTGCTGGCGGGGCTGCAGGCCGTTGTGGAGGGTCCGTTCACCGAGGCTGATCTGGCCCTGTTCGTGGCGGAACCGGGTGCGTTCGCGAGCCTGCTGGCGGACGGCGAGCCCACCGTCCGGGTCGTCACCGAGCTGTTCCTGTCCCTGGTCGTGCTGCGGGCGGCCGACCATCCGGCATCGCCCGCGCACGAGCGGCTGCCCTCACCGGCCAAGCTCGCCGTCCGCCTGGCCGAGGCGATCGCGGCGGCGCGGCGCTCGGGGGGCGGCTCCTGGCCCGGGTCCGCCGACTGGGCGACGCCGCCCGGGCTGCTCGACCGCGCCGAGCTCGCCGTGCTGCGGCTGCGTGCCCATGCGGGCCCCGCCGCGCCGCCGCCCGAGCTGTCCGCCGCCTGGCTGGACGATGTCCTGGCCCGCGTCGGCGACGTCGACGCCGAGCGGCGGGTCGCGACCGCGGTGCGGCTCGCCCTCGATCACCAGGTCCTGCCCCGCGACACGCTGAGCCGCTTCGACGGCTTCCTCGCCCACCTCCCCGGCCGGGCGCCGACGGGCTGGCTGCACCGCCAGATCCAGCCGCTCGCCGTCGAGGTCGCCGGCGCCTGGACGGCGCTTGGGGAGCCGTCGCGGGCCGCCGACATCCTCGTCCGGTACCGTGACGCGGCGCGGGACGCGGGTGCCGATCCCACCGCTGTCGAGGACTGTGACCTGGCGCTTCTCGAGCTGTGCCGGCGTTACCGGACGACGGAGTTCAGCCCGTCCATCCGGCAGCTGGCCCGGTCCGACTCCCCGCGGCTGCGCGCCGCGGCCTGGCTGGTGCTGACCCTGGTCGAGGGTCAGCGCCCCCGGACGCCGGACGAGGCGGGCAGCTGGCATGCCTGGTGGCGCTGCCAGAACCACCGCTCCCTCACCGCCGGGAACCAGTTCCTGCGCCGGCCCGCCCCACCGCGGGCGACCGAGCCCCCCTGGCCGGCGCTGACCGCCGAGGTCGACCGGCTGGAGCGGCGCCTGCTGCAGGGCTCGGACCCGGGAATGACCGGCGCGCAGCGCCTCGTCGGCCGCCTGCCCGACCCCGAGCTCCGCCTGCGCCTGGCCGCCCTTCTCGACACCCTGCCCGCCGCGAGCAGGCCCGGCGATCCAGGCGGACCGATCCGCGCCAGTGCGGTCGACGGCGTCCTCGGCCGGCTGCCCGCGCTGGCCGGCGCCCGGCTGGCGGTGCGGGCCGCCGAGGAACTCGCCCCCCGCCTGCCGCGAGCGGCCGCCGCGCTGCTGCGTGCCCCGGACGGCACCCCCCGGACGATCACGCGGCTGCACCGGGCGGGAGACGTGTTCGCCGCCGCCGCTGCCGACGTGCTGCGCGTCCGCGTCCGGCAGCGGTCCGGTCTCGGTGGCGACGACGCGCCGACCCCCGACGTGGACTGGCGCCCGCTCGCCTACTGGCCGGGCTGGCGGGCCAGGGTGGCCGCGACGGCGCTCGCCGACTGGGAGGCCGACACCGTGCCCCCGCCCGTGACCGATCCCGCGCGTACGTCCCCGGAACTGCTCTCCGACGTCATACCCCCGCCGCCGTGGAGCAGCGGCCCGCCCGAGATGGCGGCGGTTCCGGGAGATCTGTTCAGGGGCCTGCCCCCCGAGGGCGGGATGGCAGGCTTCGGCGTCGCCGCCCCGCCCGGGATCCCGGGCGAGACCCGTCCCCGGGGAGCACCTGACCCGTTCCGGAGCAGTCCGTCGTCGGTACCGTCGACCTGGCGTCCGGAGCTCACGGAGCCGCCGGGGTATGGACCGGTGTGGGGGGCGTGGCCTGGCCCCCGTGCGTCCACCCAGGACAGCGGGGGGAGCGAACACCCGGGCGCGCGCGACGGCCGCCGCTGGTCGGGGCTCCTGGCCCACCTCGCCGGGTTCCGGCGCTGGACGGAGTTCGCCCGTGCGCGGCGGCTCGGCTCCTACCGACTGCGTCCCGGGCATCTGGTGACCGTCCGCCCAGGTCGGATCGGTGTCGAGGGCCTCACCCCGGCCGTTCTCCTCGACGCCCGGACGCTCCATGCCGCCGCCCGTCTCGCGCGGCGGCAATCGCTCGGGCCCCTGCGCGCGCTGCTGCGCGGCGGGCCGCTGTGGCGCGCGGACGGTGAACGGATCATCGGCGATGGTCGGCCCGGTCGGCCCGGTCGGCCCGGTCGGCCCGGTCGGCCCGGTCGGCCCGGTCGGCTGGGACGGCTGGGGCGGGAGCTGCGGTTGGTGGTTCTCGACGTCGACGAGTCCGAACGGTTCGGTGACTGGGAGTTCCGCCTCGCCGCGTCCCTGCCCGAAGCCATCGCCCGTACGATCGTCTTCGCCCGGCTCCGCGGGCCGCGGTCGGAGACTCCGCCGACCCCACTGCCGACCGGCGACTGCGACCCGGCGGCGCACGGTCGATTCCTCGGCCCACGCCACCTGCGGCCCCCAGGTACGCCCGCCGGCGCCGCACCCGGCGCCGGGATCGCCCACGCCATCGGCACGCCGGTCCGCACGACGTCGGGCCTGCGGCTACGGGTCAGCGACGGCGAGGCGGGCCCCACCGGTGCCGGCGACGGGATCCTGGTCGGCATCGAGAATCTGGACGTCGGCGGCGCGCGGCTCACCATCCTGCAGGCCGACCCGGTGGACGGCCCCGCGCAACCCCTCGGCGACGACCGTGCCGGCTTCGTCGACCTGGCCATCGCGGCCCTCGACGCGGGCGCGGCGGCCGTGCTCGTCCTGCCGCCGTTGCCCGACGGTCTCGCGGCCGACGTCGCCACGACCATCCGCGCGACGGCCGGGGTCGCTGCGGAGGCTCGGCTCGCGCCGTCCGTGGATGCCAGGCGGGCGCTGTCGGTACTCGCCGCGCGCGCCGCCAAGGAGGTCATCCACGTGGCCTGGGTCGACGCGCGTCCGGGCGTCCCGGACCCGACGTCCCGGGTGTTGGATCCGCGCGCGGGCGACGACGTGCTGCTGTTCCTGCGCTGAGCAGGCCCGCCGGCTCGCTCAGCGTCCAAGCAGGTCGCGCAGGGTGAGATCGGCGAGGGACGGATCGTCTCGGGCGGGCAGCCGGTCGAGCACCTCGTCGACCAGGTCGCGGTCCGGCTCGGCGACGGCGCCCTGCTCGGCACCCGCGTCCAGGGCCGCGGCGATCGCGGCGGCGAGGCGGGGTCGGTCAGCCTCGACGTAGTCGTCCGACGTCCAGGCAAGGGTGATGGCCTCGTCCCGGTAGTCGGCGAACGCGGCGGCGTGTCCCCGGGCCCGGGCGGCACGGGCCCGGGCGAGCAGCGCCGCTGCCGCGGGGGAGAGCCAGACGTCGTGCTCCGCCCGGGTCTCGACGCGCATCACCAGGTAGTCGACGCCGGTGAGCCGGCGGGTGCCACCGTCGGGGCCGAGCACCGCCAGGCGACCGTCGCCGTCGATCGTCAGGGGGCCTGGCAGGGACCCGGGAGCCGCGTTCACCACCGCCAGATGCCCCGACTGGACGGCCAGCCCCCCACCGCCAGGACTGATCATGGCGTGATGCAGGCCGAGCACCGGGCGCTCGCCCGAGTCGTCGATCAGGGCGTCGAGACCCGTCGAGACCGCGCGCGCCACGCTCGCGGCCGTGGCCAGCGGCGGCCCGAGCAGTTCGGTGAAGCCCTCGACCAGCCGCACGGCCGTGTCGAGCGGCCCCGCCTGCACCGCCCGATAGACGGCCGCCTCGATCTCGACCACACCGCCGTTGAAGGGCAGCAGCGGGGTGACCCGAAGATCAACCTGCTCGCCGGGTACCACCCACGACGCCAGCGGGCGCGAGAACGAGGTGAACGCGACCGGCCCCGTACCGCCGAAGTCCAGTGACGCCCCCGCGTGCAGGACCGGAAACCGCTCCCTGCCCCAGGAGCGCGACGCCGCCAGAAAACCCTCCGCCAGCCACAGCCGCAGATATCCCTGCCCCGGCCCGATCGGCGCGGACCCGGGCGCCGGCAGAAAACACGTCGTCACGTGCTCCGCGTCGGTCCTGAACCAGTCCCGTATCCGCCCCCACAGCCCACCCGCCACGAAGCCCAACCTATCCCCGGGATCACCGGCCCCAGGACCCGCTCCCCGTAGGCCGCGTAGGCAGTTGTGATCATGCTGGCTCCTTGCTGCCGAAATACCTGATGACCAGTGACGGGTGCCTGCGGCCCGGGTAGCGAAGACCGTCGGTGCGGTGTCGGATGCCCGACATCTCGCTGGGTGAACCAAACCGCAGATATTGAACATTTTCAAACTTGCTTTGCTTGAACGGCGAGTAAGTTCTGCCCGGAACGTTTGAGTAACTGGCCAGTCCATGCCGGTAGACCGTCCGAAGACTGGAAGTTGTTCGACCGCTGTCAATCCGGCCACGGGAAATAGGGAAGTCCTCGGTAGTTCACAGGGTGTCTAATCGCTGTGCCCTTGAC
>Ga0207710_10000314_pt1 | contig 37563 bp, 47 predicted proteins | sample KBSS24metaG_FD_184400 | JGI IMG/M metagenome (GOLD analysis project Ga0207710, IMG submission 184400) | Switchgrass rhizosphere microbial communities from Kellogg Biological Station, Michigan, USA - KBS S2-4 metaG (SPAdes) (version 2) | ecosystem: Host-associated > Plants > Roots > Rhizosphere...
ATGGGCATCTGCGGGCACGGGCGCTGGCGTATTCTTCTCCCTTGAGGCGACGGGTGGAAATATTACAGCTGACTTAGGAAATATCATAGCTACCGCTGGTGATATAGTAGCGACTGCAGGTAATATTGTCGCAACCGCAGGCGATGTGGATGCGGGAAATGATGTGAACGCCACGAATGCGATCACCGCGACAAACGGGGATATCACCGCGACTAACGGCAACATTGTGGCCTCTAATGGCGACATCGTAGCCACCTTAGGCAATATAGATGCTCTAGCGGGCAACGTAAGCGCAGCGAATGGCCTTACTGCTACGGGCGGGGATATTGATGCCGCAACGGGTAATATCACTGCAGTTGCGGGAGATATTACAGCGACTGCCGGCAATATTGTGGCCACGGCCGGTAATATTGAGGCGACCGCAGGGAACTTCATTGTGAATGGCGTGGGAATCTATGCGGGAGCGGGTGATCCTAACGGTGCCTTAGCCGCAGCGCAGGGGTCTCTCTACCTCAATACAGCGGGCGCGGGGATAAATGACCGGGCTTGGATTAATACCACTGGCGCCATGGTGTGGACGTTCGTTGTCACCGGCGCTTAAGTGTGTACATAAGTCGTCACTGGTTCCTGGGCGGGTTAGACTGCCGCTTGGTTAGTCTACCCCCTTTAATCCGGAGGATCTTATGGATCTGTACGCAATAGTTAAAGTTGTTCATGCGATTGAAAACCGTATTTACGATTTCGGGATTCCTTGGGCTGCTCCCTACGAAGAGGTCTATAAAGCCCTCGACGATATACGGATGCAGGTGATGCAGATGGAGGATAACGCGAAAGCGCTCGCCGTCCAGAAAGCGAACGCCGAGGATGCTGCGAAAACGGATGCTGGTGTTCAGTCCTAGAAATAGGAATGATATGGCCGTAAAGAATTACATGAAAGCGGTTCCGCTTACTTCTGTAAATTCTGCAACGTTCACAGGTGCTTTTGTGGCATTAAACGGGGGGCTTCAGGCCCCCTGTGTGATCTTGAGAATTATTAATTCATCAAATCGAGAAATAGATATTAGTTACGATGGCGGAGCAACTGCTCATGACCATCTATTCCCTGGAGAGCGATTACAGCTCGACTTTCAGGCGAATGCTGTCCCCAATACTTCAAGCGCTGCTATGGCCAAGGGCACAGTGATATATGTGCGAGGCGCTGCCGGCGCAGGGCTCGTCTATCTTGCTGGCTACTATCAACCCGACATCAGTTAAGGAGTGCCTATGTATGCAATCTCAATTCGAGTCGCCTGGGAGCCGCTGAGGACCCTAGCGTTTGGAGGAATATCGGGCACATATGCGGGAGTGGGGGGAACTTTAGATAACCCAGCGCATCAAATAGTGGTCGAGAATGAAACTGACGTAGACGTATTCGGTTCCTTTAATGGGATCACTGACCATCTCTTTATCCCTTCTGGCCAGGCGCGTATCTATGACTTTACTAGCAATAAGGGCCCGGGCGGTGGATTCTATCTCGCCCAAGGCGCTCGTCTGTATATAAGGGATAACGGGACTCCTGCCTCTTCCGGCGCAGTATACCTCGAGGTTATATACGCTGCAGAATCTGCATAGGAGTTGGTATGAGTCAAATATTACAGAGATCTGGCGGTGGCCCGGTCCCTCCTACCGTTGTCGAAACACTTACGGGTAATACCGGGGGCCCAGTAGGGCCTACCGGTAATAATATTAACGTAGTAGGAACTGGACTGCTTACCGTTACTGGTAACCCCGGCACCAGCACGCTTACTATCTCCCAATTAAATGCCGGAGCAAATACCGCCCAAACGGTTGGCCTGGTCACGGTCAACATTATCTCTCTTCCGGTTGCTGATAGTGAGATGGTGACCATCAAGGCCACTATTAACGGCCTCCGGGACAACTTTGCTGATGCCTGGGGTGGTGAAGTTATCTTTACCGTCCTCCGACCGGCCGGTGGCGACGTTACTGTCGTGGGAGCGCCAATTATTAATGCGAACACTACCTCAACCGCCGATATTTCAGGATCAGTGAACATTGGAACAGAGATGGCGGAAATTAATGTAATAGGCGTCGCTGGTCAGACATGGAACTGGACTGCTTATTACGAATTCTTCTACCAGCCATAAGGAGCACCATGGGAAAATTAGGATTTAGAGATAATGGTAGTCCGTATGTCTATGAAGAAATAACGGGCACGTCCTCTGCTGCCATAGGATTAGATTTAGGCGATTCAGGAAAATTAAAGTTTGTCGTATCGCTGAGTCCCAACGCTACGCCAGGCGGCACGCCTTTGCAGATGACGATAGATCCCGCAGCTAATGGCAATATCACGTTCACGCCAAACGGCAGTGGCGCGGTTGTCGTAGATAACGGGAATATGCAGGTAACTGCTGGCAACATCACGATGCCCTTCACGAACGCAGCGGGAACTGAGGGATTGCTCCTGGTGAATGGGAATAACTTCATTAACACGCTGGCCGCTGGCAACGTATTTGTGGGCACAGGATCGGGCAACTTAACCCTTAATGTATTTTCAGCACTCTTTAACACGGCATTTGGTGCCACTACGATGCAGTCACTCACGACTGGTTCCACCAACGTGACTGTCGGGGCCCAATCCCTAGAGCTTCTCACAACGGGTAATGCCAATATTGCCATGGGCACCTCTGCCCTGCAGAATTTGGTCTCTGGGGATCAGAATATTGGGATCGGGTCGGGCGCGGGCCTGAGTTATACCACCAATGAGAGCTATAACATTCTTATAGGGAATCAGGGCGTAATAGCAGACGCTAACACGATTCGCATAGGAACTAACGGCTCAGGCGTTGGTCAACAGGATACCACTTATATTGCGGGCATCTTCGGGGCAACGCCAGGTGTCGGCTCAGATATGGTGGTCATTGATAGCACTGGCTTACTGGCTACGCAGGCAATACCAGTCGGCGGTATACAGACGCTGAATGGTGATGTGGGCTCTGCAACAGGAACCACGGTTACTATCGCTGGTGGCAGCAATATTTCTACTTCAGCTGCAGTGGCAACTGTTACCATTAACTTAGTAAGCAGCCCATCTGTCTCTGGAACGGTGACCGCTGGCTCTGGATTGATCGCTACTACAGGTGGTGTTGATGTACAGGCTGGGCGAATAACCTTCCCCTCTACGTCTGCTGGATTGGCTGATGGCGCTATCTTTATCAACTCGTCTCCCTTTATGCATGCCTTCGGATCACATAACACGTTTCTGGGGACATCGGCTGGCAATGGTACCTTGACGGGAGCTGACCTGACCGGCATCGGATTCGGCGCTCTTCTTTCTGTAACTACGGCAATAAGAAATACGGCGGTTGGATCTGGCGCGTTGGAGCAGAATGACACGGGTGATGCCAATACAGGCGTCGGGTTCCAAGCACTCTTTTCTGCAAATACTGCCGCCACTCAGAATACAGCTGTCGGCTTCCAAGCGCTCAACGCTCTAGGGGCTTCTGGTAGCAATAACACAGCCCTTGGTTACCGTGCCCTTCTCTCAGCTGCTACAGGAAGTAGTAATACTGCCATCGGATTCAATGCTGGCTTAAATTTAGACACTACTGACAGTAGTAATATCATGATCGGAAACGCTGGCACCTCCGGCGATAACCATAAGATCATCATAGGAACACAGGGGTCTGGGGCTGGACAACAGAACTTCACCCAGATTGCCGGTATCTATGGCGTGACTCCTGGCGGCGGCGGCCTCAATATGGCGACCATAGATGCCACTGGCCAACTTGGCTCACAAGCACTCCCTTCTGGCTCTATATCTATAACCGGCGATAGTGGTGGCGCTCTCACTGGTGGTGCATTTACCTTTACCGGTGGTACAACGGGCCTTACATTCGCTGGCGCAGGCTCTACAGAAACATTGGGTGGAACCCTCGCTATTGCGAATGGCGGTACTAACGCAACTTCTATGGCTAACACTGATGGCGTCGTCTATTATGACGGCACTCGGCTTGTAACTACAGCGGTCGGCACAGCTACCCATGTCCTTACCAGCAACGGTGCGGGCTTAGCTCCTACCTTCCAGGCAGTTCCTTCGGCATCTATATCCATAACTGGAGATAGCGGCGGCGCATTAACTGGATCAGCGTTCACCTTTACGGGTGGAAGTACGGGGCTCACCTTCGCTGGTGCTGGCTCTACGGAAACCCTTGGAGGAACGCTAGCCATCGGCAGCGGCGGTACGAACGCAACTTCATTCGCGACCACTGATGGCACCGTTTACTATGACGGAACTCGACTAGTCACCACAGCTACTGGAACCGTAGGCCAATTCTTACGCTCTGGCGGCGCTGGCGTCGCTCCTGCATACGCGACACTACCTGCGAGTAGCATCTCTATCACAGGAGATACAGGTGGCGCGCTCACTGGCGCAGCATTCACCTTTACTGGGGGAACGACTGGCCTGAGCTTCGGCGGATCTGGAAGCACGGAGACTTTATCGGGAACATTAGCGATCGCCAATGGCGGTACTAATGCGACCTCGATGGCCAATACTGACGGCGTCGTCTATTACGATGGCACCCGTTTAGTGACCACAGCAGTTGGCACAGCGACACAGGTGCTTACGAGTAATGGCGCAGGCGTAGCGCCTACCTTCCAGGCAGTTCCTTCGAGCGGTGGACTCGCCTGGTCTGAGCAGACTGGCACCACGCAGGCTATGGCCGTTGGTCATGGCTACATCCTCAATAACGCAGGCACTGTAACGGCGACGTTGCCGGCTACTGCGGCATTGGGTGATCTCATGGCCATCGTGGGCAAAGGATCTGGCGGCTGGCTGGTAGCGCAGAATAGTGGTCAGACGATACATTTCGGATCGGTGAATACGACGACCGGAGCTGGTGGCTCACTAGCCTCTACTAATCGTTACGACTCATTCGAGATCGTCTGCATCACAGCCAACACTGATTTTGTAGTTAGAAGTTCAATCGGCAACTTAACGGTGGTCTAATGGCAACGAATAATGCGATAAATAACAGTACTAAAATCACTACTTTTAATGGCAGCAGCACCTTTAGCAAGGACTCGCGCGCCCAAATGATTAGTGTGTATATATTCAACGGCGGAGGTGGCGGGGGGAGTGGCCGCCAAGGCGCTTCGACGGCTGCCGGTGGTGGAGGTGGGGGCGCTGGCGGCGGAGCGGTATTTATGCAAGCCCCTGCCTCTTACTTCGATACCTCAGTAACGGTAACTATAGGAGCTGGTGGCGGAGGCGGCGCTACTCAAGGCGGCGCGGGAACTAACGGAAACCCTGGAAATCCCGGAGTCCGCTCTTCCATTGGGAATATTATGGGGGCAGCACAGGCCTCTTCTGGCGGCGCTGGTGGTACTGCTACAACTGCATCGGGCGGCACTGCAGTAGGCCCCAGGATAATGTACGCGGCTACCTTTGGAACGAACCCTGGTGGCACCGGAAGTAATGTCGCCCCGAGTGCTCCTTCTGCTAGCCCAATTAGTGGTGGCGGAGGCGGCGGAAGTGGTGGGGATACGGGGACGGCGCGCCAAGCGGCTGCCGGTGCGGTGGTAAGTAATTTCGACTTAACGACTACCGTTCTTGCTGGTGGAAATGGTGGCATAGAAACCGGCACAATAGACGGCGGCCTCGGAGTCTCTGTGAGTGCGGCTGGAAATCTAGGATGGCTCTCGGGCGGCTCCGGTGGCGGTGGTGGTGGCGGCCAGAAGACAGGACTTGTCGCTGGTAATGGCGGCAAGGGTGGCTTCCCTGGGGGAGGCGGAGGCGGAGGCGGTGGTTCCATCACGGGAACAACCTCAGGAGCCGGAGGAGACGGTCATGACGGTCAAATTATTGTTATAGAGCATTTCTAGGAGAATCCATGGCGAGATACGCAGTTATAGATTCAAATAATGTGGTAGTAAGCGTGGTTATCTGGGACGGAGTCGCTCAATGGGCTCCTCCAGAAGGCCAGCGGGCCATATTGGGGAATAACCGTCCCGAACTCAATTACATCTACGACCCAGAGAGCAACACATTTTCTGCGCCCGTTATTAATGAAGGATAAGTATGGCAACTGGAAAGAAATTAACGGGTATAAATCCCTTAGCATATATGGGTGTCGAGCCAACGGCCCCGCCCCAATTAGTTGTACAACCCTTTCCCCCGACCCCGGCCGACGTACAGAATAATAATATCGGGACACTCTGGATTGTGACGGGCTCACAAGTATGGATGCTCGTATCCCTTGTAGGAAATATTGCTACCTGGGTCCAGATTTATCCATCACTGGGGGCCGCTGCAACTTTCCCAACTGATGCGGGTATCGCTGTCCCGGTGGCAGACGTGCTCAATGTCCTTGGTGGTACTAATATAAATACCGCAGGCGCGGGTAACACTCTCACCATTAATCTCAACGACAGTATCGTGGTTGATGATTTCGAGGCGACGGGCAACGCGGTTATCTTTTCTGGCCTGGGCGCTTCTGGCGTTCTCCAGATAGATGGCGGCGGTAACGCGAGCGCAAGTAAGGGTGACGATGGTGAAGTGCTGATCGGCTCTACTGCGGGCGCTCCTGCATGGGCCAATATCACGTCGATCGACACCACCGTTACCATAACGAATGGCCCAAACACAATAGATTTATCTGCTGCGGGCATGGCAGGCATCGTCACGCTTGATGGGGATGTGGGTTCGGCTACTGGCGCGACAGTGACGATTGCTGGAGGAAGTAATATAAACACCTCCGCAGCGGCCGCGACAGTCACCGTTAATCTAGACGACACCGTTTCCATTTCTGGAAGCATGACTGCTGGGACGGGCTTCTCTGCGACTACGGGCGATGTTGATATACTCGCAGGCAGCCTTACGCTGCCAGAGAGCAATGCGGCGCTCACAGAGGGATTAATTACTCTCAATGGAGTTCTTTTCCTACATTCGGGTAATTCTACTGCCAATGCGAACGCATTTGGTGGCGGATCGGGAGATCCATCGGTGATAGATCCTGCGGCAACTGCCAACACAGGATTTGGTTCCGGGGCTATTAACAGCTTAACAACGGGTACTTCTAATATAGCCATTGGTGCGAATGCGATAGAAGATCTCACGACTGGTAGTCAGAACGTGGGAATCGGGGTCGGCTCAGGCGCCGCGGGCCTTGATACTGGTTCTAATAACACCATGATCGGGTACGCAACTGGACAGTCATATGCCGGCGCAGAGTCTAATAACATTCTCATCGGCGCACTCGTTGACGGCACACTGGGAGAATCTAACGCGACCCACATTGGCCGCGAAGGGGTAACTACCCTCTGTACCATCGCTGGAATCTTCGGCGTCACAATTGGTGGGACCGGCATTCCGGTGAACGTAGATAATACGGGTCAGTTGGGTACGGTCGTCTCCTCTCGCCGCTTTAAGGATAACATCGAAGATATGGGCGCCATTAGCAATGTGATCCATAATCTCCGTCCCGTTACCTTCACGATGAAGGCCGATAAAGAGAAGCGCAGGCAGATGGGACTCATCGCTGAAGAAGTTGAGAAGGTCATGCCAGAGCTCGTGGTCCATAATGAGGGCCAAGCGCTTACGGTACGATACGACGCGCTTCCTGTGCTGATGCTCAATGAGCTACAGATGGCCTTCCGGGTCATCGATATGCACGAGCGCACCATCTTCGGCCTCGCTGAGAAGGTGGCTGAGCTTGAGCGCAAAGTGGGAACGCTCTCCAAATTAGCCATGTGTGATTAGGAGATATGATGGTATCAGCGAAACGATTGAGTGGGATCAACCCACTCGCATATGTGGGGGTAGAACCAAACACCCCTGCCCCGCTCTTTGTAAAAGACCGTTCCCCGACCGTGAACGACTACCAGAACTTTAATATCGGCACCTTTTGGTTAGTGAGTGGTCACAGCGTCTCTGAAGAGATCTGGATGCTCGTCGCCCTAGAGGCTGGTATTGCAACCTGGGTTCAGCTATATCCCGGCGGTGGCGGTGGTGGTGCAAATACCTTCCCCGCAGACGTTGGCGTGGCCAATGAAGCGGGAGGCGTATTAAATATCCTGGGTGATGGCAATGTCACTACAACGGGCGCAGGCAATACGATTACTATTTCCTTGGCGGGGACCTTTTCTGAGCAGTTTAATACTGACGCGGGAACAGCTACGCCAGCAGCGGGAGTAATTATTATCCATGGCGGCACCAATATTGGCACAACGGGCGCAGGCAATACGGTTACTATTAACTTAGATCCATCTATCAGCTTGGCGGGTAGCTTATCAGTAGGAACCACCAGTCTCTTTATAGGGAATGCTGAGTTCGATGCGGGGGTACGGGTTACTTCATTCGGTCGCGGCGTGGTCCAGAGTGATGCCTCAGGCATTCTCTCGAGCACGAACGGAACTGATGGCCAGGTTATCATCGCCGCAACGGGCGCAGATCCTGCGTGGGCGAATCTTACCTCCCTCGATTCATCGATCACGATTACGAATGGCCCCAATTCCATCGACCTTTCTGCCGTCGGCGGAGGGGGTGGAGGTGCCATTAACTTCCCAACCGATTCGGGAACCGCAACTGAGGCGGCTGGAGTCCTGCGTATTCTGGGTGGCACTAACATTGGCACTACTGGTGCAGGGAATACGGTCACCGTTAACCTTGATCCGAGCGTTACTCTTGCAGGCAGTCTCGTTGTCGGAACAACCTTAAACGTTGGCGGTGCGAGCCAATTCACAGGCAATGCGCTCTTTAATGGCAATGTCACCGTTAATAACTTCTCTGAGGGCGTGGTACAGAGTGATAACTCCGGGCTCTTATTCTCTGATAAGGGCAATAACGGCCAGGTGCTCATCGGCTCTACCGGTGGCGCGCCGCTCTGGAGGAACTTAACTGCCGGCTCTAACGTGAATATTATCAACGGCGCGAATAGCATCACGATCGAAGCGACTGGTGGCGGTGGTGGTGGTGGAACAAGCTGTGCCTTCTTGGCGCATCAGGCGGCTACTGCTTCATTTCTGGGAACTACTTATGATCTGGGATCCGCAGTCGTCCTTACCGAAGACTTTGATGTGGGAGGCAACTTCTTTCCCGGAGATGGTGTTGGCGGCCCAGCTACCTTTACCGCTCCAGTGACGGGGAAATACTTCCTGCAGTTTACTGCTGACTGGAATAACCAGCCCTCCAGATCTACTACGCTCTTTGGCGATGTATTAATCGTTACGCCAAGTAAGACCTACCGCGGCTCCTCAGTGTCCTTTAGTGGCTCAAGTCCCAACTCTACCAACATTACTGCCTCAACGACGGTGTGTGCTGATCTGAATATAGGAGATGTGGTTACCTTCGAGGTGAACATTTTCTCAGGACCAGGTGGCCGAGTTCTGGGAAATACAACTCCATTAACGACTTACTGCTCTGGCTTCTTAGTGCAGGCGGCTGGGGTTATTCCTGCGTCCTTCATGGCGTATCAAGCGGTAGATCAGGCAGGATTATTCCTCGCCTCTCCCGATTACACACTGGGCACGCTGCAGGCACTTGTGGTCCCTACTGATACCGGTGGTGACTTCTATGCGGGAAGTGGTGCAGGCCTCCCTGCAGTCTTTACGGCTCCGGCAACGGGCGTGTATAGCTTCCAGCTGACAACGGCTATCAGGAATAACGACAGCACCACTATCTTCGCTGCGAACAAAATAGTGACGCCAGCGTTTACCTTTTATAGCCAGCCAGTAGATGGCCTCACGGGAACAGTTAACCAGCTCCTTACTCCGGTCTGTACGGCGACTACTACGCTCAATGGTGGCGATCAGGTGACGTTTGTTGCCTCGTACACCACAACAAGTGGCGGTCCGCTGGGCGTAACCGTGCTGGGATCTGCGAGTCCATTGATCACATGGGCCTCAGGATTCCGAGTGAGCTGATATGATTAAGTAGATCTATCGATTAGATCGATGTATTCTCTAGTGATGAGAGCGCATACTACGCGGCTAGTATTTTTGATCCCCCTAGGCCTTCCTACAGTAGAATGAACAGGAAGGCCCAGGGTCGGTTTAGGATAATGAGTAATGTTCTAGATTACTCACCAGCAGTGACGACCGACTCGTACCCTTTAGGGTCTTGCAATTCCCAGAGGGGATTTTCCTCGTCCTGGCAAACCTGTTTATATATTTCGACCTGACCGTCCGATCCCAATTCGGCCCTGCAGATGGTGCCATGTGGCGCCTGATCAAACTTATTCGGCATACCGTACCGATACAGTATCTTGGGTGGATTCACCATAGCGGTGCCCTCACTTGACTCCGTTCCGAGCATTCTTTATCGCTCGTATACGTTCTATGGAAGCACGATACTTGGATTTCGGCATATCAGCAATAGACTGCAGCTTGAGACCATCGAGCACCATTTCTGCGATATCTGGATAAGCCGCAAGCTCATATTCGATTTCGGCTATTTGGTCCTTAGAAATTAATTCATGCGATTCTTCACGCGGGTCATACTTCGTATTCAGCTCCACGCCCTTCTCCTGCTTCGTGCGCGCAGGGGCCATCGCTACCTCGCCATCGTCATCTTCGTCAGAAGCGACCACGCCCACGATAGCAGCATACGCATATCGCTTCAGGTAAGTTAGATAGCTACCAAGCGTCTGAAGATCATTCTTGGCAGGGATAATGCGCATCATGGATTCCAAGAACTGGCCCGATGCATGTAATAACCTGGTAAGTAAAATATTCTGCCCCTCTTCCCCCATAATAATCTGCTGCGTCACACAGAGCCCGTGCTTAGTCAGCGCAGGCCTCGAAGCCTTCACGATGGATGCAAAGTCGGCATACCTGCTCTTAAAGTATGGGTTCGCCGAATCTAGTCCTGCTAATTTCATCTCAGCTTGAGCTTTGGCGAGCGCCGAGGCTAACTCATTGATCTCAGTAGATCTTCCAGCATGGGCCAAATTTGAGGCACTGCTACGCAATCGCCTTACTTCATCCTGTAGCGTCTGTATCGCTGCCAATATTTCGTTACTTCTGTCCATTGCATATCCTCCAGGATCGCTAATCATCACTTACTTATTTTAACATACTATATTAAAATATATAATATATATATTGCACTCGAAGGAGTATTTTATGATCGATGAGCAGGTAATGAAGATAGTCATGGAGTATTTAGAGGACCAGGATGAGGTCCGCGACCGCTTGCGGAAGGTATACCATAGAATTAAGATGCCTAATTTTTCCAACTTGGCATGGGAAATAGGGATCTCCCCCGTCACCCTTAATGCATTCTTAAAAGGGAATCGTAAGGTGGAATTACGCATATTGTGGTCGATAGATTGCTGGGTTCGGAAGCAGGAAGCCTCACTCGGCGAGTAGACAAAATACTGCGAGAATAGTATAAAATGAGAGATCGAACATAATTTGGTGAATAGATAATAAAATAGGCACTACTACAAATAGCGCCTACATTATTTAATCATTTTCTCTTCCCGAGATAAGACAGAACAGTAACCATGCACGCAGACCCAACCATAAAACCTGCAGATTATATGACGAATAAGTTCAAATCTAGCTCTCTAACTTCACCAAGCGCGCCAAGGTTCAGTAGACCACTGATTCTCAACCGACCTCATTCCGTATTGGAAGGATGTCAGCCATGAATAATCATGTAACTAAGCCTTATTATAAGGGCATCTCAGCGGAAAAGCAATACTGCAAGCTCATGATTCCTGTTTCGGCGTATAGCAAAGAGCGGATTGTGGCGGATTATGGGGTTATATTACTCCCTTCCGATCTCAAGGTTTTGAACGCCCTGGCGGCATTTACTCATAATTTTTCTATCACTTTCCCCTCCCAGAAGCGCCTCGCCGAACTTACTAAGTTAACTGACCGCACCGTGCGCCGCAGCCTAGACCGTCTACGCGAGGCAGGATTCGTCTCTACCTACCAGCGATGGAATAATTCACTGCTCTATAAGATGGCAGATATATTCCAGGATTGTGACGTACGCCGCGCCCTTGCTAACGTATGTCCGACCTTCAAGTTCCTCGCGATCTTCTTTCTGTTTTCCCCTAACCCTACCGTACAAAGTGATGATGTCCGCCTAAGAAATAATTTATTTATAAATCTCCCGTCTGTAACTCAATCTCATGACTATATAACGGGTAAAGAGACTAAACCGTATGACTATATCAAGAATACTTCGAAGCTAAAGACTACGAAGAGCCAGAGTGTAAGGAGACCGATGGCAGAGTATGGTGGGATCTCGCAAGTGATCCGCGAACTGAAATTTCTGAATCTGACTAAATTTGGGCAGATAAAGCTCTCGGCATTCCCCGATGGAGCTATTCTCTACGCTACAGATCAGTATAAAAAATCCAGGAATAAGCCGAAGGATAGATTCGCTTGGTTCTTCACGGTATGTGGTCGATGGTGCCAGATCAATAACATTGAGCCGAACTGGAAATACTTGGAGGAGCTCAAAGAGCGACACCATATGCCGGACGGGGCGCGAATGACATTTGAAACCCCCGATGAGCAGCCCTTCTCCGCGAAGGGTTCGGGGGCGGTTTTTAAAAAAGAAACGGGTAGTAAGCCGAAAGAGGAGTATATCCCCCAACCTACGGTTATTCCTCAAAGGCCCGAACCGACCCGTGAGCAGTTGCTCAAAGATGCGAGGACTTATCTCTTTGCCCCTAAGGGAGTAGGAGCTACCGAAGAGCTACGGCAAGCGCTTCTCATCGATCTTTCCAATAAATATCCCGGCATTATTTTCGAGGCTCAGCAGCTTGGGCCTCTCGGTCCACAATCCTCTGAAGAGGTCCAGGCTCGAAGTGACGCCAGAAAGGCAGCCTTGGGTATGAGGCCGATAGACTATGGACCACCTCGGCAATTTGATACTCCACGTAGATATGAACCACCGCTTCCTCGAGAACAAGTCGAGCCACAGCCGATCTCTGAGATCATCACATACGAGGTAGCTCTTCAGCTTTCCCAGGGTAAGATCCCCAACGAACTTCCTAAGCCCAAATCTTCATCTAAATTGACTCAGGTTAAAAGTTATAGCAGAGTGGAAGAAGAACATGGGGACGAAGAGTATTGACGTGTAGTGGGCAATTTGGAGGTGTTCATGTCAGAGTCTCTTCTCTACGTGATCCCTGGGGATCCAGTACCGCTCTTACGAGCTCGTATGGCAAAGGGCAGAAGGCCCTGGGATTCTCAGAAGCAGATCAAAATGCACTGTGGGCTTCAGTTAACCCAGCAGCACGGTCATCGTCCTCCTTTTCAGGGAGCGTTGCACTTCGACGTGACCTTCTACTTTCCCTTTCCACAGGCAATATCTAAAGCCAAGCTCGCTACGATGGCGGGTAAATTACATACCTATCGACCAGATCTGAGTAATCTTATTAAGTTCATCGAGGATGTAGCAACGGGCATTCTCTTTAACGATGACTGTCTCATTGCCTCCATTAACGCGAAGAAGTGCTATGACCACCAGCCGCGTACTGAATTCGCTATAACAGTATTACATGCAGAGTGAAAAGATGGCCCAGAAATATAATAAAACTCGTAATAGTAATGCAGACTTAGAGAAAAGCCGTACCTTAGAGGAAAAGAAGCGGGAAATAGGGTACAAATTCCCACCTGAACACCGCTTTAGACTCTCTCCGCGCACTGATGAAGAATTAGACATGCTCGCACACGATCTTCTTTTATGGTGCCAGCAGGATGAGGCTATCAGTCTGGGGGGATTCTGTGAAATATCAGGATTGCCTAAGGCTCGCATGTACGAAGCCGCCCATAAGCATGAAGGTATGCGCAACTCGATCGATATCGCGAGACAGGTGATCTGTAACCGCAGAGAGAGAATGGGACTCACGAATCAGTTTAATGCTGCGATCGTCTTAGGAACTCTTGCGATGTATGACCCAGAATACCGTGCCTACAAAAAAGAGATGTCCCAGAAAGAGGGTCAGGGTGAAAGTAAGATAGTGGTAGTATTGGATAAGTATCCAGAAACCGAAACCGTACCCGAAAAGAGATCTCATGATAGTGACTAAAGTCGAGTACGATGAGCTTATGGAGCGATTCGATATGGTGCGCGATCTCTGTGTCATGTTAAAAGTTCCACCTCCTAAGCTATTGCGCACGGTGGAGAAGCTACTAGCAGAGAATCACGCTATGTACGCTCGGATCCATAAGATTAAAATTAGACCATACGTCACGAATAAAGAGCAGAGCATAGAGGGCGACGAGTGATGTCAGTAGAGACGACCATTAAACTCTCCCGCTTTAAGCCGAGAGAGTACCAGCTCCCCATTTTTGACGCCATTGAGAACAAGGGCTATAAACGGGTACTGGCTATTCTTCCGCGCCGAGCAGGAAAGGATGTCTGTGCATTTAACCTATGCCTTCGGCAAGCACTCCGTAACGTGGGCGTCTACTACTACGTCTTTCCTACCTATTCCCAGGCCAAAAAGGTGATCTGGGATTCGATGACCAATGATGGCCAGCGATTTCTCGACTACATACCCGAAGAACTGATCGAGTCTAAAAACTCACAAGAGATGAAGATAAAGCTCTCCAACCAGTCACTTATACAGTTAGTTGGTTCTGATAATTTCGATTCCCTTATGGGTACTAACCCGAGGGGTGTTATTTTCTCGGAATACTCTCTTCAGGATCCGCGGGCGTACCAATATATCCGTCCCATTCTCACGGCGAACCAGGGATGGGCTCTCTTTCTCTCCACACCGAGGGGTAAGAATCACCTGTGGGAGTTATATCAGATTGCTGTTCAGTCGAAGGAATGGTTCTGTTTAAAGCTTACCGTCGATGATACCCAGCACATCCCGCTTTATGAAATAGAGAAGGAGAAGGCTGAGGGGATTATGTCCGATGATCTGATACAGCAGGAGTATTATACCTCGTTCACTATGGGCGTTGAGGGATCGTACTATGCTAAGTATTTGGATCGCATGCGGGTGAAGGGACAGATCGGGATGGTGCCTTGGGAGGCAGGATTTAAAGTACATACTGCGTGGGACTTGGGGGTGAGGGATTCAACCACCATCATCTTCTTTCAGGCCATTGGCCAGACGATACGTATCATCGACTGCTATGAGAAGAATAAAGAGGGCCTAGAGCACTATGCGAAGGTGCTCCAGAATAAACCCTATTCATACGGGAGGCATTTCGCCCCGCATGATATTAAGGTCAAAGAGTTCGGGACAGGGATGACCCGGCTCGAGAAAGCTCGGCAATTAGGTATTGCGTTTACAGTAGCACCGGATCTTTCCGTTGTGGATGGTATAGAGGCGGTGCGTAGTGCGCTGAGTAAGATCTGGGTTGACGAGGTCGCATGTGCACCACTGATTAAGGCCATTGAAAATTACCGTCAAGAGTACGATTCCAAAAGAAAAGTATATAAAGATTATCCACTCCATGACTGGTCCTCCCATTGGGCTGATGCGCTACGTTACCTCGCTATTTGTTTACCTAAGACTCGCGATGGTGCGAGCCCTCAGGAATTAGAAAAACGTTACCGTGAAGCAGTATACGGAGATAAAGAGAATTTACCCAGATTTTTTAGAGAAGAAAGTTCTAATTACTAAAGGAGTAATATGTTTCATAAGAAAATGTCAGAGTCGGCGAAGCATCGCATGTCCGGCTGCGCGAGGAATTGCATAAAAGAGAGTAATTGCGATGGCGTATATCTCGGCGAAGAGTTATGCAAGATGAGCCCCGTTGATAGGCGCACGGTCATCGCTCTAGAGGCGCTCTCGTGCTCAGTTGAAGACATCAATGAGTGCCTCAGTAAAATCATGATATTCTTGGGTAGAATGGATGAGCGGATGGAGCGACAATATCGCGGCAGAAGGCCCGAAGAGCCTATGGTTGATGTAGAATCAGAGGGGTAACGAAATGGAAGAAAAAAATAACCCTAAGGTGCCGCAGCATCTTCTCAACAGGTGGGCCGCTCAGGAAGATTACGTTAAGCGAGAAAAAGAGCGTCTCTTACAAGACCAAAAGGATCTTGCTTCCATGACCCCATTTGAGCGGCTTCTCATTCTTGAGTTAAGGGAGATAGATGGATCCCTCGATATGATCCTCGACGCCATTAATAACCTTAAATAAGTTATATGTGGTACCCGCTCGGAACTAAGCCACCCTCTAACGTCACCATCTTGCTGACCAATATCAAAGAGCCCGGCTATTTCGCATTCACGAATACCGGGACCTTCCCCTGGGACCCACTCGCTAAGTGGCCGCTCTCCGTATGGGGTAACGGCTTTCCTGCCAATGAGCATAAGACACTCCGCGACATGTCCCACTGGATGCTCCTTGAGGATATTCCACTCCCTGAACCCCGATCCCATCACCTGAAGAATTCTGAATCATCCGGTGACTGGATAACCGACCCGATGCTCTACCGAGCAGTCGCCTTTGTGCGTAAGATGGTAAGTAAGGGCGAATCTCCCGAGCAGGCACTCGCTAAGGCCCAGGAATATTTCAAGCTTTCCCGCGCCCAGATCCTCGAACATGCGGGGAATCTCAACGATCCCCTACAGTATCACGATCTCAAGAAGTAGATGATTCCCCAGCTTTTAGGAGATGATTCCCCAGCTTTTAGGGATTGGAAACTAGGGGGAATGGCTACTACTTAGTACTACCTAGTTAAAGTTCTAGCTAAACCGTTGCCCTAGACAAAGTAAATCATGGTTTCTGGAAAATGCCGTAAATAGAGCATTTCCTATAATCGCCGCGTAACACGAAACTGCGAAAATAGATACAAGCTTGATACAAGCGCTATAGAAGTTGTGACAATTCGTCACAGATTGAACCCCGGACACTTTGTCGACAGTTAAAATAATCTATTGCATATCTCATGTGACCTCCATAGCTTATGGGCAGAATCATTCTCCTGCGCAGAGTTTATGAGGGTCCAGAATGCTCTTTCCCCAGTTAGGCCCGCAATACTACACCGAACGTGATAAGCCAATTCTTTCAAGAATGGAGGCGTCATATGCTGAGAGTATTACCATTAACCAGTCTTTCTGGGCTGAGGCTGATACGGACACCAGATTTCATGCAGGTGATCAGCAACTTTGGTCTGATATTTATGGGAATCTTCCTGCTAATCGTCGTAGGAATTTCAATTTTAACCGCATACGGCGAGTAATAAACATGATTAGCGGCTACCAGCGCCGCAATCGTAAATCTACTATCGTTACCCCTGTGGAAAACGCAGATGCGGAGACGGCTGACCAGTTTACGAAGATCTTCATGTGGCTCGCTAACCAAGAAGGCATACTCGAGACCATATCTGAGTCCTTTGAGGGTTCTCTCGTCACCGGTATGAACCTACTCCATGTCTGGGTAGACTACCGTTCCGACCCAATATCCGGAAACATTCGAGTCGATAACTGCTCATATAACAGCTTCCTCATCGATCCCTATTTTCGTAAAACCGACCTGTCCGACTGTAACTTCATCTGGAAGCGCTCATTCTTAACCAAGCGCGAGTGCATCTCACTCCTCCCTCAACATACCGAAGAGATCCTCGGACTCATGGGTAATGATAGCGGTACAGGCAGAGACGGCAAGTTCCAATTCATGCCCGAGTCGTATAATTATGGCATGAAAAACTTACTGACCTATGATGAGTACTGGTACAGGGATTATCGGACCCAGAAAATGCTAGCTGACACGCAGACTGGCGAAGTGATGGAGTGGCGTAATTCGAATGACGACGCGCTGAAGCAGTTCCTGCGTCTGTATCCCCAAGTAACTATGATCGAGCAGGAGATACCGACGTGTAATCTGGCGATCGTTGTGCAGGGAAAGGTGATGTATGATGGACCAAACCCGATGGGAATCGATTCATATCCTTTTGTTCCTATGTTTAGCTATTATGCTCCTCAGATGCCATACTTTCCAACGCGCATACAGGGTGTGGTTAGAGGTCTACGGGATGCGCAGTATCTCTACAACCGACGACGCATCATCGAGCTCGACATCTTAGAGAGTCAGATCACTTCTGGCTTTAAGTACAAAGAAAATGCACTGGTAAATCCGAAAGACATCTTCCTGAGTGGACAGGGCCGAGGCCTTGCGCTTAAGGAAGAAGCACAAATGTCTGATGTGGAGCAGATTATTCCTCCACAAGTACCACCTTCCATGATCCAGCTGTCTGAGCTGCTGGCTAAGGAAGTGCAAGAGATCTCTGGCGTTAACGAAGAACTTCTCGGCAGCGCAGTAGATGACAAGGCGGGAATACTCTCCATGTTGCGCCAGGGAGCTGGTCTTACCACTCTTCAGGTACTCTTCGATCATCTCGATCGAGCACAAAAATTACTCGGGAAGCTCCTCATCGACCTCGTGCAAACTAACTATACCCCGGGCAAGATCCAGAAGATCCTCGAAGGACAGCAGCCTGCTGCCCAGTTCTATAGTAAGGCTTTCGGAAAATATGATGCCATGGTAGAAGAAGGATTGAATACCACGACACAGAAACAGATGTACTTTGCGCAGCTCTTACAGCTTCGCGAGGTAGGAGTACCGATCCCTGATGAAACATTACTTGAAGCAGCTACTATCCAGAATAAGAAGCAGCTCGTTGAGACCATTAAAGCGAATCGTGACCAGGCTATGCAAGCTCAGCAGATGCAGATGCAGGCAGCTCTACAAGAGCAGCAGGCACGTACTGAACTGGCTCACGCTCGTGCCACTGCTGATCAAGGCTTGGGTCTTGAACGTATCAGTAGAATCCAAGAGAACCGAGCGCTAGCGATTGAGCGAAGAGCCGCTGCTGAAAAAGATCACGATACTGCTATACTGAACCTGGTGAAAGCAGCGAAGGAGATCGAACATCTTGATCTAGACCAGCTCAAGAAGATACTCGACCTCTCCCAAGCGATGAATCATCAAGAAGCGCAGAAACAGGCCCAGCAAGGAGCTATGGGAGCAGTATGAGTATGAACCTATTCCTAGGCATGATGTTATTGGTAATCATGGCTAATAACGCACAGAATCGCCCTCCTGAGCCCCGTCGCATTCCCATCGAGGAGATATGCCTCGAGATGGAAGATGAGTGCCCCGGCTGCACCGAAGATCTCTGCGACTGCCCCATCTGTATGTCTGATCCCGTCCCGACCCTTACCGTTAACATTCACTTCCACGAACATCCCGCATTCCCCAGGCACTCGCGTAAATAAAATCTTTCTTCCTCTATTGAGGTATTGTCTGCACAGGCGTACTTCTGCTTTGACCCTCGTCCCATGCCGTATCGTTCGACCGTATGGCATGGGACGAGGTTTCTGGAATATCCAAAGGATTGTGATAGAATGGGGCGTGACAAATTAAGAGCGCGCTTATCATGGGCAATGGTGTTCTTTCGGTCGCACCGGATTTTACTTTTTCATAGAGGTTTTGCCGGTGCGATTTTTTCTTGTATATATCATGTAACGCTGCCAGAGTGATGCCATCCTACCAAGTATGCGTAGGTAGTTAGAGGTCAAACCTTGCAGTTCGGCTGCAGTTTCTACCAAGGAGCCACTATGGCAAAACGTTATCATGAAAGCAAAGGCATGGAGAAATCTCTCTATGAAGGAAGTAAACGTCGCTTCCAAGAACCTTATGCAGGCGGCATGGACCAACGTCGTCGTTCGGAATTAGAAGATGCGGGCATGATCCACGAAGATCATCGCGCGATCGCTAACCTTCCACAAGAAGTGATGATTAAGGCCTATCCATACACTGGACCATATCTTCCAGAAGGATTGGATGACACCATCCGTGGCGTAGATCATCAAATAGACGATCTCGATAATCGTAAACGATCGATGCACAACGTTCCTAAGAAGTACTAAGATGCCTGGAATGGTTCGCATTCCGGGAAAAGGCAAAAAAATCGCCTATAAGATACTTGGTGTCCCAGCCAACATAGCTTATAGGCGAGATGCCGCCCAGAAGAAGATCAATCGCAGGCTTACCTTTGAGGAAACTCAGAGGTCTCGATAGGAGGTGATCATGAAGTCTAAGAAAGGCAATGCTCCAGCCAATAGCCGCCTGAAACAGGAAGCTGCCTGCTCCAAGGACATAGAATATGTCTACGAAGTAGAGAATCGCAAGGCGGAAGCCTATGATCGCAGAGCTTTGGCGCGAGTGCAGAATCCGAGGAGCGACTTCTTCGGTGGAATAGATCCCCGTCGTCGGCAAGAAAACGCCGATTCCGGAATGATCCGCCCCGATATGAAGGCTATGGCCAACTGTCCCCGGCAGGCTATCCATCACGAATGGCCAATCGTATCCTATTATCAAAATCCATATATCGACGACGTAGTCGACTAGGGGAAACTATGAAATGTCCGCACTGTGGCAAAGGCATGGCCAAAGAAGTGAAACGTGACGAGAAAATGGCTAAAGTGAAGTCCCCTAAGGGTAAGGCTAAAGTCAAAAAGGTGATGAAAGAGTTTAAATCGGGTAAGCTACACAGCGGCTCTAAGCACGGGCCAGAAGTGAAGAATCCGAAGCAAGCTATCGCCATCGCTCTTTCTGAAGCTCGTCGCAAGAAAAAGAAATAAGCTTATAGATACGCGTCCTCCGACGTCCTACGACACTAACCCCTGTACTATTAAATGTGTAGGGGTTAGTCTCTTTAACGATTAACATTAACCGTTAAAGGAGGCCGTATGAAATCATATGGACATCTGGCTCCGGCAGGAGTTAGCAGGATTAGAATCACTGAGTGCGAGGAATCGCTCCCCTATGAACACGAGGGTCAGCTTGTAAGGACTGTGGCATATGCCGGATGTCTTTATAATAATCCCATCTTTATAGAGAACGGCCGCATAGCCGTAGACAGAGATGGCGGACTACACTTCGTTCCCCCCAACAATAAGCTCTCTAATGGCTCCCGCATTGATAACATTAGGACACTTAATGACTCCATGAAGTCAGAGCTAGAGGGTGACTTTCTGCGGCAGTATTCTCTCCAGCGCGCGAAAGGCCCTCAAAAAGAAGAGCCGGCGCCAGCTCCCGTAGAAATACCCTTCCACAAAAAGAGAAAAAGTAAGCGCGTGAGCATGGTCCTCTCTGAGGATCGATGGAGCGAAATAGAAAATCAGATGAACGCAGAGGGCGTCGACATCCATCGCAAGTCCTTCTCTAGGTACATCCAGGAAAAGCTGGTGGGCGATAAGAAGAAAAAGAGCTAAGCTGTACATGAACTAACGCTCTACACGTCTCCTGAAACGTTTTGCGTTTGACAGCCCCGGCCTAAAAACCGGGGTTTTTATTTAAAGGGAATCTCTGGGAAGCTACGGGAGGTTAATCTCTCTATCTTATTGAGATCTTCCCTGCTAATCCCATACTCCTGTTCATAAATAGCGGCGATATCGCCATCAAAGCGCTTGGGGAGCTGCAAGAGCGTTTCTATAGCTTCTATCGCTTCTGCCCCGCCGCTACTGACTTCGACTTCCAGAATCGGCTTAAGTCCGGGCCAATAGTCTAGCGTTAGATTGCAATGAGTGATGGCTCTGTTGCAAAAACCCGTCGGCCCTTTCTCCTTAGCCCACTCGCGCCACCGCCATGATTCCCGCTCTGTCTCCTGGTAGGATCCTACTCCAAAACCTATTCCTCTAAATAGAGTATAAAGCTCGTCGAGCTTCTTGGAGTTGATGCCCACCGTATACTCAAAGGTCCCATCTATGGCGCGCGGGTCCTTTATGTGCTTCAAGGTAATTTCTGTCTTGCCGTAGCATTCTCTGATTCTCAGAAATTTTCGATCAGCGCCAGGTATATCCCATACAACTCGGCGAGAGCTTTTTCGGCTCATGCGCCTGCTCATGAAAATCTCACCCCGGGCGCCCTGCTTACCGCTCAGATCGCAGAGTTTCTCCCTTATGGCCTCATCATTGACCGCATAATACCTAGCCTCTAATTCTACTTTCATATTCACCCCGGATGGATTGATAAATATTTAAAATGCTGTATACTTAATCTGTCGTACCTGATTAATACTATCAGTGTACCACAATACGTAAGCAGCGTATACCAGTAACAATATAGTTTCATTACTACAGAAGGCATTCCCCCTACATGTATTACTCTTACCGAGGTGCGATGGCGCTCATTTTCTTAGCGCATCCGTCACTTCATACCTCTTTGCGCAAAAACTGCGCCCGATTCTCCGATAGTATTACACAATCGCTCGGAATCGATCAAATTCCCGTCCAGGCAGATGCCTATCTTCTCTTTAAGCGTGCGGCACGCCTTAAGGGCATAGAAGTCTGTATGCCACAGGACGAATTCTCCCATATCTACCGCCTTGAGCGCATGTTTAAGGCCTCTGATATTATAAAAAACCGAACCGGATTCATTCGGGGTAACTCTTCCGCCGCGATCGTACACCACCGTCTCGCTTCCTCCCTCCTCACTGCCCCTGATGCGCCCTCGGCCATCGAGCGCTGGCGGCGAGTCGATGCCGAGTCTGGCGCAGATCAGAAATGGCAGGAGTACCAAGCGGTCTCTGAAGCTAGCTCAGCCGATATCGTGGCGATGCACAGTGCTATCCAGGCCTCCGACGCCGTGTCTGAGCACGTAGTGCTTCCCGAATTAGCGGTTAGAATCTACGGGCCATCCGCAGGTAGCCATAGGGCGTGCGACGATCGTCAGCTCGCGCAGAAGCCACACCCGACAAGGACATTGGATTACTCCGCGAAGCATGGTCTCAAGGTTGAAATTCCTGCGCATAAGTTCTCACAGATCCAAGAGGTGGCACATATGAGCACCCCGCTCATTGAGAACCTAAAGAATCGTAGATTCCTCACGATTAGTGGACTGCGCAACTCGAAGGTATCTCTCCTCGTGCATGACCACTTCGACCACGCGGTTACTTTCAAGTTACTACGCGACGCGGGCATTATGAAGCGGTATGAGCATTTTCTGAGCCAGGTCGGCAATCCACAGAATTGCGATATCCTCAGCCGCGAAGGGGAGCTGATCGCTTCCATCGCCTATGACTATCGCTTCACCAGCTATCCTCGCTTCAACCAGCTCTCTCTGGTGTCATATGATGACATCGTGAAGATGCTGCGATCGAACCCATCACTCTCTCCTAATCAGTCAAAGGCTCTAGCTGTCTGCCAGGAGCGCTTAAATGACCCAGAATTCACGAAAAGGCTGCCGGTAGTAGTAAGCGGCGTCTATACCGAGATCATGCAGCAGAGGGTAAAAAATGGGGTGATTAAAACCGTCCAGGGTAATAAGCAGGTAGATGCACTGAGACTCACAGATCCTGAGTACCTCGCGCTCATAGTTGAGACCCTCGACTGTATGTATAAGAACCGTCCCCATGTGAAGAAGCAGCTCCTGAATACACAGCTTATGGTAGAAGATGTGCTCCACCAGGCGCTCGAGGCTGATGGCATGGATCTGGTGATCACGGTATCAGGCCAGACAGTTGATGAATTTACCCGACCTTCTCGAGTTCCCGAGCATAGAGCTCGCTGGATCGAGAACAATCTGGGCGCGATATCTGACAGAAATCCTGTAATAGGATAGTATATATACGCGCTTCTGCGCTGCTTAGGTAAGAACCCCCGATGTTGAGTCGGGGGTTCTTACTGTTCTTTCCTAGAACGCACATGGTTCTATACTACCAAGGACTCCATCCTTCGTCTCTCTTCTGCTTTCTGAACTTCGGGACATACATCTCAAGAAGCCGCAGGAGTATCGGCATGATAAATATGGCGAAGAAAAGAGCTGGAAGAGTGCTCAGAGAAGTGAAGTAATGCGCTGGAAGTGGCTCATATCCCAATAGGAGCCGGACATTAGAAGTCACGATGAGCCCTAGATACCATCCAGAAATCGATCGCGTGCTTCTTATAATGTCCGAGATGAGCTGATCCATGCTTTCCCTTATGGAAGGAATGGACATGCGGTGAACACGGCCCAGGCGCCCATAGAGGCAGATTCAATGCCTACTACTGCGCCCGCAATGCCGCCGCCTGCTGATACGGATGCAACCACTGCTCCGCCAGCCGCTGAAGCTAATCCCAATTCAGTGATAGCGGTTCCCGCTACTGCTGCACCACCAGCTACCGCTGCTGACATGCCGCCCGCGCTTAAGAGTAACGGAGTCGCTACTGCCGCAGTCGCTGGCAATACTACCACCGTTCCCGCCGCAGCTACTACGCCACCATAGCAGAGGCTTTTTGTAAGCCAGTATGCTATAGCTCCTGCAACTGGACCGCCACCTAACCCTTGCATATGTGATCGTAAAGCGAAGCTACCGTCGCTTAACTTAACTACCCCGATCCGTCCCTGTTTTAGGTAGGCACCAAGGTTAGATTTATTGATTTTACGCAACGCGGGGTCTACATCATAAGACTCAACTTTGTGGAGCGCGCCACCCTGTCGCACATGGAAGCCCATTCCATCATGTCGAAGTGTGACGGACCCCAATTCGTGAGACGCGATGAGGTGTTTAGCACGAATTCGTGCCATCTCAGAAGCAGAAGCGCTGCTAAGAAATAAAAGAGATATCGAAAGAAAAAGGTTGTTTTTCTTCATAGAGGTTTCCTTGTTTAGGAGAGACTGCTTTCGACTGCGCACATGCGCAATCATTCGATAGTGTACACCTTTTTCGATACTCGACAAGCCCCCAGGCCCTATCTACGGCCCCTTCTATCATATGAGCACCACTCTAATACCTTATCCCAAAATGACTTCCCTGGAGGAGGAACCACAGGGATATGAGGCGCATGAATATCGCGTCGGCTAGCCTGTCGAACAACGGGCGCAGGCGATTCTCCACGAGGATAGCTTCTTAGGCCCGGCTCATCGTCATTGGCCACTTGTACCCGGATCTCATTCACAAGGGTGTCCAAATCCTGATCTATCTGTTGCGCGTCTTCCGCTTCTTCTTCATCGAGCGAGGAATCACTGCCCAGTGAGACGGGTGAGGCATCTGGAAGTGGATAGGTAACAATAGTTAGTCCTTGCTGGGGATAAGGGACAATGCTGTCCCGACGCATAGCGCGTATCTTCCAGCGTGATTCGTTTTCCCCTCCTGTGGCGGTCAGCACACAGAAAAGTGCTAAAAAGAAGTACTTCATAGAGGTGCCTCATCATTATCATTGTTTTCTTCATGGAGATTCGCGTCAGCATCTTCCATGAGTCTGAGGAAAACGCTCCGCACTACTGCGCGGGCATGTGGATCTTCCGGCGTTACTGGTCGTGGCGATGGGCTCATATCGGCCGAGTTGGGCGATTCGGTAGGGGGAGTCATCGGCTGGTAAGAAGAATAGGGAACTACCGCAAGCCTTCTGCGCGGTGCCCGTGGCGAACCAGGTGACGGAGTGCGAGGCATTGGCCGAGGAGAGCCCTGGCCTGGCTGCATATCGATAACAGTTGGCAGGACAACGGGCGATAATACTGGTGCGGGAAATGAGGGGAGTGGTGGTATTGGGGGTGAATTAGGCTCTAAGAGTTGCTCTTCTGCAGCCTTCCTACGCTGCTCTTCCTGGGCTTCTCGCTCTGCCGCGATATCTTCTATGGTAATCGATCGCGTAATGAGGCGCCGCAGGGGCGATGGCCTCCGCATATCTTCGGCAGCCTTACAGGCAAGTACTATGAGTACCCAATTTGTGTACACAAGAAGCTTTTTCATATGCGCCTTTCTAGTATAGGGCCAGTATGTCTCTTCCAGTCTGGGAAATAAACAGGAAATAGGGAATATATGGAAGATCTTAAGGAGACGGTCGGGAAAGTTGCGCTCGACCTTATGTCAAAAGAGCCAGAAGTTACCACCGTCATAGACCAACAGCGGGCGATGCAAGAGGACTATCTTGAAGAGCTCACTGAATGTGTCATGGAGTTCCGCAAGAAGCACCCACGCGACTTCTTCGTTACCGTGCTCACCAAGAGCGAAAAGCTCATGCCTAACGTATTCCGTAACTATTTTGTTCCCCGCCTGTCCTGTCCGACCCCGAATTATGACCAAGCGGTCTATCGGTACCGACATGAAGATGAAGAGATCGAATTTATCTGGTCCATTCCCTGTCGGGAGGCCTGTTTTTATTTAAGGGAGAATGCAGCCCATGTTTCTTCCGAGGAGCATGAGCTGCTGCAGTATGTAATCGCCTTCTCTGATGGGACGCTCTACCACTTATGTAGGCACCTCAATAGTGAATATGACGAGCAAGCTCAAGTAGTATAAAGGAGACTGCATGATCGATAACGAGGTGATGAACACCCTCGCTCAGGAACCGCAAGAAGTTGTCGACAATCAGGAGACAACTGAGCAGGTTACAGTCCCACAGCCTGTGGAAACTGATAAAGAGAAGAATCTTCGTCTGTTGCGCGAAAAAGCGTCACGAGTTGAGAGGGAGCGAGATGAAGCCATTCGCCGACTACAGGAAATCGAAGCACGGAGTGCCCAAGCTGCTCCACAGCCTGAAGATGACGAATTTCATATTGGACCCGATGAGCTTGCTGAGGGTAAACACCTGGCTAAGGTTGTTAAAAAGATCAGGAAGCTCGAAGAAGAACTGAAAGGCTATCGCCAACAGGCTTCTGTAGACACTACTGAGACACGCCTCAAGGCCCAATACCCTGACTTCGATAAAATAGTCACGAAGGAGCACATTGAGACACTGCGCGATATGTACCCTGAGATTGCTCAAACTATCCATTCTTCACCAGATCTATACTCACGTGCCGCATCCGCGTACACGATTATCAAGAAGATGGGAATTTATCAGGACACTGGCGCCCTTGAACCAGACCGAGCTCTTGCTCAGAAAAACGCGTTCAAGCCTAAGCCAACTGCGAGCATTGCTCCACAACAGGGCGATTCGCCGCTCTCTAAAGCCAATGCTTTTGCGAATGGGCTTACCCCCGAGCTTAAGGATCAGCTTATAAAAGAGATGCAAGCCGCTCGACGAGCTAACTAAGCCTACTACACAGCCCTCGGTAGATCCCCCCAATTCTTTCTGCCGAGGGTATTATATTGCCTAATTTATGTTTCTACTCCTAAGCTTTCAGTAGCGTATGGAGTGTCGCACCTCCACCCGGCGTACTGGGTGTTCGCCAACCCGATGGTGTATAGGTCTCACCAGCCTTGGCACAAGAAGGGCCTTGCCAGCTTAGATATACTTTATTCGCAAGGATAACTATGGCGATCACAACGACCAGTACGTTGCCTGCCCCAGTGCAGCAGAGCTTTAATTATAAGCTCCTCAGCGTACCAGTACCGAATATGATCCATAAAATACCTGCCATGCTCAAAACGATGCCCCGTAATGGTGGTACAACGATGCGTATGCGTAGGTATAATCCGCTGAATACAGCAATGGTACCACTCGGAAACACAGGGGTTACACCTCCTGCGCAAAACCTAACCGCAGTGGATATCGATGCGAAGATCAGCTTTTATGGAACCTATGTTCAAATTAACGAACAGGTAACCCTCCAGAACCAAGATCCAGTGTTGAACGAATGTGCAGCACGTCTTGGTGTTTCCCTCCGTCAGACCGAAGATCAGCTTACCCGCGACATGCTCGCAGGTACTGCTGCCTTCATTAACTGTACGGGCGGCGTAAACGGCGATAACCCAACGGAAATTACCCGCTCCGACGTAGACACGGTAGTGCGCGCGCTGTTAAATAACAACGCCTACACGATCATGGATAATATCGAGGGTGAGGATAAGTTCGGTACAGCACCAGTTCGAGATGCCTATTTCGCACTCTGCTCAACGAACTTGACCGGAAACTTGGACAACGTAGCTGGCTTCATTCAGAAGAACCAGTATCCAGCCCCTATGAACGCTCTCCGTTCAGAATGGGGTGCGATAGGAAACCTACGCTTCCTTATCTCTTCAATCGGTTCTGTAACCGCTAATGCTTCGATGCTCGGCGCTAACGTATACAACATATTCTGTGTTGGTATGGAGGCATACGCCTGTATCGAACAAGACGGATACAGCGCTTCGTTCATTTATCGCCCACCTATCTACGACGGACCATTGGCCCTGAACGTATCGGTCGGCTATAAATTTGCTGAAGTTCCAAGGATCACGAACGATCTTTGGGTATTGAACCTTCGTGCCACACTTGCTTAAGGAGATGACATGGACGGAACAATAATTCAGCAAGGATTCTTCACGGCTAACGGCGCAGCGGTTACGCTGAATGTCCGCTCTGGCGTAGACTGGATCGAACTCATTAACTTTACCCAAATACAGGCTAACGCCGCTGACACTGGCTATGAATTCCAGTGGCAATTAGGCATGCCTAACGGTATCGGTATCGAATCTCAATCTAACGGCGCCGCGACGGCAGTTAACCTAGTCCCAACGGCTGCGAATAACTTCGTGCTCGTAGATTCTTCATTGAATCCTAACGGACCAGCAGTTGCAGTCGCCGCCTCAACGAACGCTACACGCCCAGTGGTAACAGCAAATATCGCCGGACTTTCGGATGGCGACGTGGTGCGGCTTATCAATGTGCCTGGCCAGCTAAACTTGAGCGGTTACGACTTCTCAATCGATGCTGTAGGTGGTGGTACTTTCCGCCTCGCCAACACATTGGCTAACGCTCCCGGAGCAGCTGGTACTGGCGGATTCTATCGCAGAATCGCGTTTGATCCACTATTTTATCCTACCCGACGCTTCATTGTTAATATCTCACAGGCTGCACAAGCTGTGGTTACGACGAGCGTTGATCACGGATATACAGTTGGCCAAGAACTGCGCATGCACGTTCCTGCAGCCTTCGGCATGATCGAGATGGATAATCTCGCAGTCGACGTCGTTGCAGTAACAGCAGACACGTTCACTATCAACGTAGATTCGACCGGATTCACCGCATTCAGATTCCCACTTGCAGCAGCAATACCGTTTACACCGGCCATTGTAGCTCCGCTTGGCGAAGAAGCGAATGCAGTTAATTCCGATCCTAACTTGCTCAATGACGCCACCGTTAACACCGGCTTCATTGGTATTAAGTTAGCCGCAGGGATAGATTCTCCTGCTGGACAAAATGGTGACCTTATCTTCTGGAAAGTTGGTAAGTCATTTAACACGTAATAGCAATACTACGTTTGTACATGGTGATGCCATGCATCACTAATTTGGGAGGGGGCTTGTTTATAACGGATGGACTCTACCCCCCTCCCATCTAAATAGGAGAACTATGTCACGAGTAACGAGAACAACCGATAAAGCAGCGCGCCCTAATCTTCGCTATATGCGCGATAAGGACCGTGAGCCTGTGCGTGGTAAGTTCATCTTCCATGAAGTGCCAGGCGGCCTTATGAGCTTCGTATACAAGGCCTATAAAGAGGACGAGATTGAGCGCTTCGACTTAGTTGACGGCGAGATCTACACCCTTCCTTTAGGGGTCGCTAAGCATCTGAATAAGAACTGCTGGTATCCAGTGCACGCCTATGCGATGGACGAAAACGGACGCCCTACGATGAAAATCGGACAGAAGGTGCGCCGCTGTAGCTTCCAAAGCTTAGAGTTCGTGGATATCGACGATCTTTCCGCAGTGGGAACCCCTGAAATTGTAACCGTAGAAACCGCAGGAATCTAAGATGCCTCGTTGTTACGCAAATCCGAACCCGATCTTTCAGCCCGCTATGCGCCTGATCGCAGCGATTACGCAGTCGTTTCCAATGACTGTGACGACCACCTTTGCCCATCAGTATAAAGATGGGACCATTGTTCGGTTAGATATCCCGCCCGCAGATGGCATGCAGCAAGCTGACCAGTTAACAGGTCCGATTCTCGTAACGAGTCCTACTACGTTTACTATCCCGATAGATAGCACCGACTTTGATGCATTCGCCATACCAGGATCACCGCCACCAGCGGTGAATATATGCGCGCAGGTAGTGCCGATCGGAGAAGTGGATGAAACCCTTCAGGCGGCGACCGTTAATGTTCTGCCTTTCCCATAGGAGTACTCATGCCAATTAATCCTCCCGGCAATACCCTCGCCTCGATCCAGGTCAAAGTGAGACGGCTTACTAGGTCGCCGTCCCAGAACCAATTGACCGACGATGATCTCAATAACTATATTAACACGTTTGTGGTATATGACTTCCCAGAGCAGTTGCGCATGTTCAATCTGCGCACCACATTTAAGTTCTGGTGTAACTCATTCCAGGATCGATATCCTACCGATGAGATATCATTCGCGGGCGTTACCACTAACCAACTGTATAACTTTCAAAATCGATACCTGACCATCCATGACCCTGTGTATATTGCCGGTTATCAGTCATTTTTTTCTCAGTCGCGCGAACAGTTTTTCGGTATTTATCCCCTTACTAACAGCATCCTGTCTATTGGCACTACTGGCGATGGTGTTACTACGAGCTACACGGGAGTAATTACCAATAACACGGGCCCTAACTTCGTAAATCCCTCGCTCGCCAACCAGACTACTACGCTCCTCCAGAATAACGTGCTCTTTAGCTCTATCGATGTGAGTAACGCAGGGCTCGCGCTCGTTGACGTGCCCGTAGTAAGCACTACCACTGGTAATCCGACGACGGTGGGGAATCTCTATGTGCCTGGCTTTCAGCCGACCACCCCTCCGACCGTGGTAAATCCTATAAATAACGTTAACTATGTGACTGGCGCCTTTACCATTACCTTCCCGACCGCACCCGGAGTAGGGCAGCCTATCAATAGCCAGACAGTTCCACAGATCGTGGCGTTACCTCAGGCGTTGCTCTATTACGACAACACCTTCTTTTTACGCCCCGTACCCGACCAACCGTATCAAATTAACTTCGAGTGCTACGTAGCGCCGACTTTCCTTATGGAAACCACCTCTACTCCTCAACTGGAAGAGTGGTGGCAGTATATCGCCTATGGCGCAGCTAAGAAGATATTCGAAGATCGTATGGATATGGAGAGCGTACAGGCGATCATGCCCGAATTTAAGACACAAGAACGGCTCTGCTTGCGCAGAACGGTTGTCCAGTATACCAATGAACGAACCGCGACCATCTACACCGAACAGACCGGATTCGGTCCTGGCGGGGGCGGATGGGGCTGGGGCGGCGGACCATTCTAAGAAAGGATAACGATGCCAGTACCATCAGATTATAATCCCAATATTCCTCAGCCTACGGATCTACTTTCCGTATCCCAGGGGAATCTCTTAAATAACTTCGGCGCCATACAGGCGTTGATCGATGTAAACCATGTGGACTTTGCGGCCGCTGGAGCGGGTAAGCACTTCTTTATTGAGATGCCCGTCCAGGTAGCGCCTCCAGTAACGGTTGCCGGCGAAGTAGGACTCTACTCACAGACGTCAGCGGTCACTGCGCAACCAGAATTGGTCTTCGCCCGGCAGTTGGGCTCTACGGCTCCAGCAGCTGTGCAAGTCACGGAATTCACGTCTGCTATCTGGCTTAACCCCGGATACACTAAGCTGCCTTCGGGAATCATGCTCAAGTGGCATTCCAATATTCCGTTTGGTGGATCGCAGACGGTGGTCATAGATCTCAACACCGATGTCCCCGGCTCTCCTAACTACACGAACGTACTCACCGTGCTTGTCTGTGGCCTTGATACTGCTGGAACCTATGATCACGTCATAGCAGTAAAGTCGAACACAGGGCCTGGCGCAACTATCCTGACCGTGTACGCAGGAACAGTGCCACCAGGAACCGTATCGTTCAGATATCTTGCAATAGGATACTAATATGGCATACGATCGTTTTCTTATCGCGCCTCTGAGCTCAGGGCTGCAAACTAACATGAGGCCATGGCTCATCTCCGATGACGCCTTCGCCCAATTGAATAATGCATACCTGTTTCGTGGCCGCGTGCGTAAACGATTCGGCTCTCGCTTTATGGGTAGTGGTTGGCCTAGCGCTGCTGTTGAGCCCCTCTATTCACGGCTACGAATCGCCTTAGAGGGTGGCGCCGCCGTGGGCATCACTGATGCTGGTGGAAATGCAACGGGAACGGTTCCCGGCGCTATCTTCAAGGTGGGCCAGATGTTCTCTATCGGCACTGTGATGTATACCGTCAATGTCACTGGCACCCCTGCAACGATGCTCGCTACTACGGTAACCCCAACTGCCACCTATGATACCTCCAACGGCAACTATGTCTTTGTGGGCGCCCCGGCCCTTACCCAAATCTATTTCTATCCGGCCGAACCCGTCATGGGCCTTACCAATTATGAGTCTGGCCCCATAAATGACCAACCGTCCTATGCATTCGATACCCAGTTCGCCTATGTCTTCGCGGGTGGCTTTTGGCAGCGGTCTGGTACGGGCGTAACGCCGATATGGCACGGGGATAATACTGACTTCTTTTGGTCCTATAACTGGGATGGCCTGACCGCCGATAACGTCGTACTCTTCGTCACCAACTTTAACGCGACGATTGGCGCTCCCGCTCTTACTGACGACCCGATGTGGTACTTCAACGGTACCGTCTGGGCAGATTTCTCCGCGCTTACGATCTTCCTCACAGCGGGCGACTTCGTGCAGACAGCGCGCATCATCATTCCTTTTAAGGACCGGCTCTTACTCCTGAATACCATCGAGCAGGATGCGGGTGGCACGACGAACACCTCTTTCGTGAACCGATGCAGATTCTCCCATAACGGAAGCCCATTAGCGGCTAATGCATGGCTCGAGCCGAACCAGCTCACTGCTGACGGTGCGGGATTTATCGATGCGACTACCGAAGAGGCGATTGTCAGCGCAGAGTTCATTAAGGACAGGCTGATCGTCTATTTTGAGCGCAGCACCTGGGAGCTGGTATATACTGGTAATCAGATACAGCCATTCTTATGGCAAAAAATTAATACAGAGCTTGGCTCAGAATCTACCTTTTCGACCGTACCTTTTGATAAGGTGATCTTAACCATCGGGAATACGGGCGTGCACGCCTGTAATGGTGCGAACGTTGAGCGTATCGATAACGATATTCCTGACCAAGTATTCCAGATCATAGATAAGAAAGAGGGCGTCTCTCGGGTTGCCGGGATTCGCGATTATTATGTGGAAATGGTCTACTGGACCTTTCCCGCCACCTATCAAAACCCATCGGAGGTCTACCCTACACGAGTTCTTGTATATAATTATCGCACTGGCACTTGGGCGTTTAATGATGATTGCATTACAGCTTTCGGATATTTTGAGCAGCAGCTGGGCATCACGTGGTCATCCACCACGGAAACCTGGGAGACGGCGGAATTCGCATGGTCTAGTGGCACGACTTCTGCACAATTTCGCCAAGTAATCGCGGGCAACCAGGAAGGCTTCGTCTTTATCATCGATGCCGACTATGGCCGCAACGCCCGCGCCATGCAGCTCACCGATATGGCGAATTCGGCCGGCGGCATTATCCTCACGATCATCGACCACACGCTCAATATAGATGATTATGTCATGATCGAAGGCGCGCAAGGCGTAACGGGCGTTAACGGTATCATCTGGAATGTGGTAAGCGTCCCCGATATCAACCATGTAGTAGTAAGATCGGCGTTCGTCCCCTCGTCCTTTACGGGAACCTATACGGGAGGTGGCTATATCACCCGTGTCTCCAATATCACCATACAGTCTAAGCAGTGGAACCCGTACGATAAAAAAGGCATGAACGTCTACCTTGCGAAGATAGATTTCGGCGTTCAGAAGACTCCGACTGGAGAAATCACCGTAGATTATTATCCCTCATCCTCTTATGTGCCCATGCTCAATGCTGGGCGGCAGACGGGAACCCTTATGGGGACTGGGGTCCTTGAGACATTTCCGTATGACCCCGTATTTTATCCCCTAGAGGCCTACCAGGAAAAGCTCTGGCATCCCGTCTATTTCCAGACAGAAGGCGATTGTATTCAGCTTCAGTTCTTCTTCAGCGACGCGCAGATCTCGAATCCCGAGATAGCATTCGCCGATTTCGAGCTTGAAGGACTAGTTCTCCATACCATGGCCGTAAGCACGAGGTTACAATAATGGCGAATCCCAATAGTTACGGTGCATTTGTCCCAACGACGAACGTCTGGGACGTCGCCGAGTTATACCAGGTCGATGTAAAAAGCCCTGAATTTAAAGAGCTTCTCGTTCGTTTGTACCAGAATATAAATAATATCGCGATATCCTTGAATTTACGTGACGCGGGATATTATAATACCTCTGAGTTCGTCAACGGACAGCTCTTCTTCCCCAACCCTCTTTTAGATTCCCAGACCACCTCCGCCCCCGTCTTTAGACAGGTGCTCAGGAAGGTAATCAACTTCGGCGGCCTACCCAACACTGGGATCACTTCAGTTCCCCATGGCATTCCGGTCAATAATGACTACACGTTCACCAGGATCTACGCTACTGCATCAGACACGGTTGGACATACGTATATACCCATCCCCTATGCATCGCCCGTCCTGGCCAATAATATAGAGCTCTACGTTGATGCGGTTAATGTGAACATAGTGACTGGCTCAAATAGGACCAATTTTGATGTGTGTTATGTGATCCTGGAGTATATCAGGCAGTAGTTATTGTAAAACCGGTGTGACGTAATTATGATGTGGGACTGGAATGAAAACTTTAGGAAAGGAAGCATATGCCATTTCCATTAATACCGTTAGCCCTTGGAGCAGCGGGTGGTGCATTAGCAGGTTATTTAGGGGGTCGTGGAACCTCAAGCCAGCCAGAGAATCAGGCTCCTGGTGCCAAGACATATGGCGGCGGTGGGAACTTCCTCACGGGCTACGATCCCAAAACATTACTCTTCCCGCGCTTTGGTCAGGAACAGCAGGGATTGCAGAATCAATCTATCATGCAGGCTCTCTCCCTCTTGCAGGGTGGGAAGGCGCCGGGGTCATTCGACTTCGGCCCCATAGCCCAGCAGGCTCGCACGCAGTTTCAGACAAGACCATTTCCAGGCCTTGCGGAACGATTTACGGCGATGGGTGGTGGCCAGAGATCAAGCGCCTTCCAATCGGCCCTTGGTCGCGCTGGCGCAGGTCTCGAAGAAGGGCTCGGCGCTCTCCAGTCAAAATTTGGGCTTGCCCAGCAGGGACAGAATACCCAGCTATTACAGCTTCTTTTGAGTCTTGGTATGCAACCCCAGCATGAGTCTGCCTATTCACCATCTCAGCCGGGTCTCTTCCAGTCAGCGGCTCCCGCATTAGGGCAGCTCGGCGGCTTAGCCGGATTATCGTACCTCGGATTGCTATAAGGAGCGACGATGCCTCAAATAATAAATGAAAATCCAAATTTCGGGTCACTGCTCGGTACTGGGCTATCATCAGGTCTTAATGTGTTAGCCCAGAATAAATTAAACCAGTTCGCTGGTCGCCAGCAGCGTCAAATGACCGCTCAGGGACTGGCTTCCTTGGGTATCCCAGAGCAGAATGCAATGCAGATTGCTAGTCTCCCTGAAAAACTCCAAGAGCTCGTGGTTAAAAACTATCTCGCCGCGGCAGAAGGCCAGGGTCTTAATGAAGCACTCGCCGCACTCTCTGGAGAGCCTCAGCAACAGCAGCAGCCCGGCATGGAACAGTTCTATCAGCAAGCGGCCCCTCAGCAAAATCCCCAGCTGTCGGCCCTTCAGAATCTGATCGCCTCGGGCAAGGGGATTACTCCTGAGGCGTTTGGACAGCAGCTTTCAGCCCAGGGAGCGCAGGCGCCGCAGATGCCATCTCCTATTGAGTCCCCTAGGAGGGCTGAGCGCGCAAAGAGCTTCGCTGAGACGCTTCGGGCATCGCGAATCTCGCCAGAGCATAAATTAAAACTTGCGGCCATGCAGCAGTCTAATCAGCTCCATAAGGAAAAGCTGAGCGCTAAAGAACGCGAGATCGTTGATAAGGAAACTAAGCCTGTATACGATGAAATTAGTAAGGGCGCCAAAGCGGCACAGAATAATAATAAGCGGCTCGATCGCATGGAGCAGCTTATAAAAGAGGGCAAGCTCAACAGCGCGCTTTCCGTAAGCATTCTTGATAATATACCTGGGGTTTCCGAGGCAGTAGGTGGGGCTATAGGAGCCTATCTTGGATTAGCAGGTGGCGCATTAGGAGCTGGTGGGGGCGGTTATGTGGGCACTAAAATTGGCAAGGGGATCGGAGAGGGATTGAGTGGCGCTGCGAGTGCCCTATTATCTCCTCAGTCACAAGAGTTTAAGAAGCTCAGCAATGACTTTCTTAAGGACGCCAAGGAAACCTTTGGCTCCAGGCTCACTAACTACGATGTTCAGACCTTTTTAGCTACCGTCCCGACCCTGTCCCAATCTGATGAAGGAAAGCGACGCGTGATTACAAATCTTCGCTCATTCAATGAGGCAGCGATATTGCGCAAGAAGGCTATGGACCAGATTATTAAAGAAAATGGCGGGAAAAGGCCGGCCAATCTCGATACTTTAGTGGAAGATCGAATAGCTCCTCAACTTGATGCCTTAGCACAGAAGTTTAAAATGGGAGAGCAAGCCTAGCGCCTCAAGGAGGCTCACATTCTCTTGATGCAGTAAGCCAAAAAGAGTATTACCCAGGTGAGAGGATTTAATATCACTACCGCTGGAATAGCTATCAACAGATAGCCTGCTAATGCTATGGGCCCACTAAGCATTCCCCAGGGGCTAACTATAATTGCCCCCATAATGAATCCCAGCGCAAGTAGCGCCATTTCTCGGTCGCTCACACTATCTCCTAAATAGCAGTATGGCGATAATGATAACCACGCCCCAGAATTCGTCTCTCTCGGTGATCGTCCCCTTGGCCTTGGCCTCAGCAATATACTTATTGAGCGGTATGCATGCGGCGACTATTAGTAAAGCGAGAAGTGCCGCACCCCCTAGGAGGAAGAATACTATCCATGCGTCGACGTAGTAGTGCGAAAGCATATAAAGTAGGAGCATAGCCCCCAAGAACAGTGCGCTCCTGCCGACATATTTCCCAAAATCCGGAAACATTTCTTCTATTTCACTCATATCTCTTCTCTTCCTGGATTACCCGGCGCAGGACGCATATGATGTATTTCGTTATCGTGCAGCGTCGCTTTTCAGCCTGTTCTCTTATCTCATTATGAATTTCTATTGGTAAATCTACCGCAAGGCGCTTCTTATTAAGCCGTTTTTTCATCATGTAGCTCCTTTACTACCTAATAATATTGTACACCATGTGTACACATTGTCAATAATCGCATTGTGTAACTCGTGTGACTCTATCTTACTGGGAGCTAACCTATCATCTCTCTATTTAAGGAGAAAGACGTGAGTGTAGCACAATATCAACAGGTGTCGTACGGCCTTACCCAAGCCCTCATCCCGGAACCGCCATTATCTATCGTATCGAAGCGGAACCCAACCGCCAACGATAAGGCGCAAATCGGCACCCAGTGGGTAAATACTGCCACCAATTCCTACTTTGTTTTAACATCGATCGTAGCCAATGTGGCGACATGGGCATCTGCGGGCACGGGCGCTGGCGTATTCTTCTCCCTTGAGGCGACGGGTGGAAATATTACAGCTGACTTAGGAAATATCATAGCTACCGCTGGTGATATAGTAGCGACTGCAGGTAATCTTGTCGC
>Ga0207710_10000315_pt1 | contig 37309 bp, 32 predicted proteins | sample KBSS24metaG_FD_184400 | JGI IMG/M metagenome (GOLD analysis project Ga0207710, IMG submission 184400) | Switchgrass rhizosphere microbial communities from Kellogg Biological Station, Michigan, USA - KBS S2-4 metaG (SPAdes) (version 2) | ecosystem: Host-associated > Plants > Roots > Rhizosphere...
TCCATCGCGTTGTTTGTCCTGGATGCCATCGTTTATCTGTTCTCGGTCACATCACTGGGAATCCTCCTGGCCACGATCGCCCGCTCCATGCCGCAATTCGGCCTGCTCGCATTCCTGGTGTATCTCGTACTCAACATGCTCTCGGGGGGCGCGACACCGCTGGATAGCATGCCGGAGTGGCTGCAATCCGTGATGCAGCTTTCCCCGGCGACGCATTTCGTCAATTCGTCCCTGGCGATCCTCTATCGAGGGGCGGATGTCAGCTCCGTTGCCAATGAGATCGTGGCCACGGCGGGCATTGGTTTACTGTTTTTCACCGTCGCTCTCTCCAGATTCAGGAAGATGATCGCCATCGTGCAATTGGGAGGTGTGTAGTGCTGGGCGAATTTCTGCAGGGACCGCGCGTCGCTTATTTCTCGATGGAGATCGCCCTGCGCAATGAGATTCCGACCTATGCGGGCGGTTTGGGAGTCCTCGCGGGCGACACTTTGCGCTCCGCTGCGGATCTGGAGCTACCTCTCGTGGCAGTCACGCTGGTGAGCCGTGCGGGTTATTTCCAACAGGAAATCGACGCAAGCGGAAATCAAACGGAGCATGCGGCAGCCTGGGAACCGCTTCGGTGGGCGCGCCAGCTGGACGCCAAGGTGGCTGTCCGCATCGAGGACCGCGCCGTGTGGCTGGGCGCTTGGCTCTACGTCGTCGAAAGCCACATGGGTGGACGGGCTCCAGTCATCTTGCTGGACACGGATTTGCCGGAAAATGAGCCACAGGACAGGCAGATCACCCACTATCTATACGGAGGTGACGAAGCGTACCGGCTGAAGCAGGAAATGGTGCTCGGAATGGGTGGTGTGCGGATCCTGCACGCGCTGGGCTTCCGGATCAGCGCGTACCATATGAATGAAGGGCATGCTGCCTTGCTCGGCATTGAGCTTCTACGCCGCCATACCTATCCGGCGGAGGATCTGCGCGAGGGAGAGTCTCCTTACGATCTGCAGCGCGTTCGTGAGCTGTGTCGATTTACGACACATACCCCTGTTGAAGCCGGCCACGACCGGTTCTCATACGATCTCGTGGCCCGGTTGTTCGCAAGTAGTGCGTACGCGAATCACGATCAAAGACCCTCTCGAGGAATTACCTTCAACGGTGTTCCGGGACCCATCGATTTCGAGCTGCTCCGCGGGCTGGCCGGACAGGACTGTCTCAACATGACTCGGCTCGCTCTGGCCGTGAGTGACTTCGTTAACGGCGTAGCCAAGCGCCATGCGGAAGTCTCATCCGGGATGTATCCGGGCTATCAGGTGCGCGCAATTACGAACGGCGTGCATCCATATACATGGACGGCCGAATCCTTCCGTGCGCTGTTTGATCGCCACGTACCAGGCTGGTGTCACGAACCTGAGCTTCTCACGAGGGCCGACACGATTCCCGATGCTGCGATCGCAGAGGCGCATGCTGCCGCCAAGCAGGCGCTTATCGACCGGATCCGGGACCTCACGGGCGTCGCCTTGAGTCCGACAATCGCTACGCTCGGGTTCGCGCGGCGCATGACTGCATACAAGCGCCCCGACCTTCTGTTTTCGGATATCGAGCGTCTGAAGGCCATCGCACGCCAGCGCCCTTTGCAGATTATTCTGGCGGGGAAAGCACATCCCCACGATGAGGAGGGCAAGAGATTGATCCGCTTATTGCACGAGCGGGCTCGTGCGCTGCGCGGAGCGATTCCGGTGGTCTATCTGCCGAATTACGACGTGGCGCTCGCCCAGCTGCTGGTCGCGGGCTGTGACACTTGGGTCAACACTCCGCTTCCGCCGTTCGAGGCCTCGGGCACGAGCGGCATGAAAGCGGCGTTCAATGGAGTACCGAGCCTGTCGGTTCCCGACGGGTGGTGGATCGAGGGCTGCATCGAAGGTCTGACCGGGTGGTCAGTGGACGATGCCACTTCTCTGTATGAGAAGCTCGATCGGGTCGTGTTGCCGTTGTTCTACGGCGACGGCGACAAGGCGCATGGCTGGATGCAAGTCATGAAGGGTGCGATTACCAAGAACGCAACGTATTTCAACAGCCATCGGATGATGCGTCGATACGCTACAGAAGCCTACTTGCGCTAGTGTCTTGCGCATTAGCTGGCAAGGTTCTCGCCAAATGCAGGCATTGCGGCGCGCTGCGATTTACCTTCAACGCGCCGCAGCCGAATTTGGAAATTGAAGACGGTGTTGCACGGCCTTTCCGAATATCGACAACCACCCACATCTTCAGGTCAGGGAATTTCTCCCTCAGAATGGCCGTCGCCGCCAGCGCCTCCATGGCCGCAATATCACCGGCGCAAGCCATCACGACGTCGGGGTCGCTGCCAGCATCCGTGCTCGCCCAATCCCAGATGCCAACGCCCTTTGTACAATGCTTTACCGCTGCGTCCATGTCGAGCAAGGTGAGGTGCGGCTGCTTGTCCGCGACGATCCGAGGCGGTTCGTTTCAAGGTAGCGTTTCCAGGTAGGCGGCGACCGATTCCATTTCTGCGACTCGCAGATTCTGTGCCACACCGTGCATCACAGCGACGTTGCGCATGTTGCTCTGGAATGACCCGAGTTGTTTCAGCACGTATTGCGCGTGTTGTCCCGACAATCGCGGAAAGTCCCCCGATCCGTGACCTTCGGGGCCATGGCAGCCCGCGCAGGCGGGCACACCCTCCGACTCGATGCCGTGCTGGTAAATCTCGCCTCCGCGCTCAACCTCCAGGGAGTTGCGCTTGCCTCCGGGTTCCGGCCGCTGGGCAGAGTAGTACATGGCGAGTGCGTCTATCGTACTGTCATCCAATTGGCCGGCCATGCCCCACATATAACCGATGGCATCCGGATCTCCGCGCGACTGCTCGCGGAAGGCTTTGAGCTGGGCTCGCAGATAGTTGGCGTTCTGACCCGCAAGGCGGGGGAATTTGGGCTGCGTGCTGTTGCCACGAGCGCCGTGGCAAGCTCCACATACACCTATCGCCAAGTGGCGGGCGTATGTCGTGGAGCTGCTCTCGGGATCGTTCGCAAAGGCCCCTGGCGCCGCGCCAGCCAGTACAGATATGGCCGCCCAGCACATGAGGGTCCGGCCGTTCTGCGGCACTGCATGTCGCTGCCGATCACATGCAAGGAATTTCATCGCAGCACCTCAGTATGAGAACCAAAGAAGCAGGTAGAGCGTGTCATTGTCGGAGGCGTTGCGCCCGACTCCGTCGTAATTCCCGCTGCCGCCGTTGAACTTGGAATACTTTGTGTATTGCAGTGTCAGCTTCGTATTGAGCCACGGAAGGTAATCGAGCTCCGCGATCCACCCGCGGGTGTCGGGTGAGCCGTTCGCGCTCGTGATGGTGCCCCCAGTGCCGGGATCAGCTGCTGGATATATTGTTGTGTCGGCGCGCCCGGTGGTTGAAAAGTAAGCGAGCGTCCCGCCGATTCTGTGCCTGTGGTAGTAGGTCACCCACGCCCGGAAGGTAGTCAGGGTATCGGATGGGTTTGCGGACGCACCGGACGCGAAGCTCGCATCGAGACTCATGGTCTCGTGAATTCGGGTTGCCTCGAGTGTCACGAGGTCCGCTTCCCCGAGGAACTGATACTGAATATCCTGTGCCACGTCTCTGAACCGATTTACGGGCCCTCTCAGGGGTGAGGCGGCACCCGCGTTGCCGCCGGGAAGCAGTTTGAAGTCCGCACCGTACAATCCAGCTTCGAGAGAATGCCGGCCCCAGTTATGCTCGTAAGCGACGCGCCAGTAGGGCGAGACGCCCTGGATTACATTCGAGACGGTTCCATCGAGGGGACCTGCCGCACCGGTCAGTTCGTTGGTCGCTGCCTGCTTGGCGGAGCGGTAGCCGCCGATTTCCGCGTAGACCGACTCGTTCCAGAATGCATACGCGCTCAATCCAGCCACATCTTGTGCGAGCCCGCCGTCGATTGTCGTTGCGGCCAGAGGGGATACCGTCGCGTTGCTTGCCGCATAGGGGAATCCGAACGCGGGCGTGGTGTTCCAAAGATCCTGCACCGTTGGATTGTTGTTCAACGATAGACCGTAAATGAGGCTTTGGTCGTTCGGGAGAATCTTCGTGTCGGCGAAGCGAAGGTCCGTGTTGTCAATGGTTATCGTGCCGCTGTCGTTCGCGTATGTGATCTGGACGAATGCACCGAAGTGCGGGGCGATCTTTCCAGCGTAAAACAAGCTCAACTGCTGTGGAAAGGCGGCCGTCCCATTCTGCGCCTCGCCCGGAACGTCAGCATTCGCCAGGTCCGGAAGGGCCGTCTTCAATTGTGTGTAGGACACTTGAAGCATGATGGACAGCGGAGGTGTCTGCGCGAGCTCCAGGAGCTGAGCCCTCTTTGAATCCACGTCGCGTACCTGCTTGACGTTGTCGAGAACATAACCGCTTGCCTTGAACACTCGTCCGAAGTGCGTGAGCTCCGGAAACACCGTGTGGCACGCCTCGCAAGCCATTCCCGTCTGGCGTGCAAAGCTGGGTACCGCAAATGCCATCCCGGATTGGAGGCAAAGAAACGCGACGAGAACAACAGCGGGCGAAACCGTTAGTTGACGTTGCATCGCAACACTCCTTCCGCCTATAGAGTTGATGCTGAGTGTTATCTTGATGGCGCAAAGTAACTCCGGACAGAGCGGAATTGTACGTATTTGAATGGCCGAGAGCCAGCTCGCCTTCTGCCTACTCGGGCTCGTAGCGCCGTTGCGCCTGTCATGTGACTTGGGCGCAACGCCAGGGATCACCCTTGAAGGTCCGCGGGAAGATTGTGCTCGGATCGGGCGTCGTTTGCGCGCTGCGCCATATTCACATGAGTCCTGCGGATGCCGTGCGGCTGGAAGTCCGGGATCGTGAGGTAGTGGAGGTTGCAATCAACACTAGTGGTCTGACTACGGCTCACCTCATGAGCCGCTCGGCTTCAAGCGGGAGAGATAGTCAGCGATACACCTGCGTTGAAGTGCACTCATTTTAGACCTCCACGCGCTCGCAATCGACGGGCAAGGCGCCGAGCTGGGTATCTTGAACTACAGCAACGCGCCGACGAGCGTGCCGGCAAGTCCGGTGACAGCCATTACCACGGCACCCCACGCTAAAACACGCGCCAGACCGCGCAGGATTGGAGCGCCGCCGGCGCGTGCAGCCATGGCGCCCAGTACCGCGAGAAATGCGAGCGAAACTGCCGCAATGAAAGGCACACGCATTCGACTGGGAGCAAGTACATTCGCGAACAGCGGGACGATACCGCCGAGCGCGAAGCTAAGGGCTGAGGCCGCGGCTGCCTGCAGCGGTCGAGCGGCCATCACTTCTGTGATGCCAATATCGTCCTTCACATGGGCTGCGAGAGCATCATGACTCATGAGCTGCTGCGACACGCGGCCGGCCAGTTCTTGATCGAGTCCCCGACGGACGTAGATGTCGCGCAACTCCGCGTGCTCGGCTTCATAGTCGCTCCGCAATGCCTTCCTTTCAATCTCGATGTCGGCGCTCTCGGTGTCCGCCTGTGAGCTGACCGAAACATACTCGCCTGCGCCCATCGACAGCGCGCCGGCAATGAGTCCGGCCAACGCTGCGACGTATACCTCCCTTGTCCCCGCGTTCGCAGCCACAACGGCGAGCATCAAGCTGGATATTGAAAGCACCCCGTCATTCGCGCCAAGGACGGCTGCGCGCAGCCAGCCGGATCGGTGTGTACGATGGATGTGTGACACCACATTCTGCATGGCGGTCTTCCGGGACAAACGAACCGCTTAGGGCCCCAGGCGCGACAGGCAGTCGGCAAGACCGACGAAGTCGGGACGATTGAAACTCTGCAACGGCCGGGCATGCGCTGTGGGAAACGACGCATGGGCGTGCTCCTGTCTTCCAAAGGATCTTACACGTCGCGCCTGGTCGGCGGATCCGAACATGTACGTATACGCGTGCAACGCGGCTTCGGGCCGGAGGCGCTGCCGTCGGCCGGACTGTTTGTAGCCGATGCCTGGTGTGAGGCTAAGTAGAGTCCACAATAGCGCGAGACGGGGGCACGAGCTAAAAGGTTCCAATGAAGTGCGCAATCCACAAGTTATCGCATTTATGACACCGTTCCCGCATTCGGTCACGGGGAAGAAACCAACTGCGCGGCTTGACTTCCAACGGGAACGATCCGCACCCGTCCGAGGGGCCCCGATGGATGCAGAGCTGCTGGACGTACCGCGTGCGTGACACGCTGTCTCATGTAAGGCAAGCGAAATGTCTCCATTGGCGAGTGAAACTCGGCATCCGGTTGCCATCCAGCTCCCCATTCCAGCGAAGGGCCGAGCTACCTCGGTCTTCGACGCGTTGGAACTGCGAAGGACCACGCGGGAGATAAGTGCGGCGCCATTGCCTTTGCAGGAACTTTCGAATCTCCTGTGGGCCGCATGCGGCTTAAATCGCAAGGCTGGTCCGTTCGGGTTCCGAGGCCGAACCGCCGCTTCGGCCAGTAACGCGCAGGAGATCGACCTCTACGTCGCCATCGAGTCGGGCGTGTATTTGTACGATGGAGTCAACTGCCGGTTGACGCCTATCGTCGGGGAAGATCTGCGCGGCGGCGCTCTCACTCCCGGTCAGCCAGGCGTCGAAGCGAAGGCACCCGTTCAATTAATCTACGTCGCCGACGTTGACCGACTCACCCATGCGACTGGGTTTCACGACCCTGGGTTGCAGGACCCTGAAGTTCAGATGTCGTACTACTATGTCGATACCGGCCTGATAGCAGGCAATGTGTATTTGTTCGCCGCCGCCGAGGGGCTGGCGGCCTGGTTCCATAATTGTCATAGAACCGACCTCGCCCGAAGGCTGGGTTTACGGGTGGAACAGCGCGTGCTATTCGCACAGTCGGTCGGATATCCCGCCCATCCGCGCACATAGTCGGCACATGAGCTACAGCTTATGGCCGTGCAAGGTTGCCGGATCTCGTCACATCCCGGGCGTAGCGCCCAGCGCGGTTAAGCGGGTGTCCGACGTCGCGTCGCAGCGAGCCTGCTACTGCTCGCGCGGCCACGTCCAGTCGCGAATCTCTGGCTTGTCGATGCCTTCTGCGTGGGCGTAATTCAGATGATTGACGATTTGGTCCTTCAGCCAATCCTTCACGTTGGCTGCCGTTCTCTGCAGCCGAGGCACACGATCGATGACGTCGATGGCCAGATTGAACCGGTCAACCTGGTTGATGATAGCCAACTCCAGCGGGGTGTTGATGTTGCCCTTCTCCTTGTACCCGCGGACATGGAAGTTCGCGTGATTCCTGCGGCGATAGGCCAGCTTGTGAATCAGTGATGCATAGCTGTGGAAATTGAAGATGACCGGCCTGTCGATCGTGAAGAGGGAGTCGAAATCCCGATCCGAAAGGCCGTGCGGATGCTCCGACTCGGGCATGAGGCGAAATAGATCCACCACATTGACGAAGCGGATCTTCAGGTCAGGGAATCTCTCCCTCAGAATGGCCGTCGCCGCCAGGGCCTCCATGGTCGCAATATCACCGGCGCAAGCCATCACGACGTCGGGGTCGCTGCCAGCATCCGTGCTCGCCCAATCCCAGATGCCAACGCCCTTTGTACAATGCTTTACCGCTGCGTCCATGTCGAGCAAGGTGAGGTGCGGCTGCTTGTCCGCGACGATCACATTGTAGTAATCCTTCGAGCGCAAGCAGTGATCCGCGACGCTCAGGAGGCAGTTGGCATCGGGTGGCAGATAGATGCGAACGACGTCGGGGCTTTTGTTGGTTACAACGTCCAGAAAGCCCGGGTCCTGATGCGTGAAGCCATTGTGATCCTGGCGCCACACCAAGGAGGTGATCAACAAGTTGATGGATGAGATGGGGGCGCGCCATCCGAGCTCCTGCTTTGACTTCTCCAGCCACTTCGCGTGCTGGTTGAACATCGAATCAATCACATGAACGAAGGACTCATAGGTGGAAAAGAAGCCGTGCCGGCCGGTGAGAACGTAACCCTCGAACCATCCCTCGAGCGTATGCTCGCTCAGCATCTCCATGACACGGCCGTCGGGCGCGATCTCGGTGCCGTCTGCATCCTCCGGCTTGTATTGCGCGATCCAAGTCTTCTTCGAAGCTGCGTAGATACCATCGAGCTTGTTGGAGGCGGTCTCGTCGGGCCCGAAGACACGAAACGTCGTCATGTTCCGTTTCATCACATCGCGCAGGAAAGTTGCGAGCGTCGCCGTCGGGGATACGTAATCCTGGGCCGGAGCCTTGACCTCGACCGCGTAATCCTCGAACGATGGGAGGTCGAGCGGCTTGCGCAGCAGACCGCCATTGGCGTGAGGATTCGCACTGATCCGGCGAGCCGCTTTTGGCGATAATTCCCGCAGCTCCGCCATGAGCGTGCCGGATGCATCGAAGAGCCCTTCTGGCCCATAGCTGCGCATCCAGTCCTCGACGATCTTCAGGCTGTGGGGATTCGTTGCCGGATCAAGAACCGGAACCTGATGGGCACGCCAGAAGTCCTCGACCTTATGGCCATTGACCTGCTTGGGACCGGTCCAACCCTTCGGCGATCGAAGCACGATCATCGGCCAACGGGGACGTTCGAATGAGCCCGCGTCGCGCGCCTGCCTTTGAATGGAACGGATCTCGAGGACGCACTTCTCCATCGTGGCAGCCATCTGCCGATGCATGGTGTCGGGATCACTGCCCTCGACAAAATAGGGCGTGTAGCCATAGCCACGGAACAGGTATTCGAGCTCCTCATGAGAGATCCGCGCAAGAATGCTGGGGTTGGCGATCTTGTAGCCGTTCAGATGCAGGATCGGCAGAACCGCCCCATCGCGAATCGGGTTCAGGAACTTGTTGGAATGCCACGCCGTGGCCAACGGGCCGGTTTCCGCTTCGCCGTCGCCCACCATGCATGCGACGATCAAGTCCGGATTGTCGAACGCGGCACCATAAGCATGCGAAAGGCTATATCCGAGTTCCCCTCCCTCATGGATCGAGCCTGGCATCTCGGGGGTGCAGTGGCTGCCGATGCCGCCCGGAAACGAGAATTGCCGGAATAACCGCAGCAGTCCCGCCTCATCCTGGCTGCAATCCGGATAGATTTCAGAGTAGTGCCCTTCCAGATAGCAGTTGGCCAACGTTGCCGGCGCGCCATGTCCAGGCCCTGATACGTAGATCACCTGCAGGTCGTATTTCTTGACCAACCGATTCAGGTGTATCCAGGTGAACGACTGTCCAGGGTCTGAGCCCCAATGTCCGAGGATTCGATTTTTGATGTGCTGCGGTTTCAGCGGCTCCCGCAACAATGCGTTATCTCGCAGGTAGATCATGCCTACCGCGAGGTAGTTGCACGCCCGCCAGTAGGCGTTGATCTTTCGAAGCTCCTCGGATGTGAGCGAGGCTTGCACTACAGCGTCCATGTCAGTGACATCCGTATGAGCTACTGATGCATTCCAGGCCGCAGCTGTGATCGCCTGCGATCGTCGACCTTGAAAAACTTCCGGGCAAACGCGAGCAACTGACCATCGCTGGGATGATCCAGCGGCTCGACACCCGCGACTCTTGCGGCCAGGCTCGGCTCGTTCTCGGTGAGGTAGGCGGCCAGCTCCTGCTTCGCACTCGCAGGTCCGGTGATCAACAGGATCCCAGCGTTCGACAGGCCTTCGGCGACGTGCTTGAGGAAGGCTCGGTCAACAGACGCGTGCCCACTATCGCCGGAATTTGCCTTGTGATGGATATGTTGGTGCGGGTGAGTACTGTTAACGGTCGTGAAGTCGACGTCCGCGGCGTCGAATTGAAAAATTCTGGCTTGCTGGTGGTCGATCCAGACGATGGCGTGATAGTGGTCGCTCACGATGATCCTCGGCGTTGCTCATTCAAAAAAACTATACCCTGCGTAACGAACCACGCTGTACGTAGTTTCCGTCATATGTGCCCGGGATCTCGATCCGGGGATCAATGTGCTGCTATTATTGGCAAGGTATTTCAAGCAGGTGGCAGACCGTGTCCCACGACAGCGGCCGTCGAATTCGCCCGGTAGTCAGGCGCCGGGACTTCCTGCGGGGAGTGGGCTTTGCGGCCCTGGGCCTGGCGCCTCTGGGGGTGGCCTACGCACGGGCGATGGAGCGCCGCTCGTTGTCGTTCGTGCACACCCACACCGGTGAGACCCTCTCGACCGTTTATTTCGAAGGCGGCGCCTACCGGACAGCCAGTCTGCAGCGCGTCAATCATCTGCTGCGCGACTTCCGCACTGATGATGTCCATCCCATCGATCCGCGTGTGCTGGACATACTGTTCGATCTACAGGTGCTCGCGAACCGGGATGAGCCCTACCAGGTGATCTCGGGCTACCGGGCGCCGGTGACGAACGCAACACTGCGCAAATCTTCAGGCGGCGTGGCGGAGCACAGCCTGCATATGCAGGGGCAGGCGATCGATGTGCGTCTCGGGGGATTTTCGACGCGCAATCTGCGTGAGCTTGCCTTGAGCCTGCAGCGCGGCGGCGTGGGTTTCTATCCGAAGTCGGATTTCGTACACCTCGACAGCGGGCGGGTGCGCTTCTGGTAAGCGCCGGGGCCTGACTGGCTCCTCGATACGTGCGGGCCCTGATGCGTGCCGATTCCGAGTGTACGGCCTGTCTGTAACGACTCATGGCCTCAGGACGGCGGCGCCCGTCAAGCGTCCCTCTCGCAATCGGGACAGAGCCTCATTCGCCTGTGTCAACGCAAATTCCTCTACGCTCGGCCGCAGGTCAATTCGTGCCGCGACTTGCATGAACTGCTCGCCGTCTTCGCGCGTCAGATTGGCGACCGAACAGATGGAGCGCTCGCCCCAAAGCAACTCGTACGGAAAGCTCGGTATATCACTCATGTGGATGCCCGCGCAGACCACGCGCCCGCCCTTGTGCACGGCTTTTAAAGCCGCCGGTACGAGCGCTCCTACCGCGGCGAAGATGATTGCGGAATCCAACTCCTCGGGTGGCAACTCGTTCGATCCTCCCGCCCATTTCACGCCCAATCTGCGCGCAAACTCCTGACTTTCCAGATCCCCTGGGCGCGTGAAGGCAAACACAGTTTTGCCTTCGGCGTGCGCAACCTGCGCAAGCAGATGCGCTGCTGCTCCAAAGCCGTAGAGACCCAGGTGGGTTCCCGAGCCCGCCGCTCGATAGGCGCGGTATCCGATCAGGCCTGCGCATAGCAGTGGCGCGGCCTCGAGGTCCGAGTAACCTGCGGGCAGGGGCAGGCAATAGCGGGCATCGGCGACTGTGAATTGCGCGTACCCGCCATCCAGGGTGTAACCGGTGAACCGTGCGCTGTCGCAAAGGTTCTCCATGCCTGCCAGGCAGTATCTGCACCGTCCACAGGTATATCCGAGCCACGGCACACCAACTCGGTCTCCAGGCTGCAGGTTGGCGACAGCCGGCCCGCAGTCGACTATGCGGCCGACGATCTCGTGGCCGGGTGTGATGGGGTGGGGCGTATGGGGCAGTTCGCCGTCGACCACGTGCAGATCCGTGCGGCAGACCCCGCAGGCTAGCACTTCGATGAGGACCTGGTTGTCGCCGGGAACCGGCTTCGGGACCGAATCGAGTGAGAGTGGCGAGCCGGCAGAGTGCAGCCGCATCGCGGTCATGGATTCTGAACTGTGTTCCATAGGTACTTTACCCTCAGCGCCTCCAGCACAATCACTATTATCATGCGACGTGGCTGCAACGACCCTTAACGATCTGTTCCGAGAGCGCGTTCTCCTGACGCCCGAGCGCGAAGCCTACCGCCAGTTCGACGCTAAGTCACAACAGTGGATCAGCTACTCCTGGGCCCAGATCCATCAGCGTGTGCTGCGCTGGCGCACTGCATTGAAGCAGGAGGATCTGCCAACAGGCGCTCGAATCGCAATTCTCGTGCCGAACAGCATCGAGCATGTGTGTATGGATCAGGCAGCCCTGTCGCTGGGATTTGTGCCAGTTCCCCTGCATGTCGTGGACAATCCCGAGAATCTGGCGTTCGTCATCGGTGATTGCGGCGCCTCCTTGCTGCTGGTCGATTCTGCTGAGCGTTGGGCTGCTCTGGAAAAACTCGTTGAGCGGATGCCGGCTTTGCGGCGGGTGGTCTACCTGAATGGGCCGGACGGGAAGTTTGCGCGCTGTGTCGATAGCTGGCTGACTTGCTTAGATCGCGATTCGGATCAGATCGAGAACGGGACGGTCGTGGAGCCTGATTCGCTGGCAGCTATCGTGTACACCTCAGGTACTACAGGCCGGCCCAAGGGAGTGATGCTATCCCATCGCAATGTAGTGTCGAACGTTAACGCGATCAAGGCCGTCATGCCGCTGCAGGATGGCGACCTTTATCTGTCGTTTCTGCCTTTGTCCCATACGTTGGAGAGAACGGTTGGTTATTACCAGCCAATGGCCGCCGGTGCGACGGTCGCATTTGCTCGATCTATCCCGCTTCTCATGGACGACATGCGCGTAGTCCGTCCTACGATGATGGTGTCTGTGCCGCGGATCTATGAGCGGGTGTTCACCGGTGTGCAGGAGAAAGTCGGGACGAGCGCCATGCGGAGGCGATTGTTCGCGCTGCTGACCGACCTGGGATGGCGTCGCTTTGAGCACACGCAAAGTCGTGGCCCGAACTTGTCGCTAGCCTCTCGTGCATTGCTGGTGATGCTCGACTGGCTGATTGCCAGGCCGGTTCGTGCGCGGTTTGGCGGGCGTCTGCGGGCCGCCGTGACAGGTGGGGCCGCAGTCCCAAGTGAGGTCGCACGAACGCTGCTGGCCTTGGGAATACCTCTTGTACAAGGTTACGGGTTGACGGAAAGCTCTCCTGTGATCGCTTCAAACACTCTCGAGAGCAATGACCCTTCGTCTGTCGGACACGCGCTGCCAGGTGTTGAAGTGCGGCTCGGCGAGCAGGACGAGCTCCTGGCACGCAGTGACAGCGTGATGCTCGGTTATTGGGGGCGTCCGGAAGACTCAGCCAAGGTGCTCGAAAAAGACGGCTGGCTGCATACGGGAGATCGCGCGCAGATCGAGAACGGGTTGATTCGCATCAAGGGGCGGCTCAAGGACATCATCGTCACCTCCACCGGCGAGAAGGTCCCGCCCGCCGACCTCGAAGCCGCGATCGCCGGCGATCCTCTGTTCGAGCAGGTCCTGGTGCTCGGTGAGCAGCGACCCTACCTCATTGCTATTCTCGTGTTGAACCGGCAACGGTGGGCGGGTCGTGCCGTGGAGCTGGGGCTGGATCCGGCAAGCGAGTCTTCGTTGCGCGCGCCAACGGCCACGCGCTGGGCATTGGAGCGCGTGTCGCAACTGGCGAAGAGTTTCCCCAGCTACGCGACTCCCCGGGCCGTTTTTCTTTCGGTGGAACCGTGGACGGTTGCGAACGGCTTGATTACTCCAACTCTGAAACCGAAGCGAGCCGCGATCGCATCCCGATACGCGGCCGAGATCACCGAGCTGTACCGGGGACACTGACCTGGAGTCACCCAGGAGCTTGGCGAACTACGGGGCGCGGGAAGCCTCAATCAGGTGACTATCCTCAGGACAGATCCGGGTTTTCATTCCCAGCCAATGCACCAGATCGATCATCTGGCTGTTGTCAACCAGGATGTCTCCGTAGATCCTGCCGATTCCCTGTGTATGCGCGTACTCGAACAGGAGGTGGGTCAGTGTTGCTCCAACTCCACGAGCCTGCCATGCATCAGCAACTGCAACGGCAAACTCGCAATTGGGACCGGTGATGTCCTGGGCATAACGAGCGACACCGATGATCTCTTCATCAGGCGCCTCGCCAATCAGTGCAACGAACGCCATGTCTCGTTTGTAGTCAACGTGCACGAATCGATGCAGCAGGTCTGGCGAGGGCTCCTTCATCGCATACATCATGCGCTTGTAGCGGGATTCAGGGCTCAGGCGGACGATGAACTGATGCTCGAGGCTCTCATCATCGGGACGTATGGGCCGGACCCGAAACGAGACGCCATCGCGAGTGGTCGCAGTACGCTCCCACTGCGCCGGGTAGGCTACAGGCTGTGTTTCAGATTTCATGTCAGTGCACCGCCGGTGTCAAGGCAAGGGTCATCCGGACCAGGTGAGCGAGGGACGGAGCCTGCATTTTCTCCATCAGCCGCGCGCGGTGAATCTCTACGGTCCGCTGGCTGATGCTCAGGTCATAGGCCATCACCTTGTTGGATGATCCGCGAGTCACGTGCTGTAGAACTTCCCGTTCTCGCGGTGTGAGCGAGCCAAACCGGTCACGGATCGCTTGCTGCTCGGAGAGCTGATTCCGGGCCTGGGCGTTCAGCTCGAGTGCGCCGTGCACCCGCTCGAGAAGATCCTGGTCGTGGAACGGCTTCTCGACGAAGTCGAAGGCGCCATGCTGCATGGCTTCGACCGCCATGGAGACGTCTCCGTGACCGGTAATGAAAATCACCGGCAGGATGGATCCACGCACAGAGAGCTCCTGCTGCAGGGCAGGGCCACTCATTCCGGGCATCCGCACGTCCAGCAGCACGCACCCCGCTGCATCGTTCGAGTGCCCGTCCAGGAAGCCCTGGGCCGAATCGAAGGTGCTGACCGGCAGGCCTACCGATTTGAGCAGCAGGCGGATCGCACTGCGCACGGCGCTGTCATCGTCGACCACAAAAACCGTAGCGGGTTGCTCCTTCACGTACCGTCTCCACTGTGCTTGGTGGAAACAGTTTCATGGCAATGCTCCCTGCGGGAAATACGTAGTGTGCTGAAGGCCTATGCGTACTTACCACAATGCCGCCCCGGAACGCCGGCGTCAGCGACGGCCCCGCTCCTCTTGCCGTTGCTCGCGGGAGACAATCTCGGTGAGCGTGCTCGTTTCCATGGCCAGCCGCTTCAGCATGTCATCGACTGTTACTATGCCGACGAGCTCTCCCCGGCTACCTACCACTGGCATTCGCCTGACACCGTGAACTCTCATGCGTTCGAGCACCTGTGTGGAATCTTCGTCATCCCGTGCAATTACCACAGGGGTGCGGATAACGGCCCAGGGTCAGTCCAAACTCACCGGCCGCTGCGTGATCCACGGCTGCTGCGTCCGGCGGACTGGCTGGCGGTCAGCAACGGCAATCCCAACAGCCCCTCGAGCTTGCGATCGTGGCCATAAATATCATCGAAGAACGCCACCGTTCCGTCCTCCTGGGCCAGCGCGGTGCCATAAAGAATCAACACGCGGATCGGAGTCCTTAGATTCACACGTAATGCGTTGGGTGCATCGGCCCCGTTCATCGCCGCCGTAATCGCTTCCGGCGTCCAGTTATCAGCCGTATTGCGCAGTACCTGACTGGCCAGGGCGACGGGATCGCTCACGCGGATGCAACCGTGACTGAATGCACGGCGGGCCTGGCTGAAAAGGCGATGTGCCGGAGTCGAATGCAGATACACGTTGTAGGGATTGGGAAGCATGAACTTGATCAGGCCGAGGGCGTTATCCGGTCCCGGTTGCTGGCGCAGCCGCAGCTTGCCTGCCGCCAGCAGATCGAGGTTATGAGATGAGAATGGAACGACCGGCGCGGAGTCACCAGGGCCGTCAACAAGCTCGAGGTGTTGCGTGTGCCAGAAGTCAGGCTTACGGCGCAGCTCGGGCAGCATTTCCTTCTGAGTGATGCTGTAGGGAATGTCCCAATATGGTCGGAAGACCACGTACTTCAGATCGGCAGCGAATACCGGCGTGCGCAATTTCGGGAACGTGCGGCCGACGATCACATCCATTTGCAGAATCTCCGCCTTCAGGTCGCGTGTCGACTGGAAGGCGAACAGCCTGAATTGCGGTATGTTGACAATAATGGGCGGCGTATTGAATACCGGCAGCCAGCGCCATCGCTCGAGTGTCAGCTCGATCTGCCGGATCCGGGCGTCGTACGGGGCGCTGCGCAGCTCCGCGGGGGTCGGCGCCGCCTGACCGGAGGCCAGCGACCGGTAGCGCGCGAGGGCCGCTTTCAGCAGGCGATAGTGTTGGAAGGGCGGCTCCAGGGATGCCAGCACCGGTGTTATGTCGGAAGCACTCGACAGCTCGGAGAGAATCCGCTCGTAGTGAAGCGGTGAGCGCTCGAAGCCGAAGTCGAAGCCTGCCTGACGGGGATCCACCCGTCCGTAATGGATATTGCTCAGAAACCGCACTGCGACGGTGCTCAACTCTGTGTCGAAGTCCGCGTCGGCGAGCGGAGCAGATCGGCCCGACGGGGGGCGTGCGGCCAGCAACTGTTCGAAGCGCGCGCAGTCGAGGTATTCGATCGAGCGCAGACCATAGTTCTCCGCTGAGCACAGCGCGCCGATCAGGGCAATGGCCTGCGCAGTTGGCGCTCCTTCGTGGGTCCACAATGGGGCAGTGTTCCCGGAGGCATCGGCGCCGCGGGCAGTCAAGGCGAACAGACACCAGAGGAGTCCGACCCAACTTGGCAAGTTACGCGGGGGGGTAGCCATAGAACCCCCAGATTGCCGCCCGGGGCTGCTGCTGGCATCGGGGCAAACACCTATTTCCCGTACAGGTTGCGTAACGGATGATGCCGTCCCATGAGCTGGCCCGCCGCGCGTGCCCGTATCCGCCATCCTGCGGCCCGCTTACTGCGGGGCCCAGTGAGTAAAAGTACTGATTCGCGCGGCTGAGCATCCAAAGCACAGTGTCTGCAGCACTGGTTGCCGAAGGCTTTCATGTCCAAGCGGATCCTGATCATTGACGGTCACCCCGATCAACGCGCGGGACGCTACGTCCATGCCCTGTCCAAGGCGTATTACGACGGAGCGCGTCTGGGCGGGCACGAAGTTCGCAGCATCATCGTCAGCGAGATCGACTTTCCGCTGCTGCGCACCAGCGATGAGTACCAGGGTGGTACGGCGCCGGCAGCGATCCGCAGATGTCAGGACCTGATCGAGTGGGCCGAACACGTGGTCATCCTGTTTCCGCTGTGGCTGGGGTCGATGCCGGCGCTGCTCAAAGGATTCCTCGAACAGACGTTGCGCCCGGGTTTCGCGTTTGCCGAGGCATCCGGACTTGGCTTGCCCAAGAGACTCTTGAGCGGCAGGAGCGCCCGCATCATCGTCACCATGGGCATGCCCGCTCTGTTTTACCGTTGGTATTTCCGCGCCCATAGCCTCAAGAGCCTGCAGCGCAACATCCTGCGCTTCTGCGGGTTTCGTCCCGTCAACGCGTGTGTAGTTGGAATGGTCGAAAGCATGAGCCAGGCGCAGCGTGGCGAATGGCTCGCCAAAATTCAGGAACTGGGTGCTCGCGGCCAGTGAGGGATTCGCAATCATGAAACGAACTCGACTCGGGATGGCTGTAGTGGTTCTCATGCTGCCGATAGTGAGCTTTGCGTTAGCCACTGCACGGCAGGAGTTGCAGCAGGCGTTGCGCAGTAAACCGAACCTGGATCATGGCGCCCAGCTGTTCCGCAATTGCGCGGTTTGCCATGGCCCGCAGGGCGGCGGCACCCGCGACGGCGGCGTGCCCCGCATAGCGGGCCAACATGTCTCCGTTCTGGCCAAGCAGCTCGTCGATTATCGGCACGACCGCCGTTGGGATATCCGGATGGAGAACTTTGCGGATAAACACCATCTGGCCGATGGACAGGCCATTGCGGATGTCACCGCCTACATCCATCAACTCACCGTCGATGTTCCACCGGGGGTTGGCGATGGCGAGCTCGCTACTCACGGAGCCAACGTATACGGTCGGCTGTGCGAGTCCTGCCATGGCAAGTCCGCGCAAGGCGATGCAACGCGCATGGTGCCGCGCATCGCCGGGCAGCATTATGATTACCTGATGCGCCAGATCTACGATGCCACGGATGGCCGGCGCCCTAACTTTTCACTCACGCACGTCCGCTTGCTCGCCCACCTGGATCGCCGCGACATCGTCGGTGTGGCTGACTATCTGTCACGCCTGGACCCACGGCAGGATGACAAGGCGGCCGCGCGGACCGTTGCTCGGTAGCCGAGTTGGACGTGCAGCAGAGTCTCCCGCGGGGCCTTACGGAGCAGGCAGCCGCCTCGCGGCTGCTGGCTGAAGGACCCAACGCGCTGCCTGACCCCGAGCGGCGCTCCTGGATCCGCATCGTTGCCGAGGTACTGCGTGAGCCGATGTTCGCGCTGCTGTTGGGTGCGGCCATCCTGTATGGAGTGATTGGAGAGCTCGCGGATGCCGCGGTCCTGCTGGTCTTCGCGTGCATCTCAATCCTGATCGCCGTGGTCCAGGAAACCCGCAGCGAGCGGGTGCTCGAGACTCTGCGCGATTTGACGAGTCCGCGCGCGCTGGTGATACGAGACAACGAACGGCGTCGGATCGCCGGGCGCGATGTCGTTCGGGAAGACCTGCTCGTGATCGGGGCAGGGGACCGCGTTCCAGCCGACTCGCTCGTCGTGTCAGCCAACGATCTTTACGCCGATGAATCGATTCTGACGGGCGAGTCATTGCCGGTCCTCAAGCAAGCCGATGGCTCCGCGCAGATCTTTTCGGGAAGCCTGATCGTTCGCGGCACCGGCCTCGCGGTCGTCGTCGCTACGGGGTCGAACACCCAGATCGGACGAATCGGGCGGGCCATCATCGGAATGAGTCTCGAGAAGCCTCGATTGCAGGCGCAGACTCAGCGAGTCGTACTCATCGCCGCGGTGGTGGGTGCCATAGTCAGCGCTCTAGCGGTCGTTCTATACGGCCTGATTCACGGAGATTGGCTGCAGGCCACGTTGGCGGGTATCGCACTCGGCATGTCAGTGTTGCCCGAAGAGTTTCCGCTCGTCCTGACAGTCTTCATGGTAATGGGTGCATGGCGCCTCTCGCGATCCAATGTGCTGACCCGCCGGCCGGCGGCGATCGAGACGTTGGGAGCGGCGACCGTGTTGTGCGCAGACAAGACGGGTACCCTGACGGAAAACCGGATGTCAGTCGCCCTCCTGCGAGGCTCAGCAGAGCAGTGGCAACGGGGCGAGCCTCCGGGCGAGCTCTCCCGGTCGCCGGCTCTCAGGAGAATTCTCGAGGCCGCCGAGCTCGCCAGTGTGCCTGAGTCCTCCGATCCGATGGATCGCGCGGTGGCAGACCTGTGCAGTGCCTCAGGCCCGCGCTCGAGCGGCGGCAGACTTCTGCGCAGCTATCCACTGAAACCCGAGCTGCTCGCCGTTACAGGAGTGTGGGAGCTCCCGGGCGAAGCAATCGTTGCGGCCTCCAAGGGGGCTCCCGAAGCGATTGTGCGGCTGTGCCGGTTCACGGCGCAGGAGCGTGAAGCAGTACTGGCACAAGTCAACGAGCTGGGCGGGCAGGGCATGCGAGTTCTTGCGGTGGCCGAATGCAGGGTGGTCACCGAATCGCTGCCCGACTCGCCCGCGGACTTGTGTTTCGAGTATCTGGGACTGATGTGCTTTGCCGATCCGGTGCGCGCGGGAGTGCCTCGCGCCGTCGATGACTGCCATGCCGCGGGCATCCGTGTTGTGATGATCACGGGGGACTATCCGGTCACCGCGCGGGCCATCGCCCAGCAAGCGCACATCAATCCCGCCGCAGTTCTGTCCGGCGAGGAGCTGAATTCTCTCGATGACGAAACCCTGCGTAGCCGGGCCGCACAGGTGGATGTCTTCGCGCGCATCATGCCCCAGCAGAAGCTTCGCATCGTCGAGGCGCTCAAGGCCAACGGCGAAGTTGTCGCCATGACTGGAGACGGAGTCAACGACGCACCGGCGCTCAAGGCGGCACATATCGGTATCGCGATGGGCGGACGCGGTACGGATGTCGCCCGGGAGGCTGCCTCACTGGTCCTTCTGGATGATGACTTCAGCTCCCTCGTGCAGGGAATCCGGCACGGGCGGCGCATCTACGACAATCTGCGCAAGGCCATGGCTTTCATTGTTGCGATTCACGTGCCCATCGCCGGATTGGCCGTGTTGACTATCGTGTTGGGGCGTGAGTTGCTGTTGACCCCCATGCTCATCGCCTTTCTCGAGCTCATCATCGATCCGGCCTGTTCGGTCGTGTTGGAGGCTGAGCGGGAGGAGCTCAATATCATGAGCAGGCCGCCGCGCAACCCGCGCAGCGCGCTTCTGTCCCGGTCCGTGATCATGTGGAGTCTGTTGCAGGGATGTCTGGCACTGTTGGTCGTGTCTGCCGTCTTCCTGGCGACGAATAACAGCGCAATGTCATTCGCGGAGGTGCGCAGTGCGACCTTTGTCAGCCTCGTGCTGACGATCGGGGTCCTGGTACTGGCGAATCGCTCGTTCAGTGCATCGCTACGTGCGGTGCTCGGAAAGCCGAACCCCGTTCTGTGGTGGGGACTGCTCATCGCCGCCTGCGTGCTGGGGCTGATGCTGTCGGTCGAGAGCTTGCGCGATTTTCTCGAGCTGGGACCGCTACACCCGGACGACCTCGCGGTATCGGCCACCGTGGCAGCCGTGTTGATGGCTGCCCTGCAGGTACTGAAGCGCGCGTGGCGCGGGCGGCTGGACGCATAGGGGGCGTGATGCGAGACAGAGCTGGCGCAAATGAGAGCAAAGAGTGGTATTTCCGCGAGTTGCGGCGGCTGCAGATCAACTTGGTCAAGCTGCACCGGCACGTCATCGCCGAAGGACTCAAAGTCCTCGTTATCATTGAGGGGCGTGACGCTGCCGGTAAGGACGGAGTCATCAAGCGGATTGCCGAGCACCTCAGTCCCCGCGAAGTCAGGACTGTGGCTCTGGGCCGGCCCAGCGACCGCGAGCAGACGCAATGGTATTTCCAGCGTTTCGTGTCGCACTTGCCGGCTGCACAGGAAATCGTGCTGTTCAATCGTAGCTGGTACAACCGGGCCGGCGTGGAGCCGGTGATGCGCTACTGTACGGCCAAGGACACCGAAGCCTTCCTGCGGGCCGCTCCCGAGTTTGAGCGTATGTTGGTGCGCTCAGGGACCACCCTGCTGAAATACTACTTGGACATCAGCAGAGGTGAGCAGGTGCGCAGGCTTCGAGAGCGCCGCCAGGATCCACTCAAACAGTGGAAGCTCAGTCCGGTGGACCAAGCAGCCCAGAAGCATTGGCGCGATTACAGCCGCGCTCGCGATGCGATGCTGAGTCGCACACACCATCAGGATGGTCCCTGGATCGTCGTCAGAGCCGATAACAAGCGTGAGGCTCGCTTGAATGTCATTCGGGACATCCTGGCGCGCATTTCTTTTGCGGGGGCGGCGAAGCGCAAGACATCGGGAGCGGACCGGGATATCGCGCAGGAGTTCAACGTCAAACTGATCAGCTCGGGTTGGCTTGCGAAATAAGCCAAGACCAGTCACGTGGAAGTTGAAAGTCAGGTCTCTCGTGTTGCGCTTGCCTTCGGCATCGGTCTGTTGATGGGGCTGGAGCGTGGTTGGAGCACGCGCGATGCAACCGCCGGAACCCGGGCCGCGGGGGTACGCACCTTTGCCATTTCGGGCTTGTTGGGGGGATTGGTTGGAGCCCTGGCACGAGGGTCCGCCGGCGGCGTTACGCTCGAGGGGAGCATTTTTCTGGGGGCGGCTTTCATTGCGTTTGCCGCGGTGATCGCGCTGTTTGGCCGCGAAGAAAACCGAGCCGCGGGCAGGTATTCTGCGACCTCGACCATAGCCGCACTGCTGACCTTCATTCTGGGTGCCTACGCGGCAATCGGCGATGTGCGCATCGCGGCAGGTGCCGCGGTCGCCGCGGCCGCCGTGCTCATCTTTCGAGAAGGCTTGCACGGTTGGGTCGCCAGGATCACCCGAGTCGAATTCGAATCTGCCCTGCTATTGCTCGCAATGACGTTCATTGCACTACCAATCGTTCCGAATGGCTCGGTGGGCCCCCTGGGCGGCGTGAATCTGCGGGAGGTCTGGATCATTGCCATTGCCCTTGCCGCGGTGTCATTCGCGGGCTATGTGGCGGTAAAGCTCCTGGGCGAGCGCCGTGGCGTACTGGTGGCGGCCGCGGCCGGAGGCCTGGTGTCATCGACTGCCGTGGCGTTTTCCAACGCGAGGCGAGCCGCGGCGGGCGAGGGCTCCGCGCGCGTGCTGGCGGCAGGCACAGCGCTGGCAACTGCCGTGTCGTTTGCAAGAGTTACGGCAATTGCCGGTGTCCTGAGTCCGGCCCTGCTGATGTTGGTTGCACCCGCACTCCTGGTGAGTGCGGCAGTAGCTGCGGGATTCGCTCTGATCTCGGTGAATTCGCGTGCGGCGCGCGACGCAGGCGAGGGCAGGGTGCAGTTTCGGAACCCGTTTGGATTCTGGGCCGTGTTGGGTATGGCCGTGACCATGGGCGTGCTCATCCTGGTGGGCCGGTTCGTGAACGCCAAATTCGGCGCGGCAGGTGCGGTTGCTGGCGCGGTCGCCATGGGGCTTTTCGATGTCGATGCCATGACCGTGTCGATGGCTCGGCTGATGCCAGGCGGACCCAACCTTCACGTTGTCGCGTACGCATTGCTCGCGGGAGTCGCGAGCAATACGGTGAGCAAGGTCGCGATCAGCGCAGTCATTGGCCGCGGATGGTTCGCGATTCAGATCGCTGCGCTGGCTGTCGGATGCCTGCTCTCGGGCTGGCTGGCGTTGCTGGTGACGGTATAGACAGTTATTGGCGGGCCTCGCTGCCCTCGTTCAGATCCATCATCATGCGCACGAGTTGTGCGAGTGATGAAGCGTGCATCTTCTCCATTACACGGGCCCGGTGTATCTCGACTGTGCGTTGGCTGACTCCCAGGTCGGCCGCCATGATCTTGTTGGGCTTGCCGCTCGTGACGAGAGTGAGCACTTCGCGCTCACGGGGGGTGAGCGACTCGAAATGCTCGTGCACGCGAGAGCGCTCCGAAAGCTCGGCTCGATTCGCTTGATCCTTCGCCAAAGCACGCTGGATCCGGTCGATCAGGTCCTGGTCGCGGAAGGGTTTCTGCAGGAAATCGAAGGCACCCTGCTGCATGGCTTCCACCGCCATGGGAATGTCGCCATGACCGGTGATGAAAATCACGGGAATGATCGCACCGCGGATGTTCAGCTGTTCCTGCAATTCCAGGCCGCTCATTCCCGGCATGCGCACATCCAGAACCAGGCAACCGGGCTGCTCGGGAGCGTATTTCGCCAGAAATTCCTGGGCAGTCGGCAATGTGGTGGCGGCCAAGCCGACCGATTTCAGCAACAGCCGCAGAGAGCCGCGAACGGCTTCATCGTCGTCCACGACGAAAACAGTGGGGGCATGCTCTTTCATGCTGGCTCTGCTCGTGGTGCGGGAAGCTTCACCGTGAAGCACGCGCCTCGGGGCTCATTGGGTCGATATTCAAGGGCACCGCCATGGGCGCGTACAATGGTGCGACTGATCGGCAGTCCAAGTCCAGTGCCGGTGGCTTTGGTCGAGCAGAAAGGATCGAACATCCGATTCTCGATCGAGGAGTGTACGCCGACGCCGTTATCACAGACGGAAATCTCAACATCACCGCTCGCCGTAGCGCGCGTGCGGACGACGACTTCCTTAGTATCCAACTGCCCCAGGGCCAACGCCTCCAGGGCATTGTGAACGAGATTCATCACCACTTGCTGGATCTGCGAGCGGTCCAGGACGAGCCCCGGCAGGTCGGGTGCCAGCTCGCGGCGATATTCAACCCCGTGAGCGTTGGCATCCGCATGGATCAGTTCGGTCAACTCTTCTATCACAATGTTCACGTCCGCCGGCGCACGAGACACATCCTCGGTTCTTGCAAGCCCACGCAGTCTCCTGATGATGTCGCCCGCCCGTACGGCCTGCTCCGCGATCTGCTTCAATGCAGTCTGTATCTCATCGATCTGCGGGTCCGGCATGCCCAGTAGCCGGTCGCACGCGTGAGCGTAGGTGGCAATCGCGGCCAGAGGCTGATTGAGCTCGTGAGCAATTCCGGATGCCATCTCGCCAACTGTTGCGAGGCGGGAGACGTGCATCAGCCGTTCCTGGAGACGATGTGCCTCGACCTCTGATTGACGCTGCGCGGAATTGTCGTGGACGAACCCAACGAATCGCGGAGGGTCTGACTGAGATACCGCGCCTACTGCGAGCAGGGCAGGAAACACTGTCCCGTCCTTGCGCTTGGCGCTTACCTCGCGCCCCCTTCCGATGATGTGGGGAACGCGGGTGCTTACATATCGCGCCAGGAAACCGTCGTGGGTGTCCCGATCCTCGTCCGTCATGAGTATGCTGACGTTCCGACCGATGACTTCCTGGCCTCGGTAACCGAAAAGCCGCTCCGCAGCGCGGTTGAAGCTCTGGATCAGGCCAAGGTGGTCGATGACAATGATTCCGTCGACCGCGGCATCCAGCAGCGCCTGCAGCTCCAATGAGGATTTCGTTTCGGTCACCGCGATCGCGTCGATTTCATGAGTTTGGGTGATTGTGGGCCGGCTGGCCGCCCCGATCTGTACGTATCTTCCGCAGCCGACTAGGCATTCGAGCTGATTCCGCGACCACCGTATCAGTGCCAGCATATTCCTGAAATCGATCCAAGCGTAAGCGAGGTGGATTGGCGTGGACAAGCTCACTTCGATCCTGGTCGTCGCCAACCGCACGGATGCCGACCGGGTCCTGCTCGAAAAAGCCGTCGTTCTCGCGCACAACGTCGGCGCTCAGATCTTCCTTTTCTCGTGCGATGCCGTGCTCGCGAAGATCGTCCAGCATGCCTACAACAGCGAAGACGCGGAGCGGGCCTGGCACATCAGCCAGGCCGAGCATTTGGCCTATCTGCGGAGTCTGCGTGCCCATACGCAGGCCGGGGACGTCCAAATCAGCTTCGATGCAGAGTGCTACTCGCCGTTGTACGAGGGCATCATCAACAAGGTTCGCGAGATCCATCCCGACCTTGTTATGAAGACGCCTTCCGGTGGGCACCCGTTGCGGCGCTTCACCTTCGGTCCCAGCGATTGGCACCTGATGCGCGAATGCCCGGTAACCCTCATGTTGGTGAGGCAGCATCCGTGGAAATCGCCGCCTTCGTTTGCGGCCTTGGTGGATGTCTCCGTAGAGGTCACCGCGCGCCTGGCGGAGGCGATCATCCACACCTCCGAGCATTTTGCGTTAGGTTGCCGTGGCGAGCTGGATGTCGTCTACAGCGAAGCGAGCGCAGATGATGACGAGAGAAGCAACCGCACGGCAACATTGCAGCGCCTTGTGCATGAATATCGAATCCCCACGGCACATGTCCATCTGTTGAGCGGCGATCCCGATGTGACTCTGCCGGAATTCACCGCGCGCCATCACTACGATGCGCTCGTGCTCGGGGCATTGACTCATCGCAAAGGCGTCGCGCCCCTCGTAGGCACGCTCACAGGCAAACTGGTCGAGTCACTCGATAGTGACTTCATTCTCGTCAAACGTGAGGTACACCATCAGCCTGCGGAGCACGCGAACGTGGCGTGGCAGGCACTCTTCGGAGATTGAAATCAGTTGGCCAACAGGCTCTTGATCAGCGCGAGCAGCTCCTCGGCCTTGATGGGCTTGCTTGCGACTTTCACGCCGCTTTCCACGGGCAGCTCGCGCATGGCGGATGAAGTGTCACCCGTCATCAGGACAGCCTTGACGGGATGTCCAAGAATCTCACGCAGCGCGGCGATGACCTGCGTCCCCGTCTCGCCGCTGCCGAGATGATAGTCGGTCAAAATGAGATCCATTGCCGCTTCGTTGCGCGCAGCGCTCAAAGCATCGCCGAGCGACCCAACAGCAGTAACACGATAGCCTTCCACCCTCAGCAGCATGCGTGTGGCATCGCGCACACCCGCATCGTCTTCGACCAGCAATACGTGTCTCTTGTCGGCTGCCTGCCGGGTTTTCGGCTGCTCCCGGGCGGCGACCCTATCTGGGACTATCTGCTGCATGCTGGGCGGCAGCACGAGCGCGAAAGTCGAGCCCTTGCCGACTTCCGAGTGCACCTGGAAGCCCAGATTCAAGAGCTTGACCAGGCGCTGCACGATGCTCAGGCCGAGGCCGTAACCATCGCGTGTGCTGTTGGTCGGTACACCGACCTGGTAGAACTCGTCGTAAATGTACGGAAGCTGATCGGCTGGAATGCCTATCCCCGTGTCCAGCACTTCGATGCGGACCAGCCGTCCCTGCTCCCCGGAGCAACGCAGTTGCACCCGACCCTCGCGGGTGTACTTGATTGCATTGGAGAGGAGATTCCTCAGGATCTGCTCGACCAGCGACGGGTCGCTGTACACGCATTCGGCGGAGGGCTTGATCTGTAGCTCGAGTCCTTTCCTGGCAGCAATTCCAGCGAACTCGTGGCGCAGCTCTTCGAAGAGCTGTGCTACTTTGAAATCGGTCAGCTCGGGCTTGATGGCACCTGACTCGAGCTTGCTGATGTCCAGCAGCGCGTTCAGCAGGCGTGACATGGCGCCAATCGCCAGCTCCTGCTGCTCGAGTGCCTCACGAGCTATCTCGTCAGTGACCACGCGGCGCAAACTGCCGTTGAGAAGCGCCAGCGATTGCAGAGGCTGTCTCAGGTCATGGCTGGCGGTAGCGAGAAATCGACTCTTACCCTGGTTGGCCCGGTCGGCGACTTCCCGGGCGCTCTCCGCGGTTTCCCGGGCGGCGATCAACTCGGCCCTGGCTCGAACTCGCTCGGTGCTGTCGCGAATCGCAGCAGCAACCAGCATCCGGTCGCCGTCCTGGATCGGGGCCAGGCTGATCTCAACAGGAAACTCCGTTCCATCCCCGCGTCGGGCGAACAGGTCCAGACCGGCACCCATCGGCCGCACGCGGACTGAATTAATGTAGTGATCTCTGTGCGCGACGTGGCGGACACGGAACCGCTCCGGCATGAGCTGTTCGATGTTCAGGCCGATGACTTGCTCGTGGTCATAGCCGAACAGAGCACTCACTTGCTTATTCGCGAACAGAATCGCGCCGGTTGAGTCAATGATGACCATTGCATCCGGTGCGGCATCCAGTGCACTGCGCGCAAGTTCTGGTGGGGTAGAGCGCATAAGTGCGATATCTGCGGCGCCCAATCGGGCAGCTTCCGATCTAGCTTTGGCGACTCTACAAAATCGCCTTCACCTTGGCAACGCACTTTACCGTGTACGTACAGTTCCCGCTGGCTCAGCTTCCCGCCACCCAATAGGCTGATTCAATGAGCCCCCTGCCGGATAGTCTCAGGTCCCTGTTGAGTCCCAGCGCGTATCCACACCCTGTACAGGCGGTCCAGCTCGTCGAGACGCACATTTCCTGGGTCCTGCTGACCGGGCGGTTCGCCTACAAGATTAAACGGCCGGTCGCTCTGCCGTTCGTCGATCTGCGCTCCCCAGAGCATCGTGAGTATCTGTGTCACGAAGAAGTCCGCCTGAATCGGCGTTTCGCCCCGGAACTGTATCTGGGCGTTTGCAAGATCACTGCCGCCGGGCATGGAGCGACGTTGGATGGCTCAGGGCCAGTTATTGAACATGCGGTCAAGATGCTGCAGTTCGAACGCGGTGCCGAGCTCGACGTTTTGTTGGAATCACATGGGATCATTCCGCGGGAGCTCGGTGAGTTTGGCCGCGAGCTGGCGCGGTTACACTTCAAGTTGCCTTATGAGCCACCCAACCCTGCGTGGGGACAGCCGGAGGCGGTGCGCGATGTAATCCTGCGCAATCTCGACGAGAGTATCGAGGCATCGAGCGGTTTTGCCGATGTGAGCAAGCTGCACGGGCTGCGGGAAGCGCTCGGGCGGAGGCTGGGGGCCGCGGCTCGTTGGCTGGCCGAGCGGTATGCGGGCGGGAAGATACGCGAGTGTCACGGCGATCTTCATTGCAGTAACGTCGTGCGGCGGCAAGCATGCCTGCTGCCGTTCGATTGTCTGGAATTCGAGCCTTCCTTGCGCTGGATCGACGTAGCCGACGAGATTGCCTTCCTGCTGTCCGACCTCGATTCGCGCAATCGTCCGGCGCACTCGCAGGCGTTCCTGAGCGGCTATCTCGAGGAGGGCGGCGATTACCAAGCCTGCAGGTTCCTCGATCTGTACAAGGCGCACCGCTCGTTGGTCCGGGCCAAGGTTGCAGCCTTGAGCGCCGCGGGCTCCGCCGAGCGGCGGGTGATCGACAGGGCTCACGAGCGTTACGACACTCACATTCGCTGCGCGTACGCGAGTCTCACCGACAAACGGCCTTTGTTGATCCTGATGTCGGGATTGTCGGGTTCGGGAAAGACCTGGTTGGCGAGGCGGCTCGCCTTGCCATTCAATGCTGTGCATTTGCGCTCTGATATCGAGCGCAAGCGGCTCGCCGGACTCGGGGCCTGCGAGCAGTCTGGGTCCGGCTTGGGCGCGGGGTTGTACTCCTCCGAAGTGAGCGCGCGCCTGCACCGGCACCTGCTGGACTGCGCAGAGTCGGCTTTGGTCGGTGGCTATACTACGATAGTCGATGCAGCCTTCGGCCGGCGCGCGGATCGCGGGCGCTTTGCCGAATTGGGTCGGCATCTGCGGATCACCACGTGTCTCATACATTGCCACGCGCCTGTGGAGGTGCTGCGCTCGCGCATCGAAGGGCGGGCGCGCCAGGGCGGTGATCCTTCGGAGGCCGATCTTGCGGTGTTGGAATGGCAACGAAGCCACCATGAGTCTTTGCAGGCGGACGAGTCACTCGATGTGTTCCAGGCTGCGAGCGACGATCCTGCGGTATTGAGCCGGGTCAAACGGTACATCGCCTCTCGCATGTAGTTGCCAGATAGGCCATCATCTACCGGCAGCCTATGCCGGTTTGCGCCCGCCCGGCAGCGATCACTTCTGTTCCCCCTCGATAGCGCGAACCAACAGAATCGGAACGGGACTGCGACGCACGATGTATTCCGCATCGCTTCCCATGACGATCCGGCGCAGACCGCGACGTCCGTGCGTGCCGCAAACGATGAGGTCAGCAGGCCATTCCTGCAGCGCATTCACGATATATTCGCCCGCACGGCCGCCAAATGCTTCTATCAGCTTGGTATCAACCTCGATCGCGGCCGCCTCCACCAGTGCCCGGGCCTTCGCCAGAATCGCTTTCCCCATTCCCCGCAATTGGGTGATGGTGTCATCCATCACCGCCGGACCGTATGGATACGCTGTGAGTACCAGCTCATCGACGACATGAACGATCCGGATCTGAGCGTTCTGATTCTTGGCAAACTTCATCGCTTCCCGTAGGCCGGACATTGCTGTGTCGCCGCCGTCTATGGGAACCAAAATTCGTTTGTACATGCGCAATACTCCTCAAGACAGGTGGGCGACGGCTACCAGCCGCCGCCCATCAACCGCTCAACTTCGCACCGTCAGCTCATTCCTGACATTAGTGACGCCGGGGGCCGACCACGCAGTCTGCTGAGCCTCGTCACGCTCTGCCCAGGATCGAACTTCGCCCCGCAGAGTGACTTCCGAACCCAGCGTATCCACCACGATCCGACCAGCATCCACCTGCGCGATTCGCCGGAAGGCATCTTCGATCCGATGCCTGATGTTCTCCGGCGCGAGCGACGGCCTGATCTTGATCGAGTTGCGCACGCTCACGACGCCCTTGACCCGCCGGATGACGCTTTCAGCCCTTTCGCGCTGATAGTGCCATTCAACAGCTCCCTCGAGACTGATATGTCCCTCCTTGACGATGGGCGCGATCTGCTCCCATGTCAGTGGCAGGTCCATCTTCAGCGCTTCAACTGCAGCCCGGGCAATCTCCGGATCCGTGGGAGCACCTGCCAGCGCCTTCACGTGAATGTCGTTGGCAACCGCAGTGACGCCCTTGATCCGCCGGGTTGCAATCTCCGCCCGGTATTTCTCCAGATAGTTGTGCGCGAACCCGCTGAGAGTGACCTCACCGTCGTTTACTTTGACGGCGATGTCTGTCTCGTCCACATCCGGGCTCCACCGCAGCTCGGCTTCCACGTCCCGCTTGATGTCGCTGTCCGATCTCATACCGGTCTCCATCTGTTGAGTCACAGGCGCGGCGTTACTGCACGCTAATCTGCTTCGGCTTGGCCTTATGCGGCTCGACCTTCGGGATGTGCACGGTTAGGACGCCGTCCTTGCTCTCGCAGCGGATCGCATCCGAATTGACGTTATCCGGCAGAGAAAAGCTGCGCTCGAACGAGCCGTAGAAGCTCTCTACACGGTGAAACTTCTCAGTCTTGTCGTCCTTCTGCTGCTTGCGCTCGCCCTTGATCGTGATCATCCCTGCATCCACGGTGACTTGAACGTCCTCCTTCCTGACTGCCGGGAGTGACGCGCGGATGACGTACTCCTGATCGGTCTCGCTGATGTCCGCGGACGGCGCCCACTCGAGCTTGTTTCCATTGCTTGGCAGCTGCGGCCAGCGTGCGAATCCACTCGGCATCAGCCGGTTGAACAGTGTGTCCATATCGGCAAAGGGATCCCAACGTACCAGACTCATAAGCTTCTCCTTTTCGATGAACGTGTGATCTGTAATGAACGTATTCAAGATTGCGCCACTGTGACCGGTGCCGCGATTCGCGAATCTACTTATAAGTAGTCTCCGCAAGAGCTCCCGCAGGATGGGCTCTGAGCTCACCTGCGCAGCGGCAGCCCAGCAGCCTGTCCATGGAAACGGCGCCCCGCAGCGTGCCGCCAGTTCCTACGACAGCCGCGTGCTTTGCCCCGCGTGAGCGCAGTTTCAGGATTGCGCTCTCGATATTTTCCTCTTCATTCAGAACGAGTGGATTCCTGTCGAGCACGTCAAGTACGCGCACACGCTCCAGATCCCGGCCGGTTTCCAGAGCGTTCAGCAGATCCCGATAGGTGATCATGCCGATGGCCGTCGGACGCTGGACCGCGGAGGCGACCGCCACCAGAGCGTCCGCGTAGCTGTTGGATAGCAGGCTCGCAGCCTCGTTCAGGGTGGCACTCGCGCATACCGTGCCCGCCTCGCGATTACAAATCTCTCCGACATTCACCGGTGGCCCCTCGTGATGGTCCCATCAAAAACCGGGCAGGGTAGGTGGTGTTGCGAATCGAATACCCCGGATGCGCTTCTGTACGCGCCCGGCGAACTCGGGTGGTTTGACGATCAACATGTCGCAGCTGAGCGAGTCCAGCAGGGCCTCGGCGGTGTTGCCGAAAAAGAATCGCTTCAGTCCCGAGCGGGACACGGCGCCCATTACTACGATATTGCTGTGAGTCTGGCGCGCCGTCTGCTGTATGGCGTCGATTGGGTGCCGACCAACCAGATGACACTGTGCCTTGGGAATGTTCGTGGGGCTGACCAGCCGCAGAAGGCTGCGCCGGGCCGCGCGCTCTGTGTCAGCGACCAGCTTGTTGACTGCCGTTTGGCTGAGTAGTCGGCGTGGAGGGGGCTGGAGGGGGAAGGGGACATAGGCGTTCACGGCATGCAAAGGTCCGCGCAGTCCCGTGGAAATGGCCTTGGCAAGGCTCAGTATTTCGCGATCCAATGCGGCAGGCTTGGCTAGTTCATGAGCCGGATCCACGGCCGCAAGCACCACGGGTCGCCGATAAGGTGTCGGTGTTTTGACCAGCAGTACCGGAATCTGGCTCGTGCGCAGCAATTCCCAGTCTGTCAGTTGCAACAGCCCGGGGGCGATGTGTCGTTTCGCATGGCGTTCCGCGACGATCAGGTCGGAGCCGTCGCGGGTCGCGCGGCGGACGATCGCCTCGTACACCGGAAAGTCCCACGTGGCCGATATGTCGACTTTTAAGCCGTCCGCCCGCAGTCTTTCGGCAACGGTCTCGAGTTGCTTGAGGTATGAGCCGCGGGTGTTCCGTTCGATTTCCGGAATCGACTGGTCGTAAGAGTAGCCGTCCAGGTACAGCGGTGTTGATATGCCATGGAAGAGCTCGAGGTGCGCACCGAAGGCGCGTGCCAGCTGCGCGCCTTTTGCCACGGCCGGCAGCGATTTGGCTGCGGGGTCCTTGACGGCGACGAGAATACGGCGGATGGGGCGCATCGACTTCTCCGGGGCGAGTTTGATGGCGCGATAATGGCAGCGATACGCAGGCGTGGGGATTCGTATGATTTCGCGGAGTGTAAGGAGGAGTACCTACATGCCTGCGTGCTCTACGGCTTCAAGCGGCGGCGTTGCCTGGACATGCTGCACAAATGAAACAGCCTTCCGAAGCACAGCCGATTCCCGTAGCAATTTCCGCTCATCACGTGCATCTCAGACAGCAGACCATCGATCTGCTGTTTGGTGAGAACTACGTGCTGCAGGCCCGCAGACCACTTTCGCAGCCCGGGCAGTTCTCGGCGATGGATACAGTCAGCCTGATCGGGCCGCGGGGTCGCCTGGAGCATGTGCGGGTGTTGGGTCCGCCTCGGGCCGCGGACCAGGTGGAGATCTCCCGAACCGATGCGCGTGTGCTCGGGATCGAGGCGCCCTTGCGCCTGTCCGGCGATTTGGACGCAACGCCAGGGATTACCCTCGAAGGTCCTCGCGGGAAGGTTGTGCTCAGAGCGGGCGTCGTTTGCGCGCTGCGTCATATTCACATGAGTCCCGCGGATGCCGTGCGGCTGCACGTCCGGGATCGTGAGGTGGTCGAGGTCGCAATCGACACCGGAGGCCGGCCTGTCATCTTCGGGGATGTGGTAGTCCGGGTATCACCTGACTATCGTCTGGAGTTTCATCTGGATACGGATGAAGGTAACGCGGCGGGTGTCGGGGCCGGAACCGTGGCTCACCTCATATGCGATATGCGTGCGAGCCCATGAGGATCAATGTAGATGCGTCACATCGGACGGATACTGGTCGCAGTCAAGCAGCCGGAGGCAAACTGGTCCGCGGCCATTGTCAAGGCGACCCAGCTGGCGCGAGCCTCAGGCGCGCATCTCGAGCTGTTCTTCGCTGCCGATGCGTCCCGCGATTCTGAACAATTTCTGTCTCATGCGCCTATGTTGGAGCGCCTGGCCTGGCAGGTTCGGGATCACGGTGTCAGCGTGAGCATCGCCGCAAACGCGGGGCATCCCCCGCACGAATCGATTCTCAGGCAGGCTGAGAGCACGCGCGCGGATCTCATTGTTACCGACTGTTATGGGGGGCTGCCCTTCGCCCCGGCACTGCTGCAACTGACGGACTGGGAGCTGGCGCGGCTCAGCCCAATGCCGGTGCTCATGGTGAAGCGTCAGCGCCCGTATCATCGCCCGAAGATCCTCGCTGCCGTCGATCCGACTCACGCCTATTCGAAACCGCTGGAGCTGGATGCGCAGATCCTCGCTTGCGCGGCCAGGATGAGCGAAATCCTGCGCGGCACACTGCATGCGGTGCACGCATACGTGCCCGCGCCGTTTGCTGCGGAAGTGAGCACCGGTCTTGCGGCAGGATCAGCTCTGCGAACAGACGCGTTTGCGGCCGCAGATGCCGGGGCCCAATTGAGTAAAGTTCTGCGGGCTACGGCCATTCCTGCCAGGTGTCGTCACCTGATTGGCGGGCATCCTGCCGATGCGATCAAACAGGCCGTGAACGATATGGGAGCTGACATTGTGGTGATGGGCAGCATCTCCCGCTCCGGTCTGCGCCGGCTGCTCATTGGTAACACGGCCGAGAAATTGCTTTATCGTCTGCCCTGCGATCTGCTGCTGGTCAAGCCCACCGGCATTGCCGACATCGTGCCTCGCAAGCGCTGTGGAGCGCGTGTAATCATGACAGCGGCCTGCGACTGAGCAACCTGCCACATGCACAATGGCATTGCGGACCGGCTTCCCCAGGAGCTGATGGCACTTGCGACGTGCACGCAAACGCAAGTCCTCCAGCAGTTGGAGACGTCCTCGGTGGGCCTGTCAACCGATGAAGTCAGGGAGCGGCAGGTACGGTTCGGCGCCAACAAAGTTGCCCATGAAGAGCACGCGCCGTTGCTGATGGCCCTGCTGCGGCAGTTCATAAATCCCCTGAACCTGCTCCTGCTCACCCTGGCGACCCTCTCCATGCTCATCGGTGACCGCCAGTCGCCGATCATGATCTTCTTCATGGTGATTTTGAGCGTATCGCTTGCATTCGTGCAGGAACGCAAGTCCAACAGGGCGGCCCTGAGCCTGCAGGCCATGGTGCACACAACGGCGGCAGTCGTGCGCCAGCCACTTGCCATTGCGCAAGAGATTCCGATTCAGGACCTGGTTCCCGGCGACATTCTGCACCTGTCCGCCGGAGACATGATTCCGGCGGATTTGCGACTGATTTCAGCCAAGGATCTGTTCATCAACGAGTCTGCTCTCAGCGGCGAGAGCGTACCGGCGCAGAAGCACGCCGATCCACTTGCTGCAGCTCCCTGCGACATCGGAGAACTTGCCAACATCTGCTTCATGGGCACCAGCGTCGTCAGCGGGAGCGCGGCCGGTGTGGTGGCGTTGACTGGGCACAGGGCCTACTTTGGCACGGTCGCGGCGATCATTGCCGGGCGTCGTCCTCCGACGAGTTTCGATAGAGGCGTCAGCCGGGTTGCCTGGCTGATGATCCGCGTAATCCTCGTCATGGCCCCACTGGTGTTTCTGGTGAATGGCCTCACCAAGGGCGACTGGCTGCAAGCCCTGTTATTCGCCACGGCAGTGGCGGTTGGATTGACTCCTGAGATGCTGCCGATGATCGTCACGGTCAATCTCGCGAAGGGCGCTCTGGCGATGTCGCATCTGCGAGTGATTGTGAAGAGGTTGCACGCGATCCAGGATTTCGGTGCCATGGATATCCTGTGCACCGACAAGACCGGGACGCTCACTCAGAATCGGGTGATCCTGCAAAAGCACGTGGACCTGCTGGGGCAGCAGAGTGAGGCGGTGCTGCAGTATGCCTACCTCAACAGCTGCTACCAGTCGGGCCTGAAGAATCTGCTCGACATGGCGGTTCTGAACCATGTCGATGCGCAGGCCCTGAATGAGACCGCGCGCCAGTATCGCAAGCTCGATGAGGTGCCGTTCGATTTCGAGCGCCGGCGTATGTCCGTGGCTGTCGAGGGCCAAGGCAAACGCCTGCTCATCTGCAAGGGCGCGGTTGAGGAAGTGTTCGCCGCCAGCCGTCATGGCTGCGCCGCGGGTGAAGCGTTCCTCCTCGATGAGTCGCATCTGGCGCAATTGCGCAAAACTTCCGAAGAGCTCAATACCGACGGCTTTCGAGTCATTGCCGTGGCCATCAAGGAATTGCCGGCCCACCAGCAGACTTGCGGCCTGCCGGACGAAAATGACCTGCTGCTGGTCGGTTATATTGCGTTTCTGGACCCGCCCAAGGAAAGCGCAGGCAAGGCGATCAAGGCCCTGGCATCACACGGTGTGCAGGTGAAAGTTCTCACGGGTGACAATGACATCATCACCCGCAAAATCTGCCGCGAAGTTGATCTGCCCATGGGGCGTATCGTGCTCGGTAGCGAACTGGCTGCGATGAGTGATACGGAGCTGCTCGCAGCAGTGGAGCAGGCGCAAGTATTCGCCAAGCTCTCTCCGACACAGAAGGCCACAGTTATCAAGGCATTGCAGAAGCTGGGTCATGTAGTGGGATTCCTGGGAGACGGCATCAACGATGGGCCCGCGCTCAGGATCGCTGACGTGGGCATCTCGGTCGATTCGGCGGTCGACATAGCGAAAGAGTCCGCCGACATCATCCTGCTCGATAAGAGCCTGCTGGTGCTCGACCGGGGTGTCATCGAAGGCCGCAAGGTATTTGCGAATGTTCTGAAATACATCCGCATGGGCGCCAGCTCGAATTTCGGCAACGTATTCAGCGTCATCGGTGCGAGCGCGTGGCTGCCGTTCCTGCCTATGTTGCCCATCCAGGTGCTCGCCAACAATCTACTCTACGACATCTCCCAGACCGCAATCCCAACCGACAATGTCGATGAGGAAACCCTGTTGCGGCCGCGCCGCTGGGAAATCCGCGATATCGAGCGGTTCATGCTGGTCATCGGCCCGATCAGCTCGATTTTCGACTACGCAACCTATCTCACCCTGTACTTCGTCTTCGGTGCGAAGGATCTGCCGCACGCCTCGTTGTTTCAGACCGGGTGGTTCGTCGAATCCATTCTCTCCCAGACGCTCATCATCCACGTGATTCGCACCCACCGGCTCGCGTTCGTCGAAAGCCGCGCCAGCCTGCCGCTCGCGGTGACCACGGCATTGGTCTGCCTGTTTGGGATTGCATTGCCGTATTCGCCACTTGCCCCGCTGTTGGGCTTTACGCCCCTGCCGCTGTTGTATTGGCCGATCATGGCCGCAATGGTGCTGACGTACCTCATGCTGACGCATGTGATGAAGATCTGGCTGCACCGGCGCTTCGCGCTCGAATGATCCGTCAGCCGACGGAACCGGTGATCAAGTAACGCACGGCATTACATCACCTTGGAGAAGCGAACCCCCGACTCCTGATTGAGTCGCGTTTCGAGGTAGCGGTCGAAGCAGGCCGCGATGACGCGCAGCAGATAACGCCCCTGCTCACTGGCCACGAGCCGTGAGGAACAGATCCAAACCAGGCCGTCGGCCTCCAGCTGCGTAAGCCTTTCACGGGCGGCCGCAAAATAGGACCAGAAATCGATTCCGTAGTGATTTTCGATCGCGGTAATGTTCACGTCACCCTGGCACATGATCTGCCCGATGACATCCGCGCGGATGATGTCATCGACGTCGAGCTCGATACCGCGCCACACCGGCAGGTGTCCCGCGTCAATCGCGGCCTCCCACGCTTCGAGGTCGCGGGGATTCTGAGTGTAGCTGTTCCCCAGATGGCTGATGGCGCTGACGCCGAATCCGAGCAGGTCGCACCCGCCATAAGTGGTATAGCCCATGAAGTTACGCTGCAGGGTGCCTGCGTCCTGGGCGTGGACCAACTCATCGTCGGGCAGGGCGAAATGATCCATGCCGATGTGACGATAGCCGGCCGCCGACAGCATGTTGATGGCCATGCTCAGCAGCTGCATACGAGTTGCTGCATCGGGCAGCTCCTCTGAGTGAATTCGGCGCTGTGCCTTGAAGACAGCTGGCATGTGGGCGTAGCCATATATGGCGAGGCGGCTGGGCTTGGCCTCGATGACCGTACGCAGCGTTTTCTTGAAGCTGGCCGGCGACTGTAGCGGTAGCCCGTACATGAGATCCACATTGATGGAGTTGATACCGGCCTTGCGGCAGGCATCGATAGCCGCCAACGTCTGTTCGCGGCTCTGGACCCGGTTGACGGCCAGTTGCACTTCGGTGTCGAAATCCTGCACACCGAGACTCACGCGGTTGATCCCCAGCCACGCCAGGGGCTCGAAGTCTTCCGGGCGCACGAAGCGCGGGTCCAGCTCAATCGAGAAGTCGCGCTCCACCCGGCTCGAGAAACGAAAGTGCTTGCGCAGTCGGTCGATGATCTGGCCGAGCTGGGCGGGTGTCAGGAAGTTGGGTGTGCCGCCACCGAAGTGAAGTTGTACCACGTCATGGCGGCCGAACAGGGGGGCCACGCT
>Ga0207710_10000316_pt1 | contig 37294 bp, 35 predicted proteins | sample KBSS24metaG_FD_184400 | JGI IMG/M metagenome (GOLD analysis project Ga0207710, IMG submission 184400) | Switchgrass rhizosphere microbial communities from Kellogg Biological Station, Michigan, USA - KBS S2-4 metaG (SPAdes) (version 2) | ecosystem: Host-associated > Plants > Roots > Rhizosphere...
GTGCCGGGGGTGCGACACGCCGCGGCGGGCACGGTGTCCTACGGGCCCAGGTTGCACGCGGCGGCGGTGCTGCTGGCCTCGGAGGCCAACGTGCCGGTGGAACGGGCCGCGGTGGTCATCGACGCGCTGCTCGGGGTGCCGGTGTCGTCCGGGTTCGTCGCCCGCGCGAACGAACGGCTCGCCCAGGATCTGGAAGCGGCTGGTTTCGATGGGGCGATGACGGCGGCGCTGCGCGCCGAGCCGGTGCTCTGCGCCGACGAGTCCCCGGTCAACGTGCTCCGCAAGGAGGTGGACGAGGTCACCGGCACGGTCCTGTCGGGCACCCCGCACCTGCTGGTCATCCGGACCCCGACGCCGGGGCTGGTCTGGTACGCGGCGATCCCGTCCCGCTCGTCGGAGGCGATCGGCGCCACCGGGGTGCTCGACGGCTGGGCCGGCTATCTGACCCGCGACGACTACGCCGGCTGGCACCAGTACGACCCCACGCTGGCCGGCGTGCAGCTGTGCTGCGCCCACCTGATCAGGGCGCTGCGGGCGGTGCTGATGCTCACCCCGGGTGCCCAGAAGTGGGCCGGCCGGCTCATCGACCTGCTCCGGGAGGCGAACAGCCTGGTCGTCGCCGCCCGCGCCGCCGGGAAGACCCGCCTCGACCAGGCCACGATCGACAGGCTGCGAGCCCGGTACAACGCCGACGTCCGGATCGGCGAACTGGCGAACATGTCCAGAGCCTGGATCGACGACAAGAACCATCCCGGCCTGGTCCTCGCCCGCCGGCTGGCCGCGAAGGCCGACCAGGTCTGGCTGTTCTGCACCGACTTCCGGATCCCCTGGGTGAACAACCCCGCCGAGCAGGCGATACGCCTCCCGAAACGCCACCAGGCCGTCTCGGGCTACTGGCACACCCCCAGCACGCTGGCCGCCTATCTCCGCGTGCGCTCCTATCTCGTCTCCGCCCGCGACCACGGCCTGACCGCCATCGACGCCATCCGCCGCGCCCTCGCGGGCAAACCCTGGATACCTGTCCCGCGCGCGGCCAGCCCGACCCTCGCTCTCGCCGCCTAAACCAACATCAACGCGGAGGGCTGCTCAAGCCGCCACCCGTGAATGGACACCGTTGACGGACGCGACGACGCAGTCTCGGACGATCACACCGAGCCTGCGCGCGTAGATCAGGACAGCGTCGTGAGCGACGTCGTCGGACACGTCGTCCGTGCCGTAGGGGGCGTGGCCGCCCTTGGTGATGGTGGCGCTGCGGTCGGCCCGCTTGCGGGAACGGGACGCGTCGAGCTTCCGGCAGTAGCGGCGGGCGTGACCGACGATGGCGGCCCAGTCGGCTGGGGTGACGCGCGCCATGTCCTCGCGGGTGGCAGACTCACCGGGAACGGTCGACGGAATCTCACGGGAAAAGAAGACATGCGACATGGAAAGACTCCACGGAAGGGGGAATTGGCGTCGCGCGCCGGGCGCAACGCGCCGATAACTAATAATCCCCCACTGGCACCAGGAAATCAATATCCTCGGACCGTCTTTTCTGGAATTTCCCGAGCACCTTGTGTGCAGGTTATCGCAGGAAAAGATGCATCCAACATACCCACAGGAAAAGGCGAAACAAGAGCGAGTAGCGGAAGGGAATGGAAGGCATAAGGTAAAGAGTCGAGAGAAAAGCGGGAGGAATAGCGAGATTCCTTTGCGGAGAAGTTGTCCACTAGGGAGAAGTGACGATAGTGGCCGGCATCCAGTCAACCGCCAGCGAACGGCCAGCCGCCGCAGGGTCCATCGATTATTAACAAAGCTCCTAGGAGCTAAGTCGGGCTGTGTTCTGGTAGTGCCAGCAGGCCGCTGACCTGCGCCAGCGTGCGATTGGGGGGTAGCGGCTCAAGCAGGCGACCGGATTGGCTAACGGTCGGGTCCTCGGACGGGGTGCCGGTCGGGGCTGTAGGCGTCGGGTACAGCTGAGCAACCGACCGTGTATATGAGCAGTACGTGAGCAGCGGTCAGATTTATCCGAGCAGTCGCCGCTGTCGGTGACGTTCTGTCACATGGTCTCGGGCGTCTACGCGCCACGGGCCGTCCTCGGTGAACAGGCCCTCCGCATCGACCCGGCCCGGCGCAGAGGGCGGTCAGCCTGGCTTTTCCATGTCGACGAACTCCACGGCCCCGTAACCGTCGAACGTCTCGGCATGCCGGCCGGTCTCGGTGAAACCGAGGCGCTGGTACAGGCGGATGGCGCGCGCGTTGAAGGCTGCGACGTGGAGCACGACCCGACGCTGCCCGTAGAAGGGGCGGGCGAACTCCAACCCGGCCAGCACGAACTGCTCGCCGAGCCCTCGGCCGGTGAGATCGGGCCGCAGGCCGAACCCGTAGAACAGCGCGTCGCCGTGCAACTCGAAGAAGTAGAAACCCATGAGCGCACCGTCGTCGTCGCGCACAGCGAAGAAACGCTCGGGGTTCTTCACGGGTAGGCCGTCGTCGTCGTAGAAGTCGTAGGGCGGGTCGTATCGCCAGGCGGCGCGCTCGCCGAACATGGCATCGTCCGCCGGTTCGATCCTCACGGCTCCGCCCGTCCCGAACGCCGGTCCCGTCCCATCAGCGCAATTATCCCACTGCGCGGTGGGCTGGACAACCTCCATCGAAATGCCGGCCCTACCACGTCCGCTGAGCGCGACGGGCAGACCGTCCAGCGACAACCCCCGTCCTCGACCTGGACCCGAACTGCGGTCACGTTCAGTAGTTGACAGTGGGGCTCCGCTCCCGTCAGTACGAGCAAGAACTGCTCAACTGGCCTCCGCCGCGTGACCGCAGTTCTGCTCACACAGCTGCGAACCCCGAGGATCGGCTGCGTGCTCGAGCTGCTCAGCCGTCCCCAACCTCGGGCGAGCCGGCCGGGGCGTCGTCGCGCTCAGCCGTGTGTTGAAGGCCCTCGGTGAGAAGGAGAAGAAGCCGAGGCGTCTCGTCGGGATGACCCTCGGCGGCGATGGCGACGCCATTGGTGAGACGGAGCAGTTCGCTGATGGTGAGGTCCGGGCGGATGGCCGCGGTGTCCTGAGCGCGGGCAAGTAGCTTCGCTCCGGCGATACGCATTCCCTGGCAGGAGGCCGACAATTCCGATTCGGCGTTGCGCAGGATGTCCATGACCGAGATGGCCAGGCCGCGGTAGGTGGTGACGTGGGTGATGAAAGAACGTAGCCACGTGAACAGTGCGGTGAGGGGATCGTGGGTGTTGAGGAGTCGCCCGGCGCTCGCCCGCAGATCGTCGTAGCGCTCGGTGAGGAGCGCCTCCACCAGGTCCTGACGGGTCGGGAAGTGCCGGTAGAGCGTGGCGTTGCCGATGCCGGCCCGCCGGGCGATGTCGTCGAGCGCGACGTTCGTTCCCTGCTCGGCGAAGAGCGCCGCGGCAGCGGCCAGCAGGCGCTCGTAGTTGCGCCGAGCATCGGCACGCATCGGTCGCTCGCTGGTCATGCCCCTCCTCCACACCGACGACCCGACCCCCTTGTGGAAGTGGGGGGTGTCCCCGTATCTTAACCCGGCAGCGTAACCAGGGACATTCCCCACTTCTGGGAGTGCATATGGCCACCGTGCAGGCACCGCCCGAGGCGACCCGCGAGGCACCACCGACCGGACGTCCCGGCGTCGCGTTGGCGGTCATCGTGTCGTGCCAGCTCATGCTGATCGTGGACTCCTCGATCGTGAACGTGGCGCTGCCCAGCATCCAGCGCGGCCTGCACTTCTCGGCCACGGGACTGGCCTGGGTGCCCAGCCTGTACACCTTGGTCTTCGGCGGGCTGTTGCTGGCTGGCTGGCGGCCGGATGGGTGACGTCTTCGGTCGCCGGCGGATGCTCGTCACCGGCATCGCGCTGTCCACCATCGCGTCGCTGGCGGGCGGGTTCGCTACGACCGCTGCCTGGTTGCTGGCATCCCGGGCTGTCCAAGGGGCGGGCGCCGCGCTCGCCGCACCGGGCACGCTGTCCCTGATCGCCGCCATCTTCCCCGCGGGCCCAGCCCGTAACCGGGCGCTCGGGGCGTTCTCCGCGGCGGCCGGCGCGGGCGTCACGATCGGCTACATCCTCGGCGGCGTGCTCACAGCGGAACTGTCGTGGCGATGGGTGATGCTCATCAACGTCCCGTTCGGGGCCGCCGTCGTGATCCTCGCCCCCAGGTTCGTCGACGAGCCGGAGCGGCACCCCGGCCGCATCGACCTCGCGGGCGCGCTCACCTCGACCCTCGGCATGGGCGCGCTCGCCTACACCTTCATTCGGATTGGTGACACCGGCTGGAGTGACAGCCGGACCCTCGGCGCGTTCACCGCCGCAGCTGTGCTGATCGCGATATTCCTGATCCGGCAGGCCCGGACCGCACATCCGATCATGCCCTTGCGACTGCTCGCGCACCGCAACCGCGCAGCCGGCCTGGTCAACATGTTCCTGCTTGGCGCCGCTCTCGCCGGCACGATCTACTTCCTCAGCCAACTGTTGCAGGAGGTGCTGGGCATGAGCCCGCTACGCGCGGGCCTGGCCGTACTGCCCCTCGCGGCCACCCAGATCATGTCCGCCCGCACAGCGCCACGGCTGGTGTCGCGGCTGGGCCCCAAGCCGGTCACCGTCACAGGCACCGCGCTGATCACCGCCGCGATGGCCTGGCTCAGCCGGATCTCCGCCGCCAGCGGCTACGTCTCCAGCATCCTGGGACCGCTGCTGCTGTTCGGTCTCGGCGTCGGGCTGTGCTTCATGCCACTCAACATGAAAATGGCCAAGTAGCGGCCGGAGCTGGGGGCATCGACTGGCCAACAACGGCGCCAAACGACCACGGGTTATGGCCAGCTTCACGCGATCCCTACAGGGGCTGCAGGGGCCAGGTATAGATGAGCAGGCGGCCGCCCCGATCATGGGCAGCGGTTGAGCAGCGGTCGGGTTTTGTGAGCAGTAGCGGTCGGCATGCACGCTCGGTGCTGTGGTCTGAGTCGTGACCCGCTCGCCCTGGGCACGGGCGCCGCCGGGGTCACCATCCGTCGCGGCCGACCCCGCTCCCGGCGCGACGCCGCATCGGCCACAATCGGCCGGATGACGACGGTCCTGGTGGGGTTCGCCGCCGGCCTGCTGATCGCGACGGTCACCACCCCGGTCGGAGTGTCGGGGGGGACTCGAACCATTACCCCACCACCGGTTACCCTCTCCGCTGACCTCGTCCTCGCAGGTCAGCAGGGGTGACTCCATCCGTGCCCGCGGACGATCCGGGCTGGTGCATGAGGAGCTCGATGCCCGCGAGGATGCGATCTAGGCCGAACTGGAAGCCGTAGTCACCGAGGGCGTCGTCGCGCAGCGCGCCTGCGTTGATCAGACTGATGAGGGCGGGGTAGCCGGCAGGATCCATGAGCTCGACGGGCGGTTCGGAACGGCGCGTGGTGGCCTGCCCCCCGGCGCGGGCCAGGCGGGCTGTGGCATTGACGTGGCTGTCGAGCAGGAGCATGGCGCCGAGTTGCTGCTGGCCGGCGAGGCCGGCCCTGGCCAGCGTGGCAAGGCCGAGCTCCAGCCAGGACAGTAGGTGGGGGGTCTGGGGAAAACCCTCGATCGGGACGTCCAGCATCCATGGGCGTCGCTGGTATCGGTCCATGCCGCAGGTGGCGTAGTAGGTGAGCACCCGACGCCAGGTCTGCGCGGTGGGGGCGTCGTCGGGCACAGGTCCGGTCGCGGCGTCAAGCATGAGGGTGAGCAAGTCGTTCTTGGCGGTCACGTACCGGTAGAGCGACATCGTGCCGACGCCCAGGTGTGCGGCGACTCTCGGCATGGAGCTGGCGGCGAGACCGTCGGCGTCGGCGAGCTCGACTGCGGCGTCGACGATCTGCGCGACGGTCAGACCGGGCCGCCGGCCGGCGCGGGGTGGTGGTGTCACGCCCCACGCCTGCCGGAGGGACTCGGGGAGGGCGCTGGCGGCGCCGCCCCCGCGGACGGCGGTCCTTCCCTGGGTGGCGGTCATGGGGTGATCCCTTCCTGGGCGACTGGACATCTTCATGCGTACCCCATACGCTATAACTGCGTATCGGTTACGCATAACGCGAGGGGAAGGCGATGTCCAAGCGAACCCTGGCCATGATCGTGCTGGTGGTGGCCCAGTTCATGGATCTCATGGACGCGATGATCACAAATGTTGCGTTGCCGTCGATCCAACGCGATCTAGGCGCCTCGGCGGCGGAGTTGGAATGGACGTTGAGCGCATACGTCCTGATGTTCGCGGTGGTGCTGGTGACGGGCGGGCGGCTCGGTGACATCGCCGGGCGCCGGACGGTGTTCCTCGTCGGGATCGCCGGGTTCACCCTGGCGTCGTTGGGCGCGTCGGTATCCCAGACCGCCACGGAGCTGGTGCTGGCCCGCGGGCTGCAGGGTCTGTGCGCGGCGCTGATGGTGCCGCAGGTGCTGTCGACGGCGCAGGCGTTGTACGGGCCGGAGGAGCGCGGCGGGATCTTTGGTCTCATGAGCGCGCTCGGGGGCATCGGCGTGCTGACCGGTCAGCTGCTCGGCGGCTGGATGGTGAGCAGCGACGCCTTCGGCATCGGCTGGCGCAGCGTGTTCGTCATCAACGTGCCCGTCGGGGTGCTGATCCTCCTGCTGACGCTCATGGTTGTGCCGAACACCCGCTCGGAGCACCCGCTGTCCCTCGATGTCCCCGGATTCCTGCTGGCCACCGGGGGCACGCTCCTGCTTCTCTATCCGCTGATCGAAGGAAACACGGCCGGCTGGCCGACCTACATGTGGGTGCTGTTCGCGGCCGCCGCGGCGGTGCTCGCGCTGTTCGTTCTGTCCCAGCGCCGGAAAGAACGGCTCGGTGACAGCCCCCTGGTCCCGATGCGGCTGTTCTCCGATCGCGGCTTCGCCGCCGGCAGCGTCGTGCAACTCGCGAACTACATCGGCTGGGGCAGCTTCGCCCTCATGATCCCGCTGTACATCCAGGACGGGTTGCACGAGAGCCCGCTCCGCGCCGGCCTCACCATGCTCCCAGTCACGGTCGGTTCCTTCGTCGGCACCGCTCTCGCGGGGGTCGCCGCCAGGAGCGGCCGACCCATGGTCGCCATCGGCGGCGTCGTGGAGGCCGCCGGATTCGCCTGGTACGCCTATGCCATTCACCAGGCCGGCGAGCACCTCACCCTGTGGACCCTCGCCCTCCCCCTCGGCCTCACCGGCGTCGGCATGATCCTCCTCGCCGTCCCGCTGATGAGCGTGTCCCTGCACGGGGTACCCGGCGGCGACGCCGGCGCCGCGTCCGGCACCTTCACCATGTTCCAGCAGATGGGGAACGCCAGCGGGATCGCCGTCGTCGGCGTGGTCTTCTTCCACGTCCTCGGCGCCCACCCGACCAGCACCGACTACCGGCACGCGATCGTCACCGGTACCACGGTCACCGTCGTCGCGTTCGCCGTTGCCGCGGCGGCCGCCCTCGCCCTCCCCCGGACCACCGCCCCGGCGCACCACGGCGAACAGGAGGTAACTCCCGAACCCGCCCGCGCCTGATCGACGATGGCGAGCGGACATGGCCGCGAACCGCGAAACACCCACCCCGGCCGGGACGGGGCGTCCGCCCCGCGCGACGCCGGGTGGGTGCGCCGGAAACCGCCGCACGCTGCCCCGGATGGGCAGCACACGCGGCGGACACGTCCTGCCCGGCCGCAGGAACGCCGATGTCCGTCAGCCGGCGCGTGCGGCGAGCGCCAGCCGGTCTATCTTCCGGTTCGAGTTGAGCGGGAACTGCGACAGGTGTTCGAACCGACGCGGCAGCATCCCGCTGGGCAACACGTCGCGCAGGTATCGAGCGAGCGTCGCCGGCGAGCACTCGGTGCCGGTGTAGAAGACGACGAGTTCGACGCTGCCGTCGACAGGCCGGGCGACCGTGACGGCGTCCTCCACCCCGTCGGCGGCGCGCAGTGCGTTGTCGACCTCGGCGAGCTCGACCCGCCAACCCTGAACCTGGACCTGGGAGTCCAGCCGGCCGACATAGACCAGCGTGCCGTCGGAACGGCGGCGGACCCGGTCACCGGTGCGGTACCAGCGGCAGCCGTCCCGCTCGAAGAACCGGCCCCGGTCGTCCGCCGGGTCCAGGTATCCGGGCGTGAGCTGCGGACCCGCGATGCACAGCTCGCCCTCTGCGTCGGCCGGCCGGTCGTCTTCGCCCAGCAACACGTGATCGTGGCCGGCGTGCAGGCGACCGATCGGCACCAGACCGTTGATCGCGAGCCCGGGTGAGGTCGCCGGGTCCCACCGGTGGCCGGTGATGGTCACCGTGAGCTCGGTGGGCCCGTACAGGTTCTCGATCGTGGCTGCCGGGGCGGCGGCCGACCACTGGGCCACGTCCCCGCAGCGCAGCGCCTCGCCGGCAAAGAACGCCCACCGTAGCGACGGCATCGAACCGGGCGTCAGGCCCCCCATCCGACGGATCAGAGCGATCGCGCTCGGGGTCGAGAACCACACGCTCACCCCCTGTTCCGCCAAGAAGGCGGGCATGTCCCGGTATGCGGCGGGCGGAACGACGACCACGCTGGCGCCTGCGCCCCAGGCGCAGAACATGTCGAACATTGCGCAGTCGAAGTTCAGGTCGAACGTCTGGGTGAAGACGTCAGCGGCGGTGAAGTCGTAGCGCTGGTCCAGCAGGCCGAAGTAGTGGGCGGCCATCGCGTGGGTGATCCGGACGCCCTTCGGGCGTCCGGTGGAGCCCGACGTGAACAGCAGGTACGCGACGTCGTCCCGGACCACCGGGCGCGGTCCGTCCAAGGCCGCCGCGGCACGGACCGGGATCGTGCCCGCCTCCCCCGTGCCGGCGGTGTCGAGCACCGACACGGACGGGCCGTCCGCGACCGCGGCCGCCAGCGCCGCGCGCCCCCTCCCGTCCGCGATCACCGCGGTGACGTCCGCCATGTCGAGCATCCGGCGGGTCCGCGAGGCTGGAAAGTCCGGGTGCAGCGGCACCACCGTCGCGCCCGCGTACAGCGCCGCGAGGATGCCCACATAGGATTCGATGCCCTTGTCGGCGAGCACGCCGACCACTGCGGGCGGCCGGGAGGCGGTCACCAGCGCGCCCGCCCACGTACGGGCCAGCTCGTTCGCCTCGCGGTAGGTGACGGTGCGCCCGCCGAACTGTACCGCCGGCCGGTCCGGAGCGGCCGCGAGACCGCGCAGAAATCGCCAGAAGAGCGCGTTCTCCAATTTCCCGGGCATTCACTTCTCCAAATCGTGGGGATGGGAAGCAGGGGTCACGTCGGTGCGGATTAGGGGTTCACTGCCGTTGTAGCGGGATGGAACGCCGGCTTACCGTCGGTCCGGTAGATCGCGATTCGACCACCCGACGAGACGGAGGACCTCATGTGGGATGAGGGATTCGACGAGATACTGCGGCCTTACCTGCCGTTCCTGTCCGAAAGCGAGGAACTGACTCCCGAGACCCAGCTACGCGACAACGGCCTGGACTCGCTAACCATGGTTGAGCTCCTGGCCCGACTGGAGGGCACTTACCAGGTGCGGTTCGTGGACGACGCGCTGAGGCTGGAGACTTTCGAGACTGCGGGCTCGCTGTGGGCGGCCCTGCAGCAGCTGGTCGGCGCGACCGCCTGAGAGCCCGTCCGCGCCGCCAGGTCGCGGTCCTCCGCCCGGGAAATGATCCCGGACGGGTGGCCGCGGCCTTCGCGTGGGTACCGCGCGTGCCCGTGGGCCCGGTCTCGGGTGACGACGGCTCACGCGGCCGGGCGACGGCGCCGGCGCGCCATTGCGCTGCGCGGGTCGACCAGGACGACGGAAAACGCGGACGTGGTGCGGCCGACCCGCCCGAACAGTCCATCCTGGCCACAGACGTACAGGTCGCGGACCCCGCGGCCGCGCAGCGACGCGACGACCGACGGCCAGTCGACCGGCCGGGTGAAGCCGTCGAGCAGCATCGAGCGGACCTGCTCGCCGGTGGTGAGCAGCGTGCCGTCGTGGTCGTCGACCACCGGCACGGTGGGGTCGGCGAAGGTGAGCGCGGACAGCACCTCGTCGTCCACCTTCCGGGCGAGGCCAGCGAAGGCGGCGCAGTGCATCGGCGGCCGCATCACGTACAGGGGCATGCCGCCAGCGGCCCGCAGCCGGCCCGCAAGCCAGTCGACCCGATCCTCGGGCAGCGTGAGCATCGCGAGGTCGTCGTCCACGCGGCAGGACACCTCATGCCACACTCCCTGTGCCTCGAGCTCATCGCTGATTTCGCGCAGCCGGCTCGGCGGGGTCCGTGCGAACGACAGCGTGACCGCGTCGGTGTGCTCGACGGCGAAGTACTCGTCCAGGCAGCGCGCGATCTCGACGGTGAGCCAGATGCCCTCCGCCGGTGACAGCACGCCGGAGTAGACCGCTGCGGCCTTGCCGCCGAAGCTCGGCCCGGTGCACCAGCCCGGTCGGACGCCTCTCGTTCGTTCGATGCCACGGGCCAGCGCCAGGCAGCTGACCAGGAAGGCGACCTGCGCGTAGTGGCTGTAGTCGCCCTCGGTCTCGGCGTACCGGTCGATGATCGAGCAGCCGAGCCGCTCGTCCGCGATGGCTACCAGCTCGCGGGCATCGGGATTCACCAGGAGGAATTTCGCGACATCCGTGAACTGGGCGGGATTCATTCCAGGAAAAACGAAGGCGATATGCTCTTTTTCCATACCTCCAGTCTTCGCGGGCGCCCGGGATACGGACACCCCTACCGACCCTAGTGTCTTGGGCCGCTAGTTCCGTCGGGGTCCGCATCTTCCGGTCGCCGCTTTCTTCCGTCAGGGAGAGACCGGAATTCCACGAAGGTACTCCAGGAGGATGGCCATAAACCGTTCCGGCGTCTCCAGGTGCGGCAGATGACTGGAGCCGGGGATGATTTTCCAGCGGGCATCAGGGATGAGGTCCGCGTACGGTCGGACAGCCGCCGGCGTGGCCTCGTCGTGCTCACCGGACAGCACCAGCGTCGGCACCGCGATGTCGGGGAGGAGGTCGACGACACCCCAGTCCCGGAGAGTGCCGATCACGTGGAACTCACTCGGCCCGTTCATCGTGTAGTAGACGGTCGGGTCGTTGTACATCTCGTAGAACGACGCCTGGTACTCCCGCGGCCACGGGGACAGCCGGCAGACGTGCCGCTCCAGGAACGGCCGCATGGCCTGGTGGTATTCGTCGTCGTGCGTGGTACCAGCGGCCTCGTGGCGACGCAGCGCCTCATCGACACCGGGGGGGAGCGCGGCCCGCAGCACCTCCATCTCGGCCAGCCACAGCGGGTACGAGGCCGGCGCGTTCGCCACGACGAGACCGCGCAGGCCGGGCGGCCGGCGAGCGGCATGCGCGGCCACGAGCAGCCCACCCCACGACTGGCCGAACAGCACGTAACCACCGCCGAGGCCGAGCATCTCGATCAGGTTGTCGAGCTCGGCCAGAAAGAGGTCCACCGTCCAGAAGTCCGCCCCCCGGCCGGGCAGGTGGGTCGAGCCGCCGTTGCCGATCTGGTCATAGTGGACGACCGGCCACCCGTATTCGGCCAGGTCAGCCAGTGGCAGCAGGTAGTCGTGGGTGCTGCCGGGCCCGCCGTGGACGGCGACAATCGGCGGCTTGCCCGAGGTCAGATCGCCGGTCAACCGGTACCACGTCCGGTGCTCACCGAACCGGATCCTGCCTTTGACGCTGGGGGTCACGGCCATGTCCACACCTTTCGCCGAATCCATCCCGACGCTAGGGCCACGATCGCGGGCGAGAGTCCCCTATCGCCCCCACACCGCGGCCGCCGTCACCCCAGCCAGTCCTCGATCACATGGGCAGTGGACTCGGCGTCCTCCTCCACGATCGTGAAGTGCGTGGCGGGGACGGTACGGAGCTCGTGCGTCGGATCCCACGGGAGCGCGCGCCAGTCCTCGGTGTCCGGAGCGTTTGCCGGGATGAACGACCGGCCGGCGCCGATGAACAGCACCGGCGCGGTCAGCGGCGCCAGGGAGAAGTGCGCCAGCAGGTCGAAGTACCGAGTCATCGCCGACAGCCCGGCGCTGTCGAAGAGACCAAACCTGGTGTCCCGCGCGACCAGCGCCGTGGTCATCTCCTCGAACACCCGGGCGCTGACCCCCGCACCGCTCACCTGATAGGAATCGATCAGTACCAGGCCGGCCGGACCGGTTCCGGCTGTCTCGAGCTGGGCGGCGACGGCGTTCGCCATCAACCCGCCGGACGAGTAGCCGAGCAGCACGTAGGGGTCTCCCTCGGCAGCCCGCGCGACGGCGTCGGCCAGTACGCCGACGACCGCCTCCGCGGAGTCCGGCAGAAGGTCACCGAGGGTGAAGCCGGGGGTCGGTAGCGTGATCACCGGCCGCACACCACGCAGGGGCGCGGCCAGCCGGGCGTGCTGATGCACGCCGCCGGTGGCCATCGGCGTAGTGAGGCAGATCAGGCGCGGTCTCCTCGGGCCGTCGGCGATCCGCACCGGCTCAGGGTGGGCGTCAAGGTCTGAGGCGGAGATGAACCGGGGCCGCAGGTCGGCGACCGCGCGCAGCAGCGCGAAGCCCTGTTGCGACCGGCCAGCGAGCACAGCGTCACGAAACAACGCGCCCACCCCCTGGTCCACCGGCCCGGCGGGGGCGACCGCTCCGGCCGCAGCCTCGGCGAGCGAGGCGTTCAGCCGGCGGGCCAGCCCGGCCGGCGTCCCGGAGTCGAAGACAACCATTGGCGGCAGTGACAGGCCGGTCGCGGACGCGAGGGCGGTCCGCAGCTCAGTGGCGCTGAGCGAGTCGAAGCCGGCGTTCAGGAACTCGCGCTCCGGGTCGACCGCGTCCGGACCAGCGTGGCCGAGCACCGCAGCCGCGGACCGCAGGACCAGGTCGAGCAGCTCCTTCTCCCGCTCAGCCGCACTCAGGTCGGCGAGCCGGCGGGCAAACGCGGCCGCGTCGGTCCGACCCGCCGCGCCCACCCGACGCACCCGGGGGCGGACCAGCCCGTGGAACAGCGGCGGCAAATCGGCGGCGCGAGCGAGTTCCCGGGTGTCGAGGTGCATGAGAACGGGAGCGGGGACGTCCAGGGCGAGCGCCGCGTCGAACAGCGCGAGGCCCTGCTCGACCGTGATGGGCAACACACCAGAACGGGTCAACCGCGCACGATCCACCTCCGCCAGCCCACCAGCCATACCAGCCCCGACATCCCACAGACCCCACGCCAACGAATGCGCCGGCAAACCACACGCCCGCCGATGCACCGCCAACCCGTCAAGAAACGCATTCGCCGCCGCATAACCACCCTGCCCCGCATTACCCAACACCCCCGCCGCCGACGAGAACAGCACAAACGCCGACAGCTCCCGACCACGACTCCACTCATCCAACACCAACGCCGCATCCACCTTCGGCCGCAACACCCCCGCCACCCGCTCCACCGTCAAACCCGCAACCACACCATCATCAACAACACCAGCCACATGCACCACACCCCGCACCGGCCGATCCACCGACACCCCCTCCAACACCCCCACCAACGCATCCCGATCACCCACATCACACGCCACCACCTCCACCGACGCCCCCAACCCCCGCAACTCCGCCACCACACCCGCCACCCCCGGCGCCGCCGGACCCCGCCGACTCACCAGCACCAGATGCCGCACCCCATGCACCACCACCAGATGCCGAGCAACCACCACCCCCAAACCACCCGTCCCCCCCGTCACCACCGTCGTCCCATCCCGATCAAACACCGGACCCCCCGCCACCACCCCCGACGACCCCACCCGCACCAACCGCGGCACCAACACCCCACCACCCCGCACCGCCACCTGCGGCTCCCCAGCAGCAACCGCCACAGCCACATCCGCCGAACTCACACAGTCAACAAGAACAAAACGCCCCGGATGCTCAGCCTGAGCGGAACGAACCAACCCCCACACCGCAGCGCCCGCCAGATCAGTCACATCCTCCGAACCATCAACCGCGACCGCGCCCCGAGTCACAACGACGAGCGGCCCGGGTTCGGTGCCGACGGCCCATGCCTGGATCTCGCCGAGCACCCGGCGCAGCACCTCGTGGGTCTCCCCGGCGGGGACCGCGAACACACGGTGTTCCGGGATGTCACCGGTCGCGGGCACCGGAACGAAATCCACCCGGAACATGCCCTCCCGCGGCCCGTCGGACAGCGCGGCAGCGTCGATCTCACGGAGTGTGAGCCCGTCGACGGTCAGCACCGGCCAACCGGAGGCGTCCGCGACGAACAACGAGACGGCACCGTCGCCCGCCGGCCGGATCCGTACCCGGGCGGTGGTGGCACCCGCCGCATGCAGGGAGACGCCGGTCCACACAAACGGCACCCGCGGGCCGAGCCCGGCCGGACCGAGCCCAATCGCGTGCAGGCAGGAATCGAGCAGCGCCGGGTGCAGCCCGAACCGGTCGTCCGCCACCTCCTCGGGCAGGGCGACCTCGGCCCACACGTCCTCGCCGTCCCGCCACGCGGCCACCAGGCCCTGGAACGCGAGGCCGTATTCGAGGCCACCGTCGGCCAGGTCGCCGTAGAAGTCGGCCAGGTCCACGGACTCGGCGCGGGCGGACCGCGCGGGCAGGGCATCCGAGACCGGGACGGGCATTGGGTCAAGGAGCCCGGCGGCGTGCCGGATCCAGGGGTCGTCCTCGCCCACGCGAGCATGCACGGTCACCGGCCGGTGGCGGTCCCCGTCCGCCGGGCCGACCACGACCCGAACGGCGACCGCGCCTTTCTCGGGCAGCCGGAGCGGCACCTCCAGCGTCAACTCGCCCACGGCGGGCGTGTCGACCTGCGAGCCGGCGGCGATCGCCAGCTCGACCAGCGCGGCACCCGGTACCAGCACGACCCCACCGAGCGCGTGGTCGGCCAACCAGGGGTGGGTGGCCAGCGACAGACTGCCGGCACAGACGAGGATGTCCTCGTCTGGGACGAGCACCGCGGCGCCGAGCAGCGGGTGGTCGAGCGCACCTAGGCCCAGGGCAGCGGCGCCGCCGGTGTCCACGCCGAGCCAGGAGTCGGCGAGGAACTCCACCGGGTCCAGCCAGTAACGTTCACGCTGGAAGGCGTATGTGGGCAGCGGGACGAGGGGTCCGACCGGCTCACCGACCAGCGGCGTCCAGTCAACGTGGACGCCGCCGGCATGAAGCTGCCCGAGGGCCGTGAGCAGCGTCGCCGGCTCAGGCTGGTCACGCCGGATCGCGGCGACCGCGACCGGCGCGTCCACCGTCTCCCGGGCAGCCGCGGTGAGAGAGGCATCCGGGCCGACCTCGAGGTAGCGGGTGACGCCCGCCGCGTCGGCGGCACGCACCGCGTCGGCGAACCGGACGGTCGCCCGCACCTGCCGCACCCAGTACCCCGGATCAACCAGCTCGGCCGCAAGCCCACCAGTCACCGTCGACACCACCGGAATCGACGGAGCCGACAACACCACCGACCGCGCCACCGCCTCGAACTCAGCCAGCATCGGCTCCATCAACGACGAATGAAACGCATGCGACACCGCCAACCGAACCGTCCGACAACCCCGCTCCGCCAACCGCCCCGCCACCGCCAGCACCGCACCCTCAGCACCCGACAACACCACCGCACTCGGCCCGTTCACCGCCGCAACATCAACCCCACCCACCAGCACCGACCGAACCTCAGCCTCCGACGCCCCCACCGCCACCATCGCCCCACCCACCGGCAACGCCTGCATCAACCGACCCCGAGCCACCACCAACCGCGCCGCATCCGGCAACGACAACACCCCCGCCACATGCGCCGCCGCCAACTCCCCCACCGAATGCCCCACCAACACATCCGGCCGCACCCCCCACGACGCCAACAACCGAAACAGCGCCACCTCCACCACAAACAACCCCGGCTGCGCGAACTCCGTCCGATCCAACCGCCCCCGATCCCCACCCCACATCACATCCCGCAACGACGACGACAGAAACCCGTCACACGCCTCCACCGCCGCATCAAACGCCGCCGCGAACACCGGAAACACCTCATACAACCCACGACCCATACCCAGCCGCTGCGCACCCTGCCCCGTAAACAAGAACGCCGTGCGGCCGGACCGGGCGTGCCCGACCGCGACCAGCGGCGACTGGCGATCCTCGGCCACCGCGGCGAGTCCGGCAAGCAGCTCCTCCCGGTCGACGCCCACGACGACGGCCCGGTGGTCAAGCAGCGCGCGGCCACGGTGCAGCGCGACGGCGACGTCGGCCGGATCGAGGTCGGGCCGGCCGGTCAGGTGCGTGGCCAGCTTAGTCGCCTGCCCACGCAGCGCAGCCGGCGTTCGGCCGGACAACAGCAGCGGCACCGCGGGCAGCGTCGTCGTCCCGGTGGGAACACCCGCACCCACGGTGCCCTCGACCGCGGGAGCCTGACCGGCCACGGCATCCACGGGAACCTGCTCGACGATCACATGCGCATTCGTCCCACTGATCCCGAACGAGGACACACCCGCCCGCCGCGGCCGGTCAACCGCCGGCCACGCACGACCCTCCGTCACCAGCCGCACCGCACCCGCCGCCCAGTCCACATGCGGCGTCGGCTCATCCACATGCAACGTCGGCGGCACCACACCATGCGCCATCGCCGCCACCATCTTGATCACACCCGCCAACCCCGCCGCCGCCTGCGTATGCCCGAAATTCGACTTGACCGAACCCAGCCACAACGGCTGCTCCGGATCCCGACCCTGCCCATACGTCGCCAACAACGCCTGCGCCTCAATCGGATCACCCAACGTGGTCGCCGTCCCATGCGCCTCGACCACATCCACATCAGCCGACCCCAACCCGGCATCATCCAAAGCAGCCCGAATCACCCGCCGCTGCGCCGGCCCACTCGGCGCCGTCAGACCATTCGACGCACCATCCTGATTCACCGCCGAACCACGCACCACCCCCACCACCGGATGACCATTACGCCGCGCATCCGACAACCGCTCAACCAGCAGCACCCCCACCCCCTCACCCCACCCCGTCCCCGCAGCCCCACCCGCAAACGAACGACACCGACCATCCGGCGACAAACCCCGCTGCCGACTGAACTCCACAAACGTCTCCGGCGTCGCCATCACCGTCACCCCACCCACCAACGCCAGCGAACACTCCCCCGCCCGCAACGACCGAACCGCCAGATGCAACGCCACCAACGACGACGAACACGCCGTATCCAGCGTCACCGACGGACCGGTCAGCCCGTACACGTAGGAGATGCGACCCGAGGCCACGGCGGCCGTGTTCGCGTTGGCCGGGTAGTCGTGATACATCATGCCGGCGAAGACGCCGGTGTCCGAACCACGCAACGACAACGGATCAATACCCGCCCGCTCAAACGCCTCCCACGACACCTCCAACAGCAGACGCTGCTGCGGATCCATCGCCAACGCCTCGTTCGGACTGATACCAAAAAACCCCGCGTCAAAATCCCCGGCATCCCCCAGAAACCCACCCCGACGCACATAACACGTGTTCGGCCGCTCCCCCGCCGGATCGTACAACCGCTCCACATCCCAACCACGATCAGCCGGGAAATCACCTGTCGCGTCCACCCCCGCCACCACCAGCCGCCACAGATCCTCCGGCGACGACACCCCACCCGGAAAACGGCAACCCATCGACACGATCACGACAGGTTCTTTTTCTCGCTCCAGCGTCTCGGTGAGCTCCCGGGTACGGGCCCTCAGGCGCTCGATTTCCTTCAGCGATGTCCGCAGCGCCTCGACAAGCTTCCCGTCGGTCATTTCAATGTCACCCTTCCCGTGCATCGTCGAGGTTGAGAACGACCCGGTTCCTCGCGCGCCCAGCCCCAGCCTCACGACCGGGGCGCTTGACCACCTCGACCTTCACCTGAAAGATCAACATCGTCGTGGAGGTTCCGAGGCCGCGTCCGCACGGCGGTCCACGTTCACGGCTCGGGCATCAGCCGGGCGGCGGCGGTGGCGCCGAGCTCCCAGCAGGCCTCAGGGTCGGCGGCATCCGCGTTGCCGATCGCAGAGAGCCGTAATGATTACGTTCTGCGCATGCGCGAGCACCATGGTTCGCGCCAACTTTTGGTCGCAGAAATGTGCCGCTCGCGCAGGCGCTTCCACTTCAGGCCGGTGGCGATCGCCTCGACGCTCCGGACCGCACCCGTGGTGTCGGAGCGACCGTGGACGTACAGGGCGCACGGCCAGCCGATGGTTGCTTCCAAGCAAGGATAATAGGCTTGATCGAAGAACCCACGGAATGTCGCATGCCGCGTGCGACTACCCTACGTGTGCACGAGACGTCGTCGTTCAGCCGGCCGGACAGGTGTAGGTCCAGTCGACGATCACCGTGCGGTCACTGATCCGCCAGTCGTCGTCGTGAAGGCTGTAAGTGTCCTGATAGCGGATGACCATCACCTGGTCCTGTCCTCCTGTGAGGTGATGGGCCAAGCAGTACACCTCGCCGGTAGGCGAGAACTTAAGCGGGGGATCACCCGGTTAACTCGCACTACCGTAACCAGGGGAACCCCCGGTTAGCAACCCTAAGATTCGGATGCATGACTGGCCGACCGCGTCGCGCGGATGCGCTCCGCAACTACGACATGCTGGTGGCGGCGGCGCGCGAGGCCATGACCGAGCAAGGGCCCGGCGCCCCGCTGGACGACATCGCGCGCCGTGCGGGGGTGGGGAGCGCGACGCTCTACCGGCACTTCCCCACCCGCCACGCGCTGCTGGTCGCCGTCTACTCACACGAAGTCGAGTCTCTCGCCGAGACCGGCCGCCGGCTCCTGGGGTCCACAACGGACGGCCAAGCCCTGAATGCCTGGCTACGAATCCTGATCGCGCACATCTCCACCCGGCGCGGGCTGGCTGCCGCGGCACTGAGCACGGCAGCCGGCGCGAGCGAGAACCTGGTCAGTTCCTGGCACGGCACACTGGAAACAACGATCGCCGAACTGCTCGCTGACGCCCGCGAACACCGCACTGCCCGCCAGGACGTCGAGCCGTCCGAACTACTGGCCCTGGCTATCGCCATCGCAAGTGTCACCGAAACCGCGCCGAACACCAGCGAACGACTGGTTGACCTCGTCCTCGAGGGAGTGGCACCTCGCTGACCGTCACCAGTTCTCAGCAGGCTTCCACGTCCAAGTCCAAGTCCACAGCGAGTCGCTCTTACTGCCTTCGAGCCAGGTGCCACCACCGTGGACGTACAGGGCGAACAGCCGGCCGACAGTCGCTTCCAGACAGGGGGTAATGCGCTAGATCGCAGAAATGTACCGAGCCCTGGCCTGGAGTACGTCACGCTTCGTGACCGTCCGTCTCGCTGGGATAGACGCACGAGGCGGGGCCGCCGGTCGGCTATGGCATCAAGCTCGCGGCGACCGTGGCCCCCAACTCCCGGCAGGCCTCTCGATCATTCGCGTCAGGAGTACCGAGCACCGTCACCGGCTCACGCAACCGCTTCCATCTCAGTCCGGTGGCGATCGTCTCAACGCTTCGAACCGCGCCCGTGTTGTCCGAGCCACCGTGGACGTACAGCGCGTACGGCCGACCGACAATTGCTTCCAGTCAGGGGTAATACGCCTGGTCAAAAAAAGTGCTTCAAGGCCCCTGACATATAGCCGATGTTGGCCGGCGTCCCGAGCAGGTAGCCGTCAGCGGCCAGCACATCCACCGCGGACGCAGCCAGGGCCGGACGCACCACGACGTCCACGCCCTCGATCGCCTCGTCCCGCGCACCGGCGAGCACCGCCTCCAACATCGCCTGCATGGAGGCGACGGGGTGTGGTGGACGATCAGTAGAGTCGGCATCGGGGCCACGTTATTACCTCGGGCTCGCGCCGAGGCGCTACATAGTGCCGGGAGACGATGGCCAGGGTCCGGCCGGAATCGGCGATGCCCTCCTGCAGGAACACCTGCCGGTTTCCGCCCGCGACAAGGTCCCAGCGATCGTGGAGAATCCGGTACCCCGCTTCGTCCAACGTCCAGGCGATCCAGTCAGCCCACTCCCGGTCCGCCGGGTCGTAGGAGATGAAGAAGTCCCACCTGGGGCCGGTCCCCCCGTCCGCGCTCGCCGCGGTCTCGACCATGAGCCGCATCCTTGCACGACGCCGCCGGTGACCCGAGGCGGGAAGGGGTCCAACCAGGCGGGTGAATCAGCGGAACAGGCCGGACGGAAAGCCGACGCCGAGGGTGTGGACGGTCAGGATGACGCCGACGACGGCCAGCAGGGGGACGACCACCAGGCGTTCCGCCCGGCCGTCCGTACGGGGCACGATGACCGTCTCCATCCGCCAGGGCACCGGCCACAGCAACAGGCATCCCCGCGGCGTCAGGCAGTCCCCGATCAGATGGGCGACGCAGCCCAACGCGACGGGCCAGGCGGCGAATCCCATGTCCAGTCCGTGCATCAGGTAGACCGCGATGCCGGCCGTCACGCAGTCCTTCAGACCGGACCAGAACTCATGGCCCTCGAAATCCAGCCCGAGCCCGCGCAGCCCGAATCCGACGAGCACGAACAACGCCGCCCACCAGCCATAACGGAAATGGTCCGCCAGCAGACCCATCAGGGCGCCCATGGCGACGGCGAACACCAGGGAGTGGGTGGCGTGCCGATGCCCGCCGGAGGCCCGGCCCACCCAGCGGCACAGGGTCCGGGTGATGGGCCCGAGCGTGCCCGCGATCCGGCCGCGGGGGTGGTCGATATCGGGCAGCAGACCCGCACCCGCGGCCACCACCGCCCCGGCCAGCACCTGGTTGGACGACAACGACAGCGCGTGTGTCCCCAGCCATTCCTCGCGGCTCAGCGCCGGCACGGCGGCCAGCCACAGCACCGCCCCGCTCAGCGCGTGCGTACGCCCCATCACCGCCGCGGGGCCCCGTTCCCGGACGGGTGCGCCCGCCCGGTCGAGGCCCCGGCTGACGCCCCGGCGACAGCCCCGTTCACAAACCCGTTCATCGACCTGTTTGTCGGCACCCGGCGGACTTTAGCCTGACCGGCGGGTCCGCAGCGTCAGGGAGCTGTCACCTCGCCGTGGGCGTGCAGCGAGGCGAGGTCCGCGGCGGCCTGGCCGCGAACCCACCCCTCGCCGTCGGTCGCGCTGACCGCGTGCGAGATGACCTGCGGGAACATCGTCGCGGTGGCGTCCTGGACCGCGTCGGAACGTGCGGCGAGCACGGGCAGCAGCCGGTCGTCGCCCGCCTCGGCCGCGGCCTGCGCGCCGGCCTGCTCGGTCGCCTCCGTCAGGCGCTGGCCGATGCGGATCGCGAACGCGGCGAGGAACGAATGACGAAACGACCGCGTGCGGGACCGACCGTTCCGGTCCTGGCGGGAGCCAGCCTGCGTCATCGCCGTGGTCGCCTGCACCAGCAGCGACGTGTACAGCAGCTCGACGGCGTCGAGGTCGGCCCGGAATCCGACGACCGTCGCGAACCCAAGGCTCTTCGCCCACACCGCCCGGGCGCGGTTCGCGGTGGCGACGACGTCGAGCAGGCTGGCCTTGGGCGCCTCGTAGGGACTGTCGATGCCGATGCGACGCCCGGTCGGCCGGTCGCGGGAACCCGTCCGTGCGGCGAGCAGCGCCTCGTCGATGCTGTGCCGGGCCATCAACTGCTGTGCCTTGGCGGTCAGCGCCTCGGCCTCCTCGGCGAACTCGGTCGACTCCGCCTTCGCCAGCAGCGCGCGCACCCGGTCGAGGACGCGCGGGTCGGCCCCGGCACCGGCACCCGCCGACGGACTCGGGCGCCCGGGCGACGTGCCCCGCGCCTGCCCACGCGCCGTTCCCGGCGGGGGGCACAGGGATTCGATCGGCGGCAGGGTCTGCAGGACGGCGAGCAGCTCGAGCGCGTCGAGGAGCGTCTCCGCCCGGGTGCGACCCTCCCGCTCACTCCAGGTGTCCAGCCGGGCGTCGTCATCGGTCCACCACACGACGGCGTCGAGGGCGCGTAGCTGGCTGGCCCACTGCTCGTCGACGGTGGGCGCGGCGTACCGCCGCATCTGGGCGGCGACGGCGTCGACGGCGAGCCGCACCTGCCGCGGGCTGCCCTGGCGGCGCACGGTCCGGTGCAGGTCGTTCGGCTGCCAGCCACGTGTCCAGGCGGACTCCACGAGACGGTCGGACCAGTCCGCGAGCGCCCGGTTGACGATCCGGCGCCCGACCGCCCCGCCCGGCGTCTCGACAAGGGCCCGCACGCAGCCGTCCAGCTCCGACCGATCCTGGGTGATCCGCGCGTTGACTCCGGTCACGATCAGCTGGTCGACGGCCTGGCGAAGCGCGTCCCGCCGGCCGCGATCCGACGCGAACGGCCTGGCGGCCCCATCCCGCGGCCACCCGGTGGTCTCGGTCTGCCTCTGGGAACGCGCCTGTGCCTCCTGAGAACGGGCCGCGCGGGCCTTCTCCTTCGCCTTACGTCGCTCACGGTTCCGGTTACCCATGATCACCTCGTCCATGTCGGGATCCGCCCCCCACACACACGATTCACGGGCCGGCGAGGCCGGGTGGCACCGCCCCCGCCGCGACGGCTCACGCCACGACCACACGCTGGGAGGCTCGTCCCGGTGCTGGGGGCAAACGGTCACGGCTATGACGATCACGACCCGAGACGCAGCCAAGAGCATACGTCTGGACGTCAGCGGTCGACGTCCCGGGTGAAGGCCGTCGGGTCGAGGCCGCGCAGGCGGTCGGGGTCGGCGACGATGTCGATGGCGGCGATGCGGCCGACGCGCACGGTGAAGGCCAGGACCGCGGTGACCCCGGCGCCGGGCGGGACGACGACGATCCCGGCGGAGCCGTTGATCCACGCCGGGTGCCCGTGCGGGGCCATCGAGGCGAAGTCGGACACTCGCGCGGGCGCCGCGCAGTTCCCGCGACGCCTCCGGACCGGTGTCGGCGCGCAGCACGACGTCCGGATCGAGGACCGCCAGCAGCCTGTCCAGGTCTCCGCCCCGGGCAGCGTCCCGGAACGCCTCGACGACCCGACGCCAGGCAGCCGGATCAATCCCACTCTCCTGCTTGCCAGCAGTGCCCGACCGGGGCTACCCGACCCGGGGCCACCCGACGCGTGGGTGCCCCACGCAACCGTGTCCGACGCGCCGGTGTCCGACGCGCCGGTGTGCGCCCGCTCATGGTGGCGCAGGCGGCGGCGGGCGCGGCTGGCGCGTCCCGCCCCCAGCCCGGGCCTGCTCGGCGCGACTGGGGCATGGGCCGGATGGCATGGCTGGATCCTCGCCGCAGCGCTGCCCTTTGTGGTCTTCGCCGCGGTGGGCATGGATATCAACGAGATCCGAGGGCAACGCGGAGGATCGTTACCGTTCGGGCCCGCGATGGCCTGCGGGCTGCTTGCCGTGGTGGTCCTCTCGGGCTGAATCCGTGCGGTGGCGGCCTGAACCGCCGGGCTACAGCACCTGCCGCGACCTCGACACCCTGGAGCGCTACCTCGACGGGGGCGTCGGGGAGATCCGCGACGGTGGCGCAGGCACTCGACTCCTGCGCATGTACAGCATCGCGCGGAATTGTTGGACCGCCGACACAACCGACGTTTTCGGGCTAGGGTCTGATCACGCTGTCGCCATGCGCGACAGAGAGGCGATCATCTGATCGGTTTCGGGGGCACATTCATGACGCGTCGTGCGTACGCATGCTCGTATCCCGGTCGCGGCGCCCGCGGCACGTGGCCGTCCGCGACGGAGTAGCGGTCGGTGTCATGCGTTTCGGGCAAGGTGCATGATTTACTGCTGACCGCGTTGGTACCACTGGTCGTGGTCGTGGTGGTCGTCGTGGCCGTGTATGACTCCCGTGACACGTATCGGGTGTCCGGCGAGTCACGTCCCTCTCGGGCCACGTCCAGGTCCACGGCGCCCGCGAACCCGACCAGCGTGCCACCGGTACGCGGTTCCTCGGAGACGACGAGTTCCGCATCAGGGCCTTCCACGACGGAGCGGCCCCACCCGACGCGCCCGTCCAGGCGGCCAACGGCCGAACCCACGACGGGGCTGCCGATCGCCTCGGCTGCCAGCGTCGGCACCGGCGGGTCCGCTCCTCGCGCCACCTGGTCGGCGACGCCGGGCGCTGATGCACCCGGCGACGGGCGCGGGGGGACGAGCGCGCCCGGCACGTCTGGGCCAGGCGGGGGCTCGGGTACGAGTGCCATCGGCGTACCGGGCGGAGCCGGGCCACCCGAAAGGGGCGGGACCGCCGGCTCAGGGCCGACCGCACCCCAGGCATCGGGCCTGCGTCTCGACGGACAACCACCGAGCACATTCGGAAACTGGACCATCATCAGCAACAGTGAAAGTCATCAGCTGACCGGAATCATCGGGGGAACCTTTCCTGACGGTGCCGTGATCGCGGTGTTCAGCGACACTCCGAACAACCAGCACTATCTGCATGCGCTTCAACCACGCGCGGGCACGATCAGCGCCTGGTTGAGCGTGGGCTGCGGAAACGTCAACTACGGCGGAGCGCCCGAAGAATTCGAGATCCGTGTCGTGCGGCCCCCGGAGGCGGCTCGGCTGTCGACAGGTCCGGCCTGCGGGCGCAGCCCCCTCAGCCAGGGTTCCTGGGAGCGGATCGCCGCGTCGTCGGAGGTGGTCGGGTCCGGTGCCTTCACCGTCCGACGCCTTCTGGAGGGCGGCGGTCCAGGTACGGCGGTCTCGCCCGGCGGGGGCACGCGGCCCTCGTCTCGGCCGTCTCCCAGACCTGCGGGATCGCCGGCCTCGCCGCGTCCCGCGGAGCCAGCCGTCCCGGCACCGCTCCGCCCATCCCGAACGCCGCCGTCTCCTGCCAGGCAGCCATCCCCGGCACCCACGCGAACCCCGTCATCGTCATCGTCACCATCACCATCACCGCTGGCCGGCCTGCCCCGTCCAGGTGCGTCATGACCTCGGCGGGCGTCTGGCTGGCGGCCCTCGCCGCCGTGTTCGGCGCGGTGGGCGCGTGGGAGCGGTACCCGGGGCTGGTCGCGGTCGCGTCCGGATATGCGCTGGCCGTCATCGTCGCGGCCCTCGCCGTGGTGCGGCGTGACGCACTGAAGGTCACGCTCGACGTGCCCACGCCGCTGACGCGGGGTGACCGTATGACGATCACGGCGACTGTGACCAGTGGGCGTCGGCGATCGGCCGGCCCGCTGGCGGTGCGAGGGGAGCTGGACGTGCCGGCGATCCCCGTACCAGCGCTGCGCCGCGCCGAGACCGTGACGGTCAGCCGCGAGGTCGGGGCGGCGCTCCGCGGGTCCTGGCGCGTGGGGCCGGTGGCGGCCGTCCGTCGGGATCAGCTCGGGCTGCTGACGCGGGCGGGCGAGGTGAGTGACCACGTCAGCGTGATGGTCTGGCCACGGCGGCACCCTGTCGTGCCGCTGGCCTGGTCGAGGCGGTCCTGGGCCGGCAGTACCGCCCGGGCGCGGCCACGGCCGGGCCTCGCCGAGTACGAGGCGCTGCGCGAGTACGTCGCGGGGGACGATCTGCGGCGGGTACACTGGCCGTCGTCGGCGCGTACCGGCACGCTGCAGGTCCTCACCTACGTCGATCCCGCGATGCCCGCGCTCCAGATGCTGCTCGACGCGCGCGGGACCTCGTATCCACCCGGCCCGACCGGTGACGCGGCGTTCGAGGACGCAGTCGAGGCCGCGGCATCGGTCGCGGAGGCATACCTGGCCTGCGGACTGCCCGCGCGGGTCCGGGCGACCCACGGCGTCGCCTGGTCAGCGCACGGCCGCCAGGGAGCCCGCGATGACCTGCTCAACCAGCTCGCGCTCCTGAAGGTCACCGAGCCCGGGCCGCGGGCTGGTATCCGCGCGGGAGACGCCACAACCCGGGCTGGCAGCGTCGCCGCCGGCAGCGATCGGGGTGCCAGTGCCCTGCGCGACGCCGCCCACAGCCTGGGCCGAGCAGAAGCGGCGCACGAGGCCGGCGCGCTGCTCCTCCTCGTCACCGGTCCGCTGGGATCCGACGTGCCGGCGGTAGCGCGTGATCACCGTGCGGGCCCGACACTGATCATCCGCACCGGCGCGCCGGCCTCGGTGACGAGGCTGGACCCCACCGGCGCCTGGACGGGTATCGACCTGCTGCGGGCGGCCGACCTCCCCCGGCAGTGGCGACAGGTCGACGAGCTGACCGCGCGAGGGGGCCGATGACCGTCCGGTCTCGGACCGGCGCCATCGTCGCGGCCGCGTCGCTCGTCGCGGGCACGGGCCTGATGCCGGTGGTCGACCAACCACGGCTGGTCGGCCTGCTCGGTGCGGACGTGGTGTTGGGCGCGCTGCTGGGCGCGACACCGCGCCGGACCCGGGCCGGCTCGTGCATCGCAGTCGCACTGTCGCTGGTCGGCTGGATCGCCGTCGCGGTCCTTGTCGTCCACGAGCTGCCGAGCACGGCGGATCTGGGACACGTCGCCGACGCCTTCCGGTGCGGGCCCGTCGGCCTCGTCTCCCAGCCTGGCGGGAGCGGCCACGGCTCGGGTGCCGCGGCACACGGCTGCGCCGCCCTGACCGGTCCCGAACGCGCGGTCGTTCCTTCCGGTCTGGTGTGGCTGTCGGCCGCGACAGGCGTCTCGCTCGCGCACCGCCGCGGGGCGTCGATCGCGCCCCTGGTGCCCGCGCTGTCCGTGGCCGCCGGCGCGAACGCGCTGGCGTTCTCGCGGTCGGCCTGGCACCTCGGCGTGGCCGCCGCACTCATCGCGCTCACCGCGCTGTACCTCCGCACGATCCGCGACGCCGGGCACGCACCCGGTCGGACCGGCACCACGGTGGGTCCGGACACGGCGTGGCGGCGGTCGCTCGCCGACCTGGCGCTGATCGTGGTCCTCTGCGGTGCCGGCGTCGGCGCCGGCATGGCCGTGGCCCTGTTCGCCGGACACGCCGCCGACCCCTACGGGGCGGCAGCCGGTGGTCGCGCCGGAGCCGACCCGAGCGACCGTCACAGCGACCCGGTGCCGGCAGGTGGGGGCGCCGGATCCGATGCCACCGCCTCGCCCGGGACCCGCGGATCGAACCCCGCGCGTCACGTCCCGCCCGCGACCCACGCGGTCCAGTCCACAGCCCTCGCGCTCGTCGTCCTCGCCGTCCTGGTCGGCGTCGTGCTGGTCGTCTTCCTCCTCGCCCGCCGGGCGCGCCGGCGGTGGGCGCGTGCGCGACTGCGCCGGCGCGGCACTCCCGCGGCGCGAGTCCTGGCAGCGTGGCGGGACACAGTGGCCGAGCTTCGGCGGACCGGGCTGGGGGTCGAACCTGAGCTGACCATCAACGAGCTGGTCGAACGCGTGCTCGCGCAGGATGATCGCGACCTTTCCCGCCCGCTGCGGTGCCTCGCCGGCGCCGCGGCGACGGTCGTGTACGACCCGACGGCCACCGTCAGCGGCGATCAGGCTCAGGCGGCCTGGAGAGAGCGGGATACCTGCGTGGCGGCGATGCGACCGGTGAAGGCAGGGCGGCGGAGCGGACGACGGCACGGGGGATGTCATGTCTGGTGAGGATTTCGTCGACGCTTTCGACCGGATAGCGGCGAACGTCGAAACGGTGGTGCAGGGCAAGCACGCCCAGGTGCGGCTGGCGCTCACCTGCCTGCTGGCCGGTGGCCATCTGCTGATCGAGGACCCGCCCGGTGTCGGCAAGACGCTTCTCGCCCGCTGCCTGGCGGCATCCTTCGGCGTCGACATGAAACGCATCCAGTTCACGCCGGACCTGCTCCCCAGCGACATCACGGGAACCGACGTCTACCTTCCGGGGACAGGTGAGCGGGAGTTCCGGGCCGGCCCCGTGTTCGCGAGCGTGGTGCTCGCCGACGAGATCAACCGGGCGACCCCCCGGGCACAGTCGGCCCTGCTCGAGGCGATGGAGGAACGGCGGGTCACGGTCGGTGGAGTGACACGCCCACTGCCCGAGGTGTTCGTGGTCGTGGCCACGCAGAACCCGGTCGATATGGACGGCACCTATCCGCTTCCCGAAGCCCAGCTTGACCGCTTCCTGATGCGGCTTCGCATGGGCTATCCCGATTTCGACGCGGAGATGCAGGTCCTGCGGGCAAAGGTGGAGCAGCCGCCCGCCATCGCCGGCCGTGTTCCTCCTTCCCCGGAGTCGCGGTCCGCCCACGGTTCCGATGTTCTGCCCGTCGAGACCGGGGCGCCGGTCAGCGCGGTCACCGACGGCGCCGAGCTGGTACGGATGATCCGACTGGCTCGCCGGACCCGCATCGCCGAGCCGGTCTACGCCTACCTGCTGCGCATCACCCGGACGAGCCGGCTGCTCGTCGCCGGCCCCGCCGCTGACGTGTCGCCGCCTGGCCTCGTGAGCGGTCGTCACCGTCATGCTGGCAGGAACGCCGCGTCGGATCCGCGGCTCGCGGCGCCCCCGCCGGGGCTCGCCGGCACCCTCACCCTCGGGGCCAGCCCACGCGCCAGTGTGGGCCTGCTCCGCGCCGCCCAGGTTCATGCTCGCCTGCACGGCCGTGACCACGTGTGGGCGGACGACGTCAAGGTCCTCGCCGGGCCGGTTCTCGCCCACCGTCTGTCGCTCACTCCCGCCGCCGTCCAGGCCGGTCAGAACGCGGACGGCATCGTCGCCTCGATCCTGTCCAGCGTCGAGGCTCCGCGCTGACCGCTCCCGCTCGGCTACCTGGTGGGCAGGGTCATGCTGAAGATCCAGCTGGCCGCCGGCGCCGCCGGGAACTCGTCCCTGGACCACGGCCCGGTCTGTGCTGAGAAGCGCTGGTCATAGCCGCACCAGTACTCCTGGTAGGTGGCGTCGTCGAACAACGCGGCGTCGAGCCGGAAGGAGATCCGGCTGGGTACGTCACCGCGGAGGACCAACGGGCCCGGCTGCGCGCCGCGGCACTGGCCGGCGGTATCCGCGCGGGCCGGATCCCAGCAGCCGAGCCTCGTGATCTCGGCGACCGGCCGATAGACCGATCCGTTCGTGCGCGGGTCGCCATCCTTGTGTTCCCAGCTGAACAGGACCAGGTGCCTGCCGGCCGGGATCTGACCCTGCAGCTCGATCGCGACGTTCGACGTCACCGTCGGCCGGGCGGTCGGGCCAAGCCGATAGGAGGCGGTCTGGGCTGGCCGCACGGCGCTGGCGGCCTCGACGTTCACGGGGGTGCTCGGCGCGCCGCCCGCGAGCGCGCAGCCATCCCCAGCGCCGAGCGACGGGACGAGCACCACCGCGGTCGCACCCACGGCAGCGGCCACCGCCACCATCACGACCGCTGCCGGCCGGAGGAACCACCGTCGCCTCCCCCCGGGCCCGGCCTGCGGGGCAGGGCCCCGACCGGGTGCCGGTGCCGCCGGCGCGACAGCGGGATCGTCCGCGTCGGGACCAGGAGCCTTCGATGTGGAGTGCTGCCGCGCCAGATAGGTCCGCTGCAGGCGGCACACCTCCGAATCTCGGGGATATTCCCGCACCAGGGCATCCAGGAGACCGCGGTACGGGTCGACGGCCGGCGCTCCGAAGGCGAGCGCGTCGAACACCTGGTCCCACACCTCCTCAGCCCAGGGAGAGCTGAGGAGCGGCACCCGTTCGGGGGGAAACCCGATGCCGCCCAGGACGCGCCTGATCGCGCGCTCGGAGGTGAACAACCGCGCGCACTTTCTCCGCAGCACGGCGAGGTCCTCCGGTGTGAGCTGAAGATCTCCGGCGCCCGCTACGGTCACGGAGCGATCTTGTGGACGAGTAGTGACCCGGCGACATGCCAGGGAAGCTCGGCGGGAAGCCGCGGGTTGATCGTGGAGCTCGCGTGACAGCTCGCCAGATAAGCGGCGACGGAGTCGGTCACCTGCACGACCCGCACCGTGTTCGGCCTGGCCTGAGGCTGGTCATCGCGCAGGCCGACGTTGAAAAGCGCCCGAAAACCTCCGCCGGCGTCGGGCTGGACAGGCACGCCGTCCTGCACATAGAAATCGCCACCCTGCGGATTCGTGATGATCCAGATCTGGGTACCGGTTGGAGCCGCTCGATTCAGAGTGCCGGTCAGGTAGTTGGCGCGCGTGCGAACGTTGGTTTCGCCCGTCCTTGGATCGACCGGGGCCGACCCGACTGCCAGGCCAGCAGCAGTGACCTGGTCAGCCTGGGCGGGAGCGGCTGCCATGCTGCCCGGCAGGGGCGGACATTTCGGCGGCGCCGCCTGGGATGGCCCCGCCGGCGGCGCCTGCGGCGGCGGCGCGGAATCGCCGCCGCCGCAGGCGACCAGGATCGAAGATAACACCGCGGAGATCAGGATGACGGCGGCAGACCGCCACATGCTCTTTGACACAGCAAATCCCCCGTACTCAGCCCGCCGGGACAATCCATAAGCGATTCCTGGCAAGGGCGAAGATGTCCCCCTACTGTAGCCGGGGCGACCAGGCATGTCCGGCTATTACCCGCCGCTGGCAGAAAGAGAACGGAGGGCCGCCTGCCCGGTCAGCCGGGGGCTCGATCACCAGCAGGCGACCGGAATGCGCCGGTGCCGTCCCTGGCCGGTTCGGCTTCCCGGAAAGCGGGTGCGTCTCCATGGCCGCGTGCGTCTGGTGCCGATATCAGGAGGGGAACCAGGAACCCGAGGTCGACGATCATCATGAGGAGGCCACCCAGCCGTTGGTCGGCCATGGGGCCGAGCCACGGGAAGCCGTGGCCTGGCATGAGCGCTCCGGGTGCGAGCAGGAGCGCGAGCCCGAGCAGACCGCTCGGCGTGCCCACCGTCAGCACGGCGCGGCGCCGCCACGGCTCGGTCGTGGCGCGGGTGTCGGCGAGGACCGTCCACAGCCCGGCGACGCCCAGCAGGCCGGCGACGAGCAGCGTGGTCGGGAGACGGCCCATCCCGGTTGAGGCCATCGCAGGCAGTATGAGTCCACAGGCGCCATCGACACCGCTGCCTTCCCGACACTCGCCGAGTTCACCGGCAGCCTTGCCTGCGCCGCCCGTCCGTGACCGCGACTACCTGCTCGACCGGCACGGCGTGATCTTCAAGGTCATCGGCGACATCCACCCGGACGGGATGTATCGGCTCACTGGGCACGGTGCCACCGCTGCCCGCGATGCGGTGGCAACCGCCCTGGTTCGACTCGGCGCCCTGCCCCCGAGCTTCCAGCCCCAGGCAGGTACCGCATGACCCGACCCCGCGCTGCCGACGCCGTTCTCGCCGCTGCTGTCGTCGTGGCCGGCGGCACCGCGGCTGCCATCGGCGTCGACATCGCCACCTCGGCGACCACCCCGACCTTGATGACCACCAGGCCCTCCAGCACATGCGCTCGGTGCTCGTTGCTCGCCGAGCTCATTTCGGATCAGGGGGCGCGCCGCGCCCTGGCGTAGTGGCGGGCGGCGCGTGCCCGGTTGCTGCAGCCGGCGGAGCAGTACTCCCGCCGCGGCGCGCGATGGACGAAGTAGAGGACGCAGCCCGGCCCGTGGCACGCCCGTACCTCGGCCTGGGTGGGGCCGCCGAACAGGTCCACCGTGTCGTCAGTCAGGGTGGCGAGCGCGAGCGCCACGGATCGGGTCGCGGAGCTGGCGACCACCCGGGGCTCGGGGTCGACGCGCAGCTCGCGCCACCAGGGGGTGCGCCGGGCCAGCCGGTTGAGGGCTGCGACCGTGTCTGGATCCGGCCCGCGACCGTCCACAGCCGCGCCGGCGAGTGACCGGACCACGTCACGTAGCTGCCGGGCCATGACCAGGTCGTCCTCGCCGATGTCGAGCAGGTCGTCCTCCGTGAGCGTGGCCGCGAGCCGCGGACGCATTGCGCGTAGCCAGGCGGCCAGGTCCGCCACGGTCCGCAGGGCATCCTGCGGGCGGCCTCGCAGGGCGTACATCGTGTTGCCCAGCTCGATCACCGGCGGTTCGCCGAGCAGGGGGGCGCCGCTCGGCGCCGGACTGGCTCGTTCCATCAAACTAACGCTATCTCCCGGTTGATGCCGTTACAAAAGCCGAGCATCTTCTACGGTGAAAGCGCGGCGATGCCGCGAGTCGCTCGATCCACGAGTCGGAGGTACCCATGGGCAACCCCGGGCCGCAGACCGGCCACGTCGGGCTCAACGTAACCGACCTGACCCGCTCGACCGCCTTCTACCAGCGAGTTCTCGGGCTCGAGAAGATGGGCGGGCAGACCGGCGGCGACCGGCGATACGCGTTCCTCGGCCGGGACGGCGCGCTCGTCCTCACCCTGTGGCAGCAGAGCGAGGGGGCGTTCGCGACGGAGCTGCCCGGGCTGCACCACCTGTCGTTCCAGGTGGCCGACCTCGAGGCGGTTCACCAGGCGGAGGCGGTGCTGCGCGAGCTCGGTGTCGAGCCGCTCCACGGCGGCGTCGTCGCGCACGGCGTGGGTCTCGCGTCCGGCGGCGTGTTCTTCACCGATCCCGACGGCATCCGACTGGAGATCTTCGCGCCGACCGCCGTCGAGGCCGCGCCCGCCCCCGTCCAGGGCGCTCCGACCTGCGGATTCTTCTAGCCCGCGGCGATGGAAGGAGCCGGTCATGCTCCACCCAGGCGAGCTTGCGGTCCAGGCCCGCGCAGGACTTTCCCGCGACCCACGCGGATCGGCCGTCGTCGGTGCCGCGATCCCGCCGGTGGCGGCGGAGTTCCTGGGGCAGCAACGCATGCTCCTGTTCGGCGCCGCCGACGAGGTGGGCGCCGTCTGGGCCGGTCTGCTGACCGGTGAGACCGGTTTCGTCACGGTGGCGGACGAGGAGACCATCTTCGTCGACGCGCTGCCCGGGGCCGGCGACCCGCTCGGCGGCGCGCTCGCGACCGGGCGGCCCGTCGGCCTGCTCGCCCTCGACCCGGCCTGCCGCCGGCGCATGCGGGTCAACGGGACAGTCCGCCGGGACGGCCGCCGACTGGTGGTCCACACCGATCAGGTCTACGCGAACTGTCCGAAGTACATCCAGCAGCGCCACCTCACGCGGGACGGCACCGAGGCGGCGCGCACCGCCGCCTCGGTGTCCGGCGCCCTCACCGCGGCCCAGCGCCACTGGATCACTGAGGCGGACACCTTCTTCGTCGCGACCCTGGCCCCCGGTCTGGGCGCGGACATCTCGCATCGCGGCGGGAACCCGGGCTTCGTCGCGGTCACCGGCGACCGGGCGCTGACCTGGCCTGACTACCGGGGCAACTCGATGTACATGACTCTGGGCAACCTCGAGGTCTACCCGCGCTGCGGCCTGCTCTTCCTCGACTGGGAGCGCGGGCACACCCTGCAGCTCACCGGCCGCGCCCGGGTTGACTGGGACCGCGGGCGGGCCGCGGCGACGCCGGGCGCGCAGCGCCTGGTCGACTTCGAGGTGGAGCGGGTCGTCCAGATCTCGGCGGCGAGTCCCCAGCGCTGGTCGTTCGACGGCTACTTCCGGCTCAACCCGGCCTGACCGCATCGGCAACGGGGGGTGATCGCGGCCGAAGCCGAGCGCACGGTGGCCCGGAACCTGGCCGCCCTCGACGGTCTGCGGACGCCGACGCGCGACGTCCGAGCCGCGTTGGAGGAGGCCGGGTTTCCGGCTGCTGCGATGCTTCAACGATGACCGGTCCAGCTGGTCGAAGCGGCGGTGTTCGCGCTGGTGGTCGGGCCTCGCTCGCGGACACGGGCTGATCCGGGGGAGCTCACCCGCCGTTCTCAGCGCCGCGAGCTCCCCGCTCCACCGCTCGAACAGGCCCACCATCCGGGGCCGGTCGTCATGCCCGCCTTGGCAGAGCTCGTTGCGCAGTTCCGTGACCCGTCCGGCCGCCATCCCAGCGGACGTCCCGCAACTGCCGGCTCCTGCACTACTGATCCAGGGCAGAATCCGATGTCATGTCACGTCGGCAATCGCCCTGTTCACGCTGGTTGCGGCTCTGAGCCTGTCGGCCTGCATCTCCACCTCCGCCGGTGCGTCACAGCCCGCGGGCGGCGGCGGGCCGGTCGCGCCGACGGCCGTGTCCACCGACTACCCGAGCCGCTGCCAGGCACGGGACGGCAACCAGCTGCCGGACCCGGTGTGCACCCCAGGGGCGACCAACCCGGCGGTGACCCAGGCGACCATCAGCACCACGATCTGCACGTCCGGGTGGACTGCGACGATCCGACCGTCGACCACCATCACCAACAAGATCAAGAAGGAGGCGATCGCCGCCTACGGCGACTACGCCGGCGCGACCCCCGGCAGCTACGACCCTCGCCGACGCGCAGCACGCGATCGCGACCAACTGGATCGCCCTCGGCCACCGCCTCGGCGTCACCGGCATCCCGGCCTCCTGACCGGCGCCCGGCGCCGGTAACGCGGCAGGCCGGACGTAGTAGGCCTGGACGGTCTACCGGAGCCGTGTCGCGATCCAGGCGGGCAGTGGCTGAATGGGGGGTCGCGGACGATGACGTACGGGATGGCGTTGACGAGCGAGCCGGGGCCGGTCTCGAACCTGCGCATCTCAGCCAGGTAGGCCCGGACGTCCCGGGCGAGGTAGGCGTCGATGAACGCGTCGAGTTCCTCGGTGTCTCCTGCGGCCGCCGCGCGGCGGGCGCGAAGCAGGTCCGCAAGCGCATCCGCGCGAGGAGCCCGGGGACGTGGAGACTCAGGCGGCTCAGGGCGCTGAGACGGTGCTCGCCGGCAGCCTGACCCGGATGGGCGGAGCGGTGCGCAGGCCAGACGGGTGCTACCCGCGGGTCAGGGTGGAAGCGCTACTTGCCAGGTTGGAAAGTACGGTGCATGCTTTCCACTATGGAAAGTACAGAGCGGCCTTTCGGGCCGTCCGAGGCTCGGGCCGCGATCGCAGATGCCGAGTCCGCTCGCACCAGGTTGGCCAGCGGCCTGCGCCTGCCGTCGTTCTTCCACGGCTCGATCGGTGTGGCCATCGCGGTCCAGATCGTCACCGGCGCAACAGGTATCGCCCGCCAGGACACCTGGGGGACGGTGCTGCTGGCCAGCGGCCTCGTGGTCTTCGCCCTGGTGGCGGCCGTGCGGCTGTGGCAGTTCCGGCGGCTGAACGGCGCATGGGTCGGGGGCCTGGCTGGCCAGGTGCTGCTGGGCACGGCCGGCGTGGCGTCGGTGTCCTACACGGCGGCCTTCGGGCTGGCGACCTGGGCGGCCTTCACACCCGCCTGGTGGCTGGCGCCCGTCGCCGCCGCGGCCGGCGGTGCCGTCTACGCCTGGTCCGGGCAGCGGTGGTGGCACCGCTACCAGGCGGCGCCGGCCGAGCACAGCCATGGTGAGAACGGCGTCGTGCTGGCCGTCGCCGGGGCTCTGGCGCTGGTGTTCCTGATCGTGCTCGTGGCGCTGCGGTGACCCCGGATCTCGACCCGATCCTGCAGGCCCCGGCCCGGCTGAAGCTGATGACGATGCTCACGGCCGTGTCCGAGGCCGAGTTCGTCACCCTGCGCGAGCACCTTGCGGTGAGTGACTCGGTGCTGTCCAAGCACGTCAGCGCCCTGGCGGCCGAGGGCTACGTGCGCAGCCGGAAAGGCGTGCATGCCGGACGCCGGACCACCTGGATCTCGCTGACCCCTTCCGGTCGCGACGCGCTCAAGGCGCATGTCGCCGCCCTGCGTGAACTGATCGCCGACGTGGAATGAGGACGACATCGTGAAACGACGCGTCATCGCGTCCGTGGCAGCGGCGATCGGGCTGCTGCTCGCCGCCCCCACCGCCGCACACGCCACCCGAACGCCCGCCGCTGGGACGCCGGTAGCCGCAAGGCCCGTCTCCGCAACGTCAGTCGCCGGCGCAGCGGTCCCGCGGCGGATGCCGGGCAGGCTCACCCTCCCCGAACCGTCCGGGCCGTACCGGATCGGCACGGTCTCGCTGCACCTCGTCGACACGGCCCGGACAGACCCGTGGCTGGCGTCCCACCCGACTCGCGAGCTGATGGTCCAGCTCTGGTACCCGGCGACCACGACCGCCGGCCGGCCGCGGGCGCCGTGGCTCTCACCGGGCGCCGTGCCGCGTCTCGAGGCGGCGTTGGGTGTCCCGGCCGGGGTCCTGACCTGGCCGACCACGCACGCGGGGGTGGGCGCCCCCGTCGACCGGGGCGAGCACGGTCGGCCGGTGGTTCTCTACTCGCCGGGAGCCGGGGGCGACCGCTCCGTCGGCACGGTGCTGGTGGAGGAACTGGCCAGCCATGGGTACGTGGTCGTCACGATCGACCACACCCACGACGCCGGCGAGGTCGAGTTCCCCGACGGGCGCGTCGAGGTGGCCTCGTTCCCTGCCGACATCACCGACGCGGTCATCGCTCAGGCACTCGCCGTCCGCGAGGCCGACACGCGGTTCGTGCTCGACCAGCTCGCCGCGATCAACACCGGACGCAACCCCGACGCCGAGCACCGGCCGCTGCCGCCAGGCCTGCGGGACGCGCTCGACCTGACCCGGACAGGAATGTTCGGGCACTCCCTGGGCGGTGCCACCGCTGCCGCGACCATGCACGACGACCGTCGGATCAAGGCCGGCATCGACCTCGACGGCTCCCTACCCGGCGACACCGCCACCGCCGGGTCCGACCGGTCGTTCCTGCTCCTGGGCAGCGACCAGGCCGGACCCGAGGACCCCACCTGGGACACGCTCTGGGCCAACCAACGTGGCTGGAAGCGCGAGCTGGTCCTGACCGGCTCGACGCACCTGTCGTTCACCGACCTCGAGGTGCTCTACCCCCAAGGCGGCCCGCTGGTCGGGCTCACCCCGGAGCAGATCGCCCAGGCGGTCGGCACTCTCGCCCCGCTGCGAGCGGTCCAGGTCGAGCGCGCCTACGTCCGCGCCTAAGCCGCTGACCGGCCACACCGACCGGGTGGCCTCGGTGGCGTTCTCCCCCGACGGCCGCACCCTCGCCTCCGGCGCCTACGACGGCACGGTGCTGCTGTGGGATGTGCGCGACCCGGCCCATCCCCACCTTCTCGGCCAGCCACTGACCGGCCACACCGACGCGGTGTTCTCGGTGGCGTTCTCCCCGGACGGCCGCACCCTCGCCTCCGGCTCCGCCGACCACACGGTGCGGCTGTGGAAGGTGCGATGAGCATGACCGCACGGCACTCCGAGGCGCACTCGTCAGGACGGACATCACCAGGTCAAAGCGGCGCCGCTGGGTGAGGGGCTCGCCGCGGACAATCTGGAGGCGCGGAAGGTCACCGCTGTTCATCGCCCAGGTCAGAAAGGCCCGCGGGGAGCGTTTCGGCACGGGTCCCGCCGAGGGGCGCAGGTTGCGGCCGAGTCGGTCGAGGGTGTACACGATGATCGTGTCGCCGGGGCGGCATATGTCAGTAGCGCGGTCAGGCCGTCGCGGTCGACGGTGGCGCCGGTAGGGCCGTCCCGGAATCGGTCGGCGGGGTCAAAGGGTCGTAGCGACGCTTCGATAGGATCGTATCAGTAGCGTCGAGAGAGTGGACGGTGGATGGGCCTGCGCGAGCCGTTGACAATCGAGGACCGGGAAACCATTTCTCGGGAACTG